>JAAUXU010141544.1_pt1 | contig 23586 bp, 27 predicted proteins | sample 7278151 | NCBI WGS metagenome assembly JAAUXU01 (sample SAMN14350113, study PRJNA611818) | marine sediment metagenome | isolation source: surface marine sediment (1.8m) | place: French Polynesia: Moorea | collected 2018-08 | reverse complement strand
GTCCTAAGGACTAAGGAGTGTCCTAAGGACTAAGGAGTGTCCTAAGGACTAAGGAGTGTCCTAAGGACTAAGGAGTGTCCTAAGGACTAAGGAGTGTCCTAAGGACTAAGGAGTGTCCTAAGGACATTCGTCAGTCACTTGGGGCGCCCTGTATGATCCCTTGTCGTGCCTCCACTTCAGGCTGTGGCCTTGGCTGACTTGGCCTTCCTCTCGTTCGCTGTGGCCTCGATCGTGCTGAACATGGACCTGCGGTGGGAGGACAGCCAGGAAGTGCAGCAGGAATCGCCACACTACCTTGAGATCTTCTACTTGGCTCGCATCGACAGGATCGCCACCAACACATTCCTGACGGCCGCGGCCTTCCTCATCGTCTGCGTCACCATCGACAGGTCCATTGCATAGTCCGAATCGGATGTACTTGTTCGAGGTGGAGGTGTTAATAGGGGTTCAGACTCAGCAGATGGGGGGCGAGGCCTGAGGAGGGAGGGGGAAGATTAAAAATTGGGCCCAAACAATTTGAAATTTTCCCAAATTTTCTCCGCATGCTCCCACCTCCTACAGGGTGGCGGATTAGTAGATAGTAGAGGTGGGCAGATTTTCGCAGTCACCTCTGGGTCAGCCAGCCAACTTTGCTTCCTACCTCGTCAGGTACTTTGCCATCTGCCGACCCACCTTTTACGTCAGGCGGCGGTCCCAGAATGACTCCGCCGCGATGGACATCGCGCTCTCCTTCGTCTGCGGGTTCGTCCTGCAGGTGCCGAGGTTCTTCACGCATAAGGCAAGTTGCTATGCGCACGCCAGCAACAACGTGTGCAACGTCCGAACGTTGCACAGACGCGGAGAGGGTGCGCAACATTCAATCTCATGTCTAAGTTGCCGGAAGAAAGTATCAAAATTATAAACTTCCTCTTCGAATTCGCACTCGCAATTCAGTGTGAACCAAAGAAACCCCACGATAATCCAGCAGTGACTCATTCTGGCGTCAAGGTGTTGACGACGAGCACCAGCTTGACCGTGAACTCCTGGTTGCGCTTGGACCATCACCGATAGCTTCGATACAATCTGATGCACGTGGCAGGACTGCTTATTCACCCTCTGTTTTTTTGTTCTTCCTCCTAGGTGATTCCCACATCTTGCCAAGTAAATGACAATTTGGACTCGAACAACTCCACCTGCGCGTGCAAGAGCGGCACGGACGCCAACTATACCTGCTACTACGGCAGCGAGGTCACGGCCATCACCACGTCGTCGCCGTGGCTCACGTACGCCGTCCTCAACGAGTTGCTCGCCAGGTGCGTCAATTGCGCAACTTTAGCGTCGAAGAAATGCGTCTGCACAAAAAACATTGTGTCTTAATCGGCCGAGAGGGTCACTTCTTCACCTTATTGAAGGAGATGGGGGAGAAAACTGAGGCTGGCGGGTTGATAGAGCATGTACGAGTTGTTTCTTTCATTGGAAGACTTCTGACGCACCCTGTACGCTCTATTGCTGTCTCCTTTCCGCTGAAACAGGTACCCTCAACTGGTCATCTTCACCCCCTGGCGTCAACGATGGGCAGGACCTAGGGGCTTTTTCCCCCCCTGTAGTAAGACTTCTTCTTAGTTATAGAGGGCGCTGTTCACTGGTGGTCAACGGGACGTAATGAACGGGTGCTGGGTTGGCAACGTCGTCGTCGGGCTCACGGTCGATCATTCCAGGGTGTTCCCGTGCGTGTTGCTGGTCGTGCTGAATCTCCTCATGGTTCGAGACTTCCACGTGTCCCTCAGGAGACGGAGCAAGCTCAAGGCCACTGTCTTCACCATCAGCACCTCGGCCATCTTTAACCAGGCCACCGTCGTCAGCGACGTGAGTGCCCATGACAAGGAGACCTGCGAGTCACCATGACTCTCCACATGTCACGGCCTGAATCGTGGCCTTTATCTTGTCAAGACTTTACGACGGAGTCCGCTCAAGTGCTGTCACTTGCAGCCTTAGGGCAAAAAAAAGGCCGGGTGGTTGCAGCTGATCTCCACAAACTTGACGCCAACGTAAAAAAAAAAGAAAAGAAAACTAAGCTTGAGAGGTTGTGTCAAAGCATTTAGGCAGATAGAGACCATTACACAGGGTGAGGAAATGAAATTGAGGCAACTGCGCAACTGCATAAACACCGTCAAGATCAACTCATTGACATATTGGACTTTATTGCCAAGACTGAGGTGTGTCTTCCTCAACGTGACCCGCACCACTGGAGCAGGTCTGGACGATGAAGTCCAGACTGACAGAAGCTTTCAGGTGCTCCACACTCCCGTCAGAAGGTTGGGTGGACTCCACCCAAAACGCTTGACCGGGGTTGGAGGCCACATGGTCTTGAACAGATTCTCCCTGCACCAGTCCTGGACCACTTGCATGAAACCGACTCGATTTACCATGATAAAGAAAAAATGTCCATTGATGCTCCTTGAGGATGCTACAGAAAAGTGGTTGATGCTTTCGCTTAATAATGCGAGTATTTAGTACCGCCCGGACTGATCTGACTCATGCGCCATCTTGCGGCCAAGTGCACCAGTCAGTTGGCCAACTAATGTTTCAACTGGAGGTGTCCTTCAAGGTGTTTTCCCCGGTTGCGAGGTTGTCTCAGGTTCACTTCCGCACCCTGTACATGAGCACAGTGGACATGTGCTCCTGTCCTGTGCTTTGTCCCCAGTCGTCAGCGTGTCACAAAGGTCATTTTGAGCGAGATCGGCCTGGGTTGGAGGTCACGACACCTCAAGCCTGTCTTGATAGGACCTTTTGTAATATAACTTTTGACCACTGTGTAGCAGGACTTTCAGCTGACCCTGCCTTGTCATGACTTTCCTCATTGAAGACAGCCTCTTATGTCACCTTGGAAAGTAGATGACACCCGGACGGAAATTTGAGACTGTGGATGAGGAGGGTGACATCAGCAGAAGCGTCCGGAAGGAGCCCGACTTCACCCGGCTGCTGAGGCCTCGACACTCCCATTTTGCTCCTCTGGGCGTGCCCAAGCTCTTGACCAAGTTGCGCGGTAGCAGAGACGCCCGCAGGAAGAGCCTCACCTTGTCTGCCAAGGAGAAGGGCATCATCCGCACCCTCTGCCTCATCGCCACCTCCTTCCTGGTGTGCAACCTGCCCCAGGCTCTCTGCAGACTCTGCGAGGTCTTCGGCAACTTCGAGGACAGTTTGTCTTATCAGGTATTGAAGCGGATCTGATGTTCAGACTACAGGGTGAACTAAGAAGGTTGGCAACGTCGTTGTCCTCCCCCCAGGAGGAGTTTCAGGTCTCCCACCCTCTCTCCAAGCCTGTACAGTGAAACCTCAATGTAGCATAGCGATTTGCACTTTGAAATTCTCCTGCAGTTTTAGTCTGCGGGTTTTTAGGTGAAGAATCATAGCAGCTTAGGATTCTTTTCTTCTCTCTTTCATATTCTAGCTCACTTTCATACCGATTTCTCCAAAAACTCTTTCGAATTTGATTGTCGCTCATTTTCTTTTCTAGATTTTCCTACACCCCTTTTGTAATCGAATTTTTGGCCCCAAACAGTTGTTGAGGTTTTAACTTTTGTTTTTTAGGTCTTTATCCGAAATTTCCGGGTCAGCTGCAATAGAGTCGACCTCGGTTGACCTCGAGAGACCTTCAGTGCTCTACGAGACTAATCTCGCTCCATAGATGGTCATAGACGCTGACCTCGCCAACTGCACTAGTAGTTTTTGTGAGGGAACCAAAGTTTAAAAAATTCCGAAAGTAGTAAAGCGAAAATCTCGAAAGATTCTTCAAATGGCGTTGATGAATACGGAAATTCTTGACCATTGCAAGAGCGCTTCTCTCTCCCTTTTAGATCTTTCGCGTGGTTTCCAACCTGCTCGAGCTCCTCGACGCTTCGGCCAACTTCTGCATGTACTGCATGTTTAACCGGGAAGTCCGCAATCACGTCATCTCCGTCCTCAAGGACTGGAACAAGCGCATCTCGGCCGACGCCAGAAAGCAGACGACCTCGACCAGAGGGAACAGCATCAGCATGCAAATGCTGGAAAACGCTTTTCCTCAAATATTTCAGGAAGGAAGTACTCTTCAATGACTGACCCCTTTGGTTTAGTCACCTTAAGTCACTCCAAGTCCGCTTACACATTCTATGCATAGGGCAAAGATTATTTTATGGCAAATTGAGATGTCCAGATCACCCCAGAAGAGCTGCTCACTACTTTGTTCTGATTGTTCAGCCCCCTTTGACAGTTCAGTCACTGGAGCTTCGATTCATCCATTGATAATCCCACAATCTGGTTCTGGGATGAAGAAAAACATCAAATTTTGAGTCGAACAGACGAGCTCTGGTCTAAAGGATCCAAGCATTTTTTGAGTCACCCTGCAATGGTGACAAGACAGGCGAAGACCTGCGACTGTGATGAGCACACACCAATGAGCTCCACCGTGATGACAAGAGAAATGCTTGTGCCTACCAGACTGACCTTGTCCAGACTGTCCAAGCTCGTTTTGACTCACCCTGTGACAGGACGAAAGACCTCGGACTGCGTGTACACAGCTATGAAATTTGATCTTGCGGGCGTGACAAAAAACAAAAATAAACTGTTCGTACTAAGAGTCTCGTACACCTCTCCCCAGGTGATCTGCACACCGAGTAACATACTTAAACTAAAGATACTCCAGATCAGCAATGGAATAAAAGACACAACTTTCTAAAATTCTCTCCACGCCTCCAGGCGGACCCTGGGGATGGCAGTGCTGGACGAGCATCCGGTCTTCTCGTTCCTGAAAAAAAAAAAAGACATGACTTTTGGTCAAGTCACTAAAGACACAAGTTTGCATCAGCTGCACACAACCAAAAACTTGCAAAAGCTGTCGATTTGCGTGCAATTCAAAGTCCAGGAGGGCAAAGCAGCATTGCACGAACAAGCTGCGCCCCAGTTCTGCAACCGAACTATGGCGTTTTTTTTTTCATAAATCTTCCTTTTGACTGTGCTAAAACAGAAGCAAAATCAAACTACATTTAGAAGAACAGCGCTTGAGTCAGCTGACAAGCATTGGACACTTTCAGGAAAGTTATCATGGCCAAGGATGGATCTCACTTTGTTAATCCAGTGGATGGAGGAAGTGCTGGATGAGTTTAATCACTCATTCAATACGTTGTTGTCTTCAATATATTGAGTCACTCGACCTACTGAAGACATTCCACTTACGTTCCCGTCGGGATCCTGAAGGCCAGCGGCTGCATCAGCTGGATGTTGTCCCCGTTATCGCAGATGATCCTGGCCATGTTGCTTTCGCGGATGGCGTCGACTTGATCTGAAACACGAGCCAACGTCCGTCAGCAGGCGGCACGGGGTGGAGCAGAAGTCTGGGTCAGGCAGCCCAGTACAGTGTGGGGCAAAAGTGACCTCAAAACGTACACTTACACACCGGGTGTACATAGGAGGCCCAAGAAGCAACTCTACGTGTGAGTGAATGAAAAGAGGTGTCGTGACTCACTTTGAGTGAATGAGTTAGGCTGGCCTCCTTCCTCGAACCAGAACCTGTCCCCGAACTTGAGCCTCTTGAACTGGTCGCCCACGAGGCACCTGAAAGCGGGAATTCACAGGACGAAATTATAACAAAGTTTCAAACTGTGTACCTGAACGTGGGTCCCAGGAGCGATCCCTGGACTGGACGCTCGATGACTCCGCCGAGGAAGAGGTCGATGTCCTCCCAGGAGGAGTAGAGCAACTGCAGTCTGGGCACAAGCTGCAAACACAATTTAACACCTATACAAATCAGTCTAGACGGCGAGCATAATGCTCATATTTCCATAGTAACAGTCTGTGGGTCGTGGCAGCTTCCATTGTGTCGGTCTCAGCGGACCGGTGGTCGTCGCGTTCAGTGTCGTCGTAGTCAATGTCATCCTCCTTGCCTCCGGTGACGTGACGATGAGCGTGAGGTCCCTCCAACCCGCCAGCGGCTGCAGCCCGCATAACCTGCGGTAGTTGTTGTACGAGGGGATCCCGTGGTCACGGCCGCGCTGGATGTTGAGGGACACCAAGTCCATGCCGTGGGTCGACACATTGGCCGCTTGGAACAGGCGCTCGGTCAGCTGAGAGAGAAGCACACTCAAAAAACACCGCTCACTTGAGGCTTGTTCTAGAATAGGTTATCGACGAAAAGAGTCTTTACGTTTACGTTGCAAACGTCTTTGAACACCCGGTAATTTCTACTTTAGTGCACACATTTCAGCTACTCTCACGGCATCGACACGGCGAGGTTCTCTGCGGTGGCCGTGATTTTGTGTGTCTAATCTTAGGGTGTAAAATATTTACTTTCCACATATTAATCCGCCCCAAATGGACAAAAGACTGTTTTTGTGGGAAAAAACCTCTATTTTTCACCTCCTTGGAAAAGCTGGTGTCCATCATCTGCGCCGGCTGCGTGGCGAGCCCGCGCACGAGCCCGTCCACGGCGTCCTCCTCGTACAGCTCGAACGGCTCCTGCTGGTGGCGGTGCAGCCGGAGTGACTTCACGCGGTTGCCGAACACGCTGAGCCAGCTGGGGAGGAGCAAAGGACAACAGGTGTCATACTCAAGAACAGCGAGAGACTTGGCAAGTTGGGGCAAACGATATTGACGAGGGAGTTCCTCCTGCTGGAGGACGTGCACATCTCCTGAGACACCCTGTCTGTACAGTGGAATCTCAATAAACCAGGACCGTTCCACTGCTACCATTTCTCCCCGGAAATTTAGGTTAGGTAAGGTTAACTTCAATTCTTAGGGCTTTTCTTCATCCTTCATTGCAATTTTTTTGCTTTTTCTTCAAAATTCCACGGTCTCTCAGATGTTTCATTTTATACCACCTTCTCCGTCCCGAAATGAAATTTTTGACTCCCGAAGGATCATCCTAGGTTACTGCGTCACTGGTTTTTTTTAGCTTTTCACCTAAAATTCCGAGGCCCACCCGCACCCCCAAGGCCTCAGGTATCCCGGAAACTCAAAAATTGCATTCTCCTCTCACATTGGCAGTATTTTCATCATGAGAGTTTGGGCCTCACCCCCAAAAGGAGCATTTTAGGTGTTCATCCTAAATTCTGAGGTCTACACTACGCTTGGCTGATGGTGTCAGCGATCTCGGAAGCTTGCAAAGTGCACTTTTCTTCAATTTTTGCACAATCAGTTTTTTGCCAGATCACGCACAACTGATCAGCTGATCGATCCTGGCCAAAAGTGCAGAAAAGAGAAAACGTCATTTTGAAGAAGAGTCGGGATTGCTCTTTTATGCTCCATCTCCCAAAATGCTTCCTTGTCGATCCAGAAGCCTCTGAGAAGGTCAGCGCTGCTCCGCTCAGCGTCGCGTCGCGTCTGGTCACCGTCAGCGTCGAACTCACTCGATGTGTCCTTGCACGAGGCTGTGGCCGAAGCGGAAGGCGGCGGTGGCGAAGGCGTTCACCACGGTGGGGTCGATGGAGGGGTCGTACTTGTTGGTGAAGCCGGAGCGCTCGGGAGAGAGGTCGTTTTCGTCCATGTACGACATTCCTAAGTGGAGGAGCAGAGTTGCCAACTAAGGAAAAGCTCTCCTCTGGTCAAAAGCTCGATAGAAAACAATTGAAAAACAAAAAAAAAAACCTCCAAGTCCAGAAGATTCTTCGGAAAAGCTTTGCAAACAAAGTTGCTACAATGAAAGGAAAAGTAAGAAGTAAATGTAAAGCTCAATTTTCGTCACACAAGTTGCTAAAATCCCGAAATCTGTAAATCAGGAAGTGAAAATGTCCCTTGATGCCCAAAATTTCGGATTTGAGGACATTTGGAGGTCGCTTTGAGTGGTGACCTCGAGGCCAAACTTTCACTGTTACATGATGATGTAGGTCAACAGCTCAAAATGTTCTTTTGTGAGTATTAAAAGATGGATTAAAAGATGGGCGCAATGTAGTTCTTCTTCCCCAAGTTGCTGAAAATGTTCCCTGAAGTCTTTGCCATGTTGGAGGCCACCGAAGGCCATCGAAGGCTCTTGCGTCTCTCTCGCTCACCCAGGATGATGGGCAGCCACTCGTTGTACGTGATGTGCTGCATCTCGGCCCCCACGATCTTCCTCGTCTCCTGGTAGATCCTCTCGTCGTCCCAGTGCGAGTTCAGCAGCGCCAGCTGGCTGGCGATCCTGTTGTGCTCGCGCATCCACAACGTGTGCATGACGGCCAGCTGCGGCTGCTCGTTGCAGCGGGCATCGCCTAACGTGGATCAATGAAGTTAGTTGAGTCAGGCCCGAAGAGCCCGGAGGCATCTTCGCAGGAGACGCCCCGGTCAGCTCATGACCCGGATGTCAAGAGGACCGGGGAATTTCAGACAAACAACGAAAAACGATCAGGTTGGAAACCGAAAAGACCAGAGATTCGACACTAGAAAGGCCACCTGAAGCAAATGAATCCGAGCGAAATATTGCAACGGGCAGGGAAATATTGAAGACGTGGCAATGAAATATGAAAACCATCCAAGTAAAACGTAAAGTGCAATTTTCGTCATCTCCAGATTTTCACCTAAACTAATTTGTAAGACGGCTCGAGCAAGGCTAGTGGTGGAACGGCTGTTCTGTCTACTCGGGCTCGAGAAGAGCCCGACTCCATCCCTACTCCAAACAATTTCTCCATGAAGCTCAGTACAACAGTAAGCTCAGCTCCCGAGGTATAATTTAGCATTTTGGAGCGTTAAAAAAACGTGCTGAACTTTTGAATTTTGCCCAAAAGAAAAGAAATTTACGACAAAAATTCTGACTTTTGGATTGTGCGAGCCAACTTTTGCTGATGGCTTCACCAATTTTCGATGCTCAGCGAGCCGAAACAAGTGTAGATTTAACAAGTTGAGTGAATCAAGCCAGGAATAGAAAGCAGTTGACACAAAAATGTGGGATGACAACTTGGCCTTGGCCTTGGCCTTAGCCTTGGCCTTGGCCTCATCTGCACCAAAAAGACATTTCCTCTTCCTGCTGTGAATGCAGCAGCAGCAGCAGCAGACACAACGAACACGTCAAAGACAAACGCTTTGTCTGCTTTTTTAATCAAATATGGGAAGTCCAGAAAGTGCAAGCATCATTTCTGGCGTTCCTGCAGACATCAATGCCTGATCCGGCACTCGTGAGTGCACTAGTCAAAATCCGCACCCCTCGTTTCTTGGCTATTCAGCCGTGACAACTCTCGAGAGGGACAGAAGTGCGTGGCAACTTGGACAGGGTTGCCAGCAACGAGTTCTGCATCACTGGTTTTATTGGAGGAGGCATTTTCAGCAACATCTTCAATATTGGCATTACTCATTTTGTATGCCTAGCGCACACGAAGCACCATTTCAGTTTGGACGCTTTGACGTCGTCCACGGTGACGAAGATGGACACCGTCAAGTTGGAGATGGTGCAGATGTGCCCCACAAGGCCTTCCGAAGGCCCATGGGGCGCATCTGGTCACCAGACCTCCGTGACCTCCGTGACCTCCGTGTGTGGGTAGAAGAAGTAAATGATCTGGCTGAATCAGACCAACTGAAGATTTTGGCCACCCTGCCCGGAGCATTCAGGATGAAGTTCTACAGAGATGAGTCAACATCTCACATCTGACCTGCTGCGAAGCAGAACCTCCGGTTCGAGTCGTCGGCGCATTCCTCGGGGTCCAGTGGCAACAGGTCCTCGTCCCTGAACTTGGTGACCCGGAGTCTCCCGTTCCTGCCCAGGCGGAGCGCCCTGGCCTCGGCCACATCGGAACCGTAGACGTTGCTGGCGTCAATGAACGCCGTGATTTGGTTCACCTTGAAGGGGGGAACAAGAGCAGATTCTCTTTGTCAAAGCTTGCGACTTCACACATGGGGATGTCCTTGTGGCCTTGAAGGCCGCATCTGACCTTGTCAGCTGTTCCCAGAAGCAGTGCATTTGTTTGCCCACAGCCAACAACAGCAACAGCCACGACTGAGTGAGGACACCCAAATTGACACGATTTTGCCATCAGTTTTCTACCTGGCCACCTTGATCAAGGATGCATTGGTTGGCCAAACACAGCTGTTGTCTGTCTCAGATCGTCTCTAGCAGAGAACAAAGCCTGATCAAATCGATGGGCTGTGAAATCGGCAAAGTTTTGTCTCTCTTTTTTGGCTGAAATGACGCGGTTTTGGCACTGTGCAGTGCCAATCTGGTGTCGGACAAATTCAGTCTAGGCTGCCAGAGTCAGATGTGCATTGGGATGATGGCAGAGTCAAAAATTGATGTCTGGATGTTGCACAAGTTGAAGTCATGTGAACACCCTGAGGTGAGAGGATTTAGGCTTTTTCAGGTGTGGTCGCAAGTCAATGTTCCTGGACAGCAGCAAATGAATATTTCTTAAAAAGTCACTCTTAATTGCTAAGTCTGCGAAAATGCATCCCCAGTGGACATCGGAATTCTAGGTGAAAACTTTACAGTGAGGTTGAAAACCTTCACTTGGAAGGCAGAAATTGACCAGAAGGAATTGAAAAACAAAAGTAAGACAAAAAGTTCGATGTTTAAGCTCCTGAGATCGCTGATGCTTTGGCGGTGACGTCCAGACTGGGGTGATCCAGATTTTTTCTTAACTCAATTTCTGGTAAAAGCATAAAATTTGAAGCAAAAGCACAATTTCATCTTCTATGAAGAAGAATCTTATAGCTGACTAAACAACGAAAAAAAACCAGGTTACAGTGTTCCAAATACTAATGCGGAAAAACAAAACCAGACAAAGATATGGTAATAAAATTTCAGCTCGAAGTGAAAGAAGCAAAAAATACAATTTCGTCGCCTAAACTGCAATTTTCATCAGCTGAGCTGCAATTTTCGCCCTCTAAATTGCGAGTTTCGTCTCCTCAACTGCAATTTTCTTCCCCGAAGTTGCTGAAAAATACCTCAAGTCCCGACGTCGCATATTATAGCTCAGTCAATTACTTACGTTACCGATGGTGTCTGCACAGCCATAAGTCAACGGTTAAATATGGTTGAATCGGTTAAATATGGTTCTTCTGCACTGCTGCATGCAGTCTGTGTATGGTTGGACAGTGAGTGATGCTGATGCCGGCCTCACCTGCTCCCTGGGCCCCAGGCTGCACGCGGGGTTCCTGGCGGGCATGGAGCGCACGAACTCCATGCACGTCTGACCGAGGGGGCCGTAGAACGGGTCGCTGAGGGAGATCTGCACGGGGAAGCACTCGGGGTGTCTGAACCTACCGGAGGTGGGACGCCCCGACGAGCAGCAGGAGATGTCGCTCTCGTCCTGGGCTGCAATGAACAGATGAACAGGTCGGTTGACAAACAGGGTGGACCAAGGAGAGTTGGCAGCCTTCGCAAGGAGTGCAGGCAGAAGCTCCTTGGGCCACCCTGTACGCGTTGACCACAACAGGCCACAATCAGCCAATATCTGTGTTGTGCCCTGAACGCCACCTCTGAGCAACAAGACTGTGCACAGTGGAACAAATATATTAGGGGGTTCTCACTTAAAGCCTGATTCTGCCTTTGCTCGCTACTGGGCGCAAAAATGAGCATTTCTGTACAGTGCACAGAATAGTGTAATAGTACAGTGACTTCACTTCTTATTGTATAAGAAAGAATCGGGCATCAAATGAACCAGCCCTGCATATGCTCTAGTGAGCGAGCAACTGACCTTGAACGCTAGACTTTTGAAACACACTGTAAAGCTCATCTTCGCTATTTTGTATAAGGTATTGCAGAAGTACAGATTATATGCATTTGAAGTGTCGGCCTATAACTTTTTGACAAATATTCCACTATTTTGGCATCCTACCAGTGGTTGCGCGCATAAATTGTCGGGGAAGAGGCAAAGAATGCCAAAAAAATTCATGTCAGCAGCAAAAATGCCACCCTCTCTACTGTTCAATATTAATTTAAGTATCTAATCCTTGCATACTTCCTTGTGCAGTCGAGGCACTTGGGGTGGCCCGCGCTGCTGCCGACGTCACAGGTGACGCCACAGTTGAACGCGGCTCATTTGAACTGCACGGCTCAGATCAGCATCAGTTACAGCTGATTTACTTTACGTTTCCTATGCAAAGAGGATGAATTTTTGCAAGGAGAAAAACTTGAGAGCAACAACACCCGATCTACGACGGGCGAGATTGCCAACTCCCAACATGACGAGGGTGCGCAAGTATGAGCCTGCCTGCCATCCGCGCGCTCTGCTTCAGTCAAACGTGTACTACTGCAGCATGACCAACTTGAGCAGCAAGTGGACACTTTACACTGACTCGTAGGAAGTTCACTTCCAGACGTCAGTCACTGTCCGGGTGTTTCAAAAGAGTGGCTCAAGCTCATCTGGGAGGGTTGCCAGGGTTTTTCTTTTGACACCCAGTGCAGGCATGAAAAGTCAAGGCAACCGGAATCAGCATAAAGGTTTTCGATGACTTACCTTAAACAAAAGTGCTGCTTTAGAGACATTTTGAAAAATGTCAGTGCAACTACTTCTTTTTGGGAGCAACAACCTCTGAAGCCAGGAAGGTGACCAGCACGAGAGCCTTTTGCACTGCAACTGATCCCTTTTTTTCTGGCAACCTCTCACTTGTTGGACCCGTTGGGAAGGGCAGCAAATGTTTTAGCTTTGCTCAGACAACCTTCTCCTCAGCTCCTTTCCATGAGTGTCAATCTGGCATCAGATGATCTCAAACTGTGCAAACACACAGTATTTTTCGTTGCCAGCCGATTCAAATCATAGCACACAACCGCAATGCTGACTGAGTGACCCAAGCCGTTTATGTATGTACAATTTGTCCATTCATTGGCTTGATTAATAGAACCTGGCAATGATTATAGTAAATTGATTGTAAGTTGGGCAAAAAAGGTGCTTCTTTTTTAATGTTCTTTCCTATGCTTGAGGCTTCAGCCTCTGTCGAGGCAGCCGAAGCAGCATGCCGAGGCTCAGCCGCCCAAGCTGGCAAAGATGCCAAATATTGTCCACCCTGTACATTTCTCTGCGAAGAAGCTTGCTCAGCCCCTCTCTTACTTTTCTGCTCCTCAAGGACCTTTTTTGCGCCAGCTCGAAATTGGTGAAGCGCCGAAGCGCCTGCACTGCCCGCACTGCCGGCACTGCCCGCAACGCCCGCACTGCCTGCCGATGGCTCACTCAGGTTGAGGTTGTTGTCACTTTAGTTGCTCAGCATCAAAGGGAAGCTCAGGCAAGTGCAAATTTGCCCGCGGTGTGTGAAGAGCAGCGTATCCAGCCCATTTGGGAGGAAGGGAATGAAGACACCAATGTGGAGTTCGCAGATTCGGTCTGACAGTCAAAGAGAATTTGTAACGGGAGAGAAAAACCAAAAAGTGGTTATGCAACAGCATCACCAGGCGAGCGTGATACCGAAAATCAAGGCCCGGGGTCAGCTGGGCCGGACGGTGTTGACAACATTACCCTAGTCTAGTGGAGCTTGACTGGGGATGCATTCGAGCCGGGACCGAGCTTGCAGGCTCTTTCACCGGCCCGACCAGAGCGACGCGCATGCTATTTCATTTTTTTTTTTTTTTTGCAACTTTGGTATTGGCAGATTTTACTGCCCACAACAAGAACAAAAGAATCGGAGCAAAAGTGGCTTAAATTTCTGCAGGTTGGCCTGATCCAACCCGCCCATCCCTAAGCGGAGCGACCCGATTCTATTCCTTGGCCTCAAGGCCTTGACCTTGAGCTTGATCAACTTGACTGTGAACATGGAGGAAAATAAATCACCTTCCACCAATGGCGTGTGCGTGATGTCGTGGTCCAAGAACTGCCCCCACTGCATGAGCAGCAGCGTCCAGTCCCTGCTGGGGATGTTGACGTCGGGGATGAGGGCGGCGCTCACGGTCCTGGGGGACGGGAGCGTCCCCGCCGAGAACTCGCTCTGACCGCCTCGAGGAGTGGAAATGCCTACGAGAAAGAAAACTTTGTCTTTATCAAACTATTGTTTAACTTCCCCGCGCATTTTCATTACAAATACAGGGCTCTGACGTTAAAGTTTCCGGAGGAAAAACACCGTAAGTTACCCCATGACCGCCCCCTTCTCCCCCTCCGGTTCTCATGATCACCCCGTCTCCCTACTCGAATAGTTCCGAGCAACGAGGCAAGACTGCGATACTCGCAACTGAATCGATATCGCGTTATTCGATATCTCCATGCCTTAATTGTGACTTAGCAAATGAGCGGCTGTTGATCTGTTCGCAAATCGCAATACATTTTCCTTCCTCTTGAAGGCCCCAGTAATGGGCCCATGCGCTAACAAAGGCCTTATCCCCTTCAGATAGCTGTATGCTCCAATATAGGCAATATAGCAGGTATTGGGTAATTGACAGTAAATAGCTAAAGGTCGAGATGAAAAACTAAACGTAGAGCGTGGTCAGGACCTTCACCGCCCCCCTGCCACAGGAGACTGAAGGTGATGCAGGGGGAGAGTACTGGACAGGTTTCACGCGGGCAAGATCAATTTCAGCGAGATCTGGAGCCCCCAGCTGACGAAGAGTTAACGCCACATTGACCTCGACACAGGTTGTCCATGTCTACAAAGCAGTCGTATGGCGTTGGCGCTAATTTTCCCCTCTCGCCCTGTACGACATGGGCAAGGCCTACAAGGCGCACAATATGCACGAGACGCACAAGATGTGCTCGCTTCTCACCGTCTTGGTACTCCGGGCTGAGCACGCGCTGAAGGGCGACGTTGGCCCTGCCCCAATTGGAGTTGCCCAGGTTGTTGCACTCGCCGTCCTGAGTCCTGAACCGTGCATTTGGGTCGCAGCGTCGGCCCTGGCGCCGCCCGGGTGTGACCTCGACCTCGTTGCAGGCGTCGTCGTCGTCGCTGACGGCCAAGGAGGTGCCCACGAGCGAGAACACGGGCAGGGCGTGGGTGCCTTGAGCGGGGGACAGGGAGAACCTGAAAGACGCATTGACCTTACATATATTCTAGAGCTTCTCGCATATATCTTCTATGTGCAGTAGTCTCCGGTCAATGTAGCGTCAGTCAATATAGGAAACCGCTTAATGTAGCAGAAATGCCTGGGATCGATTTTTTGCTCCATTAGATTCATGGCAAAATGAAGCAAATCCCTGCCCCTTGTGGCAAGTTCGAAGTTGTTGCTATCCTCAAATTTAAAACCTTTCGCCATTCGACTGATTTTGCACTCTTCTTGGACGATTTTGGCTCAAAAGCTTGAGTGACAACGATTGTGTGAGAATCACTGTGTCGGGAAGAGTCAGCCCGATCAAGGCCGATGAAGTGACTGTTCTCGGCCTCGGCCGCCCTTGCTGGAGCCTCTCGCTCCTCTCCCAGGTCGTTGTCACCCCTCGGGCTGGCTGGTCGAGGCCCATCTGAGGCCTGATAGGCCCGAGTAGGCCTGAGAAGCCATTCTCCGCTCACTTTAGCGCTCCACCTAATGTTGCACAATACAACATTTGACTGTTGGCGTGACGGAAAAATCCGAAGTCCAATGCTGATTAAAGGTTGTTATTCATAAAAGACAGCCAAGAACAGCACCTTTTAGGGTAATTAAGTGTTCCAACTGCTTCGGCATGCAAATTTTGCTAGTACAAGTCTGGTTGTGCTGCTCACATCAGTGGTGCTTCTTATGCAGGACAAATGTATATCACAACAATTTGTAGCTGCAACAACGCAGCTGCCTCTAAAACAGAGACTCTAAAATGGTCTAAAAGGAAGCAAAGATAAAATCGTCTAATGCAGCTGCCAGAGATGATCAGTACGTGCATGACCAAGCATGAGACGATCTACGTAGAACTTAGTCGTGAACGCCCTAGAAAGAATGAGGAACAGCTACAGGGTGGCCAAGAACTTCTGTCACATCTTCAGTTGGCTCTGTTCAACAAGATTTTCAATAGCGACATCATTCATCTGATGTGCCCCAAAGGCCTGCGGAAGGCCTGGCGGGTAAATCTGCACAATCTCCAACCGGACCATGTCCAACTTCATCCCTGTGGACGACTTCAAGGAGTCCAAGCTGAAGTGCGGCTTCGTGTGCATGATGCATGCGACTATTGTCAGTATCGAAGGCAGTGTTGGAAATGCCTCGTCCAGCAGAGGTGACGACGCAGAACTTGTCGTTGGCCACCCTGTACATGAACCGTGCAAATTTCTCTAAGCTCTGTTCACTCGGTTCCCACCAATGAAGTGAGAATTTTGCCCCGCAATATTTTTGTAGTCCAGAGGAGCCGCGATGAATCGCATTATTCTTCAAGGTCTTTGCAAAATTACCCCCTCCTCAAAATTGTGAAAGAGCAGTCGGTGTTGTGCGAACTTGACTTCCTCGTGGAATCGTGGCAGAGGGACGAGATAGCGAGGAAGTGATTCTGGTGGCGCGCGCAGGCCCACAGGCGGTCGGACTTCTCCTTGGCCTTCTTCCTCTCCAGGTTCTCCTTCTTGGAGGGGAGGGAAAAGTTGGACAGGGGCCAAGAAACACCCGGGAGGCCACACCGGAGACCGGAATTCGAGCAGGAACAAGTCGAGCATCCTCGACGACGTCTTCAAGGTCAGCGATCGAGGCTACTTGAGCAATGACATCGTTGTTTTCGGTCAAAATTGCCCCTTGTTCAGCAAATCACAGTCAAGTTGGACGATGGGAGAACAAGAAGGAAACGAAACACAGCTCCTCACCTCTGGCTCAGCTCCAACGAGGTGTCCTCCAGCCCCAAGGCCTTCGTGCCCAGCTGCCTGGCGCGCGCGTTCGTGTTCTGTAGCCTCCGGTGTTTGGCGGCAGCCGACTCGGACGAGATCACCAAGCCCGCGGCCGTCAGCGCGTCCTCGATACGGCGGCGGCGCAGGCGGCGTTTGGCCCCGCGGTCGACGGCCTCCTGGATGTCGGTCGTGCGGATGGGCGGGAGCGGCACCTTGGGCGCCGCCGGGCGCTGCAGCACTGTGGCCGACCTCTTGCGGACTGCGAGACGAACATGTGAAAAAACACTTTTAGGCACACACGACTTGGACAGACAGACGGACAAAGATAGACAGACACATGCAAACAAAGGTCAACAAGCCATGAACCCAATACAGAAGAAAATGCGTCACCCTGTTGGGGATTCAGTCAAAAGCTTCCTGGGACCCCTGTTAGGGGGTCGGGATGGCCGGAGGGTTGACCCAGAGGGTTGACCCAGAGGGTTGACCCAGAGGGTTGGCTTCGGGGAGAGGGGAAATGACAGAAACTGCCACGAATCATTAAAGTCGTTTTTTCACAAACAATTTCTCCTTCTTGGTGCGCTGGCGCCCAATCTTGGTTGCCCAACTGCTCGCCCAACTTTTGGCACACCGTCCCCATCCTCATCCCCACGATCACCACCACCCTTGAGCTCGTGTACGTCATGACATGGACAGTGTTGCGAAATTATGCCGTAGTAAACGCACCCTCAGTGTTGTAGCGCTGGTAATTGCGGCTAGGGCCAAAGTGACGCAAGCTGGCGGCTGGTCTGGCCGCGGCGGCGGGTGCAGTCACGACGGCTGGTCTGACCGCGGTGACTGGTCTGAACGCAGCGGTGGGTCTGACCGCGACGGCGGTTCTGACCGCGGCGGCGGGTCTGGCCGCGACGGCGGGTCTAGAGGCCATCGCTCCCTTGAGCCGGTACTGGTTGTAGTAATACGAGTACTTGTGGTAACGGCGGCTGTAGGGGGGATAACTGGAGTAATAGGGGGAGTATCCGTAAGCCGCCGACCGCCGCGGGGGCCAGGACGTGGAGGCGGCGGCGGCGGCGGGGGCGGCGGCGGCTGTGGGTTGGTACTGGCTCCACGCGGCCGCTGTTAGACAGGAAGACACAAATGTTAGCGTTGTTAAGCTCAACCATTAGTAAAGAGCGTCAGTTGTGCATCAACTTAGGGCGCGTCTATACTGTTCACACTGCACAAATTCCGCCAGTGTAGACGCGCCCTCAGAGTAAAAGGTTAGCAGCATGAAACAGCCCTCGCTCGGACCGACGTCTACTTAACTGAGTGACATAATTAGTTAATTACTATGATGACTACTGCTAGCGGAGTGGACTAAGGCGATTGGCAAAGTTGCTCCGCATGAGCGGCAAATCATCTTGGTCCACATTGTACGCACACCGGAGTACAACAGGGTGGACTAGGGAGATTTGGAGTGAGGCAGCATTGCCAATGTCCCTGGTCCACCCTGTGGAGGACCTCAATTCTGAAGATCCAGAACTGGGTTCTTTTTGGCAGCTTTGAACAGGGTGCGTCCAAATCAGCTGGGTCGTGCGTATTTCTCAAGCCAACACGCAGACCTTGTTGCACTGGACGAAGGCATCAGCGGGAGCAAAGACAATTGTCAAGCTGTCTTCTCGTCTCATTGTGTCCGTTGTTGCACAATTTTGTTTAAGTACCCCCTTAGGGCGTCTTCTAAGCGCCACTGGCAGCTGGAGGAGAAGGTCAACCTGGCGCTAATTTAGACGCACCCTGTACAGTATCGACAGAACGGTATATCTTGGTTTACCACAAAGATCCTCTTTGTGTTTGAGTTATTGCTCTTTTTTTTAATGCTCGTCTTGGCTTTGCCTAAATTCCTCTTTGTCTGTCCTAATGTACATGATTGACTCACATGTGGCCGCTCCTCTTACAATGTGTGGACAGCAGACCCCGGTTTCTCCGGTGCGCAGCTGGCAGGGGTGACTCTGGAGCTCCGGGATCTCATGCGAGAAGCGCACGCACTTGACCAACGGCTTGCACTGTCCTGACTTGCCCCCCGTCGAGCAGAAGTCCACGCTCTGGCCGGAGGACGACCGCAGCAACATCGACGACGACAGCAGCAACAGCAGCAACGTCGACGTCGACGACGATGGACGCTGCGGGAGGTACAACTTGCATGAGTCGGTAGATTGTGGAGTTTGTACATCGTACATTGTAGAGTTTGAATTCGGTCTGAAGAAGGAGGCCAAATTTGGCACACGCTTTCGAAAGAAAAGTTGAGCATCCTCGAGTGGCCTTCAAGGCCACTATGTAACACCGTTCGGGCCTCGTTGTCCTTCGCGTAGTCCAAGGGCTGTCTGACTTTGCTTCTCCCGGTCCCTTCGTGGGATTCCCACCCCGACCCGTACGAATCCGGCTTAATACGTCGAAAAAAAACCAAACATTTTTTTTTTTGAGTGACAAAAATACCAGTGTTTTACACCCCATCATCTGGTAACGCTGACTCCGTAAGATGAACATTTTTTCTCCCTAAGAACTGCAAAATTATTGCGCCCCCCATAGAATTGTGAATATGCCGATTTGCGTCTTGCGGACTCATAACAATTTCAGAAGTCATTTGCGCACAACAGAGACGAAATGTGAGTTTATTTTTCCGCCTTGCACACTCCGCTTTGTGCATTGACCCGAAGGCCGGGTCTGGCCGGGTCTGGCCCCGGGTCTGGCCCCGGGTTTCTCCGTCCTTGACAAAGCGCCCCGGTGTCAAGTAGTGAGGCCGGAACCCTTTGAAAGTGTCTCTGTTCTGACTGCTTCCTCGTGCCAAAAAGGAAGGGTTATTGGTTCAATGATGATTGGACGTGCAGAGGAAGCAGCTCGAAAATGGGCACGTACCAGTTATCTCTGCTCATTTCCTCTGAGTAATTGAAAGTCACTCATTTTTTTTATGTGCTATGATAGCACATTGGGATCGTTGCTCAACTCCACTTGCTGCTATTAGTCTCGCAATCGTCGCTATCATTTGCCACAGACATTATTCTTGGCTCCCATCGAGGTTGTCTTCAGCGTCAACTGCCAATGTGACTCAGTCTCGAGGCTCCACAGGCTGAAGTTGACACTCAACAAAAGATGCTGACCAAGCTGGACACAGCTTTGCCGTCCCCCCCCCCCACACACACAAAAAAAACCAGGGCTTTCCGGACGTTTTCCTCTTGTGAAGCCCTGAATGTCTTACCTGAGTCCACAGGCGTTGTTTCATTTTTGTACTGTTGCCTCTTGCGCCACCGGAACGCAACTGAAGGAAGGGGGGAAAGACTCGCGTGCTGTCTGCGCGGACAGCGTTGCCATTCGACACCGCGTTGGAAGGCGGCCTGGTTCTGCTGCATCAGGGTCACAGCCGAGGGATCCGTGGTGGATCGTCCGGGTCCACGGGCACGTCCGGGGGGACGATTTCCAGGGTGGATCTCCGGGTCTGAGCCACGGAAATGGCAAAATATGACTGCCAGAGGTCATACAGAGATGAAGTTTCCAAGCTTCTTCGCAAGGACTGCTTGCAATTAGAGTGAGTTAATGTTGTTTTCGAACGCTGCAAATGCATAATTTCGGGTGTCAGGAGTCGAAGTTGAGGCTGACGAAGCTCTTTGCCTTCAAATCTCGGGCTCATACTGTGTTGCACCACTTAAAAAAAGTCGATGTCTGACTGGTGATAGCAAATTGTATGCATGAAAATAATATACGAAAAGTGCTCTCAAAAGTGTTTTTCTGCTTCAATTCTTACTTTTGTTTGCCTCTTCTGGCGGATCCAAAGAGTGCCTTTGAGATCCTGATCGGACCCGGATTCGTGAACCCTCCCTGATCCGGATCAGACCCGGAAGATGTCGGATCCGACACAACCTCTCGACAGGGCTGCCAGCTGAGGCTGTCGCTGTTCTGCTGCCAGGAGGGTAACAATGTCACCATCTGCACACGGCACTGGCAGTCGTCCTTGTTCTGCTGCAACAGGTACAAGTTCGGGGGCGGCCTTTAGGCGAAAAGCGCATTTTTTAACGTCGATTTTTGAGAGCAGCCTAAATACAAGAACTTCCCTGACGATGTAACTTTACCCAAATCTCCAGTCAAAATACTTGATAATTAAAGGGTGGCTCTGTAGGTACAGGGTGTTCTCGATAATTCCGTACAATCTCCTACGACTGACGCCATCGAGTATAACCAGCATAAATAAAGTCATGTTTGTACCTATTTTTGCTACCAAACTCTACGTTTGAACAACATTTGTTTAAGAGAAGCACGAATTTTGTCCTGATTTATCTCGTTCACTGTCTGAGTGCGAAGCAAAATTGGGCCCAGCTCGTGAGGCCTTCGAAGCCACGCAAGGGTGTTGTTGTTGTTGTTGTTGCTGCTGCCGCTGCTGCCATCGTTGTTGCTTCAAGTTGGCCATGTTGCTCGAGATGTCATCCTGGATGCCTGGAAACGCAAATGTGAAGGAATTCCGCCAATGCAAATCTGCAGCAAAGTCCGCCGGTTCAGAATTGCAGCCGCGGTTTCCGCTCCGCCGTCACTGATGCTGTTCCATAGGTTAAGTTATGTGTGTACGTTAGTCCTAATAAGCTGAGTCGTTGATGTATGAACGCAATTGTCAGCGCCACCGCAAAAAAAGAAAGAAGAAGAGAAAAAATTCCGCCAAAGTGTGTGCGTAAATTCGTGGTGAGTGCGGACTCTTTTGTCTTGGTCCACTCGATTTTTGTGTAGGAAGCGCGACAAAGAGGGTGACGCAGTCGTTAACGCACGCGCTGCCGCTGTTGTCGGGACCGGGACAACGACGACGCGTGGGCTGCTGCCGCACGTGCGCTTGCACTCGGTGCAGTCGTGGCAGTTGTGGTGGACGAAGACGAGGAGGCCGCCGCCGAGGCCGCTGCCGCCGCCGCCGCCGCTGCCGCCGCCGCCGCCGACGACGACGACGACGACGAGCCAACTGCAGACGCACGTACGCAGCATGGTCATGGCGCAGTCGTCGAAGACGAAGAAGCAGACGACGAAGGCGAACGCTCTGACGCAGTCACGCGTACGCAGTCACGTGGCCGCAAAACCAGCGTCATTACGGCCCATTTACGCCGGCGCAGGCAGATTTTTTCCTGCACTCAATGTTAATGGCAACGCAGTCCAGTCGAATGCATGATGATGGCGGAAATGACATCATCGTCGAAGCACTTGAGGCCGGTGTCCAGTGCCACGGCCGTGGCCTCCTGCTCCAACATCGTCCATCCTGGACGCGTCAATCTGGTGCTGACGGACAAGCTCTGGAATCGGCGTCGTTGTCTTCCTGGATGTGTTTTTTGTCTTTTTCATCGTCGTTGTCTGTCCTACACATGGACAATTTACTTGGCTTCGTCCAGTTTTTTGTCGGCCTGAAATTGGTCAATCAGCATTTAAAGGTCGCTTCAACCTGACGGAATCTTCGTGAACAGCATCAAAAGCGTCCACGTTTTTGCCGCCAGCCGCATCAAGTTCATCAAGGTCGAGTCCGCGTGCCTGGTTTCGGCCGGCGCACGAGAGGGCTGGAAAGAAACGTGTTTACCCACCCGCCCGACTGCGGCAGGTCCAACCAGCTCTTGTACGAGGTACAGGCAAATCTGAGTCACCCTGTAGAGGCCCGTCTCGTCTGTGGAGCCCCGCCCGGTCCACCCGGGCTGAGCAGCCCGCGTGGAGCCATCCAAGCTTTTTCTGCTCGGGCCTCAGATGATTATGTGGCCGCAGCCCATATTATTGGGCAGCCCAATATTTTGCTACCTCGGTGTGAGACAGCGTGAAATCTTGTGGGGAAAACCAGTACCTGCTTGACTTCGACCAGAACAGCAGGTTTTTTGGGCTGCTCATCCCGCAGGGTAAAAGATGACTAATGCAGATAGGAAAAAAAACGAAGAAAGCAACAACTTGGTCATAAGATCATTCTTCATTTTGCTTCGCCAACATTTTTCATTCACGTCGGCCACTTTATTCGAGTTTTTTTTCCACTTCTCTCGACCAGGGATGGAGTCCAAAATCTCCAATCGAGTCGGGCTCCGGTTGTAACTCGACTCGACTCGATTCTCCCTGCGAATTTCCAGCCTCGACACTGGTGCAGTCGAGTCTCAGATGAACAACGTGCAATAACTATAACTTTGCTCGTCACCATTTGTAGCAGCCAAAGTGGAGAGAAACAATGAAAATTCCTCTGCCGATGAAGGTTGGAGGTGGAAGTGCCAGAGCTCGACTTTAGCGTGACTCGACTTTAACTTCCTTTAAGACATCCCTACTGGTATTGTAGGTGTGTACCCACTGACGCCCGTTCCACGGAAGCCTCGGCCTCGGCCTCGGACTCGGTCTCGATGTGACAACTGACACGTCTACCCGTCCCTGACGCCCCCGGCCAAGTGTACAAAACCGCTCGTGATCCACGCACAGCCGACTTGATAGGCCTCTCTCAGGGCCTTCCTCTGCCCAAAAATGAACGTGCCTTGGACCGCCCACCAATGAAGCCGCGATCACGCAAAAGTGAGCTCTCCACTGCTGCGCAGTAAGAAGATCTATAAATAGGAAAATATTCTATAAATACCGCGATTTATTAAGACCATTCTCGTGTGATGAAAGAAAACATGAGCGGCACCAGATTGTAGAGCGAGAGGTTGAGTGAACCGATTTAGGCTTCTTGCTTCGTCGCATCCAGACCTCACATACAGGGTGACTCAGGCAAGGTGAGACTCCTTGCCATGCGGCCTCCGCCGTCTCCGGACGTGCTCGTCATGGACTGCGGCGTTGAGGCCGTTCTGGACAGGATGAGGAGAGGCCGTGTCTGCACCAGGGCCTGAGGGCCTCTCCGATGACAGTGTGGGCCTCGACGGGGGGGGGGGGGGGGGGGGGGGGCCCCGGGGTGGCCCCAGGCACGGGGATTTCCGCCCCCGGGCGGGGGCGGGGGGGGACGGGCCATTTTTAATGGGTTGAAAATTTGACACG
>JAAUXU010010192.1_pt1 | contig 23586 bp, 28 predicted proteins | sample 7278151 | NCBI WGS metagenome assembly JAAUXU01 (sample SAMN14350113, study PRJNA611818) | marine sediment metagenome | isolation source: surface marine sediment (1.8m) | place: French Polynesia: Moorea | collected 2018-08 | reverse complement strand
CAAGACGAGGAAGGCGACGACCAAGATGAGGAAGGCGACGACCAAGACGAGGAAGGCGACGACCAAGATGAGGAAGGCGACGACCAAGACGAGGAAGGCGACGACCAAGACGAGGAAGGCGACGACCAAGACGAGGAAGGGGACGACCAAGACGAGGAAGGCGACGACCAAGACGAGGAAGGCGACGACCAAGACGAGGGAGACGACGACCAAGACGAGGAAGGCGACGATGACGATGAGGAAGGCGACGAGGAAGACGAGGAAGACGACGACGACGAAGAGGGGAATCAGCCACATCAAAGACCAATGACTCAACCTCGTCCTCCACCTCCGGGATCCGATGAGCTTGCGCTGCCGCCGGAGGTTCATGATGATGTTGATTCAGTCGATAGGGAGTGCGAGGCAGACGAGGATTGTCCGCTATTCTCCTACTGTTCCTCCTCCATTTGGTTCGGCAGGTACTCGATATCTCAATCATTAATAATGTCACAGTTCAATGTATTTATTCAGCAACCTTCTTTAAGACACACTTTCAAAAGGCTGCATATGATTTGGCTTCCCATCGACCCTCGCTACTGTAATTGCTTCTAGCACTGATAGAACGTATGCTGCTACACTAAGTTCAACTTCTGCAGCAAGTAGAGGCTTTGTATGTATGCTGCTGTAAATTTCTCTTCAAAAATCTAGGTAATCTGCATGGCTCTTAATGCTTGTAAAAAATACGAGGTGAACCTGAATTGGGACCCCTCTCACCGATTGTTAACTGCATTTGAATTCATGACAAAGAAAATACTTGAGAGGTTTAAGACCTTGTTCTTGTGAACTTTCTTCAGTGATTTGAGGAAATGATTTATCATTTACTTTAAAAAGGGTGATTTTAAGATGTCAGTACTGGCAGCTGCGTCATTCATCAACCTCTCATGTGAGAGGCACAACACAATTTGCACAAAAGCCTTACGCTGACGCGGCAACGGATTCGCGTTGTAATCTTGCAACCTCCTCCATTGGAGGAGATTGCAACCTCCAACCTCCTCATTGAAGTAGTGTGATGTCGATGGATTTTCTCCTTACTGTGCCAACGTCACTTATATTAGAGTCATCTTGTCCTGACAAAATCCCCTGCTCGGCCTGCATTCGACGCCCAAGTAGTGACGTTGCCAGTGAATTTCCACCAGAATCTGAATAGCACGCACCCTGTATGTACATCTTGCTTGGAAACATGTGAGGTAGAGTCTATGTAATAGCCGTGTTCCCTTTGCAGGCGATGCGTGACGAACCACCAGTTCGAGTCCCACTTCAATAGCGCCTACTGTCGCCTCTTCAACCACGAGACCGGCCAGAGCATCCCCGACCACAGGCGCTGTCAAGAGTACGACACGGAGAGGCGCGGAGATAAGGACTTGAACCCTAAGTTCACCACCATGAGATGCTTCGCCGACCTGGACTACACCTGCCACTTGTCGTACTTCATGCCGTGCACGCCGAACTACGAGTACGACGGACCCTGGGGTACGATCATCGAGGGCGAGGAGGAGAGCTGTCCAGAGAACTTTACGTACGTGTTCGTTCACATTGTGACATGACTGTTCGTGGTGTACACATCCTTTCTCTAGGTGTCAGGATAAGGTGTACGGCATCGACGACACCACGTCCGTGAGGTTGTGCGTCCCCAACCAACCCGAAGAGGCCTTCGCCGATACCTGCACGAATGACTTCGACTGCGGATACTCCACGCTCGAGGGTCGATGGTCAAGATGTCACGGGGGAAACTGTATCAGAGCTATAGAAAAGTAACTACTCTCTATAAGACCGAGCTGTGTATCGACATTGATATCGAGTAGTTTAGTAGGTAAACATTGATAGCAATACTGAGCTACTTATTTTCGCACCGCTTTCATCAATAAACGGTCCCCCAAAAGCCCAATGATTTCTAAGTTTTATGATTTGATGAGACAGACCTTGCAGTCCGCGCTCTGGTAGTGATGCAGTTTTAGCTGGCTAAATTCAGTTTTAGTTGGCAACACTTTCATTGTCATCTAAGACAGCAATATTTTTATAACCGAAAAAACACCCAGCAGTATTATGGAGGTCAGACACTTGAAGTGTGTTCTACGACCGTCATCTCTGGCCCAGCATAGCAATGGTAGGGAAAGCATCTCTGTCGTTCGGCCCAGCCCAAATGTATTTCCCGGTGGGTTTTTTTTGGCACAAATTGGGCACTCGCATTCCTTTCCTTACGTACCTCGTACTCCAATTGTCCCCTGTAGCTCAGAAACTTGCGTTTTATCACGAAACTTCTCTTGCTCTTCGAGGCTCTCGCTGTTGGCGTTCTACAGGGTGGACTAGTATTCAGTTGGCAAAACTAAACCATCATGGCTGAGTTCCCATTACATCTGCAGACCTGCGGTTGGGATCTCTTGTAAGAAAAGAGACTGTATTGTTTCGTTTGGTACCCCATGGATCACAATCCGACAATTGTTCCGCCCTGTGTTTGATGTCTGTAAAAAACCTTCCAAGTTTCGAACTTGGGAGGCGTGCAGAAAGACCTGTCTTGCTGTACTGAACCATTGCCAACTTTGTCTTCTAGATTAAGGACACCTTGAAAACGTCAAATCCTCAAAAATCTCGAAAAATCATGATTTCGGTCAGTTTCTTCCAAGAGTCATAGCTTAGGCAAAAACTGCTCGGTTAACTGAAAACCAGTTGTGTATAAAAGTTGGTGATCCCCTCGTTGAAATGGCACTGCTCTGTCGGTGTCGCATGAGCTGATCATTTAGTTCTGGCCCACCCTGTACATGTACCTGTGGATTTCTGTTAGAGTATAGCATTCTTGCACGAACGTGCATGTACGTCTGTACGTGGAATGATGATATACGTAAGCTCTATGTCATTTACCACATACTGTAAGCTTCCATCGGCATTTGCAGGGCGCGGTGTGCTTCAGAAGTATTTGGTTCAATGAACCACTGGAGAGGATCTGCTCATGCCTACACATAGCTGTAAAGGTGAATTGACCGGCTTAAGTGACTGAGGCAGTGCATGATAGTGCAAGACGCATACTCATTTCGCTGTGGAACCTATGAAGAGTAAGAAGCAGCCAGAAACGTTGACTTTACGTGGGCATAATTCCATAACTTGGACATCGAGTGGAGAGACCTCGCATTCCTGCACCAACAGCGGTGCTGTGGATAACAGCAATGGCGACTTCGTCCTGTGGTTGGTCGAGCATTAGATGACCAGGAAGGACAGGACTTCCAAAGTACCATGCACAGGGTGATCGAGGTAAATAGGAACTGAGGTCTGTATCACTTCGATGGACGTTGTTGGGAAGTCCGACCCGGGGCCGACGGGCATTTGTGATGCATACGATACGTTCAAGACAGCGACACAGAAGGAAGTCCATAATATATTTCATTCAGTGTCGCTCCAGCTGCCAACGATGCAAGTCTTCATCCTCCTACTCCTACTCGTCCTTGCTGTCATCGAGTCCATTTCCATCCTCAATCTGGAGATGAAGGACAATGGGCAACAGTGCTAGTCTGGCTGCAAATACAAATGCCATCTTAGAAGTCACTCCATGTTTACCTCGGTCACCCTGGATACCAGCGAATCTGACTGCTTGCCACCTAACGATCACTGCTCACTCCGACCACCAGGTGTGGACGCTGGCGGACTCCTGCGAAGCCATCCGCTCGTCGACGTCCCGAAAAGATACAATTGAGGTTTCGTGAATGGCACCATTTTGGTGTGTGGGGGCTGCACAAATTTTGCTAAAGTCAGCAAACGCTACGTCTTTGTGAAAGTCCTGCGTGCATTCTACTTCGGTTTCAGGTCATTCGAACCGTTAAACGCTCTCTTCTCTCCTTTTTACTGCTGTCAGAAGCTCGCAAGAAGCAAGCGAGGGTCTCTTTAGAGGGAGATTTCTTTCCGGGGCTCATATTTTCGCGAAAAGAGAATTTTTGGCTCTCACCACTGCTTTCGAAAAGAGAAAAACAGCACCGGTCCTCATCTGATAGTTCCGAAGGCTGCACAAATTGAACGCAGCAGAAACATCGCTCCCTCCAGCTGACATTGACGTGGTCGCAGTCATTGCACCTGGACTCGGTCGTGGCGAACAAGTCCGCGCAAGCTTTGGCACGGCGGATTTCTGGACTCTGCACACGTAGGCAAGTATGTCAATTCGATCTTATTCAACCGTCCTTCTGCACACATAAGGATGAGCACAGTCAGCCACGACCACGACCGCTTCCTCTTCCTCTATTCATGGCCTGGCTTAGTAAGACAGTAACGATACCATTTCTATGCAAATACAACCGCTGCTCAGACTCTCCATTACTCTCTGCCTTGTTAAGGCTTCTCCCCCCCCCCTCGCAGCAACCGAGGACGTTAAAGGCTGTGTCCTCCCTCGCCACAAGCCACACGATCGAGTATGTAAAACCCTCCGATTCAGAATCTGGGGAATTTCATCGAGGCAAAGCTTGATTTGTGGCGCTTGGAAAGGGAGGAAGAAAGAAGAAAAAATAAGCTAAACACTTTAGATCCACCACATCTTCCTTTTAGAATTGACAAAACCTGCTCGTATGAACGGACCTAAAGTGAACGATATGCCTACATATGTGCCTAAGCCCATCTTGCGGCGCACTTGAAAATAGCGTCAATTATTTCGATATCGTCTGATGGGTTCGCTCTGTCAGTAGCAAGTTATGAGGAGCGTAGTTCAACACTTTCGACTAAGTTACAACCACAAACAAAGAAGTCTGTATACGGCTAGTAGAAGAAATGAAAAGTTTGGCCTTTGACTGATTGCATCTTAGGGTTGTTGCCTAATGCCAAACAGTGGTGAAAGCGTCGTCAAATGACTTAAAAATGACCCCCCTCTCCCGTGATGGTTTCTATGTCTTGTAGTGCTGAAGAGCTCTCGTGGCCCCTACAACAGGACCCACAAAATGATCATTTTTTATTCCATTTGACTATAATGGATTCAGAAGGGGTGCAGAGACAAATATAGCATAATTTAGTGACTAAAAAAATTGATCTATCCGAATTCGTGTGCGCAAATATCTGAGTGAAACTGTTTGACAACAGTGGAGACCGTGTCGAGTCCGTCATTGAGGACACATGTTGACTCATGCCTGTGTATTGTATCTAAAGTAATTTCTTCAGCACTGTGATTTTGACGCAGCTAAAAATTGTGTGATTGCTACGACCGCTGTAGTTAAGTTATTCGAATCAACAGACCAAAATGTACATATCCGGTGCCCTAATTTGAGACCGGGCAAAACTTGCACACAGCTAATGGGATCTGAAGTGAGTGTTCTAATTTGCGAGCTCGTTTGTTATCTGACTGCGTCACTTCTCTCTGGTAATGAGATTTCGTTCCATCCTTTGACAGTGATTTGTTTTATCTGCTTTTGAAAAGCACGAGGCATCACTGGGCCAACATTCAGCGTGCTTCTCATCCTGACGTGCAAAAAAGCATTTTTGCAACTGAGATGAGCATCTGCACAGTTGACACCTTTTTTCTTCTTGCCAGCATAATTTTGTCATTCACCTCAGTTCATCTTGGTCCAAGGCACAGTTGTTGTTGTTGTTGTTGCCGCCGGCGCCGCTGCTGTTGTTGCGACTTATGTGTGAAAGCATGCAAAACATACTGGCGCAATCAAGAAATGGATAACGTCGCTGGGCTTCCCTTTTTCTCTGCTTTCTCTTGCTCCCTCCTCTCAGCTAAGGTGTCAGTCTAATTTTGACAAAGACGAGAGTGAAATGAAACGGCAAAGGATGAAATTGCATCTAATATTTCATGCCAGCCTCGAGCTTTTGAAGGAAAAGGAAAGAACGGGCGAAAATATGAGGACATTAATAATGCAGCGGGCATTTCTTCCTCCACAACACTGAGTAAGCAAGCGTTGCTCAATCTCCTACGCACTTGGACGAAAATACATGTACGCACGTACCTGTGTACGTCGGGCACGCCACCTCCACGAGTTCGGTTGCTGAGTGTGTCAATATCTGCGTTAGTGTAAAAACAAAGGGTATATATATTATAAAAGGTACACACTTGTCTGTTGTTATGGGACATTTTATGTACAGCAGAGCGGTAGTAAAATGGAGTTAGCCTTGGTTCTGGTATTTCTGGCAAAGCTCCTGCATTATACATATTCAATCGCATTTCCCCCCATGAAAAGGGCAAGTTTTGTTTACTGAATGCCTACTTAGAGTGCGTTTTCCTCCCCCAGACAGATCAATACTGCGTTCGAGCTCACGTGTTTCATTGCGCTACCTACGCATAATGTCAGAGCTCGGTGAATATAAATATGCCAATGGTTTTGATGTCTCTGGAGCAAAACTTTTGATCACCAGATCCTCGCCAAACTTTCTACGTGACTTTAATAGCTATGATGAAAATACAGAGGGTTTTTCAACAGAGAGAGAGAGAGAGCGAGAGAGAGTATTGGAAGGATTAAATGGGGTCCCGTTTGAATAACAGTTGCCTCATTTGCAAGTTCTATCAGGGATCGCAAAGCCTTTTGGAATGGGCTCGCAAAGATCTCTTTTATTTCTATTAGTACTGCGTACTTGGCTTGGTTTCAGTTGGTCGGGTCTGTCACTGAGTCGTAGGAGGTTATCTAAAGAACGTATGTGCATCTTTTTAAGATCACGTTGTTTACCAGAAGCCACTGCTTTGCGTCTGCTCCTACTTACTGAGCATGAGTGCTGTGTAACGTGCAGAACGATGGGATTACTTGACACATCATAAAGATGTTGAAACAATGTACACGCGTGTACTAGACGCTCTACAGTCACTTTTCACTATATGTACATGACGCAGTATAAACTTTATCCGTCAGTCCGCTTGGGTTGTTTCTCCCGATTTGGGGATTTTGAAGCTCGAGGGTGGCCAGGGGTGGGTGCTTCATGGCTGGTGCAGTCATGAGTTGGAAGCTTTAATTACATTGATCCAGGCAGATAAACACTTTTACTATCCGCTGTTATATGTAAGACGCGGTTACGGGCTCCATCTCCACTGGGACTTTGTCCTACTTCTCCAACCATGGGCCGTGGTGAACTTGTGTCACCACCTGGGTATTGTCCGATCATTAAGGACTTGGCCCAGAACATTCCGATGGCCCAAATCACTTGCGGACTGGGGAGGGATGTCCGCACTCTCTAAAGGTTTATTGCCGTACATTAGTCCAAAAAGACTTGTACAAGGTGTTTTATAAGTTGCGGTGTCTTGCCTGAGATGTTTTTGACATGTTATATGACATGCGCTTTTGTCTTGCCAAGACATCAGCGACAATGCTCGAAAAGGTCTTGCTGAACTGGGAGTGGGCAAAGTCTCCTAGGGCTACCAGTCAGGTGATGTTCACGGCAGCTCGAGTCATCCCAAGGCGTAAGATGACACAGTGCAAAGTCCTAAATGAGCCGAGTGCTGTGGTCAAATCGCGTGTCCGCCCTGTCTAAGAGATTGGAATAAGCCCAGGACAACATAAAAGCAGACTTCTGGAGGGTCATTTGGCCGGATGAGGCCTGGGCCGTCTTTGATGGCCCAGGTGGATGGGCAACAAAATGGGTCATAGCCTCAGTCCCTGTTCTGACGAAAAACTGGTGTCAACAGGGAGGACGCAGACTAGCGCTTTGGTCAATGATGAATTGGTAGGCAGTGTATAAGTACCTCAGGGCATCAAAAGTAAGGAGCAGTGATAAATCTTAACCAATCGATGATACACATTCGCCACCTGTAGAGACCGAGAACCTATGTGATTTTGTCACAGACTGCTTATATCACTGTGCAACGCATCTTGCCTCTCTACGATTCTACGAGGCTAGAACTCGATAGCTACTGTAGCGAAGGTGATGATGATGATGATGATAGTGACCACCGTAGTGACGATCGTATTGATGAGGGGTAAGAGGGAAGTGATGCAGCAAGGTCTGAGTTCAGATTCAGACTAGGGATATGGTGTATTTGTACAGAGCGTTGATATGCATGCGCATGATGAGTGGGAAGTGATACTGGGTCAGTTTTTGCAGTGAGGAAGGACGTTATCTAGTCTAGACACATAGTGTCTGTCTGCTTACTTTTGCCTATGACCTTAAGCTGCACAGAACCGTACATGCTGCAGTGGCAATTCTGGAATTTGTTATTACCAGGGTATCTATAACCAAGTCCAGTTATTTCCCGGTCTCTAGTCATCAGTCACACCGAGCTTCCAAGACTCCATATTCGTCCTGTGATATTAATAGAAGCCAGTGGCAAACAAAGGTAGGCTTATCTTTATACAAAATTATGTTCCCTCCCATATCAGTGAGCAAGAAAGGAAGTTCTTGGTGAGCAAGGGATTCATAGGCAAGGGATTCAGGCGTATGGCTTGGACATCCCATTTGCCAGACTTAAACCCCGTTGAGCACCTCTGGAGCATTATCAGAATTCTGGGAAGTTTCCAGTGCCAGCAAACAATTCATGAGTTTGGATAATCTGTAAGGTGCAATCGAAGCTGCCTCAAAGAAGATTTCCAGAGCAGATTGCCAAGCTCACAAAGTTCATGGATGGTAGGCTGAAGTTTGTGCTCACCAGTCAAGTCAGCTTCATTTAAAAATATTTCCATCAGAGCAGCCCACATAGAACTGGGCCCAGAGAATTGGGCCCATGGAGAACTGGGGTTCCATTAGACTGGGCCCCCAAGGAACGGGAGTCACGAAGTACCACTAGCAACGGTACAGTGATGCTTTGAATTGGGACTTGTGAGCCTGATTATTACATTCAGTGATCATCGCACCTGTTGTTCACTGTACTCGGACTCATTCAAGATGGAAGCACTACCTGCGACCTCTAGCTGTTATGAGATAATGACTACTTTTAATGCGAAAGTTCGAGTCTAGAATGTCCCTCCCTTCAAAATTCTTTCTGACCCTCTATATGGCCACCTTGCTTATTTCCATCTTGGCTATGATGGCCTTGGCCGCCAGCAACTATCTTGTGCTTGATCTGGTACTTCTTGGCCACTATCAAGCTACAACAAATGGTTGGAGTTACGAGGGGTCTGAAGGAATTATTGCTTGTTATTGTATTTGGCTTACCACTATCAACCAGGGGTAAAAGGCACGAGAGGTTGAAAGACACACTCTTTTTCGTTGTCAAAATCACAAATCTGTTGTTCATAAGACTTTGGAAAACACCCGTGGCAGAAGAATGTACGCAGTGCCTTCCAAAGCCCCACTTAAACAAAAGATTTAAAAGTCCTTTTTTCTCATCCATGTCCTTTCATGTCAGTGTTAGGACCAGAAGTGACATCTCAACCCACCAGTGCCACAAATTCTTTGTAGTAAGGATTCTGTGAGAACCTTGACCGGAATGCTCAATGCCCATCAGGGTGAGATAGGAATATTCGAGTGATGACCTAGTGCACACCTCGCCCGAGGTGCCAGGGGAACAGGGTGAAGGAGTACGTCTTTATGCATCCATAGACACGCAACACAAAGATTTCATTAGCGCCAACTAACAAACGAGCAATTTTGGCGAAGACCTACCCTTACGAATGTCAGAAAAACACTCCTTTTTATTGCTTTCAGGTCGACTATTTAATTTAAATAATGTTTGATAGGATTTCTAACTGCCGATATAGCAGGTGAAATATAAATTTCGGTCTATAGCAGCACCGTACTTGTTCGTGATTTATCTGTCCCTTTTTGTGAATGTACGCACACACTTATGTCTTCAGAAGATTGCACGGTTACGTCAATCGCCAGATAACGCGTTAATAGTAGAGTAGTTTCAAGTAGGAAAAGGTCCCAACGTCCTGCCACAAACTTAGCTACTGTATAGCAACAACAACAAAAGAAGATGCTCCGATTCTGTACTATAGTACTTCTTCTAATCGCTGGGTCCTCTGACGTCAGAGCCATTGAGTTCAGGGACTGCGGTAAGCTTGAGCATTGACTTCATCAGCGGTGGTTCTAGCCAAGTCTCAATTTAGGCACCAAGGGCATCATCCTCTCTGTGGACTTCGACAACTGCCCGGACTCTCCTTGCACCGTCCATCACGGCGATTCCATTACTGGACAAGTCTCCCTCGAGTCGGACACGAGGGCCGACACCCTCTCCTGCGTCGTGTACGGCATCATCGGAGGGCTGGAGGCGGAGTTCCCCGGGGACTGCTCGCCGGAGAATCACAACCCCTGCCTGGACTTCAGCGTGGGCGACTGTCCCATTGACGAGGGCGAGTACCTCGTCTACGACATCAACATGTACATCTACGACAGCTATCCCGAGGTGCGTATGGAGTTGTGGACGTGACTTCGTAGCGTCCACGGCGATGACGATGATGACGCATTCTTCCAGGTTGACGGAGAGGCCAAGTGGACACTCTTGGACGAAGATGACGATCTTTTCATGTGCTTCGTCATTGACTTTCAAGTCCTCCCTTAAAAACACGCCTTCCTTGCCTGTGACAATCTTAAAGTATCAATGATGCATCTTGCATGACTGCCAAACGGAATTTTTATTGCCTTTAGCCGAGTCTTTGGAATAAAAAAGTGCTCTCCGAGTCGATGCTGTTCAAGTCTCGTGGGAGTTGAGAGGATAAAGGAATAGTGAAACATCTGCCTCTTATTACCAACGAGTGATTTTCTTGGCCTGAACCGGAGGATTTTTTGACTGGGTTCGCCAGCCCCGAGGCGAGACGTTAATCCGATGAGATCTGTCAAAAGGGGACGTGTCTAGATCGACTACACGAGCTTTAGTGTGTAGACAGCGGACGTTTGTACAGTGGATTCTCGTTATAACGTCAAAATGCATATTGCTCCATCAAACCATTCCATTAAAGGTCAAAATCTTCCTCCATCAGACCCTGAAACAGGAGTAACCTTGGGGAAAAAATCTCCACCATGAAATAAAAAGCATAAAAGATAGAAGAGACCCAAAACTGCCAGGGAAATTTGCCAACTGTTCCACAACTACCGTATTTGCAACCATGACCACGCTTGGGAAAGGCCTACAAACCCATGATTCTGACTCCAGTAGCCTCTGCTACGCGAAAAAAGCTGTGAACAGTAATAATGTCAGTTTGTCGGTATGAATTAAAGAGTCCCAATGGCACTAAGACCCTTCACAGTTCTGATTTGAAGGTTGCCGTTACAGGGTTGCCGTCCCACTTGCGAGGAATCCACTGTATTGTACGGTTGAGGCGCTTGCAGCAAAAAAAGCAAACTCTCATATTTAAAAGCTTTCTTTTGGTATAAAGTGCAAACAGGCAATCAGTGGTGTCCATTAGCTGGAACTCTGGAGAGAGTAACGTTAGAGTTTGGATCTTTATGGCTCCACTAGGCCGCATACAAATGGAGCGTTAAGTCCTCTTAGCGGTTCGAAAGCCACTTTTTATTAAACGGCCATTTTATAAGAACTGAGCATACTTAATCCGCCGGCTCCTGTGCTTTGACACAAAGAAACTTTCTCCTCCGCAAGTAAAACGTCATACTTGGTTTTGTATTTTTTGTTCTCAAAAGTCATGTCCTGGCTCGATAAAGCGTGGGGCTTTGGGAGGGGGGGGGACTCGTACAGGGTGTGTCAGGGATGTCCACACATACTTCAGTCAAGTCTCGAGTTAACGACACTTTTAGTCGCGTCGTAAAGTCCTAACTTTGGATCTAAACTTCTTACCGCAGTGGACTCTAGTCAAGCCTTAATCTCAAAAGACGTATGGTTAAATCGAGGTTTTACTGTCCTACTCACAGAGCAATGTACGTTACAGTCGAAATCCGGTCGTCACTCACTCAATTCCCGCCCGAGCATTCAATGGTGGCAACGCACGCGGCAAATTCAGATGTAATGAGACAGTTTTAATTTCACCGGTCCGTTGATATGCAGATTTCTCTCGCGCGCTCGCCCCTCCGAAAGTTGTAATGGCAGCGAACGTCACTTTTTTTTTATCTCAAGCTCTTTTGAAATCGACGGCGATAGAAACAAGATAGGTGCTGAGTAACGCAGCCTTCACGTCAATATGTACGCAGCAAGGACAAAAACTGGCAAAAGATTTGCATGATGCACACCTGTTTTGGGGACGAAAAGTGTCATGGGTGCATCTGCACTCGATACAGTGCAGTCATCAACACTTCGGCACTAGATGCAGTGCAGTTATCAACACTTCTGCCCCCCAAACTGCAGGAGGTAAAGCAAAAGATTTAGATATTCGGTCTGTTTGAATATGGCTCTATATTTACTCCCCCCATCCCCAGAGACGTTTCAGTTAAAAGACGGTTACACACACGAGAATGGCAGTGATGGCTGTAAGCAGCGTCCACTGTATTTTCTGTGTGTGCGTGCTAAGCTAGCTGCACATAGAAAAGGGGCACGCGCAATGTTTGGCGGCGTCAGGATAGAGAGAAGAAGAAAAAAAGGATTTTCACTTTCAGGACTCACACTGAGAGCCTTAATTCATTATGTTCTCTCGCACGCACGCACGCACGCACGTATGATGACAAGTTTTCCGTGAATGGATGCAGTGTAGATGTCCCGCTGTTTTACGGCTCGCCCATTGTGTGACGATGCCAAGAGAGTAGTTTCGCTACGCTACAATTGCTCTACATTGTCGGCAGGAAGCTCTGCGCGAACAGCAATACGAAATATGGCGCCGTGTGTACCTTGCTCGGATGCAGCGTGAGCCGCAAAGAGTCCGGGTGCTGCAGCGGGAGCCCGGGTCGGGACGATGCCAAGGGGATCCACGTCTGACGGCAGCTCCTGGGGCTCAGCAACTTCTTTCACAGTTAGGCGTGCGTGGTGTCCAGGACCGAGTTGGTCGTGTTGGACGTTGAAGAGATGCTCTTTCATCACATACTTTTTTTTTAGATTCCAGTGGGACTCCAGTTGCGCACAGCGGAACCTCCCTATAAGAATCAGCTCCCGATTCTCATAGAGATTTCACTGCGCCGGACGAGTGGAGAGCAATCCTGGCACAGACACGTTGACCTCTGAGCCTTCCCGTGGATCACCCAGGGCTCCAATGGATCATCATTACGTCACAAATGTAATCCAGCTGAAAACAATTAGCACCGCAGGCTGCAGGTGCGTGCGCGTGCACTTCCCGCGTGTGCGTGTGGCACAATGACACAAACTTAGTGACAACAGCAAAAAAGCAATCAACTTGATGCCGGCAATAGTTTTAGAGAGGAGATTCTGTCGCTCTGCTGTGTTTTCCCCCCAAGTTGCAGATCTGGAGAGAAAAGGGGCGGTTTTCAAGACGCCTCTTAACGACTCAGCTGTAAAGGAGGAAAAAGCCCCTGCCAACATCTACCAAGGCAGAGGGGGAGGAACAGAGAGAACCCCCAACCCCCTTCAAGACCAAATGAGACTTTTACACAGCGGCAGTGATCAAATTTATACGAAATAGCGGTCGACTAATTCATTCCACCCCTCTGTTGGCTCCCCCTTCTTTGTTTTTAAGTGCACCCCCTGCTTTTTTCCCGGTCCAGAAGTGCTTTCAAACACCCTGATCGCGGGGGTGAAGTGAAGAAATGCCATAAATTAACCATCTCTCGCATCAGTGGGATTGTTGCGCCGAGGACAAGTCAGTTAAGAAGTCCCCCACGTACGTGCAGCTCAGCACAGCCCAGTAGGACTACGACTGTAGGTATAAAACCCAGCTTGAGTCAATTAAAAAGCCAAATCCCAGCTTTTCACTATGTTCGTTTTCGTCGTCGTCGCCGTCGTCGTCGCCGTCGTCGTCGCCGTCGTCGTCGTCGTCCTAGTCGATCTCAGCCATTCCAATGAGGATGCTCAAATCCTCACTTAAGAGCTTACGACGAAGAGACACATTTGCTGTTATTCTCTTTTCCCTATTTTCTGCTGCATGCATAATTTGTTTCTACTTTTTTATCCTCAACTAGGCAGAAAAGTGAGGGAAGTGAGGGAAGTGAGGACCAGAAACTGCTCTCGCTGCCGCTGTTCGTGTCTCAGCTGACGTCGTTGGAGAATTGTAGCCGCCAGACGGCCTCGGCCGACAACAGTCGGTTAATTTTTATGAAGTAAACATGGTTAATGTGGAGCAAGAAAGTTGTTTCGCGTTGCCATTGGTCTGTGAATGCACATGCAGTGCGACAGATGTTGCTCTTGTCGCTGTCCTCTGGTGTTGTCCGTGGAGATGAAAGAAGCCTTCATTGCGGAGTTGACCAAGCACACGTTTAAACAGCGACGATGGGGTTAGTTACAGCACGAACAAACAGACTGAGGAATAAATAAACCAACCCTTTATGTCTTCTCATTGTTGGCTGACTGGACATGGCAAACAAAGCTCGAGGCTACGGAGGAGGAAGAGACAACGGACGCATTTGTGCAAACGTGATGTTGCAGAAGACACGTGTTGGCTCACACTCGCCCCGCACAAGGTAGCTATCGTTTCGCAGAACTTGAACCTTTGGCCAATTTGCATGCTCAGTGTGCACTAAGGCTACTACTGCTACAACTACAACGCGTCTCAAAAAAGTGTCGAACTTTTACACTGTCGCTAGCTTCGTTTGATGAAAGACATGAGTCATGGTCAACGTATTGGGCAATGCACTGTTTCACTAGCTTTTGCATCTGGTCATGATCTCAGGAATGTTGTTTGCAACGTCTTCCGCTATCATTTTGAGTTTGTCCGCTGTTTCAGACTGTTTTTGCTCGTGGCATCGGCAGCTGCACTAGTGCACATGTTGATAAATGTGCCAATTTATGAATCTTAACTCTCGCTACTCAGAGCGGTTCACTTTCAGTTGTTCAAATGCAGGAACTGATCTGTCATAAATAGAGGAGCTCTCTCAAACACAGCATTCGTACCCAGACTCTTTGCCGCCAGACATGCCTAAAGTCGGTGGAAATGGCTTCCAAAGCTCAGCATTACTCCATTTCAAACACAAAATGTGTTCTTACTGTAAACGCTGCAGTGGATGTCGACGTACGTACTTTACCCCCCCCCCCCCTCCAGTGTGGTATGAAGATCGATGACGGAGACAAGAGTAGTGAGCATGCCAAAGGCCAGTAGTTCCAGGTCAAAGATCTGTCTCTCCTCAGATCCAGACTGACAAACCATGCCGCTGGGCGGAGGATGACGAGAAAGCAGCTTCCACTGCAAACACATCATGGCCGTAACTACGCTAATGTGCGGCTGAGCCGCGGCAACGAGAGAGGCAGCGAGGACGCTGCCTTCGTTGCCAGGGCCAGGCAAAATCTGCGTGAAAGCCTGGCAAGATGACGATGATGACAGTGATCCCTGATCCAGACAGCAGCATCAGAGCACGGACATCTGTACATCAAGAGGAGATAAAGAAACAAACGAGCTCGCTGGAATTGGATGATTCATGGAAAAACCACCCGCGACTTCTTCATGGAGGAAGGAAGGACCTTCTCTCCTTGCCCCGAAAGTCGTCGCAGGAGGTATCGACTGTGCCGGGGATGTACATTGTTCAGTATGTACAGGCTGTCTCAGTGAAGCTGCAGCCTGACGTCTTCTTCCACTGTCCTCTCGGCGCACGAATTATTCGGTATCAAGCTGAAGACTTGCGTGAGCCCGGAGTTGCCAGTGAACGAGGTGGATCGAAATCAGATGTATTGTTTTGATCAGGAGTGCTTTGTCCCCAATTCCCCAATCTTTACAAGCTGAAAGACAGAGTTGCCACGTTTTTACTGAACCGCCCTGTCCCTAATGCGAGGGAGAGACCAAAGCGAAAAGATAGGGCAGAATAATTGAAATGCTGCCGAAGCTGCTGTGGTCCCGTCAACTCTTTCCAGAGCAAATTTATCTTCATTAAATTTGTCACAGCCCCAAGTGAGTGAGGGAGGGAAAGGGAATGAACGAGCCCACGAGGGGGAATTGGTCGGTGGCGAACTTGGAGAGGGAGAGGCTGAGGCTGAGGGAGGGCAACGATCGCTTGGAAGAAAAAGTTGGTGGGAAAACGACGGATGTGGAGTTGTCTCTTTGCCAAGAGTGGTGTGATCGTAATTAAGGGGAGACGTTGCTCAATATTTCGATAATGTGGACCGTGCTGAAGTAAATGAACACGATTCATGTGAGTGCAACGGGCTTCTCTTGGCTTCTCTCGAGATTGCAACATCCCTGTACTAATTATCAAGTGAAACCTTGCTGGAGAAGCCTAAGGAGTGCTACTGACGTTATTACTGGACCCCCCTCAGGACCATTTGCCACCTCCAATAAACGTGTCAAAAATTTTGCTTCGACGGACACATTGGCAGCTACCGTGATGGGCCAGAGTTATTGACAGGATTTTTTCTTCTTCTGGCATGATAGGTGTGTACCTAGTGGAGACCTGATCGAGGTCAGTTGATTGTTCCACCGGGCTAGTCAGGAATTTTCGGTGACGACGAACTTAGCTGCTGCTGCTGCTGCTGCTCTCAATGACACAGGAATTTGGGGTGAACAAAGGCGGTGAAGGCGGCCGCGGGTGCGGCCGCCACCTGGACAGCGAGCACGGGTACAATTTCCACTCAATAAACAAGGCAGGATACATTGACGGACTCGGGTCCCCCCAAAGAAAAAACCTTGGCGTTTCAATGAAAGAGAAGTCGAAAAAGTCAAGTGGAGCGCGATGGGCGGGCTCGAAATGATGAACAAGAGCAGGTGGAGGCAAACATTCAATCAAATTGGCACGCACATAAAGTGGAGACACTCTGAAAACACTCACGTACGACATTTGGCGGGACACATTTAGCTGGGTCAAAAGCACAATGCTGAAGAAATGTCAGCTGCATTGTTACGTGACCTAAGACACAATGCACAGCCATGATTCAAACATGCGTCCTCAGTGGCGGCCTCGACACGGCCTCGTTTGCTTTCGACCAACTTCATTGTGCTGCTTCTTCGTACATATATATTCACTTGTTAGTGGTAGGAACTCAATTGAGTGTTGCCACAAGAACTACAAGTGAGCGTCACACGATTTGCCACAAAGCTTCAAGTGTTTCAATCGAACGACATTGAAATCTTGGACGATACTTTCCAGTGCGCCACCAGCTACGTAGCTACGCCAGCTGCGCCAGCTGCTCCAGCCACGCCAGCCTCGCCAGCCACGCCAGTCACTCATGTAGACATGAGTGAGGTGGCGGCTTTGTCAGACTTTGCTTTTCTTCGCACCCTTCCACATCAGTTACAAGCACCCCTGTGACATGTTTCTCCCCCTCCTCCCTCCACCAAGAGTAACGATACTCGATCAGTAAGAAGAAATGAGACCCCTCCACTGAGACATTGAGGCTTTCACAAGTAGAAGGAAGCTCTTTTCGCCAGAGAAAAGCCCAGCAGCCTTAGCTACTTTTTGTGTTACTATTAAAACGTTACGGCTTGTTAAACCTGCCAAGGAAAGTATTAAGAAAGTGCTATCTGGAGAATAGCCTGGTAAACCTAACAACACTTTCTGGTAGTTGCTAAAATATGAGAGGGTCGAGACGAAACCGCACAGGGACCTCTTAATGGTGCGAGGGGTGAGGGAGTTGGAGCAGAAGAGGGTGAGGGCGACAAAGATATTTTTCATATTTGCCCACCTTGAAACAGGGTAATGGCGGAGAAGCCTGCTTAAATAAAGGGGTTTTTTTTCCTTCCCTTCCAGAAGGAATGACTCATCTTTGTGGGTTATTGAAGTGCTTGGTACAATATTTTGCAAGTGTGTGTTACGTACAGACGTGTGCTTACCACGATACCAACTCACAATGGTGTCGAGAATCTAATAAGCAAGAAGAAGTGGAGGAAGGAAGGAAGGAAAAGGGTGTAGGGAAGGGTTTGTGAGTGGTCCTCATACATGTGTGGCCTAAACTGTGCTACACATGCAGAGTACAAAGAGACGCAGATAGAAATGCTGCCACGTTGTTTATCAGGCACTTGTCACTAGGGATGGGATCAGGAAAGGTACAGGGTGGAACAAAAGACCCCTGTGCGGATGTTGCAATTTGTCCAGACGTTCCGATTTCATTCCAATCTGAGTCAGATGAAAGCTAAACTCGATTTGAATTTCGGGTTCGACTGGCAAATTTATTCAAATGCTGATCCATTGAGTCAGAACACTGAGAATGGTTACTTTTGGTGAGTCTGACTTAACAAAGACTTTCTTAAGAGATAATTATGCATATAAAACTGTGATTCGTTCGCTCAATACACTACGTCTCTACCAGTCAGACGGTTTCTTTGGCACAATGACATGGAAATTGGAGGAAAAAAATGATTCGAGTCGAATGATCACCAACCCAGGTCATGGCAACCCTACTTGTGGTAGCGAAGGGGAGGAAGGTTTACACTCTCAGTCTTCCTGGTACTTTAGGATTCCGCTGATATCTCCCTAAACGTTGCTCCTGCCTGGAATGGTAGTGAGAATAGAAGCAAAAACTCCTGGGCTGCTGTGATTTCTCCTTGTCAATGAAAAGAAATGGCAAAAGCTGCTGCTGGAATGCATTCGACACATGCCAGCTGCATATGAATGACCCTCTTGCACACGTAGCAAGAATAGCTCTTATGCTACGTACGTGTATGTGTACGATTGTACGTAGATCAGTCTATTCTGGCCATTTAGTCACACTCGCTTAATTCTCAATGGAAGGCTCAACAAGGTGCTTTGCTCGTATTGCATCAGAATAGGAATGTGTTTGCAGGAATGACACAAGCCTCAAGACTGAATTGTACTGGGAGTTGTGTTGTCTGCGATCCTCCATTCACCATTGGATAAGTAGAAGGGGCTCAATTTTTTTTACAGATTAGGTGGCAATTTTAGAATTAGTTCCAACTGCTTAGTTTTGAATAGTGTTTCCGAAAATTAAAATTTTCAAAACTTCCAGTTCACCTTCGAGTTTGATGAAAAGAAGCCGAATTTGACTTTGGCCACCAGCCCAATAAGGAAAAGTAGCACTTAGCAAAGTCTCTTTATGAACGGTTTTCACATCCCGTCAAACATTGCTACAATCTAAGCAACATATTCACCCTGAAGTTTGCATTACTGACAGCATAAATGAGTAAAAATCACGCAACCACTGTACAAAGCAGCATCACTCTGCCCACGTCTCTTTCTTGGAAGGGCCGTTTGTGCGGAGAATGCAAAGACGAAGAAGACGACTCCAACTGGGATGTAAAGAATCGACTTTCGAATTTCAGTTTGACGGGGTGAATCTCGATTCTTTCGAGTTCTGTGTGACTCGGTTTGGAAACACGAGCCTGAGGACATGAGTAACATGAAAAAAAGCTCCTTTTTTATGAGACAGAAAAGAAATTCCGGACGAAATACGTACATGTACTTGTCTGCCTCAGCTTCAATGTCACTGACTGGAACAGAGTAATGCTGGCAAAGTGGTCACTCAAAAATGTGGCATGGTTATGAAAAGAAAAAAAATGCAAAGCACTGACTCTCCTCGCTCAACGAGGCCAAACACCTGGTACTTCAGGCTGTGCGCTTAATTGTCATACGCAATTGAACTGACACCAGGTGAATTTCCCTAACAGAGTCAGTTATTTCTGTATTCAAGTTTCCCATACGTCAGACGCGCTGCCTCTCTTCATCGGGGAACATCTGCAGGCCGAGCAAGCTTGAAAATGCCTCCGCACACTTCAAAAAAACATGGCCCAGTGACAAAAAAATCTGCGGAAGAAGTCAATGATAAGGTAGGAAAAATATGGCGTAATCTTTCATTTTGAGTGAACGGACCCATCAAGTGGAATGATCACACTATATTAGTGCATGCGTACTGCATACGGCAGCAAGTGCGTACGGACATAGCGATAGCTCACAACCAGGTGCGAATAGTTTATTTCTGCGCACAAAGTTGAGATTACAGTGAACTTACAGTGATGCCCAATGTAGTGTCAGTTTACTTTTGTGTAGCGCGTGCATACGTACATGAGATCCCGCCTACAGTGACACTCGGCAGATGGTGACAGTTTCGGCTCCGTCGTCACTGCAGGCGGAGTCTATTGTACTCACCTTTTTCATGCATTTTTCTCCTAATCTTCAGTACTTCTTTTTCTGCATGCACGAAGAAGCTCAATTCAACGCAAAAGACACAAAAAAGGAATCACATCCATTGATGAAAACATGAAATTTTAGGCACCTCCAATTTGGCCCCTTGGCACCACTGATTGATGCTGGGTCTGGGTCTTTTAAGCTAGGGTCGAGTCAAGTTCGATTGGGAATTTTGAGAATTTTCAGTACAATTTTGAACCGATGAACTTGCATCTTAAGTATTTGCTTTAGTCCTGATTCATGCATAAGCACCAAGTACTGCATATTCTCGGTATTTCAATTAAATTGCCGCTGCCGGAGATTAGTATTCTTTTTTACCTAGAATGCTGTATTTCTTCTTTTACGCATCCATCCCTAATCATAACGCATCACAACGCTAACATGCAAGTACCCAAAGTTCTGGATGACGAATAGGAGAGTGAATACTGGAGGTTAGGTGGGGACAGTCAAGAACTCTTTTTTCCCTCCTATTCAGAGGATCCCCCCGCTCAGGAAGTCATTCGTCAAAAGCTCCGAGTACATTACTTTCTTCTCCGAGTACGTGCATCACATGTGTCCTCTGGAAAAAAAAAGAAGTGCGTGCGTGGCTGGATCCAGTGTAGCGTGAGCCTGCAATCATGTCTCTCTCTTTCTCTCGACGCCTCTTTTTGTGCTCTGCAGCGACAAGAAAGTTGTTCCTCCCAACCCCTACCAGTCCGCCCCCCCCCGTGTCCATGTGTCTCTTCGGCTGCTCCCTCAATTCACTCAGAAATAACATGAGGGACGCGCCAAATGGTAGCGTCGGCCACATCTTCGGTGGTCTCTGCAGTTGCTCACGTGTTTTTTTTTATTAAACCCAACCAATGTCATCACTTTTTGTCTCTCTGCTAAGGTCAATGTCTGAGTTGCCAAGACATAACTGTGCAATTTCCTCCTCGCTTCTGTGGACACACAGAGCAACTCACATCCTCCTCGTCTGAGCTCCCTTTTGGGCGTGACACTTTGGGCAGCAGAAAATGCCGCACATGTCTGGGTGCGTTTTTGCCTCCCTCTCCGTCTCTTCTTGGGGGGTGCGCGAATTTTTACCCTTCTTCCACTCTGGGGTGGGGAAAGCCACCCTCTCCCACCCCAACCCGCCAACCATCGTTTCAAAAGACTGACTAAGAAGAAAAGAAAGAATTTTCCTCGGTCTTTCTCTTTGTGTCGGGAGTTCAACCCTCACTCACTGCTGTGTAGCCTGTAAAATGTTTCCGGCTGCCCCAGACCGACGTCGTCGAGATGAGCACAGTCAGGAACGACGATGCCAGAATCACTGACGGTCTTTCACGCGGTTGGGGCCAAGACTTTTGGAGACGAACTAAGCTTCATTCAGCGTCCTGGAGGGTTAAATAACGCTGAACAAATGACTGCGAGGATGCAGTAATGTCTCGCGTATGCAATGCGGTTGGTCAGCTGTAACTGGATTGCAAATATGAGAAATGGCCTCGCCGGCCTTTATTATAATATAGAGGAGAACTGTTTGAATCAAATGCTGAGCTGGTGGGTTTGTACAAGAGTATTCACCATATTTATTCAGAACCTATCAGCGTTAAAAGAAATCAGTGGTGTGGGACTGGTGATGCTGTCGTCACAAATGTTTTCCATGTAATTTAGACTCACGTCAGTTGCGTGACAGTGGTAGAGATGATAGGAGCCGAGGTGCCAAGACTGCCAAGATGGCCATCATGAGCATCGGCGGGTATCGGACAGGGTTACCAGCTGTAGCAGCTGGCATCGGAGTTGGTAACCCTGCCCGCTGCCTGCTGTCATACCTCCCCGGGATGAAAGAGAGCGTTGTTAAAGACCTGAACCAAAAATATTCCATAAATGAGAGACACACATTGTGTGCATAAGCCGTCAGCACAAAAAAAATGGTCAGCGGTAAAAATACTGTTGCAGCCAGGCTTATGGTCCGCATACATGACACTTTTTTGTATTCGGCTTTTCCTCTTTTGACATGGCAGAGAGCAAACGCCTGACCTCAGCTGTACGGTACTCTATGTAAGGAGTATGCTCGACCAACAGACCAAAGTCATTCAATTTTGCTGAGTGCATTTAAGGTTTGTTCTTTGATGCCCAACGATGAAGATGTAGTCAAAACAATATTTTTGACCCTCCCCCTCTTGTAATTAAGTTTTGGCTGCATAAGTTGAGAACATAACAAGACGTTCACACTTGGAAGGCCATGAGGCAAAGTTCAGCCAAATATGTGCAGTACACATAGCGCACCAGTTCAGCATCGGAAAAGTAACTAAGCTGGTCCACCTCAAGTTCCAGACGCTGACCAAACGTCCTCATGCACTGTCAGACACAACTTTGAAGGAGGACTGATTAGTTCCTGACTCCACTTGAAAAAATCCCTTCAACTGGAGTCTCTTCACCTAAATCCACGATGAAAAAGAAATTGGTCTAGCCCAGTCACGAGGGTTGAACGCAAAGTCGCCCTGCTTGTTGTTGTCCATCCTGCTGAGATTGCGGACGCCCGACACGCTGCAGTTCCGCGACATTTCAATCCTCCTCCTGCTCCACCAGACGCTGCCACTCCTCAGCTGTTGCTCTCCAGCGTGAGGATAACTTTAGTGTGTGAGAGGCAACCCAGACAGAAAGTTTCTGACAAACTTCATTAGCAGTTGCGTCTGCAGTTTTGTACGTACGTTTTGACCGGGGTAGAAAACTACTTTTCGCACAGGAAAAAGAAAAACTTGACGATTCTTTCATTTCTCTCCCTCTTTCTAGAAAGCTCCACTTTGCTTTGGCAACTTGCTTCGGTCGCGTGACTAAATTGAGCACATGCGCGCGCACACAGAGTAATTGAGCCCACAGAAAACTCTTCCGTTGCTGTCGCACGTAAACATTGACTGTTGGAGTGCGCGAGGCGCGCGCGCGAGCCACTCCTCGACCACAGAGCAATAGTAATATTCAATATGAAATCTATTTCGGGTTGTTTTACTGCTCTCTTTCTCTCTCTCTCCAACTCCAATATGCTAACGGCTCCCTCGGGATCGACGCATCAGAATTAATGTTTTGAAACAATTACGACAGGCACGGAAGAGCAACAAGGTTAACGCACATATGTACACATGTGTATACGTGCGTGTTGTGTACGGACGTTCGGGCGCCGTGGGGATGGTCGCTCACTTCTCATTTGTCCAATTTGCGCGCGCTTAATTGCGACATTGGACGTTGTTCACTTAGCGGGAGGACCTCAAGGGGATGAACGCTGACGACACCGAAGTGGAGACTTCTGACGATCACCGGGATATGGACAATGCGCGGTGATTAAAAAAGTATGTGGATTTGCAACTAAAAATTAGGCTGCGGGTCGAGAAGAACCGCTTGGATCCAAGTTAGAGATGAGGGTCAGATGCTGATCAGGGGGTTGGGAGATCCGGATCTGGTCAAGAATCCGCTTGAGTCCAGCCATGAATGCTTCCAGTGTCCAACAAAGACAAATGTTTGTTGGGTCAACACCAACTTTTCAACTATGAATACTTACTTGGAGAAACGACCCCGCTGGTAAGTTTGCTTGATGGCTGAGATCTCTTTATAGGAGCTAGATTCATTTCATTGATTGACATTTGGCACTTT
>JAAUXU010033196.1_pt1 | contig 23597 bp, 18 predicted proteins | sample 7278151 | NCBI WGS metagenome assembly JAAUXU01 (sample SAMN14350113, study PRJNA611818) | marine sediment metagenome | isolation source: surface marine sediment (1.8m) | place: French Polynesia: Moorea | collected 2018-08 | reverse complement strand
TAGAGACAGCATGATTCTGGATAGAGACAGCATGATTCTGGATAGAGACAGCATGATTCTGGATAGAGACAGCATGATTCTGGATAGAGACAGCATGATTCTGGATTAAGAATGCATGGTTCTGGATAAAGAATGCAAGATGCCGGATACAGAATACAAAATGTTGAATAAAGAAAGCATGCTTCTGGATACAGAATACAAAATGCTGGATAAAAAGTAAAAGGTGCTGGATAAAGAATGCAAGATACTGGATACAGTGTGCAGCACAGTAGAGTATGAGTCAGCGGGTGCAAGTGCAGCTGGCGAACTGCCTTTGACAGCAGCACTCTTTTCCACTCTATTTGTCCTCCTCCCTCCTCAGTCGTGCCATCTGTGTACGCATCTATCCCAAGCACTTTCCTACTCATTGGCAACTCGTCGCCCTCCTCTCCTCTCCCCCTATCTGGGATGTACATGTGCCACCCCACCTTCGTGTGTTTCCTTAGCACCACAGCAGTTTTCTTCCTGATTGGCACTCCAATCACTTGAAGCTGGTGCTGCTGTTGCTGGTCTTGGTGCTGCTGCGAGAAAGAGGCTCTTGGGAGCGAACAGAAAGAAAGATGTCTTGCAAAAAAAAGTTGGAGATCGCTCGCTCCCCCTCTTTAGATGTGTCGATCGGACAGTTGTAGAAAAAAGTATCAATCATGGCACGAAAGACATCGGAGCTGCAATGCAGCGGAACTCGCCAAAGTAGTGGCCTGGGCCTTGTTCCTTGCCTACGTCTCGGCTCAGTGAGTGGCATGGAAAGCAAAGAAACAGCTACTGGAACAGACTATCGGGCGATGGTTAGTTGTAGGGGGGAGGGGGGAAGAGGAGGGAGGGGAATTGACAGATAAGAACGAAATTTGATGCGCGAGGAGGTTTCCTTTGAAGAGAAAAATGGACATTTTGGGTCTCACACACCGCATTGACAGCCGAGGCTTCCTCTCAAATGACCCCTTTTCGAACTTTTTTCATCAACTGAGAAGAGCCTTCAAAAAAAGAGAGGAAGAGAGACGAGGTGGTGGATCAGGAAAGCAATTTTCATGAATGGAGAGATCAGATGAGAACTGAATTCTTTTGAAGGGGCTCCCGAGAAAAGATGGGAACCCGCAGGAGAGAAAGGGGATGCTAATTTAAGAACTCTGTGAAGAAAAAGGAAAACGCCTTTCATACATTAAAGGGCACTGGAAAGGATGAGAGGAAGGAAGGAAGGAAGGAAGGAAAGAGGGATGAATAATTGCAGGTCCACCACTACTACATTTCAGTTTGGAAAGGATGAGGAATAGATAAGTAGGCCCGAAAACTAAAGCCTCTCTTGGTCCAGCTACTTGCGGATCAAGGGAACATTTTTCATAGGATCCTCCTTAACAACCAACCCTGCGCTTCCAGGAGGCGCGCCAGCCAGCCGGGACTGGAGTGGGCCCCGATGCTGTTCCATAAATCAATAGTAGCTACGTATAATTCCAACGTTGGAATGTCCTCCCTTGTGTGGTCCTGCACTCACCTCCCCCCGAGCTGCCACCACCACCGACAGCAGGGACTTCAGACGTTCACGATGAACGCTTCATCGAAGTATTTAACGTAACACATTACTCACATTCCCATAAAGTGTAGGAAAAACTTCTTTTTAAGAGCCTTTTTTGGGATTTCCTCAAGCAATTTTCCTTTCTCATCCAGCTGCCTCCGCCGCTGCTGCCTTGCAAAAGTCCGAAACCGTTTTACGAGCAAGAGGAATAAAAGCTTTATTCCGGAACATCTCTTTTTCTGCTGCTGTGGCTCGATCGGAGGAGGAAAGAAGAATTTTCTTCCAAGCCATTTAGCTGGCCTTTGACGCAGATGAACTAGCTACTTTTGCTCGCTTTTTTCCTCCAACTTTTGCACGTTATCTCTGCATTCGCCCCTTTGTTAAATTATGTCAAGTTTCGTGTGGGCCACCCATTCATCCATCCATCCATCCATCCGTCCCTGGAAGGGCATCCCGAGCAGCACCACGTCTGTGCGCACTGCATTGCACGGCAAGCGCTGCACTGCACGCCACTGCAGCTTCAGCGCTGCTCGTCTCATTGCAGCAAGTGTGTGACGCTCACAATGGTGACGACAACGTTGATGGTCACGTGTGAACAGCAACCACCTGTCTTTCTGTCAGGCTGTCCTCTTCAACAGGCTGTCACAAACTGAAAGAGGTAACTTGGGTCTGCGTGACCCTTGACGTCCCACTGTAGCCACTTTTGTGGGAAAGAACACTTTTTTTTCTCCTCACAATTGCTCATTCCACTGCATCATGCGACCGTATATGTGTGTGTACATTCTTCTGTCTGACTGCACCGCGTAGAGGGAAAAAAAACTTTTGAAAGTTTTCCGGCCGAACAAAAGCGGAGAATCTTGAGACATAAGGACAACAAAAAATGAGCAACACTCATTTAGAAGCCGCGGCCTTTGCACGTCGAGCCCGCATGCACGTCCACATGTACAGTACATGTGTGTGAGTGAGCGCGTGCTTGTCTGAGTGGAAATGTGACGTGAAAACTCCTACCCGTGGGTGTCTGGAACCTTCTACTCCGAGACTTTCTCACGCTATTTTTTCCACAGTAGTGGAAGGAGGCTTCTTAAACGAGTCCGCCTTTGCAGAGGGTGCCAACATAAATTGCTCTTATTAATCCTGCCAGTTCTTTGTGCTCCAGGAGGGGGGAAAAATGTGAGAATCCTTGTCTAGGGAGACCCCGAGAGAAGGAAGAAAAGCATAATTACTTTCTCAGAGATAGGCAAGAAAGGAGCAGGTCTGTTTGCCGAGGTGAAAGTTCCTCTTGGCTTTTGCATGGGCGGCGGCGGCGGCGGCGGCGGTGCAGCCGCCGGACACTTTTTATCTCGGCGATATCGAGAAATACCCAATTTCATTTCGGCCAAAGCTCTGCGGGCGCAGCTCGCACGTGTCGGCCGGGCTCTCCGGGAAGCCCAGGTCGGGACCGTTGTCAATTACTGTCTGTGAGACAGCAGTCGTCATCTTTCGGGCATCTCTGCTGTACTTGGACCGCCAGCCCGCCTGCCTGTGGGCCCGGAAATGGATAAAAATGATGTAGTGTAAGAGTGTTTGTAACAATTTGCCTGTCCGTGGCCATGGAAGATCCTGGTGCGCGTATAAAAGACCTCGATCCCTCCTCTTTTCTTTTGTGGCAAGATCGCATTTCCACCTCCGCCGCTGGCGTATATCCAATGCAATGTGCGGTAGGTGCTAGTGATGATAAATAGTCCGAGTTCTAGGAAACAACTGAATGCGATTACCCACAGCAGTTAGAGAGCTTTCTCCTCCTCAATGTTCCCCTGGGATGAAGAAAAGGTCCACATATGTTAAAAGAAAAGTGTGGGGACTGGAAAGAGCTACAGCCTCTTAAGACCTGTCTGATATCGACATTTTCCCCCGTCCTGACATGAAGAAAGTGAGGGCAGTTGCGGTCACTCGGAATGAATACTCCATGCATTGACTTGAAGGGGTTGTTATTAGACTTTCTACACTTGTTCAATGTGGGGGGAACTTCCCGATTTCCCCCTCCCCCTGCTTTCAACGAGCCCTATAACAATAACGGAATCATGTTATGCATACCGAATGTAGGTACATACGTGGAGAATGAAAAAATCTGTGTACTGTCCACCGTAGGTGTGTGTGTGTGTGTGTGTGCGTGTGGGTGCGGTACCTATGCAAGATTTTATACGACACGTTACGCACCCACTCACGTGGACCTGCAGCAAAGCCATTTTCGTGCCCAAAGGTGCAGGAAAATGTCTACCCAGGGTCCACACAAGCATCTTTTGCTCTCACGAGAGCAATCTTGGGGGCTGCAATATGCACTGTCACCCCTTTCTAGATCTTGAATGATGCTCCAATCTCCATATAGACTGATATTTTTTTCGCCTCATGCGTACGCATGAAGACTTTGTTTGTAAGTGGTGGCAGCAAGAGGAGAAGGAAGTGATTTTTTAGGGGGGGGGGAACCAATGGAAAAAAACCTTGTACAGTTCATAGAAAAAGCAACAGACTCAGCTGAGCCAGCAATACATTATTCATGACCAGCACGCACTGAGAATTCGGATGACGCTTTCTCGTCTTCCTCTACAGAGATTTCGTTTTTAGACAAAAGCTCTTGGAATGGATAAAAATGAGTTCGAGTTCGAAAAGGCTCTTGGCAAGTTTGTGAAAGGCCGGATAAACAAAGTCCTTCCGTACACACATAATGCACTACAGATAGCATAAAACCTTGCCCAGACTCTGGCAAGAGCGTCGTGTTTGTGCGTACGTACCGAGTATGGTCATGTCCACACAAAACGCAGCCCCTTTTACGACTTTGCACATCCTCCCCAAACAAAGCATTTCTCCAGCTGCTTCTTTTGTATGAACGGTACTTTAGCGTTGTGAGGTCCGGACGCAAGTGAAATTCTGCGGTGGAAAAGGGGGGGGGAAGCTTTTGAAGCAGACGTCGCAGCATAGACGACTTTTTTTCTTTGCCCGGGCTGATGTTGTCAGGAGCAGGCCTGAAGAGGAGGGAAAGACAGAAAGAAAGAAGAAAGAAAGAAAGAGAGAGAGAAAGAGGACAGAAGTGGCACCGCATACTACATATGTACGGTATGACGAGGAAGTGTGCGCCGCCTGCTACAAATGTTGTGCAGATACACCTCGTATTAGGAGGGAAATGGCTGCCGCAGTACTATTTCTACACATGAATTTTCGTCGCTCCTGCCTCGACTGAGGACAGCTCCAACTACGACGTGACTACCCAATTGGCAGCTCCTTATGTCCTGGCAAACGATTAATGCCAAGTTGTGAACAGGAGAGAATGGGACAGGTTGAAGACGCATTCGGACTCTCCTCCTTTGTCTTCGGGTGGGACAGCAGAGCATTTCCGGGATCTGCCCTCAATCGCCGTTGATAGAAGACAGATGTATCAGACTCCCCCTGCCCATTGTTTCTACTACCACTTTTGCTAAAAAAAAGGGGGGGGGGGGAAATGGGTCACTCATCCATCCAGGGACGACAAGAGTTGTGGGGCTGATCAATGCATTGAGGGCATGAGCGTAGATGTTCAGACTTGAAGCTTCAGTACAGGCCTACTGTACCTTTTCCCCCGCTCTCGTGTGAGAAATTCCCTCCAACTGGATGGCGAAGTGACTCCGCTGTCACACAGAAGCGTTCTGTTCCGACACGCAGATAGTCTTGCCCGTCTTCATCCATAAAGTTGTTGGCACGAGGACAGATGTAGGCAAATAAGGACACTTCTTGGACAGTTACACTTGCGCACGCAGCAAGTTTGCTACAAAAGGCCCGGCAATGGCGGCACCTCTACTCAGTGACCCTAATCGCATTCGTGTATAGTGACACGCTTGGGCAACATTCTTTCTTAGCTATAAATAATGTCATTCATTGTCATCCTGGGGGCTGTTTTTGACGTACAGCACATTGCGTTAAAATCAACCTCGGATAAGTAGGATAAATGTGTCTTCCAAGGCCTCCTACTTATCCGAGATCGACTGTAACGACAGCTGGGCGTACTCTGACTTACCAGAAAACATGAAGCTGGCCATTTTCTGCCTTAATGCATCCACTGTAGTATATCTATCATTCTGCAAACTCAGATGGGAGGGAGAGACACAAAGAAAGCAGTCACTTGCCTTCAATGCAGATATTGAAGGCCTCTACAAAATAAAAAAAAGGACCGAGCTAGGACTGAATTTCGCATTCGAATAATGAGAGTACTTTTAAACGCGGCCCCGTTTTTAATCGGAATCTTCACCATTGAACTGTAGAAACACTCCTTTCCCATTGTTTTATGCAATGTCAGATTCTTTGGACAAAATCTTACTTTATCAACCAGACATTTAGTAATCATAGGCAACTCCAGAATAACATCTGCTTGAAGGTACCTCACCAGTAGGAGCACCCGCCAAAGTGATGACTGCCTGGTCAGGCGGCGGCCCAGACAAACATTGGCTGAAAGGGCCGAATAAAAATGATATATTTGAGATATAATCTCAATTTGTTTTATTAAATACTCTCTGGGTCACAGAAAATCATAACAGCAAGTTAGAGTTCAATCGTGACAATGAAACATTCCCCCTTTCTTTTATTCTTATACAGATTGTCCGAGTGACAAGTTTTTGTGTAACTTCGTGTCAAGGCAGCTGATGCCAGAATTGCTTAACATGTCTGGTTAACCGATCACCTGACGGACTCGCAGGTACACACCATTCCCGCGGTCTTGAGTAGCATTTGTCAATATACCTGATGCCACACAAGAGTCCGCGACCCAGCCTCAATAGCAGATAACGCTCCAACTTGCTGCTCTGCAGCCGTCACTGTTTAATATGTAAAATGCGTCATCTACAGATTTGGATCCAACGGCGTCCTAGAGAAATTTGCCCTGACTGGTCGATAGCAGCGACTTGGCCATCGTCCTGAGGTCGTCAACTTTGAGTTAGGGTGGATATTTTCCTAACGCCGACGTAATAAGTCCATAACGTTGTTAGCTGGATGCTGCACAGTTGGGGCTCCTCTTTGACTGACACCCTCAGCGCCTCATGTCTAGGTGACAGATAAGGGCCGGTAAATTTATGTATACAAGAATGGAATAATCACCACCCCTGATGAAATTACTGCCAATTCGACTAAATCGATTTGCAATGCTAATTTTCCTGTCAGATTTGGCGGGTGCCATCAGCTCCCAGACAGGTGAATGGACAGGAAGCAACCGTTTAAGAGTCTGCGTGGTGATTGGGAAATTGTTAAATCCCTGCGGAGGAGAAGCGCTGCAATTTCGCCTTTTTACCCATGCTTGATTGATGCCGACGCTGGAGAGGAAAATCCATCACGAAAACAATGAAAGCTGCAAACCACCCGGGAGAGAAATTATCCCCCGCTGAAGTCATCTGCAAGCTCATAAGGACTGAGCAACCATAAATCGAAGCTGCAGCTTCCTTTCTCTGCTGTGCATGAAGTGAGTCCGCCAAAAAGAAAAAAAATGTAGCCACGCCGGTGATGTGAGTGTAACCTTTGTTACCTATGAGGTACGATATCCTTTAAGCAACTTTTGTCTCGCTCAAACCCCCACTGACTTTGATATCCGTGCAATGGCACAAATCTTTTGTGCCTCAGTCGTTCATCTACTGTACCTGGACCGCCCGCGCTCGACCTGACATTAAACGGCCCTCGGAGGCTTCTCGCAAAAAAATGGCGGAGAAATAACAGTTTGTTAGGTCCTATTGATCTGCACTAATTCGAGCCCGCCTTAATAATATATACGGCACGTTCACATGGACAGATGTGCAGAGCACTGGTCGTGGCGCGGCCATAATGAAAACATATTTCATGGACATCGTGAGATCCACCGGGAACGGATCCCAATGTCCTGGTACAGGTGCTCCACGGCCCTCACGCTGGACCGCAGCGCCAACTGGTCCCTCAAGCCGCGCCGCACATTCGGTCGCCACCACCGCTGCTTGGGCGTTGGCAGCCTCTTTTTCTTTACTGCGACTTAAAGTCCGGGTAATTAATAACTTGCCCGAGCTAACTTCTTTCTGGCTGTAACGATATCAAGTAGAGGAATTCCTCTGCCCTCCTCACTTATGAGGCGAATGTCCGCTTCTGCGCTCAGAACTGGGCCTATTTTTCGTGCTGTTGCAGATGTGGGATCGTAGTAAAGTAGAAAGGACGAGGGTCATTCGAATTCACTGCGGCCCTGCAACGAAGTCCTTATTGCACTGAATTTATGACTTTATGGCACTTTCCGCTCGCGTTAATTCTTTCCGTTCTGCTACTCTTTCCCCCGGAAGTTCTGCTTATTTGCGACGAGGAAATCGCTAGTGAATTTTAGCCATTTTCACTGTGTCGTCGCCGTCGTCGCCGTCGTCGTCGTCGTCGTCGCTGGTGCTGCCGCAGTCGGTGCTGGCTGGCTGGTTCTTTTGCATAACGCAGACATGTAAAGGTATAGATCTTGCTGGAGAGACAGGCAATTTCCACATTTTTAGCTCTTTCGTACCGAAGTGCTTTATTGTGTAGGCAGCAGGAACTGCGTACTTCTGACATGCCTAGGGAGACATCATTGTGCAACCACCTTGACAGAGTTAAATCTGAGAATTATTGCGCAGTTTTTAATTCCCTGCGTGGGAATGTTAATGCCTTTGCCAGAGCAGCTCTTATAACACACGTATACAGTGCACACATATGGTACGATTGCTCGCACGCCCGCGTGGTTGGCCTTTCTAAGAGTAGCAAGATGGCATCACTGGTGTAGAAAGAGATTTCCCCTTGCTCAGTCAAGCGCCAAATTGTGTATTTTTCCTTTCATTTCAAGCTTTGCAAAGGCATCTTGTACAAGATTGGGGTTGGGATGGAGCGCGCATTTCAGCTGTGACTGCCAAAGAGGCGACCACCGAGAGTGAGTGAGAGATGCAACAGTTTATCTTCTCCTTGCCCCTCCCCCCCACGCACGCACGCGCGCACGCATGCACGCACGCACGCACGCCCTGCCTATGACAATGCCTTCTGCCTTATCCCTGTTCTCCTTCTCCTCGTCGTCGTCGCCGTAGTCGTCGTTCTTGCTTCCTCTTTCCGTTTCCCGTCGGGTCCAAGGTGTGTGGGGAGTCTAAGAATAGCACTATGCAATCTCAGCTCATCCTTCTTGCCAGCGTCCTTCCACCTGTAATAACAATAATAATCGGTGTCATAATAACGCCTGATCCGGTGCGACACAGAAAAAAAGGAAATCATGAGGAACTTTTGTCTGCTAATGGCGCCCCTGGGCCTCCCCATGTTTTAGGAGATTTTTTCATTCATTTCTTCATTCCTGGAGTAGTGAAAGAACGGGAAATTAAACAGGGACAAGAACGTCTCTCCGTCCGTGAAAAATGCCAAACATGTGATAAACATCGTCTAGAGAGAATAGAGGACGCTTGTATCTATTTCCTTTTATTCCACTAGGTGCGCATCATTGCCCATCCTCGCTCTCGCTCTCCAGAGCTGCAGTGGCAAATTGCGTTGGCAATGACTTGTTCGCAGCTGCTGGCACACATTAGCAGTGTGTGCATACTTAATGAGGGGGGGATCAGTGCAGTCAAGGCGCTCGGCACAGGGGTACATATAAAGAAGGATGACTGTCTGTCACCCCTGCCCGTCAGCAATGGGCCTATTGAGAAAGTGATCATTGGGTGGACCGATTTTGAGACTGGACCTGGGCCCCCCATGGGATTGGACCCCTGCACACCCCACCCCACCCACACCCTCAACTTCATCATCGGACAGAACCCCCAAAATGGGCCCACTTAGTCAAACTTACGCTCTTGGGCTGTACCAATTAAGACCAAACTTGGCGTGGTCATACGGGACCCCCAGGGAGTGTCATAGGGGAGTGAGAGCCCCTCCCCTGCACGATGAAGAACGGACCAAGCCCCCAATGTGCAACCGTTTCAAAAACGGGCGCCGGCACCCGGCTACATCTTGACACCGTCCCCGCAAGTGCAAGTCCATAAGGTGAGGGGCCCCCTCTGAGGGAACTGTGGGCCCAAGGCCCTGAGTAAGGCCTTCCGCAGGAACTAGCAAATAACCCGCCCGCAGGGCGCCTCATCTTGCTAAGTATATACTGTGGATGACAGCCCAAGCGTGATTCCGGCCGGGCGAATGGCGTGACCAATGCGTCATTACGTGCCTAGATCAAGGGCCTGTTAGGCCTTAGTAACTCCGCAGAGGATAGAGCGAGTGATCACACTTGACGCGCCGGCGACCGACAGCGTGTAGTCAATGGTGTGTGTTCTGGAGGCCCTCCTGAGTCGACTTCTCATGACAGACACTCGTCAACCCATAGGAAAGAAAAGAAAACTTTCCCAGAAATTCCAAGCCCTTCGCTGAAAAGAATCGACTGTGTACGAGCAGCAGGAGGAGGAGAGTTTCCCATAATTCAAATCGATGTCGGACATCACGCGTACCCGTTGGAAGAAGCAGAAGAAAAAAGTGTTCTGACAGCTCCCGTCACTGCGGATGCAAGAGGCGCCGCCGCCTCCGACTACTACACACGCTACCGCGGTGGAAACATTCGGTACATACGTACACATGTACGTACATGCCTACAGCAGGACGTAGGTAGGCAGGGAGGTAGGGAGGCACGTAGGCAGACAGATAGGTGAGGTGCTGCTTATGGCAGACAGCGCCTAAGGAGGACCAAGAGCGAGCGCTTGTTTACTGTCAAACTTCAGTCGCCGGCCGGCGGTCGCGCGGGTAACACTTCTGTCTCGACTCTGGCGTGCATCTGCATCTTGGACGCCTCCATCGAAATGAGTTCACTGATCAATCACCGTCGTAACGGGACAGGATTGCGGCCGGGCCCCAAGAAGGACGTGAAGTGGCTGCGTCCTGCAGTGTTCCACGTGCTCCCACGACGTGGACGTGTATGATGCGCATGGTGTTGTCGAACGTCAGCGGTGCAAGAGTGAACAGTATCGTGACTGTTGCTGCCTTCAGCAATAAGATACATATGGTTGGGCGCGCCAGCTGACATTATTGACTCACAGACTCAAGACAATCTGTTCGAGCTCTGCGTGCTCTGTTTTTTTTTTTTTTTTTGCTTTGTTTTGTTTTTACCGCCGCTCTTTAGTTGTTGTTGGTGTTGCTGCCGAGTTACTACTTGCTCTTGTGGGAAAAATATTCGTGTCTGTTTTTTTCGCCGGGTGCAACGGCAACGGGAACAAAATCGTCGGCAAAAATCGGTGAGAAAAGGAGGAGGAACAAGAAGATCTCTGGCAGTGAGGAAAAGAAGCCAATTTAAAAAGGTAAGGCAGAAAATTTACGCGGGTGCGACTTTAGGACTTCCCTCCACCTTATTTGAATCGTTCTTTGGCGCAAATATTCATTTCCTACGTTGAATAGCAAACTTTCGATGGCAAGAGATTGGTTTGTCTGCCGCTCAGGTAAAAGTGGTGTCTTCTCGTCGCTAAAAAATTCACTCCAAACCCTGGAAAGTCAGCGTCACCTTTGGAGCCAGACGAAAGTTGCCGAAAGTTTGTGCTTTCCAGAAGGAAGAGACGAGAACCGCGCCTGTAACTGTTGGCAGAAAAGTCTCTGCAGTTGACCCGAAAACAACGAAAGGCAGGAGGAGGAGTAGAAGGCCCATGAACGTCACTCTGGGGCCCGACGGGCACTTCATCACTTTTTATGATATTTTTATCTCGCAAAATGCTCGAGCTACACAAAAGTGAGTTGCGAGTCCAATATTTCAGATCCAAATTCGATGTGCGCGCGCGCGTGCCTGCGCGCGTGTACACGAGATTCTTCTGCAACTTTCCCTGCAAAAAAAAAACTAAAAATTTTCAATCTCGCCGAAAAAAGGGAGATTTCGGAGAGTTGTAGCAGGCTTTATCAAGGCTGCGCTCTAAGATGCTTTCTTTCTTTTTTCTTCTTCGCCTGTAGGTACGTGCAGATATATTGGAAGAAACTAAGACGTCGAAAAATCGGTTCTGCAGAACAAGTTTCTTTCTCGATTTAAAGAAAATTGCCATGCATACGCACGCGGAGAAAGAACGCGGAACCACAGCTCGCAGATTTGCTGAGAAGCTTTGAAAATAAAAATTGCTACTCAGAGAAGTTTGAACAGCTGCCATGGGATTGCTGCCTTCGTAATCGCACGTACGTTGTAAGCAGTAATCAACAGATGTTGCTCAGTCTTAGGTGACGCGAACATTATTATGACTGCAATACCGGTGAGGGTATGGGGTTCATCCCCCCCACCGCCCCGATCCCAGCGGAAAATGTCAACTGCGCAAAATTGCGCTCGTGACCCGTCCCTTTGTGCCCATCCGGGCCCTTTTAAAAGCGATCCATCCACCCGGCCGCCAAGCAGCCGGCTCCGACCGTGCAGCAGATGAGGGCGATAACGACGAAGAAACCACGACGGCGTCGCAGTCGAGGGCAAGAATGGCTTAGGATGAAGTCAAGAATGATCGTGGGCATGCAGCACACGACGATAAATGGGTGGTTTCTTCCTAGATTTCGGAATGTGCGTATGCATCGGTGTGGGGACCAGTGTTGCCACAACTGGAAGGGCGTGAGACGCCAAATGTCATGCGGCGTTTGGCGTCAGAGCAACGCCAGATTCGCTCCACACGCAACGAATCTGCAATGTTGCCCCGCTGAAAGCGTCGAGATTTGGCCGGCGATCAGGGTGTCTGGCAGCACTGGCTCGGACGCACGCACCGCGTCAGTATCACGCGTGTAGTAGGTACATAGATGTTGTGTGCATGCGCATGTATACACACACACACACACACACACGTCCCTGCCGCGACATACTACGTATACATCAATCCTCACGAGTGTCTCAGCATGTTTATGACCACGGTTTTGGCATCGAAGGGTTTTTTTCCCCCTTGCTAAACGTGCCAACAAAGCGTGTACACAACGTATGAACCACGTCCGTAAAATTGCAGAAGTACACACATACACACACATATATTCTGTCAAGTGCGTCGCTGGCATCAACGCACGGAAAAGCAACTTTTTTAATATTTCAAGTAAAGTTGCGCTGACTGTCAACACGTGAGGATTAATGTGCAGTAGTAAGTTAGTAGTGGAATAACGACGCCTTTTTCTTTCTTTCTTTCTTTATTTTCTCACGCCATCAGCTGGGACGTGACGACACAGTTTAAGATAAGAAGAATACAGTACGCACATTGAGGCCTGATGAGGCCTCGACGAATTGCGTCAACGCTTTCTTATTGGGGCAGAGCTCTGATGAGGCAGAGGGAGAAATCGCTTCCCAGCCTCTAATTAGGCCCCCTTCTCTCTCCCCCCCAATGCATTGTTAGGCCCAGAGTCATCAAAATCTGTGCGTGCTTCGCCCCCCCCCCTCTGCTCTGTCCGCCCGACTCCCGGTGAATGTGATGCCTCAATAACGCCCAGGATCCCACAGATAATAATTAATCAGAGAAGAAAAGTCAACAAAAGTGCGGGGTGGGTGGCAGACGGCGACGCCCCGACCCAGCCCAAGTTGACTGCCACCACTTTGTTCCCAATGGCCTCGATCAGGGTGAGTGCGAGGCAATCTGGAGCGGACTCCGCTCACGGAGAAGAGCCAGATTTGTCAAAGGCTTCACCGCCAAATGCCAGAGCGGAGCGCGCGCTGAAAAGCATCATGCACTTTCAGCATCTCCAATTATAGCCTGGCATTTTTGGCTTCTTACCCCCCTCGTCAGGTTCTCGTCCGTCCCAATTAAAATGCTCCTGTATGTGTATACATACACGTGTATATAATATATATATATATATATATATATAAAGTAAGAAGACTGGCTCGGTGGAAACACGGTTATTACGAGTTTTTACGTACGTAAAAAGCTTTTAATGAGGTTCCGCTGGGTTGAACATGGGGGTCCATTTAAGGGAGAGTCGCCCATCTCCGCGGAATTGGTCTCGTAACTAGAGAGTAATGGCATCACTACGTACACAAGAGAGCAAGAAAGTTCTAGAACATAATTCAGAACATTTCTGGCGTAGTGCAAGCAATAGCAAGATCGTTATACCCCTTACACGTTCCCCAATAACTCGGGGAGGCCTGCTCAGACCTAGGCCTACTGCGCTTTTAAAAGAAAAGGTAGGTGGAGGAAAAGTCACGCAAAAATTCACGTCGGGTCGCTAACGGCTGCTTAAAGGAAGCCGCCCAAGCTTCCTTTTTTTTCAGGTCACTCACTCAAGTCGCTATAATGCGACCATCACGATGCCTCGACCGCCTGGTGCCGATCACGTTATGTGCGGTTCTCCTGCCAGGCCAGAAATGATTAAGTTACAAGAAGTTTTTCATTCAAATTTCTTTTAAAAAAAAAATGAAAAAATGCTCGTAGGCGTGCAAAACAACTGAAAAGTGGGGCGATATTTTCTTGAGTATTCGTCGCGCGCCCCAAAATTGAAACCCCGTTTTTTGGCACCTTGGAGCGGGCGGGAAAAAAAGTCTTGGAATGAGGCAAATTTGATGCAAAGTTCCGCTCCTCCATTATCGATTGCCCCCATCCTTCTATAGCAGCTGTTGCCTAACTCCTTTCTTTCTTTTTTTTTTTTTTCCTCAAACCGAAATCCAATTTTCTCCGCTCTTCTTCCACGACTTGACAACAATTTCTTTTTCTGAAAGAGAGCATGGTGACTTTAGCACGTACGAGGCCAGGAGATGGACCTGGTCGGGGTGGAGGGCCAGGCTGAGGTTGGCCCTCAGGTGCGAGAAACGAGCTCGCAAACGTGTGTGCGTGTAGGGAGGAAGAAAAGTGGGCGATCCAGGGGATCCCGGAGAGGGTCAAGGTTCATCCAGGCTAAGGCAGAAAAAAGGAAACGACGCATTTTCAAATGGGGAGGGGGGGGGTAAATGTGACTTATCGAGCTTCAATTGCATATCAATGGCCCGCAGCTGCGGCAGGTGCCCTTCCTTCTAGGCCTTCCCAGCAGGGGGCCTTGTTTTTCTTATACGGACTTTTTGTGTCCCGCATAAAAGCGCAGCCTTATGCTGCCAAATGGGCAGAGAGAAGTCGGCCAGGGCAAACGCGCCCTTAACTGCGCCGTTTGCGGCGCGTAAAAATCACCTTTTATTTTCATTCCGCAGTCCATCCAGCGTGGGAAACTGAGTCGGTGCGAAATTTTCGCTTTCAGCCCGCAGAATATTGCAATTCACGTCCCTGTTCAGGTCCGGCCAAGTCGTGGAAGGAGATCTTTCTCCGCTTGTTCTCCTAAAAGTTTACTTGTATTGGCACATTCTCGAAAATGCACACAGACAAGTAGGCCCCACAAGTGGGCTGGGCCCACTTCATTCAGAATAAACAACACGCATGACTCTCAGGCCGGAGATGAGCAGTGGGCCCGCCGCAATCTTGAGGCTTGAACAAGGTGGCAAAAAAAAACCCTAATGTGGTTCCTTGAACAGCTCAAAACTCTTACTTTGGCTTTTAGCCCACATTTGCAGGAAGGAAGGAAGCTGCAGGGCTTTCTCTCTATGGCACAATGCATACCGACGTATGCACGGACGCTCCGGGCGCCGGGGCGTTCACGAGTAGCAAGGACAAAAAAGTTATCAGCAGACTATGAAGCTCTGGTGAAAACTTCCACTTAACACAAGTAGTGCTGGAGGAGAGAGAAAAAGGTGACAAGTAATTACTTTTTATACATCTTGACTGGGTGGGGGACTTTGTTTGTAGAGACCGAGAAGCAAAATGTTCTATCTTCTCCCCCCCCCCCTCATAAGGATGTCAGATGCAAAGAATTCCCTCTTCTCCCAATGTTACAACCAAACTTGGCGTGGCGGGTAGGGCAGGGGAGGGATTCCCCCCCTCTCGTCCCTCTTCCAGAGGAGGCCCAAAGATAAGCCCCTTCCCAATGTAGGGTACAAAATAGAGGCAAATTGGGTTCCTGCCCAACTTTATGAAGCATCTTCACTGTTGGCCTGGTGATTTTTTTCCCTTCATGTAGAAGTGATTTGCACCATTGGGAGCACCAGCTCTCACTCACTTACTCACTCATTGAGTCGCCCACCCACTCACTCACGCACTCAGTCCACCATCACGGATATGGAGGAGAGGAGCCAACAAGAGTTTGGTTGGTTCTGCAGTTGCCCCGCCACTTATGAGCAGCCCGCTACGTAAAATCCTCCCCAAAAAGGCTGCAATAAACGTGATTTATTTTGACAAATACCCACGTGGTTCGGATAACTCGCCCACCTACGTAGCAGCAACAACCTGCGCTTAATTTTCGCTCCTCGCCCTCTTAATTCTCATTTCCCTGCACCTGAGAGCGGAGGAGAAGGAGCTGAAGTTTGAGAGCGTCTTCAGCCTGTACAGCGAGACCCAGTTGAGCACAAGCCTGGCTTATGCAGCGCCAAATGAATTACGGCAACCAGACAAGCGGCACTCCCGACGTTGGCCCGGTGTCACCCGCTGGTGGGGCAAAAAAAGATGATAAGTGTAAACGGTTAATTTATTTGCGCCTCTTCCTTTTTTTGCCCGGCCTCCTCGATACCATCAGTGTAATTTTCTCCACAAAACCCGGGGAGACACAACAGCTATGAATAATGAAGCCACGAGCAACTGCAGCAGTTGATGGATTTCTTGACTTCTTGGCCCCATCATTGCTCGGTCCCCGGGGAGAGTCTCTTCTGCGCACTCAGTAGCGCTGATATCAGTATAGACAACAGTATTTCTGAATGTGTGTGACTTGATGTGACGTCACTCATGTCGTCAGCCAAGATTTCCTCTTTAGCCGCAGACTTTGTCTATGGCCGCCGTGAACGTTGCTGCCATGTCCGACATAAAGACTTTATTTAGTACAGTTGCAGGAGGCCTACAATTTTTCCTACTACTCTACTCATAAGTCCGATGCGATGTCAGGCGCGCAAGTTCGTAAACTGCTAATTTTGGTGGAACAATAGGTACAATCACTATTCATTTTCATGAGGCTCATCAGCGAGCTTACACACGTAATGAGTACCTATAAGGACAAGACTATCCATAACTGCTTCAGTAGATCTTGGCGGAGCAAAGAGGATCTCCTGCGTCAGCTTGCCGTCCCGGGCCACGGACTCCATCTGCACAGTGCTGTGCGCCGTCCTCATCCTTTACGTCTACGTGTGCCACGTATTAAAGGGCGAGAGACAAAGTGGCTGGAACATCACTTCACACACGTGCTGTGACTCACACCTCACACGCTCAGGACAATGAATAGGAGATGGAAGAGAGACACACTAAGCGAAATATTTATTTACATCTTGCCTGGATGTCACAGAAAAAGGTCGGCGGCGGAGGAAAAGAAAAAAAAAGATTTATATTTCCGAGGTTTGGGCCCATACGACGCCTTGACAGTTTCGTCCACCAAGAGGGAGTGAAATGTGGACAAAAGTACAAAAAAAAAGCAAGAAACCGATTTTCTTTCTTCATGTGAGAGACACGAGCAGGAATAGATCGGTCAAAAAAATTGCTGACTTCATGCAGAGTGGAAATATCGATCGACCTCACCAGCCCCGAACCAGAACCTCCCAATTCGAGGCTTCATCGGCGATGACTCCTCGCTCAAGCCCCCCTTAATCCGTGTTTAAACCACAGGTCCTCGTAAAGTCATCGTATATAGATAACCTCTCTTTCCTCCATTTCATTTCGTAATCCTCTTTCTTCTCAGCCTATTTAAGCCTCCTTCAGACTATCTGTCCTACAGTGACTCCTCTGGCAGAGGGAGGGACTTTATTTCCAGAACTGTTGGCTGCTTTGGCACTGCGCTGCATACGCAGTAGAGACGAGGCCGGCCCAGTCACTAATGACATTTCTCCTCAAGAGTCAACCCTTTGAAAGCCACGATATAAAAGCTGATTTCTGCGATGCTCCTGAAAGCTGCGCTAGAGCAAAGTCAAAATACACTTCGTAATGAGCCCATTTTGTCTTCCCGTCTGCAATTGTTAAAGCCACTCGTGAGGCAACGTTTATTGATGACCTTTTCCGCACAAGAAGTCGTCGTATTTGAACAGAAATGATCTCGCTGTCCTTCCCCAAAGGCTTGAAGCGGTGAAAAAAAGGGAGGGGGGAAAAAGTGCCTTAGGAGGTCTAGTCTAAGACAAATGCAACTTTATACGGAAGGAAAGAAGGGGGGAAAAGGGAACTGATGGAACATGACAGTCGAGTCAAATACAGTGCGTCTGTTGCACCCACTCTAAGGATGCTTTTACGCCGCCGGACTTTTCGCCCCCGCCTCCGTGACTTCCGCAAGCTGCGTCGAGGCAACATTTGTCACGTGCAAACGCGCCTTTTGGTCGCCGCTCTTTGAAACGGGTGAGAAATGACAAGAATGCGCAAGGGCAGGCAGGGACGGAGCAGAGAGACAGGCAGACGGCCAGGCGAGCCTCCACCGGCAGGCAGACGGACAGGGCGGCGTGCAAGAGCGGCGCAAAATCAAGAGACAATCGAGATTACAACCTACTCAAGCTGCACGCACACATCCCCGCTGGCGAATTCAGACCTTTAAGGCAGCGCTTGCACGCGCCGAATTTCAATGATCAACTCCCCCTCCTCTACCATGGACACCGCCACACCCGTCCCGCCAGACTTGACCCGTCCTTCCTGGCAGTGGAGAGGCAGGAAGGAGGCCAAGTCTAAGTGCGCCTTAAGCTCCAGTCCCAGAAAGAGATAGAGAGGGAGCGACAGGCCCTGAGGAGGCCCCGAGGAGGCCCTCACTGCCTGGCAGGGGGGGAGGGAGAGAAAAATGGAGGGAAAATGCAGAGCGCAGCAATCACGCCGATTACCCGCATAAACTTGTTACCATTAGAAGGGAGCCGAAGGTGATACTTTCAATCTGTTTACCTGCCTCCACTGTACATAGACAGGGGCTGGAATTACATTTGGCGAAGAGATTGTGGGAAAAAGAAGGAGTTACTTCCATCCCCTCTGGCTGGAGCCAGCCAGAGAGCGAGGAGACAAGCAGCAGAATAGCGATTTTGGTAAATTGCCACTGCCATGTTGACGCAGGCCCATATGTTAGGCCTACTCCCTCCCTCCATCCCTAACTCCAACCCCTCCAACATCCAAAGACGCCTTGTGATCGACGTCTCTCCGGCAGAGAGGACGTGGGTGACTATTTTCACCAACTGTTTGAATGGTGACACATCTCTTCTTGGGCCCAATGCGTGTCACGTTCTAAAGAAGTAAAAAATTCAGTCCATTTTCTCTCACAAGAGCAGGAAAATTGCAATCAGAAGAGCTACTGTACACGTACAGTGTGAGTCGCAGAAATCTACATTGCCAAGGAGGGAAAAACGGAGGTCATGGATATCAACAGGGTCCCGGAGGAGGTGGTCATGGAGGCCAAAGAGGAGTGACACGGCGGAGGTCAGAGAAGAGACTGCATCGCCGGGCACCTTTTTTTCCGACAATCAATGTCACAGGTGTAAAATTTCAAAAATAGACGCTGCTTCCATTCCAATACGAACCAAGTGTCAATCGGTGTCATTGATGCGTGTGCAGGACAGAGCTCGAGTGTATGTGCGAGGCCAAGATGACCAAGCTCCATCTGTACACACGTGGATGGTGACAGAAAAACCCCTCGTCCTTGTCGTTGAGTAATCTGACGAAATTACTTCCCCAAGATTCAAATTCTGACTGTTTTTCTTTCCCCTTTGATCGATCACCTTCTTGATCAATCAGAGGGTGGTTGTTAAAACTGGATCGTCACAGCCTCACGAGGACGTCGTCGCTATGAGAAAAATTGCACGCCAGAAAACTTCAAAACCATTGCGAAATAATTTGAATTTTTTATTTTTTTTCGAGTCTGCAAAAAAAAAAAAATATCACCGCTTTTGAAGGTTGGGCAAGACTCGCCGAGGAAGAATCGCAAATTAAATTGAAGAGACTGTGAAAAGGACACTTTGAAAATGTCCGAGCGAAGCTGCTATTTCATGACGCGCATTTCATTTATTGGCGTCCCGAGGATTCGTGTGGAAGGCCCCAGAGAGGGAGAATTTAGGGGGCTCCAATCCTTTATTGTCCTGGCATCCTCATATGTACGAAGCAGACAAAGCCTGAATGACATCTCGTATTCTCTTCTGCTGGAAATCACGATTCATTTCGAGGTCCTCTGGCTCAGAGAGAGAGAGAGAAAAGTCCGTCCAGAGTCAGGAGAGACTTGTATATGCAACTTTTTTTGCGACCAAAAATGCGTTCCCAGAACCTCGTAGAACCTTAAGAGGCGTGCAAAAGGTCAGATAATTTGCCGTCGGGGTTGAGGAAGAAATGTGCCCGTCTTGATTAAACGAATTGCACTCTCACCTCTTCTCTCAGTCAACCTTTATCTCCTGGCGAGGCACAATGAAGAGGTCAGCAGTGAAGAAAAAAGGCCCCATTAAACGAAGCTGCACTTTTGGGTGGTTTTTCTTCTTCTTCTTCTGGCTGGTGTGTACGTGCCTTCTGCAGACTGAGGCAGCCACAGCCAAATGAACTAGAGAAAATCTATATCAAAATGAAAATAGGAAGCAAAGTTGTCACACTCCTTGCTTGCCTGCTTGATTACCCTTTCCTCTTCCTCCGCTCCCCAGAAGTGTCACTTTCCCTGCAAATTTCGATGATGCAATTTTGTGGGAAGGAGATGCAAATAAAGATCTCTCAAACTCTCTCATTTCGCCCTCTTCCTCTTCAGTAATCAAAATGCGGCTGAGAAAATAGCACGGGAGTCCTATTTCGGCTGTGTATACAATACTAGGAATATTTTAGCTCGGTGAAATCGAAACCACCAGTTGGGATGGTTATTTTTTTCTATGGCTCCCGCCACATACATCTGTGTCACTCCCTTTTCTCGTTCATCAGGCAAATTAATGCATGTTGTTGTGTTTCATTTCCTGCAGCTTAAATCGAAATGCGTAATTACTGGGGAGGGGGGGTCCACACACGGCGGTAATGACGGATCTCCCATGCCTGTAATTGCCTGGGCTCGACCTGAGACAGATGGCGGAGGCTCATGTCAAAAGGGGAGCAACAGTGGGTAATGTTTCGCTATCATGAGACCAGCACGGCTCCGTAGTCAGCTCATCTCAATGGCTGAGGATTAAGATAGCCAACTCCTCCCCCCTACTCTATGCTAGCTTAAGCTGATCTAGCCTAAGCTGATGCCATTTAGCCTCAGCTGACCTGACCCAGCTTTTGGCTGAACTGATCTAGCCTCAGCTGACCTGACCCAGCTTTTGGCTGAACTGATCTAGCCTCAGCTGACCTGATCTAGCCTCAGCTGACCTGATCTAGCCTCAGCTGACCTGATCTAGCCTCAGCTGACCTGATCTAGCCTCAGCTGACCTGACCCAGCCTCAGCTGACCTGACCCAGCCTCAGCTGACCTGATCTAGCCTCAGCTGACCTGACCCAGCTTTAGCTGAACTGATCTAGCCTCAGCTGACCTGACCCAGCTTTAGCTGAACTGATCCAGCCTCAGCTGACCTGACCCAGCCTTAGCTGAAATCACAGATTTAGTAGTCACACCCAGACCTCCAGCGTGGCAGAGCCATCTATCAGATCCCTGACTTGGAGGCAGAAGGACAGCTTGAGGGGGAAGGAGAAAGAGGGGTGAGCAATAGGGATGCATGCAAGTAGTCCGTGGTAGAGATGAACAGTCCTCCGTTACTGACCTAGAATATCCCATAGTACCCGGATTTGAAACTCAGACACCCAACATCACTGCTTAAGCTATCATTCTGCCTCCAAGCTGCTCATCAGGGGTCGAATAGATGGATTTGCCACGCTGAAGGTCTGGGTGTAACTACTAAATCTGTGGCTGAAGTTATCTAGCCTAAGCTGACCTGATCTAACCTAGCACAAGTAACCTAACCTGATCTCATCTAGCCTAAGCTGATCTAACCTAGTCCAAGCTGACCTGATGTAACCTAGCCTAAGTTGACCTAGACTATATTGACTTAAACTAAGTTAGGTTAGGTTGACCCTAACTAAGTTGACCTAACCTAAACTAACCTAAGGTTTAACCCGGAGAAGATAAAAGTCACTGTTCCCTGGGTGCCAAAAGAGTGACCGACCACTGCACAGCGGGTGCAGCACTGGTTCCCTCTATACGAGGGATCCACTGTGGGACTGGCTCACGATATGAGAAAGTGCAGAAGCCGCGGAAGTGTTGGTTTAAGGGGGTAAAAGGAAGGAGGGAGCAGCGAAAAGGATCAAATGCAATTTGCGAAGACGGAAGCGAGCGAAAATTGAAACGTAACTTACGCCCGTCGTTAACGAACCTCTTCTTGAATTACCGGACTAATAAGCGTGAAAGCTTGAGCGTCAATTCAACGTCAGATTCGGCGGCGGCATTGAGGAATCTTCCCGGTAATTGCGCCTCAATAGGGATGGAAAATCTCTTGTGAGGAAGGAAATTTTGCGTCAAATTGTCCTCCACATTTTTCGGTGTAATCACACTTAATGGAGGGGGGGGAGCGGACAACTGGAGAAGGGAAACGATTTGACTAAGCCTTGGCTGCTTCAATCGAGCTTATGCACACGATGATTTGGACTGCGCAAAAACTTCTGGTGCGGTTTTTTTTCATTCTAGCGTACAACAGAGCTGAAAATGACTACTTCTTTTTGCTCTTTGCACAACAGCGAGACCTGTATTGAACAGATAAACATCACAGCCTTCTCTCAGACGCCATCGGCCACTCCAGTTGAAATTCTTGGCTATGCAGACCTCTTCTCATAAGTTCTTGTCACTCATCTTCGCTTTGGTTGTTGTCATCGTTAAGGGCCCAAGGCCAGCGTCATCATCATTATCCGGCCTTGTTTATTTTTTGGGTTTTTTTTGACTGGGGTCAGCTTTTTTTGACTGAGGTCAGCTGTTTTTCTTTCTCTCTTTCAGGCCAGCTTGTTTAATCTCTGCGCTGTAGCTTTGCTCCAATTGAAAAGGGTCGAAAAAAGTCCCTCGTCTAGGTGCGACCTGACCAGAACAGCCCTATCATTAACTGAGAAGGAAAAATCTATTTGTCAACCCTGTCAGGGTTTTAATTTTCCTGATCGCAGGTGCATCATTCATATGCAGCGTTCTGCCTTGGCTACGATCCCGGATGTTCGCGCTTAGCTGAATGTATCGGCATTCATGAAGCTCACATGTACAACTTATTGCCTTTCATTCCAGGTATGAACTCGAAAAACAGAACGTGAAATAGCAGAGGAGCCCGTCTCTGATGGCTGAGACGGACGGGGCCTCGTTGATGGAGGCGCACATTCAGGAGTGACCCGCTTTACTCCGTGATGCCAAGCTAATTTCGTTTTCTCCTGATTTTCATGCACGATTCTTGATTAATGACGTCCCGGGGTCCATGGCAAGATTGATGTGCGTGTGTGGTTCTTATAGGTGGGTACGCAGCGCTGATTGTATCGTATGAATGCGCTAAAATGAACTTGCACATCATGTCCAGGTACTCGCGCACCACACAGACATGAGGGATTGGGCAATTCTCTCTTCTCCCCCCCCCCTTACCGATAAGATTGGGTGTACAAATAGTAAGGAAATGACTGTCGCAGGAGGAGCAGAAGGAGACTGACTCCTCTTATGAGGACGCTGACTTCTCATCGGTGAAAGGCTTTCGGCCACCTTAATTCTCTCGTCGATCGGTGGGCCGAGGAGCGAGAGCGAGAAAAAAATGGTTCCACCACTTTCCTGTGTCCCTTTATAACGTCTCCCCTCTGCAAACTTGTCCTTTGCCCATAATTCCTCAGGCACCAGCCCGACTCCGGACGTTTTGACAGGCGCCTTCAATTACCTGGCACTTGCCCCAGGTGGGCCGAAGAGGCAAGGATGATTCCACATAAGTGTTATTACTAGCAGTTAATTAACTCTGGATGTAGCTGATGGTTATGCAGGCTTTGTCGTTTCGAAGATTGTCCTTCAAAACGCTCCAGAGGACCTCTGACCCCTCCATAATGAAGGCATGTTCACAAAAGAAAGAACACAAGCCTTTTAGGGTACATTTTTCTTTTCTTTGTCCTCGGGGGGGGGGGGGGGGGGGGGGGGGGGGGGGGGGGGGGGGGGGGGGGGGGGGGGGGGGGGGGGGGGGGGGGGGG
>JAAUXU010155625.1_pt1 | contig 23604 bp, 21 predicted proteins | sample 7278151 | NCBI WGS metagenome assembly JAAUXU01 (sample SAMN14350113, study PRJNA611818) | marine sediment metagenome | isolation source: surface marine sediment (1.8m) | place: French Polynesia: Moorea | collected 2018-08 | reverse complement strand
GTTCAGTCCCCACTGGAACATCCCAAGTTGAGGACACGAATGCTGTTGGGCAATAAAGTGAGCACCTTTGTTTGCTGTTGGAAAAGAGTCTTGACCAGGCTGTCCTAACATCTCTTTAGCCTCATGGTTGCCATGCATTGAGCCAAATGTGTATTAGGTTGCACCCTGTATGGACTGACTCGGCGAGTTTCATCTTGTCGGCTTTTAAAGGACCTCTGAGAGGCCTTAGACATAATCCTTGAATGCATGAGAAAAACAGACTTGTAGTAAATCCGAAAGCCTCGAGAGGAATATGGGAGAGAAGCAGAGAGATCCTGAGGAAGGCGGGGAATTTAATCTCCGAGAAAACCTGAGTAAAAAGCAGCCTCATTCGTTGGAAGAAGAGACCATTTCTTTTTGTTACTTTGCTGCCACCACCGGAGAGAGCAGCAGCTGCAGCAGCAGCAGCTTCTCTTTATCCATTTCTCTCTCTACAGCTTGACAGAAAAAAAAGCAAGAGAAGCCAGGGGGATTTTTCGGGAAGCCACAGACTCATCTTTCAAAGAAATTTTGCCTCCCTCCCTCCCTCCGTCCCTCCCTTCCTCTCGTCCTTCTCACCATGCCGAAGCCGCCCTCGCCCAGCTTCTCGATCAGCCGCAGGTGGTTCCTGGGGAATTGCGGGATCTGCGACACCTCGGATGACCCCTTCGACTCCGGGATGAACACGGTCGAGACGTTCTCGGGGTTCAGGGCCAGTGGGAACAACACGTTGTCGTCGTACATGGGATGATCCTCCACGGGCTGCAAGGATACACACACAGGACTACTGTTATATCAAGTACACGACTTTTCACAACGTGAGCTTTTGACGGTTTCAAATAAAAAAGTCTAAAATCAAAGTCCTCGCCGTTCCTTCATATATTACTGGAATTTTAGGTGGTATTTAGATCTCTATATATGCACATTTTTTATAAAAAAAAAGTCCTCTGTATGGACCTACACTTATTTCACGAATTGTTATTGCTTGAAAACTATTTTTGTCTTTTTTATCTTACAATTGAGGTCCAAGTATTTCTGAAAGTTTGTACCGCAAACTTTCCACACTTTGCACTGCAGGTGGTGGAACTGAATTTCAAATGCCAAACAATGAAATTCTATGGGCTGAGCCCCAAAAATGTGTTGATATTGGGTTGCTCTCGTAGAGTAAGCACGTCTTGAGCAAGAGCTTCGACGACTGGTGTTTGGACTTGACGAACAAGTGTTTGGTTAACAACCACAACAACGCCAACGACTGCGCTGACGTTGTCGACGACAATGCGGCTGACAACTGCAGCCAGAGTGACGACTGCAACAAGGCTGACCACTCCAATAAGAGCAGCGTGTGCAATTTTGTCCTCCGCTGCCAAACTTTTGCACGCAAAAACCCTGTTTGCAGTAGCGCAATTACATCCGTCGACCCATTATTGGGTGTTCCATTGACCCCGCTTTTGGGTCCCCCCGACGTGGACGATTGAGCTGAATTACCACACTTGCGTGCTCTCAACGGCCACGATTGCGTGTGTGTGTCTCTCCTCGCACCGTATGAGCCACGAAGATGACTGAAAGGCGAGCCAGCACCGTATGCACCGGCGTCAACGCACCAACCAAGCACCCGAGCAGCGGAAATAACTCTTTGCCACGAAGTCGTTTTACGGCAGCCCCGTTAAGACCTCCGCAATGGGCAACTTCCGCACCAGCTCGAACGCGTGTAATGGCCCAGCCCTGCCCAACAGTGCCCAACCCAGAAAAAAAGGGTTAACCTAATCCAATTTCTCGTCCTTCCTTCCCTTAAAATGCAACTTTGGTCGCAGGGGGGCCGAAGTTGGATGGGGGAGGGGGGATAGAGCAGTAATCATTCGCTTGCCTCACGGTACTTTTATTTTCTTTTCGCCATCTCACCCCCTTCTTACGTCTTTTCCCGCATTTTTATTTGGCTGCTACGCAGTAAAACGCAAGGGTTAAGGGACCTCTGTGCATTAATCATGCATGTGTGTACGTATGAGACTACAGGGTGTGGCACAATTGGGGACGCTGTCTTGGGGCAGCAAATGAGAGGAAAACAACGACAGCTCGGTCGAATTCACACTCGGTTTGGGTCATTTCAAGCTCGCTTTTGACTCTTTGCCTCTGGAGAACAAGCCCAAGACAGCTTGGCCCTCAGCACTGAATCCTGGCAAGTCAGGCATTCACCAAATCCAGACCCTGGAAGTCCTGAGCTTGCACAGGTCTCCAGGTGGTCACGTGGGCGGTTTCATTCCCGTTTTCCTGTAAATGGGCCAGAGTCTTCTTCTTTGCTTTGGTGCTGCAGCAGTGAAATATGCAATTCCTCTGCTTTTTTCCCCTAAATATACATTATGCGTACTATTATGCATATCTTGGCCGTTTTTATGCACAGTTTTCCTCCTTCTGCCGATTTCCACTTGGCCCATGTTTAAAGAGATTTTTGCCTACGTCTAAGGACATTGCTGGAAATAGTTGCCCATTGTTAGGCCTATTTTAAGGCCCTTTTTGCCCGTTCCCAGGCATATTTTGCCCCCTGTTCTGCGTCTTCTGCCCCCCCCCCCCTTGCGCACATTTCCATACTGCTATGATTTATTCCCTCCCCCTGACGACTGGCTGTCCCCTCCCCCTCACCACTTCTGCCACACCCTGTACTTGTCCCTGCTCAGGCATCGTGTCTGCCAATGGGGTTGTCTCAAAATATGGAGAACACCTTCATCAATTATTCCTTGTGAGCCAGTTCCTCATGACCAAGCCTCGTCCCTGCCTCGACTACCTGATAGGCAATCTTTTTGCTTGCTTTCTTCTGCTCTCCTCAACGTTGTATTGGGGAAAAAGATGTTCCAACCCTGGACTGGGGAACTTCAGCTGCTGAGCAGGGAACGGGCTGGCCTCCAGCACGCGGGGACTCGACTTGTCCGGGTTCATTCGGACTTAAATTACCACACCGGGTCAAAACAATTTTTTCCCATAAGTTCAAAGGTTGGTTTTTTTAATCATGTACTTATTTTAACTTGTTGGCGACTGCTGCTAAGCTGCATGAGTAATTGTTGCTCACCGCAAAAATGTCCGTGGCCGCGTAGAAGTTCTCGCTGGAGAGCGTCGTCGAGGGCTTGGCCGGGAGGGGCCTGAACTTGTTGCAGCTCCCGTCCATGGTAAAGTCTCCCCCGCCGTTGCGCTTCACCTCGTGGCACGAGAAAGACGGAGGCACGAATGTCCTAACACAACATAATCGAAATATAAACACTTTCATACATAACGTTATCTGAACTCTCTCTCAAGACGCAACAACTGGCAACTCCTGCTCCAGCAAGTCCACAGCTCAACTATTGTAGTTATTTTCTTTAACTTCCTATCGCTATTTACCCTGCATTGCCCACTTGGTGTGGCTGCTGCTGTTGCTGTTGCTGCTGCACCGTGAAGAGCGGGGTCGACCCGAACTTGTTCTTGGCCGGCAGCCTCCTCTGTGCGGCATTGAAGACCAGGCTGGGCTCGTCGTAGTCGCAGAGGCGTCCGCAGGAGCCCACGTTCTTGCGGCCAAAGGTCTGCGGCGGCTGCGGCTGCGGCTGCAAGCCGCGCAGGCACAGACGGTAGTCGTCACCGCCCCCGCTGGGCTCGTGGTAGATGCCGCCGTTGTTGTTGTACAAGTGGGCGTGACGGCTGAGGTGGGCGTGGAGCGGGTGGTAGGAGGCAGGGCTCGAGTCTTCTCCACCGCATGCGCTCACTGAAGAATAGTTAAAACCAATCAATGAATGGACCGGATGTTTCAGAGGTTCTGTAGCAGTGACCGAGCTGATCTTGGGTTTCATTCGATGCTTGATTTTTTAAAGTTATGTCTGACGTGCGCAAAAAGTGAAGTCTGTGCTGGCTCTGGAGGGAGCGTCTTTGCGCCCTCTTCTGAGCATTCAAGAGCGTCACTGCACCGGCCCTGGAGGGAGCATGGGGTGAGATGAGTGGGTGAAAAGCGAACTTGACCTATTCGCAAATTTAACAGCATCTTTCAATATTTTTTGCCTGAGTTGATACTCGAAAATGCTCCCTCCAGAGCCAGGACAGCGACTTCACTTTAAGCTTTAATATCATTCTTTCTTAAAATTGCGTGTTCTTGACAAAAAGCGCACCTTTTTTTTACTGCCAGGAGCAAAAACTTAGTATTTTGTGCTCATCCTAGTTGGATTTACATTCTGAGTCATATGATGGCAGAACAATTTTGTCTGCAGCACCGTTATTTTCACTTCCAAGTTCGACTGATCTAAATAACTCACGCTGAATGGCCTCCTCATAGATCTTGGTGTTGAGCGGCACCGTCAGCTCCGAGGGGGATCCGCCCATGAGGCCCAACCTGTGCGGCTGACGCCGCTCCGGGCTCTTAAAGATGTGGCTGTTCTTGGTGAAGACCTTCTGCTTGTTCCTCCTCAACATGACGCCGATGGTGGCGAGCAGCAGGATAACAGTGACGGCCAGGACCCCTATCACGAGGCCCACGTAGACCTGGTTGTTGCCGTTGGTCTGGCTCCCTTCGTCATCGGGTCGGTGCTGCTGCTGCTGCAAGCTGCTGTCTGACGGCTCGTTCGAGATAACGACCAAGTTCTTTTCTTTCTTCTGCGAGTCATTCTCACGCGTTGGTGTCTCGTCGTCGTCGTCTTCGCCGCCTTCATCACCGTCCTCCTCGTTCTCCTCGTCGTTGTCGTCCCCCTCCGGTGCATCATTTTTCTGGCTATTACTACTATAGTCTTCGTTCGTGGCGATCACGGATATGTTGGCGATGACCTCTGGGTCGACCTCGAACGCGGTGGTGTCCAGCGCGGCCTCCGACAGGAGGATCCACTTATCCGCAAAGTAGAGCTGCAGCTTGAGGAAGCGTCCGACAGAGACCTTCTCCGACTTGCCCGACTTTTGGAGGGACAGCGTGATGCTGTGAGTGCCCGTGTGAGGCCGCTTAGAAGAGGCCGCCGAGGCCTTCACGTACTTGTTCTCGTGGTATGAGTCAGAGGAGTCGCCGAAGTAGGCCAAGATCTGCGACAGCGGCTGCAGAGTGAAGGGGAAAACAAGGTGTTGGGATCATGGATGGCAAGAATCAAATGAGACTGGAAGAAAGTCAAAGACGTTGTTCGACCTGCACCGAGGTTCTGGATCAGCGATACAGGGTGACACAGATTTTGGGGGCCACTGAGACTAGCAAATTGTCCGAGTAATAAGAGCTCAGTGTCAACGCCCAAAGGTCAACACTGGCACTTTTGCAGACACGAGTACATGACAAAATTGGTGAATAAAATTGCTGACTTGACACATGCAAATGTTGGCAAATTGCAGGCAAATTTGCACAGCTGCAGCTGTGAGGCTAAGATTCAATGCTGTGACCTGGCCAAAGAGACCCCAGAACCTGTTGATGTTGGCCAAGGTGCTGTTTTTTGCTCTCCAGAGGCCGAATGAGCCAAGATCAGTGGAGACAAAGTTGTTGCTGGCATCTCCAGACCTGACATTTCTCGTTGAAATGACCAAATGCGTCGTCGTCTAATGAGTAAGTGCCTGACACTAATTGTCTCTTTTGTCTGGTCGAGTGTGTAACACACGTGCGTGCTCATAAGCAGGAGAAATGCCTTTCTAGGCCAATGCAGAGAATGAAGCCAGGTATGAGCAGCGTCTGAAGGGTTGGTGATGGAGATAAATGAACGAGAAGGTTTCGCAGGAGAACGAGGAGAAAGTGAAGGAGAAGCAGAGAGGGAGGGGGAACAGGTAGAACAAGGGGCATAAGAGCAGGGACATGGAGCACATGGGGCACATGGGGAACTTGGGGAACTTGGGGCACGTGGGAAACTTGGGGCACATGGGGAACAAGGACGAGGCCGAGAAAGAAGGTGAAGGAGATGAATGCAATGATGATGGCAACAAAAACTAAGCCAATGAAGAACCAGACTCCGATGAGAAAACAGAGAAGTAGAGCAAGAAGGAGAAGAAGACTCCCCCTAAGAAGAGTTTTCCTTTCTTTATTCTTTACCTCAGGGGGAAGGAAAGAAAAAATGGAGCCAGGGAGAGAAAAGACCAGCGACCATCATATTTCTCCTCCTTGCGGAGGGGTCGTGCAGAAAATAGGAAGAAGCTGGTGTGTGGAGGATACCAAAATTTATGTTAAGGAGATGTGAGGAAGGAAAGTTTTAACGAACTCAAATGCCTCAGATACCTGTAGCTGATGCACCTTTCTGGGCCTCAGAAGGAGGGGGAAAGAACTTCTTTTGGCAGGAAGAAGCAAGGGCGAAAAAAAAGAAAAACCCAAAAACTGTTTTGGCCAAAGAGAAAAAAAGCGCCTCTTTTGGGCCAGAAAACCACTTTTTTGGTCGAACAAAACCCAGACCAACTTTTCTGGCCCCCAAGTCCCATGTTGGTTCACCCAAACCACCCTTCTTTGGCAACCCTTGTTGCCCCCCCCCCCCAAGCCCATCTCCTCTCTACCTGGATGCCGAAGTCCACGTTGGAGTAGCAGGTGAAGGTGACGGAGATGAAGTTCCGCTGGGTCTCGAACTGGAACTCCAGTTCCACGGGCCGGTTGCGGTTCTGCCACCCGACCCAGCCAGGAGCTGAAAGACGTGACCGAGCTTTAGGACTTTCCCCAAGGTAAGGAACAACTATCGAGAAAGTCAAACAGTTTTGCTTCTGCTCCACTTGTGGACACGACAATTTTGCTGAATAAGCTGGGATTGTTTTCAGTCTTTATTATTAAGTCTCATTGACTCTTTCCGGTCTTGCAGACGTATCAATAAAACATTGACAACACACTTGAACTATTTTACTTGCGAACTTTCCTAATAGATGGAAGCAAAGATGTATTCCAAGCATCCCTCTCCGCGGACTTGAAGGAGAAAGATGGCTTCAAAGTTCATCTTTTGACTGAAGTTTGTGCTTTCCCAGACTTTCACGACCTTTTTTATCCTTCTCCTTCTTCCCCAACTTCTACTGAGCCACAGAAGTATTATTTGATGCATAAAAAGTCCATTTATCATGTTGCTTTGTACACATGCACGTACCACGTGAGATCCCGTGCTCGGAGAATTGGATGGGCTGGCCCAGCTGCCCGTCCGTCAGGACCCCGAGGCCGTTGCCCTCCTCGATGTCGCCGTCGTACACGTCGGCGAGGAACACGCGCGGAGAGATCTCGTCGCCGGGAGGAGCCTTCGAACAAAGAAATCGCCATCAACCATGAGATCACCAAATCTAATGAAAGAGTCGCCAAAATTGATGAGAAAACGGTAAAAAATCACCAACTTTGACTAGGAAAGAGCAAAAGCACCAAATCTGACAGAAATAATGAGCAAATTTGATGAAAAGTCACTACTAACTTTGATGAGCAAGTTTCATTGGACGAAACTGCCAAATTCCGAAAGAAAACAACCCAATTTGGCGAGAAAATGACCAAATCCTGACCCAATCTTGCCGACTCGGCACTGCAGCCGTTCCTTCTGGCAGCCTCCCCTCCCTCTCCCCCTTCTCCACCATCTTGCTCTTGCTGCACGTCTGTCTGGGGAGGTCGGATGACCGATTTCTCACTGTCGCGGAGGTCATTTTGTTTGGCTCACCTTGTAGCTGATGGGCGCCTTTTCCTCGAACGGACACCCGAAGAGCTCGACCCGCATGCACACGGTCCGGGGGTGAGGCGCCTGGGGCACGAAGCGCACCTTGGAGGCCACGACCGAGGGGACGAGGTCGTTGGTCTGCTCGTGGTAGGTGTTGCTGTTGCCCTCTAAAATCTAGCGAGATGGAATAAAAGAAATACTAAAAAGAAAGAAGCGCCCATGATGTTGTTGTAACCACCGCAACGTTCGTTCCTTCTCGTCCAATAAAGTACATTGAGAAAGCGTAACAAATTCTCCGCCCCCCTTCTTTCACCCCTCCCCCAACACGTGCGCCCGCTTTCACGCACAGGAATGTTGATGACAGAGAGAAGCTTCTTTCGCTTCGTCCACAGAATAATAATGCGTGTGGTAATAACAATATTGAGCACATCGTGACTGAGCCGCGCACAGAAAATCTATATTTGATAACAATGCACAATAAATAATAAGTTAGGTGGCTAAACATAATCATATTTTGGTTCGGCAGACATTGGTGACGCGTCAGCTGACGGAACGGGGGAGTCGCTGTTGAATTATGCGCAATAGGCGCCGTTTATATCGACGCCGGATGAACAGGGGATTCCTGTTCTAGTGTCCATGTGCATCAGTCTTGCTCTAAGTTAAAGACATTTTTGGTATTTGCTGCCTACATAACAGATATGCACGAGCTGGCCGCGGTTAATGCTCAGGTTATTTAAAGACTATACTATAAAGCTATAAGGTCCTACAGGACTCACCTCCTCCTCCTCTCTGCTCTCCAGGGTTACCAAGTCGCACCATTTCTCAACAGTACTGGTAGTGATTGTTGCGCAGACGATGCAACTTGGGGCCTCAATTTAGACCTTAAAGTGGCCCCAAAATGCACCTTTAACCCCCTATTTCATGGTACGTGAAAAGTCGTGTCCGCTGACCAAGTTCGGGGACAATCGGTTGTCCGGTGGCAGCGCCAACCTCATAACAGACAGACAGATAAGTATGTAGCAAGCTGGACTAACAAATGAAGACTTTGAAAGTTTGGGTTTGTAACCTAATGCCCAATGGTAAAGGTGTAGTGAAATGGTTTGACTATGTCAGTTTAGAACATGACAAGGCCAAGCTAATCTCACTTCGAATACAATTAAAAGCATCTGGAGAGTAACTAAGCAGGTCCAATTTGAAATATTGACATTACATCCTTATGTAACTTAGAAGGCAGATCCAAGAGCTGTTGTTCTTTCTATTGGACTAAAAGTGTCTTCAAATGGAGTCTGGCAGCAAAAAAAGAAAGAGACCAAGAAAATTGTTCCAGCCTGATCTATATGTACATAGCAGTTACATCAGAATGCTCTGGTGGTGACTGCGAACAGAATCCACTGTGGTGACAATTTGCTGATGGTGACATATCGAGAAATCTTACTTAAAAATCCACCAGATGTTCTGACATTTCCATCGCTGGAAGTGACATTTGTGAGGTAAAATTCATTTTGTCTCCACACAAGTTGCTCTTACTTCCAAGTGGTGTCTTCAGCTCTTAAGCAGATCCAATTGTGGATCGAATTTGTCTCGAGATCCAATCGGTATCGAAGGTCGGATCGACATTGACAAATCTGTGATTGACACAGCTCGAGTCCTGACACTTCACTAACTTTCTCCCATTCACTTACATAACAGTTGCTTCTGTCTGCCAGCCAGCGTTGCCAGCGCTGCCAGACTGGCCAGAAAGCTCTGTGTTGGCGCTCACCGGTTGTGCGACAATTCACTCAAACTGACTATGGAGAGGCTTGTGCTGACTGGGTCACAATAAGCGGCGCCTACTGTAATTGATAATGCATTTGGTGACTGAACTGGGAAGTGTCTTTGTTCAACTGCAACTGATCATTCGGTCAGAGGGTGTAGAAAAAGCACCAAGACTGAAGTTCTCTGACGTTCAGTATCAGTTCAATGTTTAATAAGTCTTGATGCAATCGAAATATAGTTACTGTTAGAGAGTCAATTATGTTTTTGCTATCGTTTGTTGCTGTGACGTATTAATGTTACACCATGAGGCAAAGTTCCGCTCTTGTCCACGACACCCTGTATGGATGCTTGACTGCTGTCGAGCGCGAGGCGCACCCAATAAACGCATTGAGTACGCACAGGGTGTCCACACATTTTTAAAACGCCAATAAACGAAGCAACTGGCCGAGTGTAAACAACGTTGTTATCCCGCAACACCACGTGGAAAGCTGAAGGAAAGAAGAAACCGGTGGACACTTTTTCTACACCCTGTAGAAAAACCCGCATGAAGTCACAAATTTATTCGTGTTTTTGTTGTTGTCGTTGTTGTTCAGGTCTTTCAATGTCTAGACTGAGGCTTTGCCCCTGTGAAATGGTTTACGCACTCTGGGGAGGGGGAAATGACAATAAATATGGGGGGGGGAGGGGGAAAGAGGAGGGGTAAGGGGAGAGAGTTGGGTTGTTGTAAGTAAAGACCCTTGAAAGGGGAAAGAAGAGCGAGAGAGCAACAAGATTGGGGAAAAGCAACAAGAGGGTTTCACAGACAAATCGTTGGTTGTTGAACGAGCTGCAGTGACAAATGGAAAATGTGCCAAATGTGCCAACTTCTCGCGCTTGGCAGACAGGAGAAGCAACGCAATTTCCTTCATTTGACAGCCTCAGACAATGATTTTTTTTTCTTGTTTTCAATCCGTTTCCTGTGTACACAGTCAGACTAAACTTTCCCAGCTGGCACAACAATTGCAAAAACATTGGCACAGATATTGTTGGGCTGATGCAGGGAACGTAAGATTGATTTCTAGCAATAATATATGATTATTGTCTGAGTTACAGTTACGTCAGACCAGCGACACAAGCCCGATCAGGGTTGCCACTTGACCTGTGCCGTGGAAAGAGTAGTGTTCCGAGTTAGGTCGGAGTTCAGTCACGTGAGGCTTTGTTAGGTTTCAGTTGGGTCACGTAAGGTTAGGTTAGGTTAGGTCAAGAAGGGTTAGACGACGCTTCTGTTTGGTGATCAAACATCCAAGCTACCGTCACTCGGTGCCCAAATATTGTTTTGGCATCGCAGTTTGGCACAGCATTGACACTTGTTTCTCGCAGTGATGTCGCTGAAGCGCGGGCCTCTTTGGGTGTGCGTGTGTGGCAACCTGGCGAAACTGATGCGTGCGGAGGTGCCAAAAATGTCATTTTTGTATGCCAAATTTCTCCTTGTCCAACCCGCAGAGTTGCCACAGGCACCGAGGGGCCGAGGGAGTGACAAGAGAGAACTTTAACCCCAGGCTTAACTTGCTCTCCCAGAAAGTTCCTGACGTCAGAAAGACGTTTCACTGACTTTCCAACTGGACTGCAATGATGTCCGCCGTACGTACTTTCCTCCATGGTCTAAGTGTAAAATCCATGCAAGTCCTCTCCTCCTGACTTACCTCATGGCCAGAGAGGTTCTGGTACGTCCTCCACCCGTCCAACTCCTTCCTCCAGTACTCCAGGATGAACTGCTCCGCGTACTCCTGGCCCTTGCCCTGCCCGAAGCGGCCCTAGACCCAGATCAAGTTGTACTCCATGGAGACCGTCACTCAGTCACGCACAACACGTACGTACAAAGTCACTGGCATTGTGGACAGCACCAAAACATCTTAATCGTCGTCAAAACTGCCAAGGTCAAGGCAGTCGTCAATGCCCTTTCTCCTCTGACTCTGGCGCCTCAAAACAAAGGCTGACCCTCCGTGGAGGACGTGGTGCTGATGCATTCCATCTCGAAGATGGTCGCATTGGCCCCCGATCGAGTCACAGAACTTAGGGAATGCACTTAAGTTCCAGCACTTTGCACTGGCATAGTTACTTGCAGACTGGCGCCCTGACCAGCAAAAGGCCTAACAGGCCTCAAGAGTAGGCATATTTCAAGTCGATGCCCTCGTACATAGCACTGTTTCCACATACTGAGTCCACAGTTGAGCCCCAATCTGCTTAGGTTCAGTCAGTGGTGAGCAAATTCTGATCCGGACAAGGCTTACCTGAGTTCCTGTGCGAGTGATTCTAAAGGGCCTGCGCAGGTCGATCTCGATCCACTCGCGGACGTTGGGGCCGATGGAGCTCCTGGGACACCACGCGCCGCCGAACTTGTCCTGGCGGAACCTGAGCAGGGAGCAGCACATCGTGAGTGAGGCCAAGTCCCTCTCCGCGCCCATGACATTGGCTGAGCTCATTCGGCTGTCCCTTTACTACGCCACTTACTTGCAAAAGGGAGCTTAAGCAGCAACAAAGTTGCACGCGAAAATGAGCACGCACACGCGGCGCGCGCGCGCACACACACACACACACACACACACACACACACGCACGATCGTCCTGGGACGGAGCGACAAACTCAATCCAAGCACACACGCGTGCACGCGCGCACAGACACATACTCAATCTACGCACGCACACCCTTAATCCATCCGCACGCACGCACGCACACACACACACGACTGCCAGCAAATTACACCTGCTACTAAAGCTCCACGCCTTTGGTTTACTGCAGATAAATTGCTAGGGGGAAAAAAGTGTGGAAATTGCACGAGGAAAAATCTGAGCTGCTTTGGACGCATAAAAACATGTTGTTTCTGGCGAGCAGGGATAAAAAAAAAAGGGTGGGTGGAAAAATTGTGAAGAGAAATTTCTTCTCTGCTTATTTTTGTTGGCTCCGTCTGCTGCTGAGATTGAGGAAAGGCTGTCTAAATTTTATGGAGAGATGGCGAGAAAACAAAGTGTTGAGACCTACAAGAAAGTGTCTGTCTTTCTGTCTTTCCAGCGGCTTGAATGACTCCTCTCAGCTTCACAGTCATTCATTGCTGAGATACAACATTTTTTACTCAGACGTCGACTCCAAGGCAAGGATAAACAAATAGTGACCAAGTGGAGACACCAGGGTCGTGTGAGTCAAAAACTTGCAGCTGATTTCATGCAATTCCGCCGAGGTCACAGCTTTGAGGTGAGAAACATGTCAAGTCGTATTCGCACTCTTTCGGCAAGACCCGTGTCATCAATTTTTCAAAAAGTGTGGTCAGGTTTTTGCGGGGTCACCCACGATTTTTGTGGCTTTTTCGCTGCTTAAAAGTGGTCACCACAAGGACATCATTGCTTTGGGCTGAAACTTGGACTGATTTTCTTGCTCCGCCGAGCAGTGCTGATGTAAAGTGTCTGTCTGTCCGTCCGCTATAAAGTTATCACGCTTCTATTGTACTGCTTAGAGTGAGAGCTTGGCCAAATGGAGTCTGCACTGTCATTTGTACGTTGATGCAGACACTTTTCAGCTGCTCTTTGATGTCTTTTATTCTCGCAGCAAGAATAAGTGAGCCTCTGAAGGAATCAGAAGAAGCATCACACAGAGAAGCTTTCGAAATGACCAAGGGCGTGAGTAAAAAGGTTGGCTTCTCCAGCTTTGAAGAAATGCCCCATTCTTGTACTACAGAGTGAGGTAGAAGTGGGCCGAACACCTGGCTAAGACTGAGACTATGAAGAATTCTCAAGGGAATCTGTGACTTGACCGAGTGGTGGAAATTGTGACCGTCAACATGGACATGGACAACGTTAGTTGAAGAGTGAGATCCTGGCTGAAAGGAACGGTTTTCTTCATAAGATGAAACTTATTGAGTAAAAAGTCTTGCAATCTTGGCCAAGGTATTAAGGCTGCTTGTAGGGTGACAAGTTGACACCGATCTCTCTGCTGACGTGGGCCTCACCAAGTCAATGCTGGCTGGCAACTCTGACTCATAAGTGACAATACTTTGCTGCTCCTTCCTGAACCAGTTCGGCCCAGTTGTGAGACACCCTGTACGTCAGTACCAAGGGAGGAAAGAATAAGATAGGATCTCTCTTTCTCTCTTTTTCTCTTTCTCTCTCTTTCCCCCTCCCTTCAGAGTTACGATCTGTTTGTCTCTGGAAGGCCATAAAAATGTGAACTGACAAAGCTTGAAAGAAGGAACACAAATTAGACTTCTCCTTTGGGCAGTCGAGTTAGGCAGGAGATGGGCAGTCGGGCAGTCGGGCACAAAATGGGCAGTCAGCCCATCTTTTTCCCCCACCCCACCCAAAAAAACTGGAACCATAATAAGCTTTGGTCAACGAGGATCTGGAGTTATGAGCGTGTCACACTTTAGGGCAGTTGTAAAATATTACTGTTCTTTGGGCTTTTTTTTTTCATCTTCTTCTTGCTCTCTCACACTGTGTTGTCCCCATTCACTCACCTCGCGTTCTGCGGCCCCACGGACTTGAAGTCGAAGGCGGACGAGGCCGTGATGTCCTCGTCGCTGATGTGGCCGTGCTCCATGCCCAGCGGGAGGAAGCAGTCGTCTGAAAACAGTTCAACGTTGGAGAGTCATTGCACAGTGTAGGTATGACTTGAATCGATCGTTTCCTGCAATGACGACTGCACCAAGGTGGAAAATGAGTAGTCATGATGGCTGTTCTTTTCGGGGACGTCTCGACGTGCTACAGGGTGACGTTGACACTTTCATGTACGCCTTCAAGAGCAATACAACGTGTTCGCCTTCATCAGGAACAACATGGACAGCTGGCAGAGGATCTTGACCCGTGTCACGTTTGGCTTCCAAAACACTGATTTTGGAGTCGTGTCAACGCACTTTAAAACCTGATCTCGGAGATCCTGACACTGTCTTGACACACTAAGACTACACAGAATAAGGCAAGGGTTTAGTCTCCGAACTTCACATCACCATTTTTTTTTGTGATTTGCTGAAAAAAAATGCTGTTTGAAAGACATTTCAAATCGTCAGCACTGGTTTACTGTGAAGGTTGCAACCTCGCACTTGAGCGCAGCATGAGCCAGCCTTCAGGACATAAGGTCAGTGCAGAGCAGTTGATTGACCTTCTGGTCGTGCAACCTTGCTCATATTAACACTAGATGCTTTTTTTTGCAAATTTGTTCAGGTCTGCACAGGGTCAATTGATGCCTGACATTCGATGCGGGTTAGGGACTTTGACTCGTAAAGACAATTCAGTCGCACCCTGTAACTCTGTTTATGCTTTAAGGCCTTCATGACTCATGCAAAATTGCACGACTACACTTTTTTTCCAAATTTCATGGGTCATTTCTACTCCAGATTTGCCATTTTCAGCACAGTTCCGCGAGCCTGTTTGTGCGACAACTCTGCAGTGACTTTGTCCACCAAAGTGAGTCAAGGCCTGACATAAATGTAGCCCAACTTGATGCCAGGGATCGGGGTGCAGCTCGCCAGCTCAGGCGTCGCCAGGCCCAACGGGTACACGTTCAAGAAGACGCTGTTCTCCTCCGCCGAGAAAAGCAACAAGTTCTGTCACGATGACTCTTGATCGAACACGCAAGTGTGACCAGACGGAGAGTGAAGTCGCCCAGTGTAAGCGCGACCTTTTTGGACAAGATTAGGGAGGTTAATCTTGATGGGGCTTTGGCAGCTTCTTCACATGTTGTGTTAGTGACAGTTGCTTCCCCCCCTGGTAATTGAACCAGACACCCCCAGGGGTGGAGAGAGGAGAGAAATGGGGCCTCTGATAATCCCCAACAGGGGGGGGGGACAAAGAGGGGTGAGGAGAGAAAAACTGATTGGATGGGAAAAGCGAATCGACTTCCTTGACAGAACACAAGCCAGGGCTGCCATCACTAGGCTTCAATCGGAGGGATTGGGATTTGGGGCGTGGAAATGAATGTCAAATCCCTGTTATCCCTCTGCAGACAGAGCAGTGCAGCACTGTTTGACGATACACCGGGTGCCACTTGAGTGGAAGCCTTTGTACAGGGATGCGCAGATTGTTTGAGACAAGAGTCCAAGTCTTCAGGGGTCTCCGGGATGAAAGGTCGGGCAGAAGGACCCAAGAGGCAACGTGGAACACTGGATGGATGGTCCCCAGCAGCTGGTGAAAGGTTGTGCTGGGTCAATCGATCCAGCTGATGTCAGGCTATGGTGAAATTTGATCCCACTCCAGCATCTTTTGCAATGGAGTCGATGACATCTTTGCCCAAAAAGTGGCTTCTCGGTGATCCCTGAAGTGTCCAATTGATGGGAGTGAAATGATCACCCTGTATGGTGAAGCAACCTGTACATTTTGCCAGCAGCTGTCTTTTTGCACTGCAAAGTGACAGCAGATGTACAATAATTATTATGTGTGTATGATTGGACAAAAGTATGTGTGGGTTCTTCCCCCTCCCCCCTCTTTGAGCCCCCCTCCTTTTCCACCTCTGAACAAACCAATTTAACTTTGAGGATTTTCGGTCGAGTGTGAAAGCAACTTGGATGGAAAGAGAGAAAAATTGTGCCCCAAAACTTTCCAGTGGGAGAAATCCAGCCAGGAAGCAAAAATTAATTTACGGAAAGGTCCTTAGATCTTGTTCTGCTTCATTGCCTTCACTGCCTTTCCAGTCCAGGATGGGGATGGGAGGGGGGGCAACGGCCTCTGCCTTCAGGAAAGTTCGAGGACGAAAGTTTTTTGTGTGTGCAAAACTCCAACTTGTAACTGTTGTCTGCCAACTGTCCAAACCACAAGGTTTTAACCATTTTGACGTCGTTGCTGTTGCTGTTCTCACTTACCCAGAGTGGAGTGCATGGGGGCGAAGCAGGCGGAGACGGCGAGGAGGAGCAGGACCGCCTTCATCTTGGACACGGCGTTACACATGTTGACGATTGTCACTCGATTCGCACGTCACTGGACACAGAGAGCGGAAAAATGGGTCATGCTTGACACACTTTAGGCGAATGAGCCACAACTTTGTATGAGGAAAGTATCACTTTAGGCAACGCTTCAATGGTTATGAAGGATATGGCGAAGTCAGCTTAAAGTGTTGTCCGACGTCAAATGACTCGTGTCTGGGAGAACTATGCTAAAGCATATTTTTCCTCTCTCTGATCATCACTTTCTCTTCTCCCGACGAGGGTCTCCATGTTGTTGTTGTTGTTGTTGCTGCTGCTGCTGCGGCGGCGGCGGCTGAGGGAGTGAGCGAATGAGTGAGCCGTTGTTGCATTTACGAGATTTCTGGAAGTCTTTTGCAAGAGAAAAGTCCTGTCTGGTTTTGACAGCTCTTCCGCCAAAATCTCACTCACTCACGCGCTTTCCCGCATTTTCACCCACCTTAAATCACTGCAGCTCTTGATAAACTTTTCTGTTCACGTCCTGTCCCTATCCTGCAAGAAAAAAAACATCCGCTGTCACCCGAAGAAAGCTGAAGAAACTACAACGCAAAGGCCATTTCGTGTACAGGGTGGCCAACAAGTTGTGTTGCGCTGCTTCAGCAAGCTCGTTCTGCACAGCAAGTTCACAAGTTTCATGCCAGTGGTAGAAACGTCTTTCTGCTGCACAGGCTGAGGGTGGCAACAGGGTGGCCCAGAAGAAGCCCGTCGAACACACGCACAGCTGAGTCTTTGTCTAATATCGACGAGAGCATGAAGGCCTGGCGACCAAAGTCGTCGAGGGTGACGTCAATGACATTCTTGCCCTGACCGTGTAGGAGGCCCACACGAGCGTTGACGCCAACTGCACTGCCGCGGAGGAGTTCACGGCCCCCAAGCTGCGGGGGAAGCTTTGCATGTGATAACGCCAAGGCGGAAAGGTCGAATCAGACCAGTTGAAGATTGCCAGTCACCCTGTAGCAGGCACGCGGGCAGCAGTTGTCTCTGCCTGTTTTGGGCCACCCTGTACGCCAGAAGCACCACTTGGCTGGGTGAAAGATGAAGCTTATTTGTTCCAGCGTGTGGAATTCAGTGGGTTTCCCTTGTTGTAGGTAAATTTGAGTTCGTTCTGACCCTGCCAGACATTGATTTATTAATTTTTCTCTCTCTTCGAGCACGATAAAGCGATATTTTTTCTGTTCGAAAAAAAAAAAGGTGCCAGAAGAGGCTGGAGCACAAAAGGATCCTCCCAAAGGGGTGATGCTGGATCTAAAGAGGATTGATGATCCAATATCTCGGATCTTATTGAAAGCCAAGAAAGGATAAGAGCTCGCCTGGCCTTGCCCAGCCTTGCCCAGCCTGGCCCAGCCTTGCCCAGCCTTGCCTAGCCTGGCCTGACCTTCTTTTCTCTTACCAGAGATATTTATTTATCGCTGGACTTTGCTTGCACTCACTCCAGAGTGTCTCTTCTAAGGCCCCTCCAGGATATCCTGGAGCCCTCCTGTGCTGCATCTCCTTATCCTGGATGGATGGGCCAAAGTTGCAAAAGATCCTTCCTCTCTCGAGCCTCATCGGAGAAGAAAAAATAAGGGAGGCCGCGTGCTGTTAGATCGACGAGGCTTTCACCAAAAATGGGTTTCGCAATATCCAGGAACAGAGCGGTGATGGATGTCGAAGCTCAGGATGGAGCACAACAAGCTCAAGTCCACGCTCAACGTCAATCAAGTCCTGCAACATCAGGTCATTTGGGCCAGAGGACAGCGACACTCAAGGACAATTTCACTACTATGCACTTAAAAAAGCACACATTTTTGGAATAATTTTCCCATTTTGTACTGAAAAGTTGTCACTGAATCATAACTCAGCCCGCTCAAAGACAACACAGTCATTCAGCTGCTCTTACAACGGTCGATGTCACGATGTTTCCAGACAAAGCGTCAACTTCACCGAGTTCAACGTATTTAAGCAAGACCAGAGTCACTTTTGTTAGTGTTAAGGGACTTTAAGTCTTTGATGGAGACTTTGTTCGTTTGCCTTTCACTTCCAAACCGTCCGTGAGCTTTCGTCACCGCTGCTTTCAACTGTGTGTACAAGCGAGCTTGAGGCTGGAGCTTGAGGTTGGAGCTTGAGGTTGGAGCTTGAGGTTGGAGCTTGAGGCTGGAGCTTGAGGCTGGAGCTGGAGCTGGAGGCTGGAGCTTGAGGCTGGAGCTTGAGGCTCGAGTTTGAGGCTGGAGCTTGAGGCTGGAGCTTGAGGTTGGAGCTTGAGGCTGGAGCTGGAGGCTGGAGCTTGAGGCTGGAGCTTGAGGCTGGAGCTTGAGGCTCGAGTTTGAGGCTGGAGCTTGAGGCTGGAGCTTGAGGTTGGAGCTTGAGACTGGAGCTGGAGGCTGGAGCTGGAGGCTGGAGCTGGAGGCTCGAGTTTGAGGCTGGAGCTGGAGGCTCGAGTTTGAGGCTGGAGCTTGAGACTGAACTCATGCGAGCTCGCCGAGCTCGCCGAGCTCGAACACCTCATCCATTACTGCCTGTCAATTGCGAATGCCCACAAAGCTGCAGAGACAGAGGAAATTTCTCCTGCCTCTAAAGCAAAAGCTTTTCTTTGACAGATTAAGACGGATCACAAGGGGGGGGGGAATTCAAGACCCCCAGGGAAGGTTTCCTTGACTTGAGGAGTTGGCAAACGTTCTTTGGAAACACGTCATTAACTCATTTAGCTGTCCTTAAGTGGCTCAAATCCAAGTCGACGCTTTCATCAAGCCCCTTCTTCTCTGTTTGAAACCACGGTTTTAACTGATTTAGCTGCTCCTTAATTCCTCATTAGAGGCTTCCTCTGCCTTCTCCCCATATTTAGTCAAGCTCAACTGAAGTCGAGGCTTCCCTTTTTTTTGAGTGTTCAACCGCGCCTTTAGTCGTCCCTCTCTTCAAAGCATTCCCAGAGCGTCACGTTCATGTTCAACCAATCCCTTAACTCGTTCAGCTCTCTTTAAAGATCCTCAACGATGAGAAATGAGTCTTTTTTGACGCGCTATCTTGTGTCAGACGGCTAAGAAAAAGTACTTTTGGCTGAGTTTGTTTTCTCTCCTTTCTGTGTAACTGTAACTGATCCTCCCGTCTCAACGTTTATTTGCTTTCGATTTGTCACTCGGAGAGAGGGGGAAAAGTGAGGCTGCCACACGATTACTGGGGGTAAACAGAGGCCTCCAGGAAGGAAAAATAATTCTGCACACGCTGCAAAAGCCGCCTCCAGTGGCAAAACATACAGATCTGCATGTCCAACCAGGCCTTTTCAGGCCCGCTCCGGGGGTGCGCGGACGGGGACGCGTCCAAGTGCAACGCGGGCTTCATGTTTGTCTTGGTGAGGGAGGGAGGGAGGGAGGGAGGGAGGGAGGGGACTTCTTCTAGTGGCTACTACTCTTGTTTGTTCTAGGCGAGGGGGAAAAAACACTTGGTGACGGGACGGGCCTTCAAACGGGCCAGAGCAGCACTGCACGACCGAGCCCAAGCTCATCATCATCAAGTCCGGGTCCATGGACCGCAAGGGTAGTAGTGATGGGTCGAGCTCGGTCGAGTCCTGTTGCTCTTGATGTTCTCTTCCACTGCCGCATGACATCTTGGCAGGGGTGAGCTCGGGCCCCACACACCTCGCCAGCCCGAGACATTTCTAACGCACTCTCCATCAGTTGGTGCCATCAACCACCAACTCAGATGCTTGCGCTCATATAAGCAGCAAGGAAAAGAGGCATTCACTTTGCCGCAAACTCTTGTCCTTGATGTTGTCATTTCCTTTATACGTAACAATATTACTATTAGTATATACATGTGTAACTGGGTTAGTAGCATGGAAGAATTATTCATTGTCTTCTGCCCTGATGAGGCTGCAGATGCATTAATGGATCTGCTTACATGTACAGCTACAGGGTGTTGAGACGCCACAGCTCCCACTCTCGGTACAGGTAAATGTGTCATGGCCTGAATTTGGGGCCAGACCCTGTACATGGTTGTGGCCAAAGGTGAGGTCAGAACCAACGCTCGATGCGTTATTTGCACGGATTTTGGCCTGTCCAATGACTCCTGATGTCGAGCAGAAGCTGACAACAATTTCCAGTCCATTTGCACGTAGGCAAGGTGAGCACTTTCCGGCACCTCATGGACATGTCAGTCAACAGCAACAGCAGCGGGGAGTCCAACGAAGGGTTGGAGCGGCAGCAGCAGGTTCTCCACAGGTCATCAGCAGCAACTCTCTCAAGACAGAGATTGGGTTACCCATTTTTTTTCTTCTCCCCCTCAAAAGTAAATGTCTGTGTATTGACACACATGTCCAGAAATTCTTCTCCCTCTCCACTGCAGAGACACATGAGTAATCTAAACAAATGGTGTCGACAATTGTGAGTGAGGGGGAAAAAAGGGAGTCGCCAGTGACAACGGCGGAGTTGTTTTTGAGTCACACGGTACAAAAAGAGTCTTTTGTTGCGTCCATCCTCAATTCCTTTGCCATCTGTCACTCCTTCTCGTTGGATATTCTGAGCTTTTTTAGACATGTTTGCATACTGACGCCTTTGCTCTGACTACAGGGTGGTCCGGCCTTGGCGGCCAAAAGAGGCCGCCAAGGCTGGGACACCCTGTACCCCGCACTGAGCCGGCGCCGTGGCTACCGGGGACAAAAGTACGAGCTTGTGAGGAGTTGGGCAGCCGTTTGCTGAGACACCCGGTGCCGCGTCGGACTCAAGTGGCGCCGTCCATCGCTCTGGCTGAAAATGCCGAGGGTGGCAGTCGCTGTTTGGCTGAGACACCCTGTACCCTCCTCCCCCCCCCCCTCCTCAACGCTAATGAATAATAGTTGGTCGGGCGTTCGAACGCGACGAATGTTATTGCACCCCTCGGGACCCCCTTCTTTGCAGCCCCCCTGCTGGCTGGAATGGGCAAGCCCAAAAAGAGAGAGAGAGACGGAGAGAGCAATAATGTTGAGCACCAAAGGCAAACAAATCCAGAACAACAATGGGCGATGAAATAAATGGGCTTTGTAATCACAAATTTGCCGGGGGGTCAAGTTATCAGACCGACCGTAGCACGCATGTATGGACATTTCGCTCGCTTGAGGAATTCAAATCGTGGAATTCCATCTGAGAAAAGAACAAATCGTGAAAACGCCTCCGGTCCGACAGGGTAATTTGGTAAGAAATCAAGGGGGGCCTCAACAAACGCACCCCCTGCGGGAGCTGTTGGTTTTTTTCCTCACCCCCCGCCTCCCCCCCGCGACGATTTATGACGAGCAAAGAGGAATTTTTCTATTTCGTCAAATCGAATTTTTATGCGTCAGCTCCTTTCGATGCTTTTCGCTCTCCAATAGGCTTGAGCTCACTCAAGCTTATATATATTTTGCTCTGCTTTGCCTCCCTCCAGGTTTCTTTTGTACCAGCCCGAACTTTTGGGCCCGAAGCACAAGCCTAAGCTGCAAAAACAGTCCTCTTAATGTGTTTGGACGCGAAATTGCTTCAGAAGAGGTTCTCTTTATCAGCAACGAATCCCATCTAATCCGCTTTTTGAACTGGTGAAATTCTGCCGCCATCATTTAATCCGCAGCCACGAGCTGAGGTCACGGAGAAACAATTCCTCGATAGCATCTCCAAGTTGAAACGCAAAATTATGACTCTGCCGCTCCAAGGTGGACTTGACGTACAGGGTGTCCAGAGAGATTATCTTCTCCACTCTGCTGATTTTTCCATCTCCTTCCAAAGATGTGGTGAGGTCAGCACCTCCAGACTCCGATGTGGAAGTTCTCGTCACCTACAGGGTGTCCAGACGAGCAACACTTGGAAAGTGTTGACTTTCCACCCGGTCGGTATCGCATGCAACATAAAGTGGGGGCTCCCTGGACCAAGTTCACCTTCAGGGCGTTCAGTCATCTCCCCAAAAAGATGTTCAGGTCTGCTGATTTTTCAAATTCCCTCTCCAAATGCGTCTGCATTAAACATGCCTACTTCCCCCCCCCCCCCCCTAAAATCTCGAGGAGTCTTCATTAGTCACGTCGTTCGTAGCCTTTTCGATTAGGGAAGAGTTGAAGGCCATTAGCTGCTTTCTGATGAAAACTCACCGAAAATGGGCCAACCCAACAGTCTTTCAATTTGCGGTAATGGGGAAGTTCAGAAAAAATTACAAAAAACGCTCGAAAAGGAAAAGATATATAAATATATATGTGTGTGTGTATCTTTTGGCATCTCACAACAGCTGTGTGTGCACTAGGGAGCTGCTATTGGGTGAAGTGTTGTACTTTATTCGATAAAATGTTATTGCTGCTGTTGCCCAGTCTCTGTAGTTGCTGTGTGTACAACAGCAAACTCTTCTGCTTTAAAGAAAGTTGCTGTTGCTGCGGCCAAACTCTCATTTTGTGAAATACTCTTGCTGCTGCTGTCGCAGTAGCCAAAGCCAAAGATTTGTGCTACACAACCCCTTTTTGTTTAAGGTGTTGTTGCTGATCTCATATTTAATGCGACGTTGTTGTTGCTGCTGCTGCTGCTGCTGCTGGAACAAATCAGTGCGAGCTCTCATTTAACGAAATGTTGTTGCTGCTGCTGCCCACAGCAAACCAGAAGGAAAAAAAAAGACAAGCTACAGTCACGATTGTGGGTTTGAATGACGTCGATTAGTCCTCATTATAATGTCATGAATTTTTATTAACCTGTCACCTGAGTGACAGCCTCTTCTCTCCTCTTCCCTCTGTCTGCCAGCCAGACTGACTCGGTTTCCAGCTCAGTCATCTCCACCTTGACACGAGCTGGGCAGAGGGAGCTGGACCGGGCTAGACCGGGCTGGACCGGGCTGGACCGGGCTGGACCGGGCAGCACTGGGCTGGACCGGGCAGCACCGGGCTGGACCGGGCAGCACCGGGCAGCACCGGGCTGGACCGAGCTGACCTGACCTACGCTTGTGCGATCAGTCAAAGTCAGGCTGAGTCAAAGGTATAATTATTCATGGGTTGGGCTTTTTGTCGAATAGAAAAATTAGATTATTCGAATAATTTTTCTTCATGCAGCAGGAAATTTTCATCGAGCAAGTCAAAAAACGTTTTCGAAGTAAACACAGAAGATCGTGGGGGAGAAGAATGTCGGTATTTTTGCACCATTTCTTTTTCAAAGAAGTCGAGAAAATAGGGTTAAATCGAGAATCGACTATGACCCCTGGCCTCAAGCACGCATCATCACCATGCCCTAATATAAGACATCTTATCAGATTTAACATTTAGGTATTACATGACTCCACTCACAATAACTGCATTTTCCTGATTGTTCTGCTGCTCCAGAGGCTCGTCCAGAACTTTGTCCAGCCTAAATGGGGCTGACGAAAGTGTGACCAACGTAAGAGGTGTGTACAGAAGT
>JAAUXU010015656.1_pt1 | contig 23616 bp, 24 predicted proteins | sample 7278151 | NCBI WGS metagenome assembly JAAUXU01 (sample SAMN14350113, study PRJNA611818) | marine sediment metagenome | isolation source: surface marine sediment (1.8m) | place: French Polynesia: Moorea | collected 2018-08 | reverse complement strand
TTCCATCGCTTCTGTTTGACTGACAACAACAAATGAATCACCGTTTGAAAGAAGAAAACCCAACGGTTCAGAAAATATTTGCCAAACCTCTCTACAATTAATAGTTCGGACACAATTCGCAATTAAAGTTATTCCGGATTTGGCTTACGAGCCCTGTAATAGATGTCAATTCGATTCATTTACATTTTTGCTGTTACACCTTTACATTGAGACTACAGAGTGGGTGCCTAAGCAACCCATGCTTCACTCCCCCGTCTTCTACTAATATTACTTACACCACTTCCTCCACTTCTACTACTTCCACCCCTTCTACCTCTACTTCCACTACTTCCACCAATTCTACCACTACTATCACTATTTCTTCTACTACAACCTCCACTGAAGCATGGGTCGATAATTCCTGCAATCAGTAGTCCAAACGTTGAAATCACCTCCACCACTGCTTGGTAGACTGTACACTGTCACCATAGGTTGTTTCTGGCATAGGTTGCGTGAGGTAGTTTGTCAATGTTCAGACATAGTAGGAAGTAGTCTGTATACCTTGGTTGCCGGGCAGACAGCTTTTGGGGGAAGCTAGCCGTGCTCTAGGGGAAAAGGGATCCTGTGCTCCTCCAAGATGCAGATCTCTGTGAATTCACAACTCTGGTCTGGTGTACACTTACCACCTTCTTCAAATTGGTCAATATGGATAAAAATAAAGAAAGTCCCTACCTGTTGGACTGCTGTGCCCAGTTCTCCAATGTCAAGAGAACCAACAGTTCCCCAGCCCCGCCACATGGTACGATGTGAACCCCTCACTCCTTCTAACCCTTAAGAATCTTGCTGACGTTTCTCCACACGACAATATCTTCAGATTTCCGTTCCGCACACAGTAGAGAGTGGGGACTTCGGACAGATGGATGTCGGACCAGGTGGATGGATATCTGGGCTGATAGGTGCACAGGGAGCCAGGGGTCCCGCCGGACATATGATCATCTGATGGACAGACGCCCTACATACGGACAGGCCCTAAGAGGTCCAATAGCACATCCAAGGTCACCCAGACGGAGATGGAAGTGACTGGGTCCTGTCCCCCCCTTGGACTTGGAACTTGACTTGGAAGCTGGTGTGACCAGAGCGTGTGCCAAACCCAATCATTGGCAGGTGAAAGTGCGTGCACTATGTCATTCAGGCACTATATTGAACTTGCAATTGAGGCTAAAGGTAGGCAATTTGAATAAAATGTGCAGGTGAATGATCAATTTAGGAAATTCAACTCATTGTTTCATTCCCGCATTGACCAAATGGGTCTGGTCCATCTTCTCCACTGCTCTCCTGATCTCTTCCTTTCATTCATCAGTTTCATAAGAGGACTTGTCGGAGTCTCTCCAGTGATGTCTCCCCTACCTCCCATGTCTTCCCTACCTAGCAGTCCAGGGCTTTAAAGGTCAGGAGAGGTTGGAGGCCAGAAGTCTTTTGTACAGAGGAAGTCCAACTTGTCAGGAAGCCCATTTTGCACTGGACGTGATGGATGAGCTGGTGCTCCGTCTTGTTGAAAGACATACAGAATCTCACCAGCTACCACATCCACTCACGACTTCACCACCGTTAGGAGCACCCTGAAGCACGTTTACCCTTTTTGCAGAAGACCGCAGGTGTCACGTATCCCTTGCTGGAAATGATGAGGACGAGCACGGCTGCCGAGTACTTGTTCTGGCTGATGATTGGGACGTCTCTGGACCTTTGTGAGCCACGAGTCATTCAGCCTCTTCACCTTCAGATCAACATAGAAGATTTTCTCATCCAAGAAAAGTACAGGGAGCCTTCCAGTTGGATTCATCATCGGCGCCAGCTGCTGTTGTCCGGCATGATGCTCTGCAGCTCCTCAACAAAGTCTCTGGTTCTGTCTCTGGCCTCGGACCGATTGTGTTTCTTCCTCAAGGAAGACACCAGATTCTCAGATTCTCCACATTGCCTCCTGTAAAAGCAGCCAGAGAGGCCTTGGCAACTCCATGCTCAGTTGCTGGCCAGCCTCCAAGGCCACGAGAATGGCCATGTGGTAGTCATGCTGGGACATCGTTGCTATTACTTCAAGCTTTGTAGCCACTGCCAACATTCACCTGAGTGCTTCAAACCTTTGAGCGCCTAATTTGAGCTCAGCGTTACCATTTTCCAGGCGCTTGATTGCAGTCTCACTATGAAAAGAACACTCTGTAGAAAAAGATGAAGGACTCTTTCTGAAATTAGCATATTGAATCTGGTGTCCGTTCCTTGCCCATTGAACTGCACTTGATACCTGAGTACACACCTTAAGGGAGCAAATCTGTGCAAGCAAAGTTAATGTTGTTGACCAAAAACGTGACGATGGTGGGCAGGCGAGGCAGTTCTTCTGCTCTTGACTTTTAAAGCGACAATGTTCTATCAAATACCTGACTCGCAACTGCTGTGACGGAAACTTTCGTAGTAAGAAATGCTCAATAGCTTTTAGAAGGAAACGGGGGTGATGGAGAACAAAGAGAAGAAGAAAACGACCCCGGCCCGATCTGACCAGAAAGATCTGACCAGAAAGATCTGACCAGAAAGATCCGACCAGAAAGATCTGACCAGAAAGAGTAATGTGCGAGCTGAAAAATGAAATGACATTTTTGCCCTGAAAAAGTGAGGAATTAGGAGGAAAGCTACATACACAGTACTGGGCCCCCTAACCTTTCTTGTGGCCTTTTGCACGGGTCCCTCCTGAATGCGATTAGGTTTTGTCAACCTCAGAAGTCACTCACAAAATTTTCCGTTCAACGTTTACTCTTTTTTTGCGGCACCAAAGACGTGGACAGATGGGGCCCTTTTAGACCTGACCACAGAAGTCGTCTAAAGCTCTCTTTAGCGTTCTAATGGCGCTCATTTCTCCTGGTGTTCTGCTAATTGGGGGACTTGGGGAGGGGGGACTTTTGCACTTTTTCCGACAGCTTCGCTTATTTTATGCTCAGAGACAAAGTGCATTAAATGTGGCGGAAGCTGGATGCGCCCTCATTTCGCAGAGCAAAAAGCCTACATTTGTGAAATGACTTTTTTTCTCAAAAAAAAAAAGATGAAAAAAAGCAAAGGAGGACGAGAAATTGAATCCAAGAGAGACCCACATTTCCGCAAGTGTGTTCGTGCGTGGTGCGTGCCAAAAAGGGTGCGCCAAGTTCGCAAATGTAAGTGAAACAATGCAAAGGATTCATCTGCACCTTTCTTCCAGCTCTGTCTGGTCTCTCAGTGTCTGTGTTGGAGAGGCGAAAATGGTTCCTTGTCTTTTTCCCCCTCTTCCCATTTCGCACGTATGCAAATGCAGAAATCGATCGTGCCCATCGAAATTAAATGCTCCGCGTGAATCACCCATTTATGGTGAAGGAGAAGAAGGAAAGCTTCTCCGCGTACCGTATGAGTCGTCAGACGTGGCTCCCGGAGGATTTCTGTGCACCCGGACAAGCCTTTTTTTGGCCCAGGCGATCCATAGACGTGCTCGTTGGCGTAACCCTGGTGGCCGCAATCACCACGTGTGATTGCAGTGATTCCTAATGCTGATAGTGTGAAGAGCCTCTTTTCACGAGTCATTTTCTGCCAGGCTACGAACAGGGCAAAAGTCTGTGTGTCTGAGCATGCGCGTGTTTACTTCTTGTGCGTGTGTCTCAGTCCGGTGTGTGTGTGTGCGCGCGCGCGCAGACATCACGATTTCATTACAGGGTGATCGCAATCTGCATCTTTCGAGAGTCTCCATTCTTATAGATAGTTTCTGCCGGATGGTGCAGATCTCGATACAGACTAATTGGTGTTTTTAAACGGGAAAACATTTGGGAAGATTGTTTTAGCAAACAATTTGGAGCCTCTCACGGTCCTCCTAGAAACGACTGCACGTTGATCTCTGCCCAGATTTACTTTTACTCACGGAAATAATCTTTTAAAACCACCGCGGAAATGAATTCTCGGCACTTTTCTCATGAATCCAATCATGTTTATGGATTTCTGATCTCTCGGCGACCTCTTGACTTTTCCTTAACGATGCGCGCAGACGCAGCAGGGGTTGTCACGAAGTCCTTGAACGCTTCTTAGGGCGCGCTTGCACCGTCAGACATCTTGTCGCCTTCTGGCGAACAGGGCTTCACACACATGTTTTTATTGAACAATCCTTGGCGTCGTCTTCTCTACAGAAGAGGACAAAAAAGGGGGTTTGGCTGCCTCCAAATTCCACCAGCAACCGTTGAGTCGTTAATGCAAATTTCCTCGCTGCTCCTTTAATCTTCATCACCCCCTGAAAAATATCCCACCCCTTTTCTTCCCCCGCTTTCGCCACGCTTCATTAATTGTGCAGAAATCAGCTTTGCTTTGCTCCGGCTGTTGCTGGCTGGGCATAAGAATCACTGGCCTTTTTCCCCCCTAATTCTCACTTTGCACATGTCAAACTCAAAAAGTACTAAGGAGTCTTCTTCAACAGCTCATAAGAGCTCATACAACTTTGTCACCAGTTGCTGATTCGGAGCCAAAAAGTCACATCAGCTCAAGAGAGGATTCTTTTACTTCTTTTACGAAAACTTCTTTTATTCCAGGAATAGTGACTAAAACTTGCGTATCTCTAGCAGGAGTTCGTTTAACCAACAGCTGCTAAATGCAAGACATTTGCATACCGAGAGATCAACATCGACGGGCGAGAATATTATAGTGTCTGATTGTGTAAAAGCAGAGTGCAACTGGCAATAAAATGGTAAAGATCACTAAGTTCTTGTCTGCAGACCAGGAGAAGAAGTAAAAAAGAGAAAAAATGTTGATGGCTCCCCCGTCGACTGAAGTTTGCGTTCACGCTGCTTTGAATCGCATTTTCTGTGTACTCCTCGCGTATGATGTAGTCCTGTTCATACACACGAGTTACGAGTCCAACAGAGACTTCAGAGCTACCGCCCTTAATCAGCTCAGCAGCAGCTCTTGAGAGGATTGTTCGAGGGGGGTCAGAGATGATTCTGGGGTTATTTTCAGATAACGACTTCTCTAAGGGACGATGCAAAAAGTAAAAAGTCATTTATTTATTCAGCCACTCTTGCGCTACCTGGGACGTCTGTGTTATAACGAGACAATCAACAAACGGTTTTCGCATTCCTCCAACTCAGTGGCTGCATCAACAGAAGCCTCGCTTGAAAGATGGCGCCCAAAAATGTGGGGCAGAGCGCGAATCACTCAACAACGACGAGAGAGAGGGAGCGAAATAGTCGGAAGCCCAAAAATTAGGCGGAATTCGTTAAAAATATCCAATCTGCATAAATTTGAGCTCTTTATCGAACGAGGACGAACCCTGTTTATGAATGTAACAAATCGATAATCTGACCTGGAAAGTTTCCACCCTCCCCAACATTGGCCTGGAGGGCTGAGAAATTAATGCAAATAGGTAATACTTGGCCTCACCAACGTTCCCTTACCTTGGCTCACTCAGTCGCTACGACTGGAGGATTCTTTTGATAGGCGTACAAGAAAAATTGCTCAGCTCGAGGGTGAGGAATTTTCAATTAGTCGAGACAAATCTTGCGCAGCCGCAGCAACGTCACGGTGGAGCTCCTCATCCTGGACTACAGAGTGATCCACGTTTGGGTCTGGGCCAACGCTGAGCAAGACGTTCTCGGGGGCTCATTGCATCACTTCCTGCTGGAAGACCTGCTTTGCACTCATGTTGACGACAGACAACCTCGACGCTCTCATAGTTGACTTCATTGAGCTGCTGCTGGCCGTCAGACCCGGGCATCATCCTTGCTTCTCTTGTCCAAGATCCACGTTTGGCGTGGATCCTGACTTGGCGATCGAGGTCAGCGGCACCTGCGTACGTACAGTCCTCTTGGCAAGTTAAGGACTCATCTGAGTGGGTTTTTTCCAACGTTCTTTTTTCACCTCACAAGACATGAGTTGCCAACTTCCTATGGATGATGACATCGAAAGTGATGATCCTATGATGACACCAAAAGCCTGAAGCATGGGTCACCCAGTACCAAGTGCGCCATAATTCGTGGGAAGTTTCTCAGCACCCTGTATCTCTGAAACGACTTTTGATTTTGCTCTTAAAGTGGGTGTCAGCTATCTTTGATCTCTTGACAGCAACTTTGGCTAAGTAGTTTTCCTACACTTTGCCCCCGGGACGGACGAGAACGAGATGTGGGACATTCATGAGCGAATCATCGCCCTCACAGGGGCTGGAGAACATTGCTGAGGCTGCTGGAGGGTTTTTTTCCGACAACTAATAAAACTGGGGGGTCAACGTTTGGTATTTCATTTATAATAAACTAGATTGAGACACAATCTATGTCCGAGGTTACGCACAAGTGCCAGTTGAGGCTGCTTCACCCTTCAGCCAAGAGCAAGGCGAGGACATCCTCTTGCCGAGGTGTCGCAGCTTCATTCCATTGGATATCCACGGATATTAGATTTACCACGAGGCAAGTGAAGCATGAGCTGGAGATGTCTGTGAACTTGATTGCATGATGTCAGTATCCAGGGAGAACCGACAGCGTTTACGTGGAATATAGAGAGTTTGAGTGAAATGTTGGGTTTTCGTATTCTACGCAATCAGTACATAATCGAGAGCTGGCGTTTCGTTCTCCTCGTGGTAAAAGCGCTGGGCGTGGGTCTGGTAGACGCACATGCGGCCCTCGCACTTCCCACTCAACACGCGCTTGTCGCTAACAGCTGGAAATTGCTACAAATCGGCAATCAGCCGCCAAAATCACCCCCCCCACACAAATTAGCCGCGCAAAAGCTGGTGAAGTTGGGAACACAGACAGACAAAAAGTCGAGCTCGGTTCGGGCCGGGCCAGCCCGGCCTCAGCCCGAAATTTTCGTCGGGGAGACTCACTCATAGAATGCCAATTGAGGTCCCCAAAAGCATGCACAAAATTGGGTTTGGAGCACAAAGCTCCAAACTATATGATTATGATATATGATATATATTATGACACAAGCGCTTACATGTATGTAATACTAGCGCTTTGTAGGGTATTGAACTTTTAAACTCGGATCTAGGCTCGATGCTTTTCTTCGAGCTCAGCTAAATGTTCGTCAGGCTAGCTCAGCCTTCGAGCTTTCCAGCTCGGGCCTGGGCTTGAAGCATCCCTACCCTATATGAGTATGGGACGTTAGCTCGTGATGAGCCAGATAGATGTCTCCACTCTCTACCAGGCCAAACTCGAGGTCCTGGTGTTCACCTTCAATTATGTGTGGTCTGACATGTTTGTGATGCCAGTGATGTACACGTGTCTGCCTTGGAGGCCGCCAACAGCAGGTCCTTGAACTTTGGAGTCTTTAGCACCTATTGTGGGACACCCTGTAAGTGTAGCTTGATTTAGTTTGCATATCCCGTTAAAACAGGATGGATTCTCTTGTTCTCCTTCTTGTGTTTTCAGCCTGTGTCTGCTTAGATTTGTGGTGCATAAATCTCAAGTGCACGAGACATCTTAATTGGTGGGCAGAGGCAGCAAAAAACTTATCGAGCGTGCACTTATGAGGATGGACACGGCCAACAACGGCTTCACGGTTGCAGCCGCCCTTGGCAGGTGAGGCCTCGTAAATCAGGCGCGCAACTTGCCTGAAAAATATGCAACTTCTGCGTGCGTGGAGAATCAGTGAGTGTGCGCGTGTGAGTGTGTGCGTGTGTGGGGGGTGGGGGGTGAGTGCGTGAGAGAGGCAGAGAGAAAGTAGAGCGCGCAAGATGGAGAAACAAAACAATTCTGCTTCAATGCTACGAACTCGTCTTTAAGCTCGAGCTGCTGTAAAATGTTGAGAATTAAACCGAGAGGGTTTTACCAACCTCTTTTTCTTCTTCCTCTCTGTATTGAGACTTGGTCTCCTTTCAAGATTATGCTGAAAAATGAAGGAAGCAAAGTTTTTCTCGTCGTCATCGTTTGTTCATCAACGTCTTTTGCCGGACAATAAAGAAGGGGGAAATTTCCAAGGGGGTTGAGAGAGAAGCGAACGTGACGACAGGGGAGGGCGTTAAAGCGTGCCCAGGGAGAACATTGACTAGACCTATGCACTTGCATGTACCTGAGATTGCACCTTTGGAAGGCGCAAAAGAATCGAGGTTTGGTGACCAGAGAGAAAAAAGCGCGCATTCCGGTACCTGAGAGGGGACTGATTTGGCCAAACCCCAAGCTAACTGAGAAAAGTGCGGAAAAGTCCACTTTCTTACTCTCTTTCTCCACCCCCTAGTCTTAATAATGTGTCTAATGCTGGCAACTGTGAGGCGACTTTCATGATGGAGACAAAAGCTCCCGCAGCTGCTTCTGTTCCTCTCCGTAATAAGCTTCTTCCCTGCAAGTGTCACTTAGCACAAAAGATTTGCGCTCCCCCTCACTTGACCGATTTTGACTCATTCGCCCTCCACAAAGCTTGGGTCGTGTGAGCCGCCAATCACGCGCTTATTCCAAAGAGTCCGGGATGGGAGCCGTTTTCCCGCCACATCTATTGGTGACTCACTCGTCCTCGTCTCTGATCCAACGTCCATTGTGGCAACGGACTTAATCTGCTCAGAAAATCCGCGGAATCAAACACTGCGCACTAGGGAGGAAGTGGGCAGAGGGAGGAGACATGGACGTGAGCAATCTTGCACAGTCATTCATTGCATAGACGCAACAAAAAGTACAGCCTTACATCTATAATTCACTTATGCATACAGGGAGACGTCGGTCGGAAGAGCAACGAAAAAGTCACTTTCCGCGCACGAAACTGGATCACAACATTTCGCTCAGGTTAATGAGAGACTAGGGAAATGTTCTCAGAAGTCATTTTTGGCTGTATTATTTATTGAAAGTTCACGTAAGACTTCTGATCCTTCAGTACCCAGGTAGTGCCACAGCCACCCCTGATTATCGGTGATTATCGGGCCAACTCAACATGACTCACCTAAGTGAGTAAAAGTTTGCACCCTGCGGGATGGAAGATGGGGTGAACACCTTAAACTACTGGCGGAGTCCGCGTCATTTCTGGCTCAGCGTGAGTGCAGCAACTGGAGCTGGAACAGTTTCCGCGGGTAATTTTTCCTCAAATAGCCTTAATCCCTCTGCAGGAGCCGCCATCGTGTCAAAAGGTGCAAATTTTGGGACTGAACATTAACAATTCTCTTCTTCGTCTGCGCAGAAGCATAAGAAAAAAAACCTGCCCGTGCGTGTTGGGTACTTCAGTGCTTGTATTTCATGACGCGATCTCGTAGTTGCTGCTCAATCAACCTTTGCTTTGAGCAGATTGTTGACCAAAATAACTTATTTCCGGCCAAAGAGACTTCCCAGAAAGCTCCCTGAGCTTGCCGATGTTGGAACGTTGGCACTGGCTGCGGAAGGCATATTAAAGGATAAAACAACGTAAGAACAAATAAGCAAGCAACATAAGATTCCTTTCTTACAGATCTTGCACTTCCTGAAGGGATGAGTACAGAATTCCTGGTTCCCCCCGCAGGCATTCTTGATCTCGAAGGGAGGACAAGAATAGGTGACCTAAAAAGGGGGCAACAACAACACATGAACACTGTCAGTCTGACTGCACAGAATGTGGCCGCGAACCATTTTATTGGTGGGGATGTCAATGACCTCGAAGGTCATGTTGAAGCCGCTGACCACGAGATCGTCACTGCCGTCCTTCATCAGGGAGACCAAAGGCTCCTCCTTGACCTGGAACACGCACCAAGGTCTCTTTACAAACGTCCCTGGAAACTGCGCATGTGGAAAATGGACATCACTTCTTGGGCTTTGCTCATCGAGCCCACTCTCAATCGATCTTATTCGTTGCTTTGGTACAGGGTGAGGCAAAATACGTTGTCCCATGGAGGGGGAACAACAATGGGGTGAACGGGAAAGTCGTGAAAGTCATGCGACGACAAAAGAGGGAAGTCAGTCGAAGCTGGCTGGACCCCAGCTACTATCATGAGTCATTTGATGCATGGCAACCTTGAATAGTTCGGAAGCGCATTTGCCAAATTGGTCTCTGTCCCATGTCTCGGTCTTGCCCCTCCTCCAGTCGTCCTTGATGGTGTGCGAGAGCTTCTTGGTGCAGCAGTTGTTCGAATTGATGTCAGAGCAAATCTTGATGGAGACGTCGTCGTCGGTCCCGTCAGTGGCGCCCCTGCCCATGGTCGCAGTGGCAGAGAAAACCCGCTGGTGTTGATACGGAGCTGTTGATAAAACGGTACAAAATGAATGTAAAACAAGGCCTCCATGCCTACGTAGTCGACCTCGATCCAGCCTGCCCCTCGTGTACCTGTCTTGCAGAGGTCCGAGGCTCTTCCGTTGTTCCTCTGGTTGAGCTCGAAGTTGCCACACATGAATCTCTCCTTCTCCACAATTTTCCTGTCTGGGCTTCGGGTGTCGATCGTAATGTTCCTCACGAAGAGGCTGTCGTCGTTGGATTTAATCAGTGTCACTCTCAAGCCCCTCTTCACCTACCATACAGGAAAACAAGGAATGCTGAGACTCCACCACGATCCACGTTCTCCAGCTATACCGTGAAGACTTTGTTCTTGCACTTCCCCAGCCTGTCCTCGTCCCACTTCTCAATATCGTTCTTCGACCAGTCGTCCCTGAACGACCTCTTGAGCGCCGGCGTCGTGCAGCATTGGCTCGCCTCTTTGTCAGAGCAGATCTGAACAAGACCGATATTTACAAAACATGTCACTGTTGCTGTCGTTGATGCTAACCTGGATGGTGACGTCGTCGTTGGTCCCATCGTCCCCAATGCCTACAGTGATAAGCTCGAGCACCGTTTTGAAGCACAGCGTCTTGCGATCGGAACCGAGGAAAGAGCAACTTTCTGCGTGTGTGACAAGATCTGCATGGACACCCTGTGCCAAAAACAGATATTAAAGGCTGCTATGGCATACCAAACTTTGTCTTTCCGTCGGCGACCGCCCAGAGGACGAAGATGACTATGAGAGTCCTGACCATGGTCGATCGATCTGTCGAGTGCCATTGAACTCGAACTTGAGACCGGTTTAAATACTTCCTTTCTGACTATTCGGTAGCCTCAGGTGGAAGACATACATGGCAGACCGGTTTGTGGATCTAACGCACATATTCACGCGATTGAGGCACCTGTCTTTTTTTTTTGGGGGGGGGGGGGGCTCTTGAACTTACAAAGGTGGCGTGACAATGCACTCGGATTCCTTACAGCAGTGCTACAACCTCATGGGCATAGACAAGTGGGGTTAGGTCCCCAGCCTTCCCATGCAGGAGAAGTTGACTCCAGGCGGCTTGATCAGGTAATTCTGGCGCCATTTTATGGACTCGCTTGTGTTTGCAGCGCAAGAACCGAAGACAAAGCGAGTTCTTCTTTCTGAACACAGCGAATTTTGAGGCAAGCAGCCCACAAACATCTCACGAGTGCACAACGCATGACACAGGGTGCGTCAGATGTTCTGCAAACCATGATATAAATATGAAGACATGTGTCGTTCTTTTGCCGACCATTGCACTGAGATGCTTGTGTAAACATTCATAAATGTACGTTCCAGTCACCAGTTCCTGATCAGAAGGCCTCTCAGGGCCCTGCAATGTCTCTAACTTCGGTTAATATTTTATACTTTCGAGAAAGCTTCATCAACGGAAAGTCTGACTTGATTCGCCAACTCTGCAGGAGTCCTCGTGTGTGTCATCCGTTCGCATTTAGTTTATTTTACCTTTGCAGCTACCAAATGATCAAGACAGTCCATTTTGAAGTGGAGGCTGCAATTTAAGTCCAGGCTTATTGCTAATTTACTGTGGCACCAATCCTGCACATAAACTATGTTGGCAAGGTGGTTACACCTATGTTGGTTACAATTGCCTGAATTGAACTAAACGTTGGAAAAGACCAGCCTTGGTCTCCAATCGACGAGGAACATCAGCTTTGTTATTACGGCTATTTTTAATGAACGAAGTTGCCACCGTGACTTGAGGCTTTCCAACAGAATTTCAGTCATTAAAATTGATACACCACATTGGCAATGACGACGTCGCGGGCTGCGCATGAGCTGCACTGCAGAAGAGAGTGTTTTCGTCCAACCCAAGAGCAAAAAGTTGCCAGACAGGTCCAGCCTCGTGGTCGCACAGCCCATTCTCTTCCTCGGCTTTAATTTCGAACCAAGCAAGTAGAAATTCATTGATGAAAGAAAGGGATTCTTTAGAAGAAGGGCTCGATAAGCAGAATCTCAGGACATAGGGAAAAGTAGTTCTTTTCTAGATCTCCTCAGTGTGTTTGTTTCTTTGTTCGAAAAGGGTTGATGCAGCCTCAATAATCAAGAACGCAGGACAGGAATAACCCATGTGGGGTCTTTTCTCTTCCCTCGCCAACAGCACACAAAGGAGTCAAACACTTCATTCCACCCTGTGAGACTCATCCCTTCCTCAATGTGGTCCACTTGAGTGAACCTGATGAGGACCTTGATATCCAAGGGATTGGATGAGATCTTGAGACTTCACAATGATTCAAATCATCCTTGCAAGTGCAGGGCACTCCCATGCAGTGTGAAGGAACTCCTCATGTCCTTTGCTACAGAACCTACAACTCTGCCGTGAATTTTCCCCCAGTTTGCCACTGTGGTAATCAAGATAGTTTTGCCCTGTAATGGCTTGGACAATCCTACCCAAATTGGTTCAATCAAGTCCCCTGTCAAGGATCAAACCAGGACATCTTTTCCAATCCTTAGCCGACCTGGAGGAGAGAGAATCCCCCTCCTTTGGTTCCACTGTCAGTAGAAAAAGTCTTTAATCACACAGTATCTGGACTAACGTAGGGGTGGACTAAGGTTTGTGCTTCCTGCATGATGGCATGGACCTTTGCTACGAGAACTGTTGCACTGCCACCTATTTGTGATACATTATCCCCAGCCTCTCCTTTCTTGAACATGACTGCTATCAGTATAGCGTTGAATGAAGTTTCCCTTTTCAAGTTCCCCCCTTTTGAAGTGACCATGGTCCACTGGGAATCTAGTACCACCCTCTCCTGCATCTTTGGTACTCAACCAGAGTCCTATCTCTTCGAGAATCCTGTGGCGGAAGTGGAGGTAGTCTTGTACTTCACTGTGACCCACCTAGGCCTGTTATGATCCCGGATTTGAAGTGTGGCTTGAACTGCCTTTAACGGCACATACACACCTTGAGGTGTAACGTCAATAATGCCTCCACTTGAACTGTCACAGGTGTATGTCTCATGTGGGCTTTTGTAGAGTTAGCCTCGTCTCTGGAGTCTGCCCACTTTCTGATCATGCTCAGTGGCTGCTTTGGCCCAAGCAATGGAGCCACGGGTAGTTTTAGGGTGAATGACCCTCAAACCTATTTAATTAATGCCTATGTCGGCCCCCATAGTTCGCCAAAAGCATTTTTAAATTTGCACATTGCTCACCATATTTAATTTACCTCGACCTTTCTAACCAAGATGGACCTGACCAAGTTGTTCTTCACAAGATAGTTTTTTTTTTTATTTTTAACAATCCTTGGGGAGATAGCCAGAGTACGTGCATGTAAATACCGTCGCTGCTGTTCTCCTACTATTCCATGTCCACACCATTGGGCTTCACATTCACCTGTGGTGAATGCCAACAGCTCTCAGCACTCACTCTCTAGATGCTCCCGCATGCCTTGCAGACCTTGGTGATGTATTCATTGTCAAGGATGTCCTTCCACCTCTCCTCCAGCACTCTGACTAATTCTTCGCTGTTCATAAACTCTGGCTCGCTGATAGCAATCACCAACCTTGCCCAAGTGGAAAAATCCAGTGGGTTGCAGTTGGGGCCTAATAAAAAGAGAAAATTGAGGATGAAAATGGCATGGATCTTGATGAAGTTGAACATGCTCTTACAAAGAAGGTGGCAATGTCACCTTTAACCAGTAGTTGCTGGGTCCCAGGTGCCTCTCCTGGCTGCTCTTGGACATGTGGGCAGGGACTCTGTTCTATCATGAACCTGCAGGGGGAGCCTCTTCTGCCCCCACTTCAGGTCCATCCAGGCTACCACCTTGGTCAGGACATGCTTCTGCTACATGGTGCTGTTGATTTTGGTGCCGGAAGGGGGGGGGGGGTTGATGGGGTCATCATGTTCCCATCAGAAGCGACAGCCCCCAAAGCATAAACTTGGTGGGGTTCTTGCAGTGGGACACAATCCTGAGAGTGGGACTTTCGCAGGTGCCGGGATCTTGTCATTTTGCCTATTCGCATGGGTGTCAATGTGGAACTACATCTCTGACCACCCTGTCTCTGTTGACCATCTTCTTCTTCCACTTCTACAGCAGCTTCAATGTCTCCGGTCTCCTGGCCTCCTGCCTGGGCATGATGTAAAACTTTCCCACTTGGGGCATGGACTTCAGGTCTGCTGTAGAGACGATATGCCTCATGGAGGTCAGGGACTTGTGCATGGCCCTCGCCAGGGTACTGACGCTCTAGTGTGGGTTCTTGACTGCCCTCTTCCTGACAAAAACGACTGCCTGTTGTTTCACTGAAAGTTCAAAAATCCTATGCCTAAAAGTGTCGTAACTAGATTTGTGCAATGCAGCATACGCATGTTCAGTTTGTGCTGCTTTTATCACAGTGACGGCCTGAGTCTCCAGACTTTTGTCCGCATTGTTGGGTGCTGTGACGCCAGCACCAGTTGCTGCAGTTGCTGCAGTTGCTGCAGTTGCTGCAGGGCCTGCCAGCACTCTCCATGGCTAGGCAAGCTATTGCATGCAGTGGTGGAAACGTGGCCTTAAAAGACTTCAGCCATGGGACGATCTTGGCACTAGCATCTTGACACTTGGCGCCATCTACCAGAGGGCGAACGAAGGAAAGCTGAGAAAAGAAGCGCGAGCGAGTGAGCGGGCGAGCGCGCTCGTTTTGAGCTCCAAACGGGATTTCGCTCGCCAGAAGCCCCATGAAAAAAAAGAGGAGAAGAAAAGTTGGAGCTCGCGCTGCCCAAAAGTTTTGAGCGCGCCCGCGCAGGGCAAAAGAGAGGTTTCCTTCAAGTGGCTTTTTAGTCGTCCGCAGACGGTTGAACCGAGGGTTTTTCTGTGCTCATTTTTGTCATGAGTTAGTTGACCACCGGCAATTTTTTGTCTGTTCCGGACTAAAAAAAAGTCCCAGAAGAAAAGACAAAAACAGCAGAGGAAGAAGGAGGAAAAGAGGAATTTGTCCTCCCAGACAGATCCGGGTCTGGATGACTGACTGGAGTAAAGAGACATTTTTTTCGCTCCAGGCTACAGGATTATGACAGGATGAGGATAAAGCCGAAATTGACTTTCCTGCAAGTTCTCCTCTTTTGCCTGCGTTCTCTGGCCTTCACAGTCGAGGACTCCCAAGGGACCCACCAAACAAAAGGTGAGAGGCTCAAAATTGTATCTGTCAGGGAACGCTTTAGCTCCCTCGCTTTTTTATTCCTCCTCTTCTTGTTTACTGGCCACGTAATGAATGTAACCTCTTTTTTTTCAATATCTCTGGGCGAAACATCCAATAAAAAAACTTAGTATTCATGCGATTCCCTCCGCGTTTGTTCTTCTTTTAATATTCAGGACCCGCAAATTCCCATTTTTCTCCTTTTCGCACCTGAGACCTCGCTCCTATTTGATGTATGAGGTCGAAAGGTCCGCTTCTATCTGAGAAAAGAGGTGTTAAATTTATTTCATATCTTACAATTCCGGCAAAAAAGGAGCTCGTGATCAGAAAATTTATTGTGACGTCTTCTACTTTTTCTTCCCTCGAAGGACGCGTTTGCACTGGCGCAAATTCTGCGCGTGTGCACGACCGATGAGCACGTTGCACGCGTACACAGTGACTCACGGGCAGAAAAAGCGCCCAGTGTAAATGGGACCGCAGTAGCTAACAGCAGAAAGCGTCCATGTATAAATAAAGAGCCCTTATGAGTCGCCGCCACCTTTTCTGCGCACACTTAGCTGCTTTCATGCAACCTCATAACGTCTACATTTCAAATACGAGGGCTCCCTACAAATGGCTTCTTCTTCGTTAGGGGCCCACTCAGTCACACACACACACGCGCGCGCGCGCACACGCCAAAGCTCACGCGCACGCACACCCATGCACACACACACACACACACGGGCGCACCCACGTTGGGCTGGTTGGGTGCTTTCGAGAAATCTCTCTTGCCACCACCTTCAACATCATTTCTGCATCATTTATCCTCCTTCTTTCCTCTTTCTCTCTCAGGCTCTTGAGATGTGGGCAAGAAACATTCAGGGTTGCCACATGAGAGTGTACACAAAATGACCGCTGTCTTTGTCTCTGTACTGTCGTAAGTCGCACAACGCATGATGAATCCCCTAACATTTGGAAAGTCTTCAGACTTTCGCTCAACTTCGCACCTGGCATCAAGACTTTTCTCTCTAAGGGACAATAGCAGATACCAAAATGTAGAACGTGACTTAAAATTCTTCTCTGAACCCTTTTTTGGTGCTTTTTTTTCGCCCACAGTCGGTTTTTTTCGCGTCGGTCGCCCATTTGCACCGCCAAAGGATCTCTGTGGGGTTTAACACAAATTTGACGCTGGCATTACGTGCTATTCACGCGGCAGCAGGAGGGGGGCAAGACCAACTTCCATTTCTCCTGCCCCTGCGTGTGTGGAGACTGAGACGTGGATGTGACTCTCTCTACTGGTCAAGATTATAGCAACAAACACTCTGTAGAAGAAGTTGAAAGAAAATACCGCAAGATTCGAGCCTTAAGGCACCTGATCCCATGCGGTGGAGACCTGACTGAAGCAGCGAAGAAGTGAGAATTGGCCTTGAAAGTCAAGACATTTCCTCCCCTTTACTCGTACAAACCAAGAAAAACGAGATTTTGCAACTGAAGGAGAAAGGTCTGGAGAAAACAGAGGGGCAGTGTAGCAGTTAACATCTTGAGTACTACGTCTGTGTGCAGTCACAGCCGAAAGTATTCTCAACACCTGGAGATTGGCACTTTCTGCACAGTTACTCGTGCGCTAAAGAACCTTCAGACGAAACTAGCACTGATGCGTGTGTCAGGCTGTCCGTGTCCCACTCCACCGGCTTCACGCTCACCACGGACAAGCTGATCGAGGTGATTAGCTAACCTAGTAGTGTTAGCTGTAGGAATAAACTATGCATGCCCTCCCAGTACAGCAGCACTTTATTGATCTGGGGTGGGCTGGATGACATGAGGGCAGATTTGATTCCCCGAGGCGAATCTGAGGGACATCAAACTGCCCAAGGGCCAACAAAACCATCAAGGGGGCAATTAAGGCTCTTTATAGGGAGAAAAATTTGTGATTTGCTTTTGGGTGCGTACTGCCCGTTATGTTTTCCCCAATATTCTAGCTCATGTTCTGCGGCTCACTCTCACTGTACATCCCGCTCTTTTTTACTCACTCTCTCAACGAGCGTGGCATAAAGTGGTTTCGTATAGCCCGCACTACAGTAAAACAAAATAAGGACAGTCTTGACTAAAACCTTGCGTCAAATCTCACAAAATGGATCTGGTCAAGGATCGCCGGCTTTCCCATGCTGTATTGCGTGCTAAATTTGAAGCATTCTGTCAGGTGAAGACGAAGCGTCATTTATTTTTGTAGACGTCATTCATCTCTGATACAATCATTCAGAATCTCTCCCATGGACAGGGAAAGATTCTGAGTTACTTCCACTCCTCACGTGGTGCTTCAAATCCAGCTTCCAATGTAGAATTAGAAAGCTACGAATGTCCTTTTGCAGGATCTGTTTGGAGAAAATTTCCTCAAAACTAACTTTAATGCATGATTAGAGGAACGTCGCGTGTAGGAGTTGGGAATCTGTTCCACATTATATGAGAAACTGTTCACGCTTCGAGAGCAGGGTATGAGCGGTCTCTCACAAGTCATCTCGGCACTCCAAGTACGGGGTTATTCGAAATTGTGGGGAGCCTTTAAAAATGCTGCATCTTTTTACATAGTGTGTGTTTATGCGTAAGTTTGATGAATAACTTAGATACCAGTGCATTTGGGCATTTCATAATGGCCGCCATTTGCTGCAATGATCGACTCAAGACTGGAGTGGGAGTTGCTGCATGCGGCACAGACAGACGGTGTCCTCGGAGATAGAGTGCCACTCCTTGACGAGGGAGGCCTTGAGGACATTGATATTCTTGTGTGGCGTGGCACAAGCCCTGGCCTGGCTATATGGAGTAGTCCACAACACTGGGCTGGAGGGAGGCCACATAAATTTTGACCAGAAATCTGGAAACTTGACCTTGCAGAAGCCTTGAATGACTTTTGATCCATCACAGGCGCTGAGTCCTGTTGGAAGGTAAAACTGAAACCAGTTGTCCTGGATCCAGGGCAATACTTCATCCCTCACCATATCGAGGAAGACCTCCTTGTTGACCTTGATGCCCTCAGGGATGAAGATCAGGCAGGGGCATCTGCCTTCTGTCAGACATCGCCCCTGCCCAGACCATGATGGTCTCTGCTTCTGAAGGGCACCACACACATTGACAGGAATGTCCCCAGGATCTGGATGTTTTGACTGTTGTGCTTTGGTGAAAAGCTTATTCCATCTGTAAAAAGAGAAGGTCCCTGAGTGCCAATGCGATCTTGCTCGTCTTGTTTGACCTTTGTGGCTTTGCTGAGCACCTGCAACCACACATGCTTAGAAGGGTTGAGTCTGAGGTGCTCGTTGCAGATCCTGAATATTGTGGGGTAGCCCAAATCCTCCTCCATGTCCATCTTGTTCATGCTGTGAACTGGGTGCATGATGAAGTGCCGCTGTGGCCTTGCAGTCCTCGCAGAGTTCTTTTGGGTGTCCCAAATAGTTCTCCATGCTATTGTTTATCCATTTTGTGTTCGTTTCAAACCACTAACCCCTGTACGGCAAAATTAAGGCGGCAGATTTGAACTTGTTTGGTGAATTATGATGTGCTAAGTTAACTTTTTGTATAACCCATATGCATACCCATAATAACATATGCTGAGCTGCCTCTTTGCCTCGCGTACTTTGATGGATTTCAAGTGTGCACAGTCGTGCAGCACTACAAGCCCCACAATGATCATTGCTACGTACTTTTTGGAATCGTGTCTGGTTCAGAAGTTATAGTGATAAATGTCCAAATCTGGGCGTTCTACCAATACTCTTGGGGCTGCTTACACAGGCGAGATCCTTGTTACACCTCCATTGTGTTAGGATAACATGAAGGTGGCACTTCTGAAGGACTTTTGGCGGCTCCTTTTTTTGCACCACTACGTCAGAAGAAAGAGACACTGATTAAATAAATCCTTTCCTGTGGAAAAGTGGGAAAACAAATAGGTTTTTCTCCCCCACCAAACGTGGAAGAAAATTGCAGCATTTTTCTCTGTGCTCAGTAATGGCGGACCCATTTTGAACTATTTTCTCTGACGCCTCCACACCAATAGCTCAAAAAAGTCAACAAATTGCTCTGTTTTCGCAACCGGAAATGGAAAACGGGGTTTCCTCCGCCCAAAAAAACCCCGCGTCTTTTGTTTCACCCGTAAATCAGTGGGTGGATAAGAAAAGGAGAGAGAGGAAGAAGAAGAAGAAGAAGCAAAAGAGCCTTTGAAGACTCGTGTTTATTGCGCTGAGGTGGAAAAAGGGATTCAGCACTCAAGAGCCCATTCGTCATTGAATTTCCACATGTTTGAACTGCTTTCCAGAATTTGAGTGTACGTGAACGTATCGTTAATCTGAAGCTTCCCCAATGTTGGGGTCTTCTCCGACTTATTTTGCGTGAATCCAACCGCAGAATCTCCTAGTCGAAAATGAAGTGGAACGACGAGAAAAGGGACCCAATTATGCAAATGTTACCCCAACCTTTTTAGGCAGCTGCTCTTAAGAGTAACATTCATGTGAAAAATGTCAGACGAATGCGTGAAATATTGATTCACGCATCAGACAAAAACATGATTGAACTTTTTTTGCTGCTCTCACACGTGAGGCAGCACTGGAAAGTACGCGAAAGCACCGAGTGAAAAGTACCAAGTTGCAGATTTTGAGCTCTCGTTGCAGTCGTCAAAAAATCACCCACGTATTTGGTTGGGACTGCTCCACTTTGACAGTCGCCAGCCAGGGCTTGACAGACGGAGGCCCTGTTGACGCTGGGCGCGTGGGGGGTCTCGTTGGTGTGGGTGAGCAGGAGGTGCTGGGGATGGGGGACGCAGCCGACATCGCTCGGCGGCGGCAACTGATCGTTCCTCTTCTTAATGCAGTGATTAAATTCACGAAAAACGCTTCCTAGTTGAGAGCGTGGAAGTAAGTTCGCCCCACAGTCCTTACTTAATTGGTGCTTCGAAACACTTATGGCCCCATTTTAGATGTCTTCCCTACCCCCTTTTGTCTCCTTAAAGATGTGCTTTATGTACTAAGGATATGGGACTCATTTAATTCGTCCCCCTCGCATATAAACTAATGCTTCAGAAACTCTGAAGCGTTGAAACGGCTCCAAAACGAATTTCCTATGTACAAAGTAGACTAATCTCTTCTTCTGAGTGTAAGGGGTGCCGAGATTAAAAGGTTCCTCCTCTCCCCTTTCTCCGGTACTGATACTGCAGCTACTTAGTGCTTGTCCTGGAAGAAAAAAAGTGGGACATTCGGCGTATGAGGGATAAAGAGAGACCGTCTTGTTCTTGAGCTCTGGATAAGAGGAGAAAGCAGTATGTCAAGTCTTTTTTTCCCTAATTCAAGTCTCTTCTTTCCTGGGGGATCCAAGACTGATGATCTTAGAAATGGGATAAGGGGAAGGGGGCGGGGGTCCCCCCCTCCCCTCCCTCCTCCCTGCCACCCCCCCCTCCCCTCGAGCACGGAGATTTGCCCACTCGAGCGAATGCGGTCGTCGGTGCTGCAGAAATCGGGGAAAACTCGGCCGCTAACAAAGCCTTGGTCTGTCTGTGTCCAGATAGGAATTGTGAAAAATACTGCATAATATTTCCTCAGAGATTTCTCCCCCCCCCTCGGAATGAAGGTAAGAGAGCAATAGGGGCATTTTTATGTTCTCCTGTCTCTCTGGTCTCTTCACCAGTATAAATTGTCATGCAAAAGGAAAGAAAAGTGAGGCTGACAGCCATAGTTAGCCACATGTGGGCACATAACACATTTGGGGCTAGAAGCAACAACGTCTCTACTTGAGCACCAAACAGTATCACTGAGAGAGAAGAACGGAGAAAAAGTTGCATGATTTTTTCTACACGTTCGTGCCTAATTCGACCACTTTTCTGATTATTCGGCAACTTGCTGTTGCTGCTTTTCCTCGCCTCCTCCACAATTAGCTTTTAGGTTGCTTCAGCATGTTGGACGCACAGATTTTGCAGCTGCCGCAGTCCTAAACGCTTGCTGAATCATCAAATTTTCTCCTACTTGACAGAAAGTTATTAACCACAGCTACCTTAAGTCCTATACGGCTCTCTCATACAGTTGTACGCTGGCTGCCTCTCCTACCACAGTGGAAAGTTGCAGAATATTCAATTGTTTCCATTGTTTCTCGTCGTTGTTTCCAACGACGAGTTTTTCTTATCCGAATAGATCAAAACTTGGCCATTATCACGTCCAGAGGGGTGCTTTTGTCTGCTGTTCGCTACCCCCTTATGCGTGTGTGCGTGTACGTGTGTCGAAATTAGCCATTTGGTGTGAGACTCCTCAATTTCACGGGACGTTAAAGAGCGTCACAGAACGATGTCATTTACATTCCTCTTTGATACCCCCTCCAGTGCTTTCTTCAACCCCCCTTCTCCAGTTCCCTCCTCCTCCTGCAGATCCTGTGTTCATCCCCTCACTGTTCTGGTTATCTTGCTTGTACCATATAAACTGGTGAGGGTAATTTCAAGCTGAAATGAAGTTCCTACTGCTCACGTCGAGATAAAAGCACTTTGGGTTTGCTTCCACCTCGGGGCAATTTTGTACTTCAAAAGAGCATCTAAGGAGTATTTTCACCCTTTGGCACACAAGTGGCTGCGTGCACTTCTTCTCTAAAGCCCTACTTATTGTCCTATGAGGCTTAAAATTTCGACTCTGCTCTTTGGCGAGCAGCAAACACGCTTCAGTTGGTGGAATCGTAATATGAAGAAAAAGGTGGGGCCGGAGAGTGACTGAGGGAGCCCTGCGAGCCGGACAAGTTCGACAAATACACACAAGTCAATGTGCACTGGCAAACCCAAGCTTCAGGCTTTTGGAGCAACGATTTCGGGGAGACTCCAGAACTTTTTTAGCCAGAAGTACGAGAAAAACAATGACTGGCCCAGACCACAGCGTGCATGATGACCAAAACCTCTGTCTTGTCTCTTGACACAAGCATTTTGAGGCAATTTGGTTTTGCTTTTCCTTCCGATTTTTGGCAATTGCTACGACTTTTTTTTATTTTTGGCATCGCGCGCCAAAGAAATGGTGAAAGCTGCGAGAGACAGAACCAAAAAGTCCGATGATGACAGCACAGAAGAGAGGCTTTCTCCTTCTTCTAAAGCAGAAGAAAAATTGCATTAGCGTAATGAAACGTGTCGCGTGATGCAGGGTGTCTCCGACTCTTTCGTTCAAGTGTTGGCTCGCCAAGTGCCAGTCCGCGACACCCTGTAGAGGACTGAAACGCGTGGAGAAGACAGTTGCATCATCGCCGAGGAGCAGTCAGAGGGGGGAAAAAGGTCACCCAGTCACTCAGACCTTGCTCCATGTTGTCGGCGTTATTCAACCGTACGTCAGGATCGATTCTTCATGCGTCACCTGATTGACCAGACAGAGGAGATCTTGCTTTTCTCCTCACACACACCAAATTAACTCGTTCCTGCTGCGTAGACTCTTAAAATGGGGTGGGAGGGACCCATTATTGGGCTCACGCACCAATGCTCATTCTACTCAAAGAAAACACTCACGCTGGCCTTTGTAGGTCATATTTTTCAGTTTTCATGTAAGGTCAGGAGGAAAACGATGCACATGAAAAGATCACTCCAGGAAGGCTTTCAGGCATACACAGGTCATTTCCTAGGCCCTCATCCCTTCCTTCTGTCTGATTTATTACCAACCCCCCTTTTCTTCCCCCGCCCACACACGCTCACTCATACATGCACACGCCCTCACCATTTCTCCACATCAATTAGCTGTGTTCTTTCATTCCCCCAAAGTTCTACTTCCAGGTACTGTTCTTTTAAGCCTGACTTTACTTCTTTCGAGGACCTATGGTAAATGTCAGAACAAGTTTTTCCTTTGGAAGATTTTGTTCTACATGATTTAGAGCTGTTCGTTCCCCAGAGAAGTTCCCAGATTTGCTTTATAGCATTTTGGCGAAAGCAGCTTTTTTATGGCCGTGATGGCTCAAGAGTTGAGCAGCCTGAGGATAGCAAGGGTTACCAGAGGATATCTCTGGTCGGTATCGCCATCTCAACACTGCGATGAGGCCAGACACGTGACAACTGGCTGCGTTGATTGCCCAACAGTGAGAACTATGGTAAATGTCAGGTGGCAGCGGCGCCCAAGGGTCGTCACGCCCGGAGACCTGTTCAGGTCCGAAACCCTGTGCTGTGCGCTGCTGTGTGCAACTGACGTTTGTAGTTGAACTTTGGCCATTTGGTTATGAGGCAGAGCTTCTTGGCCAGAGCTGTTGCTCTGGCCAAGAAGCTCTGCCTCATAACCAAATGGCCAAAGTTCAACTACAAACGTCAGTTGCACACAGCAGCGCACAGCACAGGGTTTCGGACCTGAA
>JAAUXU010159626.1_pt1 | contig 23626 bp, 20 predicted proteins | sample 7278151 | NCBI WGS metagenome assembly JAAUXU01 (sample SAMN14350113, study PRJNA611818) | marine sediment metagenome | isolation source: surface marine sediment (1.8m) | place: French Polynesia: Moorea | collected 2018-08 | reverse complement strand
CACTTGCAAAGGTGCACCTGGATACTGTCCAGGGGCACCAGCTTAATAGAAGACATCTTGACCTACACAGGCTTGTCAGATTCATGAAAATGGACTGCATTGGCAGGGTCATGGAACAGAGGGCAGAGCAAGTTAAGCCACTGGTGAACCTGCCAAGCCAGGCATAAATGTTCATTAAGCACTTAGATGTTTGCCATTAAACAGGGCCGGAAAAGAGTCAATCCAGAGTTACTCCTTTTTCTTGTTGGGATTCCCATTCCCTCTAAGAGACCCCGCCAACAAAATGGTTATAACCAAAATTGTACAAACAATCAAAATCAAAATCATGTAACTGTATCTATGAAGTTGATTTAAAATATCCTCAAAAGCGGCATGATTTGCATAATGATTTTCCTTCAGCCCATGATGTTTTCCCTCCACCAGGAAGTAAACACCCAAAATTAGTTCCTCACCTTGGTTTTGGAAGAAACTATGTTGTTTCAGGTAATAATCTTAATTACTATTTGTCAAAGGGACTGGTTTTGGAAAAAATGCATGAAGTTTTAAGATATCGACAAAGGGCTTGGTTAAAGGAATGTATTGAAAAAAACAGAAAGCTGAGAGCTCAAGCAAAAAATGAATGTGAAAAAGACTTCAAGTTAATGAACAATGCAGTTTATGAACAGACATTCATGGATGTTACTAAATTTAGTAATTTTGAACTTGTTAACAGCCCACCAAGGTGTAACTGGCTTCAAAGAAAGTATTACATGATTCTAAATGAAATTTTGTATTCTCAATGCAAAAAGTGTCAAACTTTTGATACTGCAATGGGCTCAGCAGCAATGCATACTCCTTGCCTTGCATGTGATGAAGATGAAAACTGCTTTGTAGAGATAGAAAGAGTCAAACCTAGAGTTTGTTTGAATCGACCAATGCATGTAGGTTTTCAGATTCTGGAGTTGTCTAAATTACACATGTATAAATTCTGGTATGATGTTTTGAAAGCCAAATATGGAGACAAAATACGTTTGCTAGTGACTGACACTGACAGGTTTTTTTTAAATATTATTGTGAGGATGTAAATGAGTGAATGGTGAGTCTCGTTGAACAAGGCTTACATATGAAACTTAGAGTCTCATTGAATGAGACTTACATATGAAACTTAGAGTCTCATTGAATGAGACTTACATAATGAAACTTAAAGTCTCGTTCAATGAGACCACCACCAGCAGCATGCTCAAGCGCTAAACTTCACAACATTTTTAATAAATTATTCAGTAAATATAATTCATTAAAAATGTGATGAAAATGAAAATTTGGTGATTTTTACACAGGCCCCCATCCATTAAAAAGGTTCATTGTGTCAGAATCCCCATTTATATGCTACTCTTGTGTACCTCCCATATGCACACTTTTTTAATCCGTCGTGGCGATTTTCTTGGCAACCCTATTCGAAGGTGGATTGATACACGACTGTTCAGGAGGGGGCAGGGAGTGAATCCCCCTGGAAATGGGAGTCCCAGATGGGGGGATTTCCCCCGAAAACTTTCAGCCAATTTCATCAACGTTTACCCCCCCCCCCCTCAAACAGCCAAATATCCAGCCTCTTTGACGTGCAACCCTCTCCAGGTGGTCTTCTCTTGACTACTATAGCACCTAAATGAGCTGCCTCCGCGTTGAACCTATGTGCTCATCATTGTTCCCATATATCATTGATATGTTCCTCGTCAGAATTTCACCTCTACACGTTCCAGTGAAGCATATGAGGCGAAGTCATACCTGTGGGGATATACTTATGCCCAGGACTGTATTTGTGACAAGGACTGTATCGGTCAAGGATCGTACATATGGACTTGGTCAGTGTGGAATCTTAGGTCTCTGAAGTACTTGTTGTCCACGTTTTCTTGTTACCCAGTTGTCTCCTAACTTCCCAATGGCCCTTACATCCATGGGAAAAATCCATCGTCATTGTTCCAATCTGGTCCACAGCGCAGCGCCGAGGGTTCGACCACCCTTCCTGAAGGGTCAGAAAAAATCCCGTAAAGGGTTAGAGCTTCAACCTTCAACCTGGAGTTATTGATCAAAATCGGTCCAAGAGACTTTCATCAGTCATTCCTTATATTAAGAAGCTTCAGCTCGCTCACTCTGACGGATCAGGTTTACTTTTGCACTTTGGCCCATCGAGATACAGCGATATAAGGTTTCTTGTTTTAGGTCAAAATGCGCCTCTGATGCGGAAACAGTTTCCACAACAGTGGAACAGTTTCTCACACAGCGGGCACGGACTAAGTGAAACGAACAGGCGCGCCGTGTCCGAGGAGACCGCGCCGGCCTGTCAGTGTGTGGCGTGCTGAGGCCCCACCAGCGGGAGGACTCGCGTGTCACGCTGACGCCACCGAAATGACAACCCTGACTTTTCCATCAGGAATGAATACGAAAAATCTTAAAGGAGCGGGACAAATATCAAGGCTTGAACGAGACAAATCGCGGTATTCGCTGACGTGACAACCTCACCAAGTAAATATCTTCCCCAAATCGCTTCTTTTTACCTGTTTGTCCTGTCAGCTGATCTTTTACCTGAGGCAAATCGCAAGCACTTAAGGTGAAGTGTCCTGTCAGATGCCTCCACTTGAAAAAAAGTGAAATTCAGGGACATATTCAGGTCTTCAAGTGCGAATGTGGTCTTTTTCAGACTGGACATGCTGCGATGGCGTAAACGCTGGTCGTGCACTTTAGATCCCCCCACCGGAGGGCTGGATGCCAGTTAATATCCCCGGAGGATTTTGCTGTGGCACCCAGCTTGACTTATCATGACCCAAACCTAAGCTTGAACAACTTGGATAGCCTCAGGTCGCCTAAGGCTCCCTTGCGTCACAATTGTAGGCCGAGATCGTCGCGGCAGGTCATTACACTGTGTTTTAAATTGTACATTTGTGTTTAAAAATAATTTGTTCCGAAAGTACTGCTGCTTTTTGCTACTGACCATCGGTACCAGCACAAACCGCAACAAAAACGGACGCGACAGAAACCATCATCCGTCTGAATGCACCCTGAAGTGTACCAACTCATGTCTGGGAGTGCGACGGGTCAATATCTTCACAAGAACTTGTGTCAAACTTTGAGCTCACGAAAATCGCTAAAGCTTGAAATTATGATAGCATTTCAGCATTTTCTGTCTGTCAACCCCAGATATTACACAGTTATGCGCCATTTATGCCGCGTGCATATGATGTATTCAGGTGCGCCTAGTTCATACGTAGTTGCCCATTGTGCACCAAGTTTCAATGGGTTTCGGGGCAGACTTTTGGGTGACTAGACATATATTCAAATTTCCCGCCGAAATGAAATTTTCCGCTGGAGCGTGACGACCTCGTAGAGATGTCGCCAGACCATTCGCGACAGTCTCCAGTCGTGACTCGAGCTGGTGGCTGAAAGAGATGTGTCACGGGTCCTCTCCAACTGGAGGAGCGAGTATGTGAGACTATCTTATCTGCCGACAGAGGACGAACGCAGTTGGGAATGTTGGGCAGATGAATACGACTCTGCTTTCGGCGTCCACTTTACGCACGTGTTGCAGACAGACAAGACTGCCCAAGTCTGCTTGATGTGTTCATCGGTGGAGTTGTCAATTGCAAATGGCGAAAACAACATATTTTCTGCTTTCTATCAGCTTAGAGGTGCGTGCGTACGCGTAGGGTGTTTCTTTGTCAACAAGTGGACTTTTGTGAATGGACACGATGTTTCAAAATCAGGTCACTTCTACTGTCAAAGTTCGCTCTCGAAGCTTTTGCCAGGTTTTTTTTCTGTCCTCATCGATTCACGCGCTCTCCTTGTCATGTCCTCATAGAGTCGAGCCGCCGAAGAAGGGGGCCAAGTGTGGAGAAACACCCTGTACTTGACTCGACGTGTGTCACCGGACGCACTGACACCCGTTGTCCTACCCAACTGCTGCCGGTGTCACAACAGGAGTAACAACTGCAGTCACCAGACACAAAAAAGTCTATTAATGCGTGAGTGAGGCTAATCATACGCTCAATGCAGCCATTGAATAGCCTGCCCCAACTCGGATGCAGGACCGAGCTCTTCGGGCAGCAGAGTGGGAGTCACCCGCGGGTGCAGCTTCGCGAGGGACGCCGCGGCGAGCGCGGGGTACACTTGCGTGCCCACGAACGACTGCTCCGGGGCAAGCACGAGCATGTACGCCGTCTCAAATCAGCATCCTTTCACCCACTGAGACGTTGACTCAGTGCTGGTGTCGGACCACACAGGCACTTTTTCCTTGATTCTGGCCACCACTTAGTACTCGTGTACTCATCGGACTAGCAAGTCCTCCTCTCGTGGGTGACTTGAGTCGCTTCAATACACGACTGCAGCTGCCCATTAGAGGGATCATCAACCCGTGCCTGCATAAGTGAGGCGTCAGTAGACCACGGAATTTTAGGTGAAGAAGCTAAGCTTTCGCTGCATCTCGCACTGTGTTTCCACTCTTTCTGCATTCCTGTCATGAAACGTTTGACCCAAAAGGATCGCGTAAGATTTCAGTTTAATTTTTTCCCTGTCTTCACCTAGAATACCGAGGCGCCGTCCTCTTAAGTAGGCTGGTCAACAGGACGGGGGTGTCGTCGAAGCCCGCGATGAGGGTAGGAGAAGCCGACCAAGCTGTGGAGGAGTCGGGGGGAAGACGACATCCTGTTTCTTTCGACCCCGGCACAATCTATGCAAGACCCTGAACCGACAGGAGTCAATCTCCCAGCCGATTAATCAAGTATGAAATTGGACGAGGAGCATCTCTCATAATGAGGCCTTCCTCCTCAGGCTCTCTGCTCCACTCTGGACAGGTAGCAGAGGGAAACTTAAGAAATGTCGCAGACAGACACGTGGATCAGTGCAGAGTGCAGTGCATGCCTTCATCCTTCCTCTCCGTTTAACTTTTTTTCCAATTTCCAATATGGGTGACTTTTTCATTTTGGAGGACGGATGATGGCAAAAATAGGAATTGCTGAGAAGGATGGATTCATTCGTGCTGAGGTACATGATGAGAGTGGGGCAAACAAAGCCAAGTTATGACGCCATTCATGACCAGAGAGCGGTTTTTGAGGGGGGAAAATGGGGATCGATTTAGTAGGAAAAGAAAAATTGAGTGACGGACAGAAGAGTGAGCGAATTCGCGCCTGGAACATGGTTAACACTTTGGCATTCAAGCACTCATTTTGAAGGAAATCTTTGGTGCTTTGAGTCAACATCATACGGTTGAAGGAAACCTTGACCTTTTTAGGTGCTTTTGTTGAGTGAGCAGTTAGTGGTGGACGGGAATTTTGGGTTTCGGACCAAACCGACGATTTGGCAATATCTGAAAAAGGCTATTTTTTCGGCAAGCTGACTTGTACCAGGTGTTTCAAGATTGCTGGAACAAGATCAATCTCAGATGGAACAAGAACAGTTAGCGCAAAACCTTTCAAATTTTATCATCGATTTTATCCCTCACCAGCAATACTTAGCTGAATTGCCAATGCTCTTGCGTGCTTGGAAGAGAACTTGGATTGACGAATTGTCCTAGGAACGTTAAAACACGCAGTAGGCTCACGCAGATGAAACTATCTCAGTCAAGAAGACTCCCGGCCGAAAGATGCGGCATCGGCCGTAAAGGGTTGCATGGGCCGAATATTTGGCACAGTCAAATTGCCAACCAGTCGGTTTCGTCCGACACCAAAAATTTCGTTTCAGTCGACCACCAGTAGCAGTCGACCTTTTCTTCAGTTTGCTCATTCAGTGTCAAGTGCAAAAGAATTGATACTCGAGCTAACGTTAGATTTGAGTTGGTCGTGAGGGTGCATGAAATTTGGCAAACGAGGCCAAAGTTAACAACAGTATTTTGGCTCGTCATTGGCATATCAAGTGTAAACTTCATTGTTAAGTTTTTCATTCAGGGATTTGCTCCCCATTCATGACTAAAGTCGCAGTCATGTTTTCTTGCCAAAAGGGTTACTTTTCTTGTACCAAAGCTCCCGTACATTCGAGTTCCTTCTTTGAGCCAGGAGAACCCTTAAACTCTGGGTGCGAGTATTTTGCAGTAGCATCGCCCATCTGACAGAAATGTTTCTAACCCCATGTTCGCCCTCTGAATCCCAGGCTTTCGCATCTTTGAGAAATTGTGAAGCCTACGTCTGTGTGTCCGCGTGCGTCCGCTCCAGGCAGGCATCCCTGGCCATGCTCTGGATGCCCGCACGTGCCCACGTTCATGGACTGCACAGAGTTGTGAAGTGATGCTGGAACACGCGAAGCACACAGGGAGATACAGGCAAAATTACGAGTGCTTAGAGCTGAGCCCTTGCACTCTGCAAGTCGAGATCACCGGAGAAGAGAGCCTTGATGATGTCTGGCAATTCTCGGACTCAGCAAATTGCAACGTGTCTCCAGTAGGGATGTTGCCAATCCCGGAGCAGAGTCGGATATCGAGCTCACCTTAGTCCATGCACCACGCGAGGAGCAACAGGTCGCTTAAAAAGTTGCGGCGATTCGAATGGCTGAAATTCGTCCAGAGGTCATGGGGTGCACGAAAGTGCTGCCTGAGGTGGCCTCAACTTTAAGCGGGGATCAATGTTTTGCATTGCAACAGGATTCCGCAAAGGTTGGAGAACTCTGCGGTCTTGTTCATGCTTGGTAAAAGTCCTTCGAGAGGCCTGGCTCATCTGACTGCAGCTGATATCGGCATCACATGAGGGGGTGACGGAGTAAGAGCATCGTCCCCAGGTGTAGCTTCTCTCCACCATCTCTTGGCAGGACAGAAACGCCCAAAGCACCAATATCGACGAGGCAATGAAGTAAGTTCGGGTGTGACCACTCTACATGTCATTGGTGAGGCCGTCTAGGAAGACCGTCAACAAGTTTGAGGTGCTGCTCTGGGCCCTCTTGATCATGGGGGACCAAGTGGAAACCACGAGCAGCACGGTGACATTCAGGAAGAAGTGTTAATCGAGTCCCGATCAAGTCACGAGCCGGCTCGACTTCTGAATGATCCACACAATTGGCCAAAGAGCCTGACTCGAATGCATCACTATTCTCCAGTGCTGTGCGCTGTTGCCGTGTTAAAACCCATTCAATAGCTGTCACGCACTTTTTCTTGGTCGAGCAGTCGTACTTTGAGGGCAGCAAACGAGAACAGCCTCAAGTCGTCCTCGTCACGAGCCACCGTCGTCTGATATTGTCCTGCAGCGCGGAACACGTGGCATTTTACGTGTCAGTATTTCTTGCAAATTTCACAAACTGCGCCACGTTGAACTTCCTGTCGACGGAGTTGGTATGCCACAAATGAAGACCCCGTGGCAACTATATTTCACTGACGTCTATTTCTGACATTTAGAGGTGTGCTTGTTGTGCCACGCAGAGGGGGTTCTCCTTTAAGAAATGTTTAGAGGATGCCAGCCTTTGTCTGCTTGTATTAGCCTAAAGCCCTTCTTCTCACCCCAGGTCCATTGAATAGCACCGCATGACTGAAACCAACAAAGGGAAAAGAAGAGTGGTGAGGGAACCGTTTGAAGCACCCAAATAACCTGTTGCACACAACGCGGACATTTTTTTTACCGTATGTTACTCGCATATAAAGTAAGCCCATCGGGGTTTTGTTGCTCTCTTCCTTACCCACTCTGCATAAAATACAATGCAGGAAGACGCAAAAGCTCGTCAGGCCATTTATCCTCCATTAAGGGATGAAGAGCTTTAATCCAAAAGCAAACACAGTTGCTTCTTCTAGGTACATCAGGTTGCATCTCAGAGACAGCGTACATTACTGCTAACGTTGCATTGTTCCGTTCTCGCGAAAAGTTCTCGTCTAATGTCCAAACTAACATAAGTATCGGCGAGGTCTCTCTGGGAGAGTGATGTGGTCACTAACGTAATATATGCGTGGTGTAGGTAAGTTAAAAACATTTTTTAAGGGTCATTGGAATCCTCTTCGGGTCAGGTTGGTAGACATGCAGTACGTGCAGTACTGTGTGCACAAACTCAGCGAGTCACTATCAGGGAAATAGTTCAAAACAAATGTCTGCTCAGAGGGTGGACTAGATTGTAGGCTGAAACAGACGGATAAAGCGATGGACTCCAGATGACGTGCGGTGTTCATGATTTTGTCAATCTTGGACAGCCTGTCTGAGTAATTCAGTCGCCATCTTTCTTTCTCGTCATCCACAGTTAGGCATGCGCTGTATTATCGGAAGATGACCTCTTCGATGTTGGGCGCTTCAATAGTTGCTGGAGAAGACTCCTTGATGGGGAAAGCGGAGTTGCGCAATGATGCAGCAATGATGAACCCCACGGACAAGGTTGACATAATGTTAGGGACCTTTAACATCTGGTCATGTTCGTATGCCTTAACCCGCTTTTGCTTCTGAACACGGAAAATGCATGAAGTTGCGCACTTGTTTTGGTGCGCTGAGAGTGCTGCTATGCGTACCCGAGTACGTGTTCCAGGGCCGTAACGGGTACTTCGACGCGGACCCGTCACCCACGTACCCCAGTCACTTTTTGCTTCCCAGCGGGTACGGGATGGCTAGCACAGCTATCCGGGGTACCCAAACCGTGTGTGCAGTCGTACCCGCAAGCGTGGGTGATGACCCCACCTGTCCTTGGATCCGTCATAGTTGCCAGCACGAGATTGGAGTTGCTATCGCAGCCACACAAAACAGTGGAACGCATTCAATAGAGCAATATTGCCTGGCCTCAGCAGGACAGTGTGAAGCAAATCGTTTAACTTAGCTTAATCGTGCAACTTCTCCTGGTCCCGAGCGCGATTAAGAGTGTTCCACTGTCCTCATCCTCGTATGAATGACAGGGCAGAAAGAGTAGAAAGGACAGAAGATTTGAGGCCACGCAAGGAACTCCTGCAGCTCATGGGAAGTTGGGTAGGAGATGAAGTAGACAAGTGAAAGAACGAATTCCCACGATGAGGAATACACAGAGGACAGCCAGGAGAGGCTGAAGGAGTTGCCGGTGATGAGATCGCGCACGCCTCATGGACGGATCGTTTGGTCGTGAGTGTGGAGGTTGGGGGGTCAGAGTCTTTTATTGAGAGAAAACGCAATGCAAAAGAATCATATTGGCAACAACATGGCTTCTTCTTCTCTTTCTGCGTTTGAAAACATATTGATGAGGTCATTTATTGGCCAGGGGCTACTCCAATTTTTTTTTCGCGACTGAGACAGAACATTTCTTTTGCACCTACTATACTTTCTCACAAACAAAATAAAATTATAGACAGCCTGTGTACACACATGAGCATGTTAAAGCAACGTCGAAATCAACAAATACTGACGTGCCCAGCTAGTTGTTCAGGGGGGGGACATGTTAGACACTGTACATGTTTGACTACGCTGGTCTTCTTATACTAGATCTTATAACGTAACCAACCGACTTATTTGTCAAGTTTTTTTGCAATTCGCAAAAGTAAAACTTGCGTCGCCTCCTCCATCTTCTGTATACTTTGCAATCCTCCCAACTGAATAAGCATATTAAGTTCCTAAACTCAATAATATGCAAATTCTGTTAGTCGCAAGACTCAACTGAGGTCCACTCTTGAAAGGTTGGTTGACAACAGCACATGTACGTATACAATTTAGACTGGGCATAACAGTAGGTAGCAGTACATAGATGTGCATTAGCTTGTACTTTACATCTCCGCATGAAAATATTTCCTGACTGCGTCACGCCTCTGGGTAAGAAGATCTTTTTTCCCTCCTTTTAATAGAGAAAACGATAACTAAGGTGATGATGGACAGCTGTGTGAGGACATTTAGGCAAAAGTCAGTGTTGTTTTTTGTTTTTTATTTTTGCTACATGATGGGCTATTTTTACTCCTCCTCAAAGGATTGGGCTGGTTATGGGATATTGTGGAGGTGGACTTTTGATGGTGAAAGTGGGCAGAAGAGTTTTTCTTCCTCAGGCCCGTCAGTCAAGGCCATGACGATCGTTGCTTTTGCTGCGTTAGTTTATCCGTTGCTTTGGCGCCATTAGCCTCCTCACTTCGGCGGCCGAGACGATGCCGTCATCGTCGGTGTCAAGGAGTCCCACGATGTCTTCCATCAGGCCCGGGCTGACGCTTGCCTCCTCGGCAAGGAGAAATGCAGGCACGTCGCTCCTACCAACATCATCTTAGATTAGTGGGGAAGAGGTGTTTCAGTGGAAAAGCGGCCGTCGCAAGGCCTAGTAAGCCTATTACCAAAGTAGGCCTAGCACCAAAGTGTCCCAGCTCAGCCCGAGATACGACCTACGATATTAGGAGCGTCAAGGTTGCGCCACAGGCAACACTTTCACCTATGGCCATGTTCAAGATCAGCCGCAGTTAAAATCACCATCACTCATGATGATGTAGGTACGACAGAACAACAGGAGGTAGAGCAGAGTTTTTGGAGGAAGAACACTCGACTTTGGTGAGATATGAAAATTATCTAAACTAAGCACTGGCCTGACTCTAAAAAGGTGACTCTAAAAAACTAAGCACGGGCGACCCAAACATTCATAAGTACGAGTCACGCACAGAGTTGAAAAGATGAAGAAGCTTGTTTTTTAGCTATTGATTCTCTGTGTACGTCGGAGCAACACTCAGTTTTTCATTGTGTTGCTCACCTTTGCTTAGTTTCAGTCACCTTTCATGTTAGAATAATGCTTGATGTGCCTGCGGCACAAGAGCAATCACAATGAGCAACTATACTGTACTGGCAATATTCTGTTTTCTGTCTTTTGCCATGGCCCATACTGGTCTTAGTCATCGCTGGTTGATCTCTAACAGGGTTTTGCCATTCGCCGACCTCATGTCCGGCTGGGCCGACGGGGGCGCCACCGTCTGGCGCGTTGTGCATATGACCCGAGTGACAAAACCGGCGTAACATTGACGCGCTTTGAAACAGAGGACCAAAATCTGTTGATGAACCATTTCACATATTGAAGATTCATGGCTGCAGAGCATCAAGTCGGCATCTCGGAAGTAGCCGCAATTGAGGATGAGCATTAGACTCTTCTGTGGCTTTAGATACAGCACTTGCCATGAGACTGCCAAACTTAACAAGTGTGTAAGTGTGTGGTATCAACACCTATCAGCCTAATTCCTTCTTTCTAGGGACTCTCTAACATTGATTTATTGTTGCTGAAGTCGCCCCTCAAATGTGAGAAAAAAATCTCAGCCCAATTTCGACGGTTTTTTTTTATTCCTGCATATATTGGAGATTTCAATATTAAGATGGAAGTCGCTGACCATTCACCTATGCTGACCAAAACTTGTCCCTTCTACAAAGTGCCTCAGGTATTCTTGAGATGATCTAAAGTGTTTTCTTATGAGTGGTAATGTTAATTCCATGGACTGCTGGCAATCCTCCACTCTTTTCTTAAATCCAACTGAAGATTGGGATGAATTTGCTATGTGCAGGGCTTTTGCAGTTCATTTAAATGCAGACTCAATTGGGGCCAATTCAGGATGGAATTTAACTCCATAGATGACACGATCTCCACGAGCAAGTGCTTGCTCCTGGAGCAGTGTGTGCTGGGAGGTAAAATCTTCACATGCAGACAGCATCTCAACAATCTCATTGTGCTTCTTCTTTCTTACTGGCAAAGCTCCAAGTTGCTCTTTTGCAACTTGGTGCAGACCTTTTGGTAAGCCAGGGAAAATTGGATGATTGTCTGGAAATACCATTTCTTGGGCGACCAGCTTTCCATGTCTCATGAACTATCCTGGACACATCTTCGGCTGTTTTTCTCTGGGTTTCACATTCATAGCCTTGGCATCCAGACCATCATCAGGATACTTGCAATGGATGGGGCTGTGGTCAGTAAGAAACACACACTTGAGCTTGCCTTGTGAAAGCATTGCAACATCTTTTCTGCATGCTGCAAGGTCAGCCAGACACTGAGCATTATTATGGTATCCATCAACACTCTCACATCAGAACTGAACCGACTCATTTGCTAGGACCAGTAGGATTCTTGTTGTAGAGTACAGACCCATACACTTCTGATAGAAGGTTTAAAGTCATCACTGGTCGCCCCAGTGATTTCTGCCGTAGCTTGGAGAAGGAACCAGTGGTGTTGAGTCCCTGCCTTATACATTCTGGCGTCAGCTGCCTTGATATGAAGTTACACAAGAAGCTGTGACTCTGAGTCGCAATGGGGTACTCAACTAGATATTTTCTGGAATTGAAAAGAATAGTTGACTTTGATTGTTAATGTCTGGTTGAGAAAGTCAGCTGTGCCATCACATGAAACACTGTAAGGGGAAGGGAGTCATCTACAGACCTTGTCCAACAGTGCTTATAACATGAGAACGCCACAAGATGAGGTAGACAAACCTTTGGACATTGGCAAATCCTCCATAAATTTTGAAGTCAATGCTAAAAGCGGGTGAAAAATATTGAGAAATGTAAATAAAACGAGCCATTTGTGTCTTGTGCCCTCGTCACACCGACATTCGCTGAACGCTGAGCTTGCTTGGTGTTTAATTTTTCCTCTCCGTCGCCATTCAGAATGATTTTTGCGTGGTAAGTGTGTTTGAGCATGTTCGACTTCATCATGAGCAACTATATGATGCCACAGGCAAAGTATGATATTTTCAACAGCAAAAACACATTGTGGCTTTTTCGGCACTGCTTTTGTTAGTCGTGTCCTCCCTGTTACTCACTGCAACCCCGTCCCAGGCGTCGCCGAGGTCGAGATGACCTTCTGGGCATCATGGAGGCCATCGGGGAGACCAGGCTGTGGTATTTTTCATGCTACACCGATTTTGGCACACCCAGTCCTGTACTGAGTGATCTTCTACCTCTACTACATAATACACATACCGGACGCAGAAGCGGAATCTCGACATAACCGTTACTTGATTCTACGGTTCCGTCAGCAAGCAGTCGTTTTGCTACCTCAAGCCACATTGTTACGTGGAGAATCCGACTTTTATACTTTGAAACTTTGGTCAGCAGCCCAAAATGTTGGTACGTCGGGACTTCACTGTGCACTGCGCTGTACCTACTGTACAATAGCGCCCACCACTGTGTACACAAGGGTAGTGTGTGGCAACGAACTTTGGTGAAAGTTTTGAGCCTTTCTCCCTCGCCCAGACACGAGCGGCTCTGCTGGAGGAAGAAGGTTGGGACAATGCGACACCCGCTAAGAGCGCTACGTTGAGTGCAGATTTCATACAAGACTGAGCTTTACCAACGTCATCCGATGTCCCCCTGACAAGATCCAAGGCAGCTCTGGCCTCGGAGTCTCACTTCAATCTTTCTGTCCGGTGGAGTAGCTCAACTTTCAAAAGTTCAGCCATAACTTCTGTTTCCCCAGCAGTGTGTTGGGATAGCAACTCGGTTTATCTGCGTCTTTTGATTGGAAGGTCAGGGATCTTCATGACATCAGGACCATGAAGTTCACCGTCATGTTGAAGTAGACACTCAGAACGGTGGATCTTGTCATGGACATCTAGGTTGACATGGCCAGGCTAATTGGTCATGAGTAGCGGTTCTCTTACGCAATTGCAGAGCTTTCTTTGCGGGTACATTTGCCGCAAGTGCATTTGTTCTATGCTCTTATAGCTAGCGAATCAGGCAAATTCGTGTTACTGCAAAATCCGTTGCCGCACACCTAAACGTGAATAAATATAAAATGAAAGCATCGTTCTCTACGCGAGGTTACTTTTCTTTTTCTCATCATCTCTCCTCGTGCCTATCATAACTACGTTATGTACCTTTCCTCCCACCCTTCTCACCTTATACCCTTCTCCACTGAACATTTCTTCTTAACTCATACACTGACTTTAGTGGGTTATTGCGCAAGTTCGACCTTACCTTCCCAGGTACCCCACGCCCGTGGGTGGGCCGCCGGCCCGCTTGCCGAACCCCCTGGCCGTAGACAGCAGCGATGACTTGAATCCGCGGCGATTGAGTCTTGCGTTGCGCGAGAACTGCGACAGCGGATCCGCCTCAGCGGCCGCCGGCCGCAGCAGTGACACCAGCGCAAGCAGTAGCAGCGGGAACAAGACCAGGGTGGAGTAATTCATTGTCTGCACATCAGGAGGGAAAAAGGATACTTGTCAAAGAAGAACACTTTGGCATGCACACTTGTGAAGTCGTACGTGTATGACTTGGTATAGTTATGCTCTAGCTGCACGTGTTGCACCAAACCAACCTTGCTAAAATGGTTTGTCAAGTCTCAAAATGTTTTAGTTGGTCATTTTTGCCAGAAATATTGGTGCTTGTCAGCCCTGCTGGCATAGACACAAAGGTCTGCTGTTCAACATGTTGTTAAAACTTTAGAGCTTGATAGATCAAACCTCGACTTTTTTTTTAGGTTTGTCAGGTCAGGATTTCGGTTTGTCCAACCAAATTTCGTGGTTTAAAAGTTTGCCGTCGAATCCTGCCCTTCGAAGCTCGATCGTCCCGTCACGCCCAGACCAAATGCACTGCATACAGAAGAATATGTACCAGCTCTGTCTACACGGTAGCCAAGTTGGGCCAGTGACCTCTCAAATCCGTATGTCAGAGGTCCCTGGTTTCACGTACTGCGCAGCACTGCACTCGCGCCACACGCGACGTCGCCGTGCAAAACGTACTAAAGTGTAGCCCAGTGCACTGCCTACCACACTCTGGGTGCGTGGGTGCAGTTGCGCAGGTGCCAAGGACTTTAATTAAATACGGAATTGCTCCATCACGTTCGAGTAATTCCATGCTCCTTTTCATTTGTCACGAAAATGCATCATACCTCGACAGAGCTTCTTGTCAGTACGAGCCCTGTAATTCTATATAGTATATGGATATTCAAACGTTAGGCGAGAGCCGTGTACGTTACGAGATTCTGCCTGCATAAGAGTTTGGTTTGACAGGAAAAGGACCTTGATGGGTTCTTCATCCTGCTCTTTTAATCGACAAGAGAGCATCCGACGGTGCAAAATTACTGCAGCAGCTTCTACGGAAAACTGACAACTTGCAAAAGGGTTACTTTCGTTTTTCCTCCTAGGAACTTGCGAAATTGTGTTGCTGCCACTCAGGGAAATAAAGAACAGAGCCTCAAAGTCAATGTCTGGCAGAGGTCTCCAAAACCATCGTGGACTTGGTGAACCCGCGAAGTTGTGAGACGATTCCATCTTACTGATGCTAATCGATTTATTGCTTCTAAAAACCTATTGCTCCTTTCTGCATGCACCGACTCTCGCAACACGAAGCAACGCAATCTTGTTCCCCTTATGATTTTTGCATCTGATGTGTTGTACTCGTGCACAATAGGGCATACGAATGCTGCAGAAACGCCTAAACTTAACTTTGTACATATGAGTAGCTAACGGCTAGATTGAAATCAGACAAGCACTTTCCTCATCCTCCTCGCTTTTTTTTGAAGAGGTGAAATAGGCTGAGAAGGTTGCGTATGTGTTTGAGCCGTAGAAATGTGGAAATCTCCTAAAAGCAACAAATAGTCCGACTATAAAGGACTCAACAAGGTGCGTACTTTACTGCAGAGTAACTGCGAGAATGAAGGCCGGCCTACATGGATGTGTTGTGCATAGCCTACGGGAATGAATCGCATTTGGATTCGAATGAGAATCAATTCATCCGGGATTCAGGTGGAAACATGGCCGTGTCAGACCCCGGCTCATGGTCAGTCAGGAATTCTGGTCATGAGATTACTGTCAAAGCCTTCTGTAATAAGTGTTAAAAGATGTCTCAGCTGTACACAAATAGGTTCACTTCATCGAGCTTTGCTCGGAGAACTGCTGAAGACTTCACGTCTGCTGTCAATGAAGGGTGCATTCATCCTAAAGCACACATATGGCGCTATTTTCACACCTACCCAACATTTCCCACCAATGTCACCCATCTGGCTCTTAACAGCCACGACAAGAAAATGAGACACATCTGATGAAAATGCAGTAGTCATCTCGGTTGGAGTCATGACCTGGTCACAGTCGTCATTTCTCTCCGTCTTGATCACTTGCTTCATAAAATGGAGGCAGTTTGATCGGTTGAAGTCACCAAACTCCACTTATATTCATCAAACTGCCTATTTAAATTACCCACAAAAAATTGTGGATTTTTGTGGATAATTTAAATTTCCAGGACAGTGACTTGTGGGAGAGTCTGTGGAAAGGTATCATTTTGTTTGCATCCAAATGCATAAGAGAGGAATGCAGCCAAAATTTGAGTTTTTGCATTGAAGGTACATATTTAACGATAGTGAAAGCCGTTTGTTTCTACTCATATCGGTTATTGGAATGTGTCAGTGATGGGAGACTGTCTTATCATGCTTCTCAGAGACCCGGATAGAAGAATCACGGGATGTGAGGAAAATATTTGGTCAATGTAGTATTGAGTGGGCACATGGGGTAGAGTGACGAGCAGATCATGGGGTAGAATGATGTAGTGTATGCTTTGCGAGAATGCTATTGGTAGAGCTCTTTGCCTTGATGTGAACAAGCAGACATCGCTTTATAGGGAGAAGAAAAGAGGCAAAGCTCGACCCCAATGACCTGATGAGGTGTCAGACATCGGGATGCAGAAGGTGATCCGATCAATGAGAAGAAAAAGAGAAGCGGCTACGGTCACTGAGGTAGTCCAGGTCCTAGCTGTGGAGTTAAGACTGCTGATGCGCTGGGTACTGCTGATCTGGCACTTTCTGTGCTCCCAACTATGACACCATAAATTTGCAGGTAAATTTCTTCCACATTTGAGATGGCCACTTCAGTACGATCTTCGCTCTTACCCAACATAAAGAGAAGAACTGACTTGTACTTCCTGCTTCAAACTTTGAAGTGAACATTACTGCACTACTTCTTAGTTGTCCTCTTCAAGTTCTCCAATTTCTTGTCCAAACCTTCTTGACTTTTGTACAGGATTGGAAACGGAAGTCCCACAACTGAGGTGGCACTTCAATAAAAGGGCAAAAGCTAAGGCTGCTGTCAGAGTCACCCATTTCAGGCTGCCACAACGCAGGTACTTCGTGATGAAGGCGCAGTTGAGGCTCGAGATGTCGTATTCCATGTAAATGCCGTAGGTCCTGGACAGACAGAACAGTAGCTTGGCCACTCTAGTTCCTGTTACGACACTGTTCGTTGTCGATACCGACGGGGTCACCCCGCCATTGTCACCCCGCTGGAAAGTCATCTCTGCAGCATTGATGCCTATAAAGGTTTTTCCTCGAATTGTTGACCACCTGTCCTACATCCTGAGCCAGCTCCACCGCATCCATCTGACCTGGTCCAAGGAGCACCAGCAACACAAGGTGAAACTGACCACCTTGCCACCGGCTGGCGCGTCGAACTGGTCGTCGTCGAGAAAGTACCTATACTTCGTGTTTACTCTTGCTTTGCCCTTGTGGCACATGACATTCCCACCAAACACCTCCCCCAGGTCCTTGAGCAATTACATCTCTCTCTGGGGGGTTCTTTTTTTTCGGACTTGACACTTTGGAAGACTCAGAAGGCCCGTCGAACAGGTCTCCTTGAGTGCGGAGAAAATTTCGTATTAGAGACATACTTGGAGCTTTTTGAAGAACTGCATGGAACAATCACAAGTCGCTTTAAGCAAAAATGTAGCAAATTAAAGCAAACACAGCATTTTTCTCTTGCTGGCCCAAAAGGTCAATCCAACTAACTTCAGGTAAGTGTCTATGATTAACCCGTGAAGTAGTGTTGTCCTCGAGCTTGATTGGCTTGCCAAGGCTCGCTGCAGACGGGTCGGCTCGGTTCGTACCGAAACCACCAGCTCACAATCTACATGGTGAGTGGGCTCCTCCTTCTCGAAGCAGGGCCAGCAGGCCGGCTTTAAGTGCTTGGTAATCCAGGAAGCCTGAATTCCCTCTCAGATTGCTTTCAGTTAAGCTGGGACCACCCTCAGCAGCAAGAGCAATTGCTTGGGTAACGAGAAGACCAGCAGTGTTATATCACTCAGACTAATCCATGAGCCTGAATCCTCACAAAGGGAGAAATGAACCTTTCTCTTGTCATTGAAACATTGAGCTTCTCTTAAAGTTGCCCTTGAACAACGCTGTTATGATGACTAAGTCATGACGACTACATAGTAGTACATAGGTATGCTTCTTGTGCACTTTCCTCCCGGCTCGACAGCTTAGCTACCGCGCCGGGCCTGGAGAAAAAGCCCGTCTTGGCTTGTGGGCCACAACTGCCATGAATCCTTAGTTGAACCATCACTTTTTGCTCCACCTAACTGCACTGGCCCGGGTCCGACCCGGACCCAAAGAAGAGAAATTTCAACCTGCCCCGGGTCGGAAAACCCCCGACCCGTCGACACCATTAGTCCGGGCTGCCGCGACTGGCTGCAGCTTGATGTGCTAGTTTTAGTGTAGAGACTTCCTTAAGCACTTACTTAGAAAAGTGCACAGACAATTTTGTGCACTCACGTGTGGTGACTTAACGTGACCACCAATAAGAGCCAAGGTCTCCTAACACAGGGATGTTGCCTTGACGAATTGCCGAGCTGCCAATGGACATCCTGACGTATTTGGTGTCAATGGAGAGCCCAGGGCTTCCCCTATCTCTGCCAAAGTGAAGTTGTCTTAGTGGAGCCACAAGACTACGTAAGTGCTCGAATGTTGTTTCGCGAACCCCCCTTTTTGCACAGAAGAAATGACTCAGGCAGTGCTGAGCGCTTGGCAGCCACGCGTCTGCGATGGCTGTTTTGTTTACTAGGACATTGAAACAATTGGATCAACTTTGTGACCGCCCATTTCGGTGCTAGAACGCTCAACGTGCGCTGACCCTTACAGGGTCATTGGGACCAACCAGTGGGGACTGACTTTTTTGAAAAATTATATAAACTAGCATCACAACAGAGAGTAAGAGAGTCGAATTTTCCATATTGACGCTCGGTGTGTTATGAATCAGTTTCAGGAGCAGATTCCACATCAGATCCTGTCAGTGCAACGTATGCAGACAAATCCATTCAATCGACTCTTCTTACTTATGGCAATGACTGGACACTGCGGGAAAGATGCTCTTTGAAGCTATCTCAGGGTTTCGCCCTGGAATCCGGGGGTGACTGAGGTGAAAATCAAATCTGTAGAGAGACTTCTCTACACTTAGCGAAATATGCATAGTAGGGTTTTTTGTTATGGCTATCAAGCTGTCAAATCCATTCCGATTGTTTAACTGTTCGGCTAGACCTAGTTATAGCGAGTCCCAAAACCCCAAGTTTAATTCTTACAGATCCAGTTTGAGTTCATCCGAATCTTGGGGATCGAATCGGATTTGAATCGTCCCATCACTGCAGGATCACGCAACGTTACGTTTCCCGTGTGAAACTTGTGCCAACATCTCTAGACTAAGGTAGCGAATCTTTACATCAAAATAGTCATATCCGGATTGCGCCCCAAATGATCCCTGTAGTGCTTAATAACAAGTGCATGAAGACGATCTGATTCTTCTTCTTGAAGAAGGGCCGTCATATTGTTGACGTGGCGTAGGGGGTTCCTCCCCATCCTGTCCGTGGTCCGCGAATAAGGTTCTTCTTCGCAATGAGGATACGATTTTTTGGTTGGTAAAAGCCTCTCAGTTGAAGCCTCAGTGACTTGACCAGGACTACTTTTCGTTGCATTCTTGTCACCGAGTTCCGAAGGACCGTCAACTTGGCTACACCGTGCACTAGCTGCTGTGCGCATTCTTGAGACATCCCAGGGATGAATCGTCCAATACCGGTACATGTCTGCCTCAGATGGACGAAGTAGAGCGGGCCCAACTGCATTTTTCAAAAATCGTCAAAAAATATCTATGCCCGGAACTGCTCACTTGCTTGTCTTGAGTATCTTTGCTTGGATGACTGCAAGCAGCGCATTTGTTTTACTGTAGTCAAACGAAATCGGTACGTGGAGGAGCGTTGCTCGCTCATATCGGGACTTCAGTGCAGTCCAATGTGAAGAAGTTCGGGCGCTGCCTGCGTGGACGCGTCCTCGGACTGCACCCGAGTGACGCCAGTCCTGGGTAGTCCCCCGCGCTCCGGACGTCCCCACGGCGTTGGTGGTGGCGGACAAGGTTACAATGTGCAATCTCCCTCACCTGACGTGCAAGTTGTTCTGCCCTTGATGTCCCCCTCGTCGTGTTGTTCGAGTTGACCGCGTTCCCCAGGCCAAGAAGCCTCTGTCGCTCCCTCAACCAAGCCCAGTCCTTTTATCTGTTGTTTTTGCTGCTGCTGCTCGCAAACTTTCTCTCCTGAGGCACTCCCGAAAGTCTCCGAAGGGAGCTCCGCGGCGCAAAAGCCCGATCGGCGGGGTTGATCCACTCGGGTGGGAGCAAAGAGGAGTCGAATGCCGTCGTCACCCAGCAGAGTTCTGCTGTTTGGAATGAAGAGGAGGGATGGGAGAACCGCAGAATCTGGTTAGCAGTACGAGGTCGCCCGACCCTCGTGGCCATTAGACAAAGGCCTTACCCAAGAAATGGACCGCACCACTCTTCCTGTTGTTAATGACACCAGTCCTGGCGACGCGTGCACTTGGCCGCCACTGAGTGTGGTCTCTGAGTTCTGGCGCCCCACGTCGTACTCCAGCACGTCCGCCAACGTACGGATTTGGTTGATAGCATCATACATTTTCTGGGGGGGGGGGACTTTAACTCAATCAGTGTGACCAACACGCCCGACTTATTTCGGTCATGAAGTCTCATGGTCTTGGTCTTCCCTTGCGTTTATCTTTCTGCGAGAAATCAGTAGAGCTTTCCTTCTAAGAAGATCGTCTCAATCAGGGGGACAAACAAAGTTTATCTTCTTGCTTTTTTTTGACACTTTCGCGCGTCCGGACGCGCGCAATCAGTGAAGCCTTCAGAAATAGTGAGTGCATATTCGACACTTTCCTGTTCTAAGCTTTCCGTGTCATGAGTTTGTCCTTCAATTGGACACGACATTGGGGAAAGTTGGCTCCGCGGGTAACGTTATGTGTGCGGCACTGTCAGCACAGTACATGCATGCATATATGCAGTAGAACAAATATGTCTGCCTGCAAATTCGTGAGTAAACATGCTTCCTGCATCTGACTTAGAGGGTTCGCGCATGCATGTCCACTACGCATGAATCTATGTAGTGCACGTCTGGACCACGCATGCTGCGCCTACGCATCTACGTATGGAGCTCGTGACCGTACGTGCTCAGGGCGAAAACCTTGGTGAGCTCAAGATGGTATTTTTCTTAGGGTCATCATACATTAGCCTCGTGGCCAGGTTATTTATAACAATCGTCCACGAATGGTGGGGGCACCGCGCAACCCTTCAACAATATTTTTTCTTCCCTTGTCGACTCCTGGCTGGGTGTCTCTGGCCTCATGGAAATAAATACCAGGAACCGCCGAAGAAGCCACATTTCGGGGTGGCGTCGGGTGCAGCTGGGAGGGTTTCCGCCCTTGAACAGCCAAAACGCAAACAAAGGCGGACGACGCAGCCAGGAGTCCAGCAAGAAGGGAAAGAAAGAGAAAAGAACGGGATTCTGGTCTCCGTATCACTCCACCGCATCGCTGAGAGACCTGGTGTTGACGGTGATCACCACGCAGAGCGAGGTGAGTGGGTTCACGGAGGGCAGAGATTGTCCAGGTGCACACGTGCGCGCTGTCGATGTCCAACGTGGCACACAAGGGGCAACTGCGCTTACGCAAGCGTTGCGTGATGTTGCGTTACCTGAAAGTGTGTCAGTCGCACGTGAGCGCAGACTACACATATGGGGCCACTGCGGGCGACTGACACAGTCGAGCTCGGGACCGCGTTGGCCTCCACCCTACAGTGCGTACTGAAAGTCCGTGGCAAAAGATCACCTGAAACTAAAAAACCTGAACATTATTCAAATAATTCTTCGGTACCGGTAGTTGGTTCTATTGACCTTCTTGCTGTTCTTTTCAAAAATCCCCCCCCCCTTGGCAGCAATGCAAGTGTCAATACAGGAGCGGAACTTGTCGCAGGCCTTGGGGATGTCATTCCACACCTTGGTCACGGAGGCCTTCAGAGCATCAACATTGATGTGGTAGGTGGTGCAGGCCTTCCTCTGCACAGTGCTCGACAGGAAGTAGTCTGAAGGATTTCGGGGAATCGGGGAATTTGGTCCAGATTCCTTTGACCCCAGCTTGTTCTCAATGCATCTCTGGGTGGAGTTGGAGGTGTGACAAGGGGTGCCATCCCGGGTCCAGCACCACTTTCCAACCCCACAGGCTTTGTTACGAGCTGGAAGCACCTTCTGTGCCATCAAGTTGTGGTACTGGGTGCCATTGCCATTGTCCCTTGTTCAGAACTTGTCCATGGATCCCACAATTTGTTCTTGACTTCGTAGGCGAGGCCCGTAGAAATACAAAATCAACCGGTGACGTCCTTGATTTTGTCCTCTGCGTCGATGTATGCAGTATTTTTTCCTGCAGCTGCTCCATGACGATGCAGTTTTGTTGTTTTTCTACTTAGGGAACTTTCAAGGGTCGCAAATGAAAGCTATTGTTGTCCCCAAAATTTTCTTATCTCATTAGAGACGTCGAAAAGCGCACGTTTGCACTACATTTTCAATGCGAAAAGTTTTTGGTACATACTGTACGTGCGCACTGTGGAGGACGAGCGGCTGCTTTCAGGCTTCAGAATCCGGGACTCTCGGCTGTCTGCATCAAGTCGGCTTTTGGGGGTCTCGGTTTCCTCCTCGCAGACTCAATTGGCAAGACGTATGTGAAGAGGCTATGCTGTGGGTGTCGCAGCACCTGATGGTCCAGGCATAGCGCGGACATCAACTTCCGCACTATGCTCATATCCAGCCATACACCTATTTCACCCACCTTCTTTCAAAGGAGGGTGAAATAGACAAACGATAATTTGGGGACTACTGAAAATATCCTTATCAGCGTCTGATCCTTGTACCCATCAATACTAAATAACATACAGTTGAGGTCAAAAGTTTGCATACGGCTAGGAGGAAAAACAAACTTCATTCATGTTTCAATGTTGCGTAACTCTTATGAATGCAACTCACTTCCAATTGTTGCGTCACTCGGGCATAGCCCGTACATTGTCCTCTTATTCTGTGGCATTGGTTTTGCCATAATTGAGTATGATTGTGCATAAAGGAGAACAAAAAGGTTCTATATCAGCTGTATGCAAACTTTCGACCTCAACTGTACATAAAGGCTGCCATGTTCACTTAAGGCGGGTCTGCAATGAACTTCACAATGCTGTATAACTTTCTTTTTACTTTTGTTAATCCCTTTAATCTTCCAGAAAGAACATTCTATGTTAGACTGCTCAACATTATCGATGAGAACCGTGTCCCGACTTTTCGTCTCACTGGACTTTTCGTCTCACCAGACTTTTCGCTCAGGCCCACAGGATGCACACGCATGCGTGCTCTGATGGGGATGACGACGGCTGCGGTGGCTGCAGCGGCAAGCAGTAAGCAGGCAGCAGGGATGCTCCATCAAATTACAATGCAAATGATTGTGGGGTTTTTGCCATTGCATTTGCAGTGGACTTGTGTCATGGAATTGATGCATCATGGGTTACTTACAACAAAACAGGAATGAGGGCACATCTTCTCTCCTGCTTTGAAGATGTCAAGATGAGGCAGTTTCCATCTGTAAAGAAACATGGGGGGCAACTCCATGTCGTGAAATTGCAGCTGTCTGGAGCATTTGGATTTGGTGCAAATTGTAATGAAAACTGAAATAT
>JAAUXU010108479.1_pt1 | contig 23627 bp, 21 predicted proteins | sample 7278151 | NCBI WGS metagenome assembly JAAUXU01 (sample SAMN14350113, study PRJNA611818) | marine sediment metagenome | isolation source: surface marine sediment (1.8m) | place: French Polynesia: Moorea | collected 2018-08 | reverse complement strand
GTAACTTGAACTCCATTCTAGAGTCCAGCATCTCCTAGCTTCTTGGAGCTCGTAACTTGAACTCCATGCTACAGTCGTGAGGTTCAGTAGGAGGTCTTCTGTGAAACCGGCACAGTTCGTTGATCACCCTGTACATGGAAAGTCTGGGGCGCCCACAATGGCCCGGGGTCATATTGTGAGCAGGTCTGTCTAATCTGGGTAACGCAAAAGAAACGCACATTTCGCTTTACCCAGTGTGACAAATAATAAAACGTCATAACCTAACTTTTTAAAACCCACTCGTAGACAGTATATAAAATGTTGAGTCGAGTGGCCTCCACGAACTGTCCTCCCGACAAAGTAATATTGATGATGACGGTGATAACGTGAGCAGGTCCCAAGTTGATGACTACGTAGACACAACAGAAACACACACAGAACTTGCCCAGGGTGAGGCAGACCAAATAGAGGATGTGAACACAAAACTTTTAAGTAGCAAGCGAGTTATTGGAGAGGAAGGAATGTTTGAGGTTTGACATAATGAGGTCATTATGTCATTACTCGAACTTTTTCGGCTCTTCTCTGATTCCATTCAGCATTTATGGCTTTTTTCTTTATTTACGTCAGTCCAGCCAAGTTCAGTTCGTAGATTTTTGCAATGCTTAAGCTAAATTTGCATTCTTCCTTCATATTCTTTCACCTTTCTGCAATGACTTGCACATCTGGCTTCTCCTGTCTAATTCTGTAAATTTGAAAGACCAATTTTGCCCGTACCTTTGACCTTTGGCGAGACTCGATCGAGCCAGTCAAAGTCGGTCTGCTTCTTCATCCACGCACGATGCTATAAAGGATTAAAAAGCCACGTGTGTCTCGCCCTTAGGGCATTTTCGCAACTTTCCAACTCGCGAACTTGTGCAAACTTGGCTCAGGCTGGTGTTTGCACTGCACTGGGCTGCACTTCACAAGTCCATTGCTTCATATGCCGCCACCTAATATATTCCAAGCTTTCACGTTCAACATACACGTGCTCTGGACATCCAGACGGAGCATGTGAGTTATCGGTGGTCTTCGTAACGTACACTAAATACAGTCGCAGAGAAACACACACACGCACACACACACACGCACACACACACACAACACTAAGGTAGCCTTAACTCCAGACACCTTGACATTCCGTGGCCTTTAGAAGCGCACTAAACCATACCTACGCACTCACTGAAGTCCCTCAGGAGTAGGTGTTTTCCAAATTCCTTCCAAACTGCACCTAGGAATGCATTTAGACGGCACTAAAGGTCACGTAGAGTCTTTTTTATTACTAGAGTACATCTGTATGACCTTTGCCACGTCTGCTGCTGTTGCCCTCGGGGGCAGGAGTGGCTTCGATAATCCGACACATCACTTCAGATGCCTACGTAGCATGTCAATTTTCCAATTTCCCAATGTATGCATCAAGCAAAGATTTTTTGGAGCAAAAATCATAAGATAGCTTGTATCGTATGCGGCATAAAGTTTTTTCTCCGGCTTGAACGCAGTGAGAGAGGATCTAAAATATGAGGAGGCTTAGTAGAAAAACTTGTCTTGAACATTATTCTTTGGCCTTCGTCTTCTTGACCATGTAGTGACGTAATGGGTGATGCTGGAGCAACCGTGTATGTTGGCACTGTTAGAGGAGGGGTCTCATATTTCCATGGAGGGGCAAGATGTTTCTTTAGGTCGATCCAGTCGAAAGTTATCAATGATTGAATGATGTGGACTGAGTGAGACACTCAGAACTTGACCTTGCCACAAAACCTATCAATTTCTACTGAGCTGGTAACATATGTACGGAGGTCCCTGTTTCATTTGAGCCCAGTATTTAACAGTTTGGTGGAAAAAAGTTGGAGACTTTGAATTCGAGACTAGGACAAAATCTATGTTGCATGATGTACCTGCCTTTCTTTTGCCTAATACGTACCTTTCCTATTTAGTCATAAAGTGTTTATTGCGGTTTGGTAACCCACTTTTTCCCTGTTGTACCTTCTATGATACCCCCTCAAGTGACTGACACCCCTGTGTGTACGGATGCGTACAAAGTATATGCGCAGGTGGCAAAATTTAGGGACCGATCGACTTTCGAATATTATTCCAAGTGGGTTTCAAAGTTCGTCCCTAACAGCACGAACCTTGGTGCAGAAATTGAACCTTGTAACAACAGGGGGGGGGGGGTGATATTGGGGAAAAGCCAGCCCTAGAATAAGCGGGACAACTTCAAGGTCATCAGCTTCAACTAAGCAGACACACTGAACTTGGGGATCAACTAATATTAGAACCAGTAGGACAGCGTCAAGATCATCAACGTCAACTTCTTCCATGTCGTGAAAAAGAGCAAGATTGAGGTGCAAGAGAGTGCCCTTTTTCATGATTGACTTCATCAAGATCCTCCACCCCATAGACTGTCTGGCCCGAGTCTGAGCCAGCTTCTACTTCACCAGGTCCAACTTCCTTCGACTGAACTCTGCACTCTGCCAGCATATGGATGCCCTTGGTGGCTTCACCTCCCCATAGATGACGCTGAGTCGGTCGGACATGCCGACAGACACGTTGTGAACAGGTGCAACGCCGTCGAGAACAACACATGTGGAGGAGAGAGTTGACGAAGTTCAGTTGGAACTGCTGCTGCCACCTTCCCCCGTCCTCCACCTGCAGTAAGTACAGGCACACCTCTGGGCTTTGAGATAAGACCCCTCTAAGGCAGGACTCATTTTCCTCATGCACAAATTTAAGCTTGTTAAGTTTTCTGCACTTTTTCCTCCCAACCCTAACCGAGTCTTGTTTGCCTTCAATGTCTGCGGAGCCGAAGTTCACGTCGAGGAGACTCCTTTGCTGCGCTGACGAGGGGATTGGCCAAAGAAAGGTTTTATTACTCTTGTTCAATTTTGCCGCTATTATATGTTACATACAATTAGGGTCCTCCAATCGTTGAGAATTTTTAATGCGAAACAACCAACTTGATGAGCCCTCAGTTGAGCCTCCTCAGTCAATGCTGGGGATCGAGGACAGCATTTTCAGCGTGAAAACTCCAGCTTTTAGCGAAAAGCTTCCCACGTTAGTGAGAACATCTGTTAGATGTCTGAACAATGTGCTATTGAAAGTATTTTTATGTCACACACGTTACCAAGCTGGAAACTGTACAGCCTGAAAGAAAATGACAGCTGAGATCAACCAACTCCACGTAGACTTGAGTCCAATATCAACCCTTTCTACGCCCACAAGAATATGTCGACACAAGTGCAGACATAATGGGTGCGTTGGAAAATGTCACTTTTCCTTTGATGGAGCCTGAGGTATGATTACAGCAGACTCAAGTCCGGGTTGTTTGTGGACAAAATGTGTTTTACCACGCGAATCTTTAACTTTAAGCTATTTGACACACTGAGTGTCTGGCCATAACTTGTGACTGGATTGAGCTACAGCATTGGTTCACACCTCTGAGAAACCCCGACAATCTCCACATAAACAAGTCTACTTTCGTCCCCTCAGTTGTTCACAGAGCAAAGTTAATAGAGTTTTCTCGATAAAAGTCTGAGTGTTTTGTGAACTAATGGGCGGTCCCGGAGCAAAAGTTCATATCAGTTCGGTTATGGAGGAGATTCTTAGGGTTCTAAAGAGGGGTGAATCACTTGTCTAGCTCAGTCCAGTCAAAAGCAACTGTCAAAAATAGAAATGCGTCCTGTACACTTTGTTTTCGAGACATTCAGCAACAGCTACGGCCATGCCTAAGGCCAATTTCACACCCAAACTAAAGAACAATCACGCTTTTTGAACTAGCCTAAAACATAGCGTTGTATAGAAATACCTGCAGGCACTCAGACTCTTTGTACAGTACAAAATGCTCCTGTTTACGCATGCACACTTGCGTAGACATTCACTGTTCAGTTCTCACGTTCTCAAAGGTACAGTTGCCACCGGGTCTCTACGTGCTGCGGGGGGAAATTTTTAGTGGCTGATTGGCTCCTGGTGAAGTGCAGACAGGTTCAACGTCATCAGGAACAATGTGGGTAAGATCTGCATCTCGGGAGGTTCTTGATGGTGTCAACCATGCTGGGTGACACAGTGCAGAGGTAGTTGAGGCTGATGACCTTGAAGCTGTCTCGCTCGTCGTTTTCCCCAATATCATAACACCCTCGCGGTTACAAGGTTGAATTGAAGCCCCAAATGTCCCCATTACTCATGGCGAATTCCTAACGCCATGAGAGTAATATTGAAAAACCGATCAGAGTCTTAATTTTGCCACCACAGTATAGTTAGGTTGCAATGGTTTTTTTACAGGTAAGAAAAGTTGACTGAAACAATCAGTCCAAAACCCAAATGTCTTTTATACAGAGGCAGTGACAAAAAGTTTCGGAGTGTCGGTTCTTGCCTCATTTCAAGCTCGACCCGGCCCGGTTCGTAAAGCCTATTCCATCACTATGTCTTAGTAAGAAAACGCAGAAAGAGGAGCTCACCTGGGGGGGGGGGAGGGGGGGGGGCTAAAAGTCTCTTGGGGTGGGTGGGTGAGTTGTTTGGTGCGAGCCGAAAGCATGAGCTCCACAGATCTGTGTAAAAGAGACAGAGCAGCCCCCAGAAAGTGTCATCAAGCACGACAGCTTGTGCAAGTGGAAGTCATGGCAAGTAGCGCAACCTCATGAGGATGCAGTGGAAAGTTTATGCAGCACCTCCTTGTAATGCACACACCCAAAACTTTTCTTGGTTGTGTCTGGCAGAGGTGGTGGCAATATGGAGTGGAGTGGAATCAATTCTCCTATTTTCCCGGAAAATTTGACTCTGCTAGACGTGACGAAGCCAGTTGAACATGCACCCTGGGTCGTCTTGCCCCCACTTTGGCAGGTGACCCGAAAACCCGGCGAGCCGCACCGAGGCCGCCCAGGAAAATCATAGAAAGTCTCTACAATGAGCGCGCACGAACCTGACGACAATTGACGTGACTTCATCTTCGAGGTGTTGCAAAAACATGTCATGTGGCAGCTCTGAACGCTCCTTTCCTGACATCATCAACGTTATTTGCACAGAGGGTTTCTTCTTTCCACCTAGAGAGTTCTTTTGAAGGTGGTCTCTTCCCCTTTCAAAAAAATCTTAAACTTCAAAATAATAGTACAGTGTTTCCGTCTTGTAATGTTATTTAAAGCAAAGAAAAGTGCTGCGGAGTCGCACAAGCTTCTCAGGGGATCTTGCAGAAATGAGGCCACATCTAGCAACATTGGGAGAAGGAGGAGAGCGACGATGTTAAGATCAATGTGGACCTCAACCTAAGACAAGAGTGGAAAGTTTGGTTGAGGAGGATCAGCGAAAGTCTGGAGCAACACGGAGCAAGGAATCTGGGCTCTCAGTTGATATCTGAGACGTGATCCTGCTCAGAGATCTGGACCACTGAAAGCCTTTGGCCCCTTGGGTCCCTCGCCTATGACCACAAAGCAACGCATCTGGGGTTCGAAAGGGATGTCAAGCAAAGGCTGTTGCCCAAGGAAGCACCTTGCTGAATGAAAAGCACAGACAAGACTTGGGCGAGGCTCTTCAGTCCGGAGATGACGTCGCTTTCGGGGCCTGGCTAACGGATCTTTTTCCCCTTAGGAAAGTTGTCCGGAGTAATAAAAAAAAGACTTGTTGCCTTTTTGTACTTTCTAGATATGACAGAGAAGCCACCAACGCACACTATTTGCTCAAAGTCATGATCATCTTCTGTAAGGGTCCTAGTGCGGAAATAACCTGGATCCCTTTTGCCAGGCCCAGAAGAGTTTTTGGCTAAGGAGAACGGCTTGGCCATCCTCCTGAGGCACCCGAACCAGGCCTCCGGCTACTCCTTGCTGAAGAAGGAGTTGACTGGCCAATGAATGGAGTCTGTCAATAGCACAAAACCTTTCATGAGTCCGCGACTTGGCTTGGGTAGTATAAAAGAGATGTAGACGGCGACTATGCCGAAAAATGGTGTTTGGCAACTTTGCTTCGCAACTGTTACGTCATTCGAGACTGTTTGCCTAAATTCCCTGCTCAATAATGCACGGAATGATTTAGATGAGAACGTCGTGCCCGTAGCTGTTGCTCAATTTACGAAGAGTTTGAAAAATAAGGCATTTCTATAGTTCTTTGTCGTGTTTCGCCGCGAGTTTTGAAGCTTGCCACATGAACGGAGGGAACCTCACCAAGTCCTGCACTAAGATACTCCCAGAGTGGCTCCCAACGCGCTTTATGTGCAAACTTTAAGTGGTTGTGAATATTTCCAGGCAATAAAGCTAAAAATAGAAGCTTCAACCCGGCCACTAGCGCACCAGCCTCCATCCACGTCGTGCTCGCAGCCACCTCGGGCTCGACCTGAGCCAAGAGCTCGACTCCATCCCTAGCCCAGTTCCGTCTCAGCTCGAGGTTGACGTTCGAGCTCACCATGCATAATATATAAATCAAGGGTACGGGAGAGAGAGAGAGAGAACAATTGTTGTTGCCAGCTTTCGGGCGCAATCAGCCGAGTCCTCTCGCTGCCGCCGCCGCCGCCGCTGTTTTCCCTCATACATGCGCACACGAACGGGGGGGGGGGGGGGATGACAAAGGGGGTCAGCTGCAGTCACTCGAGATGATGCTAATATGGAGATGAATCTTATCATATCTCTGCTGCGTTCACATTCTATATGTACTTTTTTCTTGGCATGGTCAAGGAGGGAACAAACATGATACAGACACGCAAGGGGGGGGGGGGACAAAAAAGGCGACGAGACAGAAGTTGTGCTCCCCACCAACTTCGTCCAGCTTCGACGTCCCCGGAGAAAGCTTAGTTCACCCACCCTCTTGTCTGCTGGAGCTTGGGTCAAATGAGAAGTCGATATATTGGGAAAGGCTCGTCGTAAAGCAACATCTGTGTCTGTTCACGTACTAAACAAGTCTTTGACAGACGTGGGTCTTGATGATCAATGACGAATTTCGGACAGGTGCGCGCACGTGCGACCATTTCGCAGAATTGGGGAGGCCTTTTAGGCATGAAGGAGGTGGGGGAGGAGGGGAGATTCGCTTAAACCCAATACTGACAGCAAAATACGAGAGTGCAGACCCATTTGCCAAAAAAGGGCCCTCCAGCATAAAGAATTCATGATCAGGATGTGCCTGTGGATGCATACCTGAAGGAGAGAGTGAGGAAAGGAAGACAAGAAATACGCACCTAAGCTCAATTCTTCTCCCAAGTTCTGTTTTTCTCCTATTCCTTTTTTCAAGGGAAATCATCGAGTAACAGCAAAAAAGCACAAAAATTACTTGGGATTACTTTTGTACTGCACTTGCAGCGCACACGGACTTACTCATCGTCATTTCAGTTCTATTGGAGAGGCTCAGCAGACCCAAAGATTATTGCCTTCAACACATATTACACGAATGTGGACCTACGCACAGTAATAAGCCTTGCTCTCAGGAGAGACTTTTCCAGAATATCTCTTACCTATTGATCTCTTCGACGGTAAAGCTGGACTCCTGTCTGGGCAAGACAGGAGCTAATCTGGTCGCAGGCGGCGGCGGCTGCGGCTGCGGCTGCTGTTGCTGCTGCGGCTGCTGCGGTAGCTGCGGCGTGTGGCGCGAGCGCGAAGACGGCGGCCGCAAGATGGGCGAGGGTGTGAGAGATCTCGGCGGTGGCGGCTGCGGCGGTTGCGGCGAAGCGGCTGCCGAGACAGCGCGGAGACTTTCTGACCTTGAACACTGCCTGGAGAAGAGCACCGAGTCCGGAATGGAGACGCTGTCTTCGCAAATCGTCACCTGCCGCTTCAGCTTGTGAGTCTGCGCGTGCATCGACTTGGCCTGCTTCAGGTGCGGCGCGCGCGGTGAGCGGGACCCGCTTGCCGCGGGAGAGACCGACGGCGGCCGCGAGAGGCAGCCGCTGCCACCGCCACCGCCGCAGCCGCCGCAGCTGCTGCCACCACCGCCGCCGATGCCCCCGCCGCTGAAGGTGTACGCGGGAAGACTCGACTGCCGCCGTGGCCAAGGTACCGCGCTCATTGGCGAGACACTCCCGCCGAGGCCGCCGCCGCCGTAATTGACGCAGAGGCGGTTTCCGCCGCAACTGCCGCTTGTAGAAAATGAGGCCTGCGCGGCTGGTTCTTCGGCCGCCGCAGTCGGTGACTGGACGCTTCTGGCCCTCTGCGGCTGCTGGTAACTTCTCCTCAGCGGCCGTTGCTTCCCGCCCGACGCGGCTGCCGCCAAGGCGTACCCGGTGGAAGAGGCGAATGGGGCACAGCTGACCAACCCGAGCGACGACATCGACCCCTCCGGCGAGTCCAGATCCAACGTCTTGACCAGTGGACAGGGGAAAAGGTTAGAATATTGCTTCTCGGAGCCCCTGCGGCCCAGGTTGACCTCGCTGCCGCCCAGCGGCATCTTCCTGTCCCCGGATGCTGCCGCCGCGGTGGCCGCCCTGGAGTGGACTGTGGAGCTGGTCGAGTGTCGCTTGTGCAGGATCGAGGCGGTGCCGGCCTTCTGGCGAGCCCTCTGGAAGAATCTTGGCGTGGAAGAAGAAACAGTCTCGAACAGTCTCGACCTCGACGAGGTTGGCGCAGAGGCTGCTGCAGCCGCCGCGGCTCGACCGGCTGGCGCTGCCGGCGTGGCAGCCGCCGTGGCGTGACTGTTGCATCCGTCTTCCACGCTCCTGATGTCGTCGAGGCCTCCGATGGCCGCCGCCATCCCCGTGGAGCTGGGAATGAGACAGAGAATGAGCTTTTTTTTTTGCAATGTCGAGGCTGCATCAGTTGCTGTCGATCAATCTAAACGAGTAAAATTCTTTCTAATCCACCCCTAGTCATTAGACACACGATGTATCAAAGTCGAGAGTGGAGTTTCCCGAGTTCAGTGATGTCTTTGAAGTCGAGTGGCAAAAATGGATCAAAGGGAGGTAGAAAGAGAAGCTCTTGAAAATTTCATGTGCAAAAAAAAAGGCTCACATTTTTGCAAGCAGGTTTCTTTCTTTCTCTCTCTCTCCTAGCAGATCTAGTGGTCAAGACGCATGCAAGGTTCATTTTTCTTCTCTCATTCTCCGGCAATGCCAAGGCCAAGAGATAAATGGTGGAGATGCTCTGATTCTACGTAAACACTCAGTCCGAACAATGTTTCCGGCCTGCGCCGCCGGCCGGTGCAGCGTGGGCAGCACCACCAATGCGGGCCACGGCGTCGGGGACGATCTGGTGGTGGTGGTGGCGGCGGCGGCGGCCGCGGACACAGACCGGCAGAAATATTGCTCTGCTTTCTCGGCGCTTTGTGTGTTCTAATCCTTTCCACTCCCATCGCCCTGATACAAAGAAAGTTGGAGAAGAATCTCTTGTCATGTCTGGAGGGAGCTGAGGAAGCGCCTTCTTTATTGATACTTCGGGCTTATCTGATACAAATCATCAGCCCGAGGCCAACCAGGGTTACTTTCAGCCCGGTCTGGCCAAGCCAGATCCTCGCCATGGTCGTAAAGCTTTGGCAAACCTTGTCTTGTCTTGATAGTGCAACATTTTCATTAAATGGGAAGTAATGGCACAGGAAGGGGCTTATGAATAATGGAGACAGACAGCGTTAATACCTGATGCAGCTGTAAAAATTGGGGCTCTGCCCTGGTACACGCACAATAGTATCGATTAGGTATTGTAAAAGTTTTGCACACATTCACCCACGCCATAAAGTCTTTGGCGAATAAGCTTGCACAAAGCAGAAAAGAAGAAAAAACTACACGCCAATGTATATAAGCATTGCCATAAAAGCTGTCATCGAGGCCGCCGCCATCTCCTGGGCGTCGTTTCTGCTCGTCGGCGACTTTCACTTTGTTCGCGATATTTAGCAAAAATGTCCATAAGCGCGACGGCGACGGCGGCGCACGAGGGAAAGCCCGAAGCCGGCGTGGGCGATGCCGCCGTCGCCGTCGCCGCCGTCGCCGCCACCGCCGTCGCAGTCGCAGTCGCCGTCCGCGGAAAAAAATATTTTCCCGACCGAAACTAAGTGTGAAAGCCGGAAGCAGAAAAATCGGGTACGTACAACGCTTATGCAGGCCTGACCGACTCAGTCTTCATGGGTGCAGCCTTCGCTCTTCTCGTTCTGCATCAGGTCGGCCTCGGCGTTGACATCCTCGGCCCCGAACGAACAAGGGGCCTCCACTCCACGGCCTCGTTGATGCTCAGCCTCCACTCTGTGACGGTCGGACTCACAAGCTTCCACCAGGTCTCTCCGAACTGTACTGAAGAAAGACAACGAGGTTCTTTCTTTCCTTCTTTCTTTCTTTCTTTCTCTCTCTCTCTCACGCGCGCGCGCAAGTTGGCGCTTTCTCTCTCTCTCTCTCTCACTGTATCTTTCTCTCTCCAAACCCAAGGATCCATTGAATTTGGCGTTTTCGTTGGAGGCTCCTTTTTTCCCTCCACAAAGGTCTGTCTCTTTGCCTTGAGAGTTGTGGCTTTATTTTAAGAGAAATTACTCTATCCCTTGTACGCCAAAGTAGCATTTGCTGCGCTCTTACAGGACCATCTAAAGCTTTAACTACTTCTTCCTCGTTTCAAGCTCATGTGCGATGTAGTTCTGAGAGGCGTCCACAGACCAAAACTTGAGGTAGAAAAATCTCATCTAAAATTCTCTACTAAGAGAAAACTTTTTGCCGCCGCAGGGGGCAGCAGCAGCAGCAGCAGCAGCAGCAGCAGCAACAACAACAACAACAGAAAAAGTTTCTTTTTTGTTAATTTCTGCGTTGGCTCAACATCCCCCCTCTCCATCCCCATCCCTATTCCTATAATACCCCCCCCCCTTCAACATGCCCATCAGTTGGTGAAGTCACCTTGCTGCATTGGCCTTATGTACAGGGTGGGCCGAAAGTTCTCGTCGCAGGACGACTGCAGAAAGTGTCTCATTCGAATTCCAGCCTTTCGATGGCAAAAAGAATTTTGTAAATCGGACCGAAATCGATCAAGTTGTGCCAAGTGGAAAGTTGTTTTTCGAGCCTTCCTCTCCAACTGTTTGGAAACTTTGTTAAATGTTTAAAGTCATGTGGGAAAACAGATGCTGCAAAAGTGACGCATTTTGCTACGGGCAGACAAAAAAAAACCGTGGGCATGACAAAGGAGAGCAGCCTTTTTTTGCAACTGTTGCTGGGTTTGACTTATAAGTTGGACAGGTCAGGCCTCTGCTTACAGTGCTTGACCAAAACGTTGACACACCTAAAAGTTTGGGCCAGGATGCTTCAAATTTCATGAAGCATCATTTTTGCCTCATGACCATGACGTACATGTGACCTTTTCCGGTGCTGCTGATGTTGGGATAAGAGTCCAGCGGATGAGTCCAAGCTGGTCCACGTCCAACTGTGACAAGCACAAGTAATGTTTCATGAAAGTTGAAGTCTCTGAGCCAAATTTATGGGCGAAGGATTTGATTTCTGGTGGGCACTGTTACTTTCGATCGTTGTCACTGTACTTGGCCAAGCATCTTGAGGCCTCTTTCCGTCCCACTGTTGGTGGTGTGAATAGATCAAGCTCGTACAGTGGAAACTCCATTTTGGCAGTGGGAATCAAGTCTGGGTAGCAGCAGGAATCGTTTCAATTCACGTAGAAATTGTGATTGAGAACAACTCTTGTTCACTGATCCTCTGGCTGAGGAGATTCCTAGTGTACCTGGAGCATAAAAAGGTCTCTATCAGTGCTTGTTAAGGCAGCATCGACATTCGTTGAAAGTTCAAAGATCATGAACGGAACCAAGAACCCAAAATAGGTCGAAGCTCAGTGCACCTGATGCCAAATCTCCCCCTCACCAACCTTTCTTGTCGCATGCCCAAAATACCAATCCCTTTAAAGAAGTGATTTTACTTTATTGGATGGGTTTTCCACTTTATTGGAGCAATTTTTCATTCCAGAGCCATATACGACTTTCCCGCTGCACTAAGTGTGTTTCACATTGGAGATTTTGTGGCCAATGGAAAGCAACAATTTGGCGGGAAAGGACAAATTGCCTGTCGGTGTGACTGAGGCCATTGGGCGTGACCTCGGCCTCAGGTGGACCTCGGCCTCAGGTGGACCTCGGCCTCAGGTGGACCTCGGCCTCAGGTGGACCTCGGCGCTCCGCATGACCTCGGACTGTCTGAGGTCAAATCACCTCAGTCACAACGAGGGAAACTAGGGTGCTACAATCTTATCGGACAGTATATTAGGCTAGGTCGAAAATTGGGATTCGCTGTGGGTGTCCAAAATTTGTAACTCCATATCATATGCAGACGTGGTAGTCAAATGTGAATAAAAGGAAAAGAGGTTTATGCATGCCCAAATGCATTTAAAGTTGCGTACTATTGGAAAAAAAAGTTGTAAATTATTTGCACAGGACCTGCTGTAAAAGTATTTTTCTGACAAACTCGAGCATGTCAGCATGTTGATAAGTGATTCTCACGCAGTTTGGCAGTTTCTTACAGCCACCAAGAGCTGAAATCTAGTTTCACAGCAAATTTGCTTCAGTAGCTTAGTACAAAAATTTCAGATCAAGTTGGGTATAAGAAAATGCAACTCTTTTTAAAAACTATTTGACTACATCTTCATCATTTGTTCTTAGTAGGCTAGGTTGAAAAGGGGTCACCTTCGTAGATTCATTGATGGCGTCTGGGGTTTGTTGCATGGGGTCAAAAGAGGAAGATGTCATCAAATACTTTTGAAAAAAAATTGTGTTTACCTATGTTCAACTTGATTTGAAATTTATTTAGTAAACCACTGTAGTAAATTTGCCGTGAAAGTAGATTTCAGGTCTGGTGGCTGTCAGAAGCTGCCAAACTGGGTGAAAATCACTGACCCAAATGCTGACATGCTCATGTTTGTCAGAAAAATATTTTACAGCAAGTCCTGAAGAAATAAAATTACAACTTATTTTACAGTACTACGCAACTTTACGGGCATAGCTAAAACTCCTTTTTTTCACTTTCATTTGACGACAAAGTCGTCATGTGGTATGTGGCTACAAATTTTGGACACCCAAGGGGAATTCCAATTTTCGACCTAGCCTAGTTCTTAGGTAAAAAGAACCCAGACCCCATCAGTGAATTTCCGCAATTAACCCTTTTTCCGACCCAATATATACGTACTCTTTGACGCGCAGTTTGGGCCATTTGATTCTTTTCACTGTGTTTGTTTTGACTACACAAAGTGTGTCACACATTGCAGATTTGGTCTCTCTCAATGCCTTAAATTACAACGAATAAGTCAGTGCTGTCTTTTTTGGCACCAGCGGCCAACACTTTGCCAACTCCTGGCGAAAAATCGTGTAAACATCGCCACAGGAGGTGGTTGAAAATGACTTTCAGCTTTTTAAGGGATTTCAATTGTACATCACGCATATGGAGAGATCTAAACACTGACATTAACCAGCACGGACTGAGTGCATTTTTGCACTTGCAAAAGCAGCCACAGCTGTTTGCTCTGCACAGCAAGAGCAAGAACGATGCCCACTCCAGATCTGCTGTTCCTCGCATGAACACGACTCCTTACTATATGATCCAACGTATTAAGACTGTTGTATCGATGTCGCCAATTCTGAAAATTATGGCCGGTATCGGAAAGTGCGATATCGCAAAACAACACCTTTTGCTGGCGGCAGCGGATAACCCCAGTCCCAGCGGCGGCAGCTAACAAGACGAGGAAGCAGAAGAGCAACAACGTGTGTAAGTGTGCGCAACAACAAAGTTGTGATCCGGTGCAGCAACAACAACGAAAAAGTGCGACGGAGCCTCCTCGTGCTTTGCCCGGCCGCGGAAGTGCGCAACTCGTCGGCGCGGTCCCCGGGGGCCCCGCTCAGCCGCTGGGGGAGGGAGGGAGGGAGGGAGGGGAACACGGGGAGAGTTTCCTCAGCTCAGGAGGCAGCTGTACGTGCACGAGAACCTGGGGTAGGTGAAGAAGCAGAGGCGCTGAAGCTGTCTTAAAGTACCTGACAGCTCTACTTTGTATTCACTAGCACTGAGGGGGGTCACATCAAATTGCAGTGGTCTCCCTGAGGAGACCCGGGATAATTTCAAGTGTTGCCATTCATAGTTAAACATTCAGTGTTTGTTACTTCTGGACACGATTCCTGGTGTGAGCCCGACTCTTCTCAAGCCCTTGAAGCAGTGATCCTTGCTGCTGCAGACACGGTGCTCACCCTTGGATGAATGCCAAGAGTTGCCAGCACACCACGACCTTGGAAGCAGGATGCAGATGCACGTGGGAGGCAAGTAGTTAACGAAGGAGGGAACAGGGTGTTTCAGAGGTTCTTTGCTCATAACTCATGAGTGTCCAGCTTGATGTGGATCCAGATACCTCCTCCTTTATGTAACACAGATTGAGCACCTTAGGAACATGGTTTAGGAAAATATTTAAGCCTGTCAAGTAGGATCTCCATCAATGATATGAGTGAGGCTTTCGTCTTGTCCCACCCCTGTGTAGTTGAGGCATCTCATAGGAATTTAAGTGATTGTGGCTTTACGTGATGTCAAAGATCGACTGACCTGACGTAAATAGAAGTTGTGTGGAAAGGTCTAAAGATGATTCACAGTTAGAGGCTATCTGAGGACAAAGAACAATCTCGTTCGTGCAAAAGTGTCCTCTTTAATATAGATCGGACTTTCAACGTCGTACCGAATGTGTCGATTTAGACGAACTTGGCACAGACCGTAACATGAATCTCATGCAAACTGTCTATTTTAAGGGGGCGCTTAAGACTTAGAACATGTCAAAGTTGCGAAACACTGAATGGTCCTCGAGCGCTGGCGTGTATCAGTTTGCTTTTAGACGAGTCTCAGCTTTCCACACAGCCTTGAACCACTTCTATAGCTCAATTCAGTCGAAAGTTATGGCCGTTCAAAGTTGACTCCGGGGGCATAAAAATTATCATTTGTGCACAATCTTGGTCATACTTCAAAAAACAAAAAAAAGTGATCACGCTAAACTAAAAATCCGCCAGTTCAGTTCTACCAGAGATTCCCGGTCTCCACACAGACACAAACCATTTCTGTGACTCCGTCCAGTCAAAAGTTGCGGTCTTCACACTTGACCACCTTGAGCACAAAGATGGTGCAGTCAATCTACTTCCCGCAGCTGGGCGTGACCGCTGTTGTGGTCAGACCCCCTTGAGACGTTCGCGCACTGTGACATCAGATTCGGGGGCAGCGAGTTCATGCACAAGGAGATCAAAGACGCTAAACTCGTGCCAATTGAAACCCACACTTCTACTGGTGGGTGCTTTCTCATGGCAGATTCGCATCTTCACAGAGCTCCGATTTCCCCCCATGAAGCTGAAGTCCAGGAGCTGGATTTTTAGTTGAAAAATCAGTTGTCATTTTTGGCCTTTGTCATCTTGACCGAAAATGGGTGATTCTGAACTAGGAGTGCACAGAAGTTGCCAGATTTTAGAGAAAATGCAGGTCAGTCCAGTCAAAAGTGGTGAATGAGGGAGTGGCCAGTGGATCGTCTAAGTCGTCACACCCTGTAGACGTTTGTATACAGTGTGAACCAATGATCAGCTATGTAGCCAAACACGATTTGTTCTTGCTCCAGTGGGAGTGCCAGGATTCAGGAGCCGACTTCGTCTCCCACGGTAAGACTTTTCCGCCGTTTCTGATGGTGGTGGGGTCGGAGCAGTTGCAGTCGGCGGCGTCCCAGTTGCCACGGGGACTCCGGGTGTGTCCTTGGGGTCTCCTGAGGCTCACCAGTGGCGGAGAACTTTGTCCCATCATATGATACCTCGTTGTCACAGCTATTTCACGCATCGGTTCCGAAAGATGAATCATACAGCCTTAAGAATGCTAAGTGAGAAACAACTTCTCCAAGTAGATAATAAGTAGATACTCTAATATAAAAATCGAGAGTCTTTTCCTGCGCCTGTCTGTCCTGGAGAACAATGCAATACAAGAATTCGTACGTAGTGAACACGCCTGCTGTCAATACATATGTGGTTAATATGTGTGGCCGTACGTCCGCCACAGAAAATTCGTGTGTGCAAGAAATGGTGCCCAAATTGCGACCTGTCGACGTAGAGGGCGCCAAAAATGGTGCCAAAATTTGCGCATTTTGCCTGTGTGGCAAGAGCGTATGTAGTTGCTACATGGCAGACATGCACGTAGTGAGCACGTATGCAGCAGCCACACGTGTTACGTCCACGTACGCGGGTTGCGTGTTCGGAAATGCAGTACAGTACATCAAGACGTGCATGGAAAGTCAAAGCTTTGACCTCAGTTCCTGCCTCGAACTCCGTATTTAGTGAACCACCTGAAGAGGATCAGTGGGAGGAACCGTAGCTCTCCCGAGGGCAACGTCCTCTTCAAAGAGGACTGGCTGTGCAACCCTGCATCAGCGGCCCCCGTGGCGGCAAACAAAAAATTGTCACCGGCGTCAGCGACGAGCAGATGACGGACAACAAGCTGTGCTTCAAGTTTCCGAAGGCTGAAGCAGAACTGGGCCTTGGCCGGCTGGGGTAGTTCCAGCCTTCTCTTCCTACTTGACTCCTGACTCAGGGCACTCCAGTCAGGCAATCCCGGACGCCGTTGTCAGCGTGGACGTCAGTTTGGAGGTTGTGGAGTCACCTATGCTGAAGACGTTTTCATGAACCTTGGTCCTGATGAGAGTTGTCGGAGGGTGGCCAGAAGGTGCATTTTGGCTTGGAGGGTGATGGGTGTTCTGCTTTCCAATGATTGGTTCAACCATTTCAAGCAGAACTCTCCGGGTCCATCCTGAGTGCGATGGAGGACTTCTCCAGGTCAGTTGCCTCCACCTCCTGGTAGATGAGCATGAGGCTTGTCACCAGCTTGAGGCCATTGCTAAGTCTTGTTTGTCTGCCTTTTCCTGTGTACCTCGTCGTCCTCGTCACGGGCCATGCTGCTGAGCCTCAGGTCGGCGGCCGCTTCTGCCATAACCGGATTTGAAAAAGTGGGAAGTGACCGAGCATGATGACTGCATCGAAGTCACCTGAAGCTGCAACGTGCAGGGTCCCTCAAATAGTGTCAGTCGAACCTGACTACAGGTTGTGCGGCCATCTGCGAGCAGAGGTCCCACAACGACAGCGGCGACTGCTCGGCCACGCGCGCCTGCAGGATGTGAGGAGACAAATTGGAACACCCGTCAGGGCACAACTCGTGCACGAGGACCTGCACGTGTCTGCATGCGGCAACTGCAGCTGTGAAGAGGACTTTCCAGGCAAAAACCATGACAGTTATTCTGATGGAAAGCAATTTGTACCCATCTCAAGCAGCAAGGAGTCCCAGCAAACATATGCAGATGCTTCAACACCCTGTTTGAAACAAAGAAAGCATGCAGAGACACTTTCATCGGGCGTTGGATGGAGCAGAGACCAAGAAATAGCAGCGATTCGTCTTGGTTGCCCAGAAAATCTGAGCTTTCCGAAAATGCTTTCATGGTTGCAGGCTCGTTCAGACAAAGTTACTGACACTTCTTGTCTCTCCGGTTGTTGTTCGTGTCCCTGTTCTTCTGCCCCTCGCCCTTGTCCCTCTTGCTGTCGCTCGCGTCCTTGTTCTTCCGCCCCTCGCCCTTGTCCCTGACGTTGCTCTGCCGCCACTGACGCACACTTCGACTCCGGTCCGGTCCCCGGGCCAGCAAGTCCAGGAACAGGCGCGAGCAGAGCAAAGCTGAGAGGACGAGGATAAACCTGCAGCTTTTTTTCCTTCTACCTTGCCGAACGAAGCAAAAACAGCTTCTTGGAGAGAAAGTGTGGAAGAAAAAATGTGGCTTTCCGGCGCCGTCGTCGTCATTTTAGGTAATTTACTTTTATGGGAATTGTACCCAGTGCGAAAGTTAAATTATTGCGTTTTGCCTCTTACCTTACTTTCCATTTATCAACACACAGGATAAAACTTTCCTCCTTTTTCTCTTGTTTCTACTTTTTTAACACTCTCGCTGAGGTGAGGAGAATTTTTTGCTGTCGCATCCTGGAAGAAGCACCGAAAGTCAGGTGTCGATATTATGGAACTTTCAGTTGGCCGTTGCGGACCTGCGGTCTCGGCTGTGTCTCTGCACCCACATGTCCGTGTGTGCCGTGAATTCGTCTGTCTGCCCTAGCGTTGACGACCCCGATGGGGACGATGTCACCAGCGACGACGTCGATGGCGGCGGCAGCAGCGGCGACGACGACGAAGAGCGCGACCATCGAGAAGGCTTCTCCAGTAGCTTCGCAGTTGTTTCAGACAATGAAAGACATGCATTTGGCAGACTTGTCCGCACCTTCTACAACTCCACAAAGTTGTTACAGGACTTCTCCCATACTCGTCGTCGGACGACAACAGCCACGCGGACGACCTCTCGGCCGCGCTCTCCGCCTTCTTCGCTCGCTACCCGCCCTCCTCGCCGCGAATCCGGACCGAGCTGCCCTTCTCGGGCCTGCCCTACGTCTTCTTCTCGAGGACCGACCATGAGCGGGTGGGGATCATCCTGGAGGGGGCCGACGACTTGGCCTGGAAGGAGTCCGAGTGGTGCCCCGACCAGGACGAAGTGGCCCTGACCGAGATGCTGGAAAACGTCCAGGAGAGGTGACAAACTCGTTTCATAAAGCGTCAACGATATCTGCACGCTTTTCCTTGGGAAAGATTTTGGAAGATCCGCACCAGATTCTCTTGTGTGCTTAGCTAAGCAGATTGGACAAAGCTGACTTAAGCAGGGGTGGAAGGAAACTTTTTTAGGCAAGACCTATAAAAAAAAAGATCCTATTATCCACAGGGTGGATCAAAAGTGACTTTACAAGCGAGGCCATTTACTGAACAGATAAAAAACGTCGAGTACGTGACTTAAGACTTAAGTACGTACAGCATATGGAGGTAGGTACAGTCGAAGGCACTTAAAGTGCAAGATCTTGCGTGGATGACCGCAGCTCCATGACTCTGGAAGTTACTGCCGTGAAAATGTGTAATTGAGAATTGAATTGGCACTCGGAGGACACGGTCATGAGGCTCGCCCCGTAGTCGGGTGTGGAGGCCCTCCGGGCCGAAGGCCGTGGCGGGTCAGGTGCTGCCGCCACTACACTCTACGAAGTCACAAATGGCAGTGGCTGCTCTGAAAAAAGTTAGTGATGAAAAATGTTTGTACTTTCAAGAAATTAGTTTTAACAGTTTCGTTCAGATGGTTCCAATGAGGGCACAGAAATTGATCTGGTTCTTCCTCCACTTGGGCTGACCCAAGCTGTTTTTGAACAGTCGGGCTTTGATACAGTAAACTCCGAAATGTTAAAGATTTTCGATACACTGAAGGTTGCACTGCTTAACGGAACTTTATCTCATTGAAAAGACCCGCATAGATCATAGTGAAGATCTCTATGTACTGAACTAGAGGCTGCTGACGGGAAACTTTTGTGCCGTATCGAAGTTTGCCTAGACACATATGTGTACATGCGCGGTGAAATATTGTATGATAAAAAGTACGCAAAGCAACCGGGTGGACCGGATCTCGGTGTAAACGATCGGAAGTAATCTGGATGATGTAGCTGATAAAGCTGGACAGATGATATTTCTACAGCGCATGGTTAACTATGCAGCAAAGCTCTTTAGACAGCGCAGGATGTGGAGTTGGCGCGAGGGGAGCTCGCGTAAGAGATCTTGATAACGTCAGACTGGGTCATTCTCTGAGTCAATGGAAGTCATGGCCTTGGCAACATCTTTGCTCTCTCGACGTGCAATGATAATTTGACACAGTCTGTTCAGCTTGGCCTTTTTGCTAAGACTGCATGAACGTTGAGAGCAGCAATTTGAAAGTCACACAGTCAACTCGATTTCATGCGTACCTGTCCCCATGTCCATCGTGGACGTGAACAAAGCTGCTTGAGGCGACTCATGGTCCATTCAGGAGTACAACAATGCTTTTGGGAAGTGTATCCACGCTTTGAACGTCGGCATGGCTGGACCTCAGCAGTCTACGCCCCTGGCAGCAGCAATTTGTGGTCCCTGGTTCAATATATTGTTATCCTTCTTGGTCCAAAATGAACTCTTCTGGCAAAAAAAGATCTTCATTTCTCTCCCCGAGATATAACTAGGAATATTAGGTCATTGTTGTCACGCAACAACTGCAAGTTCTCAAGTTTCTCAATCTGTCAGGTACGTTGCTGCCGGTTTGTACTCCCCCCCCAACACCAATGCGTCGTTCGAGATCTTCTGCGCGTTGGTGGCGCAGCCGCCGTCTGAGCAGGCTTTCATCGTCCGCAGCGGACACTCGCTGCGCACCAAGGAGGACATCACGAGGGAGATCGTCTTCCACTTAACGGATCTCCTGGAACTCATGGGCAAGAAGACGCACCAGCACCATCTGGAGCAGGTAATTGACCAGACGTTCACCCCTCTCCTTGTAACCTTCTTTAAGGTTTTTCGTACTTCTGAAACTCTTGTCATACCAAAGGCTCGCACTCTTTACGTGCGCTCGAGTGTAATCCCCCAATCCCGTGTACATTTTCCAGCAACTCCGACGTGATGAAGACTCCGGCAGCGTCCCTGGGGTGATGGAGTCTGATCCGGCTGAAGGCTTAGACGCGTTCAAGGCCAAGGCCAAGGCGGAGGAAGGACAGGAGCAACTACCAAAAGGCGAGGAGAAAACGGTTACAACTTTCTGTGCACTCCGCCGCTCAGTGGGAAGAAAGAGTTCAACTCTTTCGACTTTCAAGTGCCTTCGTAAAAAGGTCAAGTGATAGTGTGGCGTAAGCGGCCAATTTCCACTTTCGCGCGGCTGATTGCGACGGTTTTCGCGGCTGCTTTCAAACTCGTGCGCGGCTGGTTTTGGCGGCTGATTTCTAGCATTTTCGAGGCTGATTTCCAGGTTTTGCGCGGCTGATTTCCAGCTTTTGCACAGTCCGCACAGTCCGCACAGTCCGGACAGACGGACAGACGGACAGACGGACAGACGGACAGACGGACAGACGGACAGACGGACAGACGGACAGACATGCGCTACGCTTTATATTTTTTCCTACCCAACAAAGTGGGGAACGCGTACGTAACGTATAGATGGGTCGACGGCTGTGGAGTGGCAATAGAAAGTCAGTTTGTCCAATACTCTTTGAGTGCCTTGATGGCAAGAGTCAGCAAGTAGAGGTGGAGGGAGCGTTCAGAGGAGGGTTTTTTTGCAACATATTTGAGAGAACATCCGCTAAAGGTCAAAGGGATCTTTCCTGTCCGCGTTTTAACTTTCGAATTGCAAACTCTCTTTAATCACCACAACTTTCAGAACTTGTGCTATATTTGCCTGCCTGAAGTTGGACGAGTGCAACGAGGAGGAGGCCAAGTTGTAAAAGTTCCTGAAATCTTTTCCAACAGTCTTGCTAACTGGGACTTCCCGGACCCTCTGATGTGACTCTTTTCTTCTTCTTCAGCTGCCTCCTCGGGCTCATCGAGTCGGACTGCGCTGGTGATCTACGTCATTGCCCTGATCCTCATCCTCGGCTCGGTGGCCGCGTTCCTCTACTACAAGCGCGATCGCATCCGGACCCTGGCCAGGGCGTCCAGACACCAAGATCAGGTGGAAGAGGCAGGAGCAGGAGGAGCTGCTTCAGGGGGAGCAGGACCGTCAAACGACAGCGTACGTACAATCGTGGCGAAGTCCCCTAACGGAGACATTAGGGGTAGAAATTTCATCTGGCACCTGGGGATCAGCCAGCACCCGTAAGACGACGTCGACAGCGTCAACGTCAGGTGCCTCACGTATGCCACATTAAGCCAGGTTGGGGGGTTGTGATGATTGTCGTCATCAAGTCCATCCCTGGCTTCTCTCTGCCCATGTTGTTCTGGGTGAGGTTGAGCTTTCTCCGACTTGACCACGTTCAATTCCCGTGTTGAAGTCGAAGGCCTTTTTCCCCCCACTGCACGCGCACGTTCAGAGAGAAGTCGCACTTGAGTGGGAAAAAGAGTCCCCGTGCAGCCGGAGGCTTTTGTTAATCCATTGAATATTGCACAAATATGAGCGTGGAACATGGGCAACTGCATTTTTGGATTTGGGGACGAGCTGCACCGGGCTCTGGAGCAGATCAGTCCTGTCAGAAATCAAGGGCTACCCTTCTGTTCTGTGATGTCACATGCTTGTTAGGTTAAAAAAGCAGGTCTCCACCTCATGACACATGAGAGTAATGAGACTTCCAAATATGCCTAGAGTTTGCTCCAAATCGCCCCAGATCAGCGCGTTGCAAGCCTAGATTTGGTCAAGTGATCGTTGCCACCGAATGAACCGTGTCGGCTGGCAACTTGGTCAAGGACAAGAAGGAGTCCCTGGGGAGCTGTGGCAGCATTGCCCGGTTGGATCGAAAGGCCTCTCAATGGCTGAATCAAAGCCTGTCCAACTCGGCTGGACTCGAATCAAGGTTGCTCGAATTTGGCAGTGCAAAAGTGTGCGTCAAATAATTGCTAAAACAGACCAAGGCTTTTGACTTTCATCTCCAGCTGAAAGGGCAAAAGCGTCGACACGTGAAAGGCCAACATTTTCGAGCCTGAGGCAGCTGACGTCGAATCCGGGTCGGATCAAATCAGAGCCGAGCGCAAATCCCGGCTCGAGCCGGATCAGCCTAGTTTCGATCCGATCCATCAGTGAAGGGGGGGGGGAGAATGAGGGGAGGATAAGGGAATATATAGAAGAAAAGCACCGAAACTGTCAGTGTTTCTAGTTTTCTAATATGTTATCGAGATTCCTGCAGTGAAGTGTTAGACAGTCAATTCTGGTGGCAGAAGTGGAGCATTTTTGTACAGTACAGTTTTTATCGGCATTTCGCTTATACCGGATATTTGTGCTATTTCCAATTTTTTACCACATGAAATATGCGCGATATACTTTTCCGGAATTCCCGACGCCTTGAATTTCCAGAAAAAGTCGAAAAATTATGGAATTCTGCTGGTGTGAGAGCCACAAAATACAACCACAGTTTTCCTATGCTTACTTTATTTTTCCTTCTTCAGTTTCTCTTTAAACTTCTGGGGGGAAAAATGAGTCGATTGTCCACTACTTAACATTTCTGACATTAGTTTAGGGCGGTTGAGTTGCACTTTGCTCCCACTGTTCAGGACGTGACTACCCTTCTTGACCTCCCGATTCGTGTACTACACTTGACTACCCGGGGGTCGGGGTCGGGTCGGGTCTGGGGGTGTTGGCCCGATGATCGTCATGGGCCATGAGCCGCAACATCTATGTAGACTAGTGTGAGAAAGGTGAAACTACAGTCCTGGCCGTAAGTAATTGCGTCGGGCATGACGGCATCTCCTACACTGTACTGAAACATGTTGAAGTGGAATTTTGATGTGGAACGTGTAGCTGTGATACTGGGACACAATGTTGAGTACACTGGGTCAATGTTGAGGCTGCCCATTTTGGAGCTAGAATGCTCAAAAGAAGGCCACCCGGAGGGGGTCCATGCCAAACAGAACACAAATATGACTTTTTCAGGGGGTAAAAGTCGATGAAATTGGCTGAAATTTTCATGGAAGAATCTGGACGCAAAGGCAGACATTTTCCTGGGGGATTCATCCCCCAGGCCCTCCGACGCCATGAGCAAGCATGCAAAAACATGAGAGTGGGGTGACAACTTGACATGTAAACAAAACTCATCGACGACACTCGGGACCTCTTGATGTGGACGGCCACTCTCACTACTACTGAGTAGTAGTAAGAGAAGGCAGTCCGGATGGCCGTCATTGGCAGGAGCGAGAGAAGACAGTC
>JAAUXU010168582.1_pt1 | contig 23654 bp, 22 predicted proteins | sample 7278151 | NCBI WGS metagenome assembly JAAUXU01 (sample SAMN14350113, study PRJNA611818) | marine sediment metagenome | isolation source: surface marine sediment (1.8m) | place: French Polynesia: Moorea | collected 2018-08 | reverse complement strand
CAGAGCCATCTCTTGGATCCCTGATAGGCAGCTTGGAGGCAGAAGGAGGGGTGAGCAATAGGGATGCATGCAAGTAGTCCGTCCTAGAGATGAGCAGTCCTCCGTTATTGATGGTAGAATATCCTATAGTAACCGGATTTGAAAACTCAGACCCCCAACATCACTACTCAAGCTGTCATTCGGCCTCCAAGCTGCCTATCAGGGATCCAATAGATGGCTCTGCCAGGCTGGACATCGGGGTGTAACTACTAAGTCTGTGGGTCGGCCAAGGCCAGTGAGGACAAGAGGCTGATCAAGACGATCCCAGCCAAGATTGTCCAAAATGGACAGAGAGACCGGCACTGAGCAAGTACTTTTCTCCGCTTCTCTCTACTCTGCCTATCAGGTCTATTTCCTGGCAAAACAAAAAGAGATGAATTCAAAATGTGAGTTTGACATTTTCAAATGTTTGGTCAGTTTGAGAAAATGGTAAACACGACTTAAAAGGGGACTCTGACAATGTCTCCAGTTCAGATGAGTTTCTTTGAGAACTAATGAATACTCGAAAGAATGTCAAACTTGGCTTTGTTTACTCATCTGTTGACCTAATGTTACCTGGTCCGGATGTAGGATCTCTCCGTCACAACTGCCAGGTCCAGACGCTAACCTTAGAGCACTGAAGCGTAAGATTGTCCTTATCCATTTTTGTAATGAAGGGTCGAGGCCAAATAACTTATTTGAAACAGTTTGAGGTCCCACAGGCCCGACACAAATGAAGGAGGAGTATCTTGGCTGAATGTGGATTGGTTGGCACAGTGCTGGACCGAGGTTAGTGCTTTGGTACTGAGATGAATAGCAGCATTGCAAGGATAGGATTCGCTCAATAACCAGATCACTCCAGGATCATTGCAAGGTCAGAAGTATCTCGCACACAAAAGTCTCTTCATCACGTAGAAGACGTTTCTTGGCCAAACGTCTTGTTTTCATTTGGGCAACGCACTCAATTTGGTGCTGCCCTCCCCTTGGCAGTCGAGTCCATCAACTCGTCGATCCTGGTGTTGGTCCATTCATATTCTCCTTCTGCGATGCTTCTCCGCATTGGGCTGAATCGCCATTAGCATCCAAGTTCCTGTTCTCTCCAGAGGAACTAGAAGAATTACCATAATACCTTCTTGAAAAGTTTTGTGCCAGAGCTGTTTGTCCTGGCAAGACTTTCTTAGCTAGCTTCAACTCTTGATAGGAAATCGTGGATAACCCTTTTCCCCTCCTTGTAAACACCCAGAGCAACGTTGTTTCGAAGTGATCAGGAAAACCAATAAGTTCTTCTGGGCGCTCAACTGACTGCTAATTAAATGGCTCGATGATTTCTGCAACTGAAATGAAATAGGATGGGCGTTATTGGATCACTTAAGCGTCACTTAGCTGAAGGGTGGCGAAGGTTTATATCTCGCTCGACAAACGGCTTCCATGTTTGTCTGAGTGAATATCGTTGCCTCATCAACAGTTGCTTTACATCACTTTGTAGGTGCTCATTGACTGCTCATCTTCAAGTTTTATTTGAGAGGATGATCCAGGCGCACCTGACCCATCTCTCTTCTGCCTCCTCAGTGTTGCCAAGTTGCAGAGACACAGACACAGTGCTTTTTATTGGTTGATGACTTCAGGCCCTGGTAACACTGCGATTTGCTACACACCATAGGCAGTCACTGACAAAGAAATAGGTACAGCACAGCTAGCAGTTAGTTCTCACTAGGCTAACAGCTGCCTTGTGGGAGTAGCTATCTATGACTTATGCAGTAAACGCAACTTTAGACCGCGATTTTGACCTCGAAACGGCCTCGAGGGGCACATCAACGTCCCCTGTTCGACGGTGCGTGAAAAGTAGTGTCTGCTGACCAAGTTTGGGGACGGAGGATCCAGCGCTTGGGGCGCCAACCTAGAGGTGTGACGAGCTTTTTGTGGGCTCGGGTCGGGTTCTTAAGTGCGGGCCTGCTGGCCGTGCGGGCCATCAAAATCTCCCAATGTCGGTGCTGGATAATGATAATCTTTTGTCTTGTCCTGCAGCCTCCTGCGCGCTTGAAGGGTGAGAGAAACATGCTCACAGCCGAAAAAAAATCTTGAAATCAAAGTCCAACCCAAATTAATAGATGCCCGAGAAGACAGGCATCAGTCAAATGCTTGGCCCGCGGGCCGAAAATTCGGGTTCATATTTTGATCCCCGGGCTCAAGCCCCGCCCGCGGACACCTCTAGGCCAACCTTGAGATAGACTCACTCACAGACCCGCAGACAGATGCAGAGATGTACGTTTAGATGTCAATCAAGCTTTATACATATGAATGCAACTCACGTTGTACCCTGCTGTGCCTGGCACAAAGCTACAAAGCGCCATTTCTGTCTGTATTACGCCTCGTCCTCGTCCATCCTCAACCTGTCCACGTGCGTCACGCTGACTTCGCCCTTGGCGCCGGCAGTGCCCTCCGTGTCGTCCATGCGAACTGCATGGACTGGAGCTTGAACCATTCAAGGAGTCGACTCATCTCAAGCTTCATTCTTTAATGAGAGATGTCGACTCAAAACTGATTTCGACTCATTTTGTTTGCTGACAAATTAGTCCCTGTCCTGGTCCTCATCGTCACTGAACAGATTCAAGACACCTTCAGTGTAGCTGTCCTTGACTCTGATGATGTCCCACGGACTCTCCCAGACCTTGAGCTGGGTGTTGGGTTTGGCGTCAGGTGAGGTCTCGTCCCGGAACCCCTCTTCCCCAAGGTTGCCCACCGGCCACTTTTGGGAAGCCTTGGAGGAGTCTGGTTGTACTCCCCCTGTGACAATGGTGGGCCATAATGGCGGGGAATCCTCACAAGGTCAAGCACGTTGTCGGGCCCGGGATGACGCAGGGCAGAGACAGGTGGATTGATAGGTACCAAAACCCGGGGGAAAATTAAAGTTTAGTTTTTGTTTGCAGGAGCAATTTCCTGATGAAGCTCATAAAACCGCACCCCATGTACGCACTAACCCTACACCGACCAGCTTGACTCACTGGTCCATTCTCGACAGGATCGCACCATGTTTCAGCAGGAAGTGTCCGTCTTTCTGTGTACAGTTCATAGTGGTCGTGACTCACTGATCTGGCTCCTTGTCTGACTCGAGCCACATCTCTTTCAGCCACCAGCACGCGTCACGTTTTGGTGGAAAATTTGAATTTACCTTTCGCCACCCAAAAATGCACTCAAAAACACATTGAAACCTATTGAAACTTTGAGCACATCCACACATGAACTACACACACCTGAATACACTATCAGAACGCAGCCCCAATGGCGCAGAGCCATGGAAACTGATGGAAAAGGGAAACCGTGACTTTTTGTTAGGATTGCCACCCTCCTGTCCTCCGTCCCCTTATTTTCAACTTGCTGGACTCTCTGTCCTGCTGTCATCATTGACACCTTCTGATAATAAATACTGCTACTGCACAGATGGAGTATATGTGCATGACACGTGTGTAATGCAACGTATGATGTCTATGACTCACACAGGAACATGGTACATTGCATCTCAATTTTGGCCTCAAAACGGCATTGAAATGCACATTTAGGCCTAGGCCTCCTGCTTGACAGCGCATGAAGACTAGAAGTGTCTGCTGACCGAGTTTGAGGACAAGCAGCACAGTGGTTGGAGTGCCAACGTTATGACAGTGAGAGGAGCACAGACAGGGGCACGTAGGACCTCGCGCTTTTTATGGACTACGAGACTCCGGCTGCCAGTTGTCCTCTCGCTCCGGCAGAGGCCTCTTTTTGTGGGCCTTGGGCCCACTCACTCTCACTTTTGTTTTGCTTACTAGTCAATTCATTTCTCCCTCTTCTGGAGCCATCGGTTGCACACTTCTGTTATCCGGGGAGTTAGTGCGACAAAAAATTACGTTTTCTACATTACATTTCCATCTGTTCAGGTTAGTGGTGCTTTCTTCGCATTCGGGAGTCAGGATCTGTTCACCCACCTAAGAAGACAACGAAAGAAGTGGCCAGGCCCATGAGGAGAAAGTGATGCTGAGCTTCCATTAATCTTGTCTTGGAGATCTTCTTGGACATGAAGCACTTGAATGTTGCGTTTCATAGCAGTTATGTCACTTTTGTTCGCGACGCTCTTATTCTGTGGCAATTCCGGATATTCAAGGTTCAAGCTCACCACGATTTTTCGCTCACACTTTGGTGAGCTTGGGTACTTTGATCGATTCAGTTAGCCTGAAATCATTGATTCCCTAGGAAAATGTCGATATTTTCGGTAGTTTTCTTTACTTCCGTCAATTCTTTCGACTAAAGTGACGGAGGCGATTGACAGAATAAGGATAGCCACACATGTCATGAAAGAGAATAACCATGCAGAATGTTAAAAATTGCATCAAAGAAAGACGATGATTTGATAGAACAAGTTGACAGTTTTACCACCTACAATGAAAGCCTGTTTCCCCCGGAATCTCTCCGAATCGAACTTTCCAATATCGAGATTTGACTGTTTCGTATCTCATCATTCAATGTACCTGTTCTACCAAGTTGCGCTGTGTCGTACGAGTGTAAAGTGGATGCAACCCCTCTTTTCATTTTACTTCCACACTGTCATTTTTCCATGAAGTACTCTAAAAGTTCACTAGAGCAGTGGAATTTTGAATGAGTGACTACTTTCTACTGATTGTGTTTTCCATGACTTGAAATATATGAACTAGCTGTACGTACAAGAAGTTGCGTGCTTCGAGGCCTTAACAATGGTACATTGAGTTGGCTGTTGAAAATAAAACGTTGCAGGAACTCATTTAAACGTCCCTAGCATCGGTTGCTGTTGTTCTTGAGGCATTAGTGCACGTTGCGCCGCTGTTAAAGTCAGCTCAAGAAAGTGGGGAGCGTCGAGTCGAGCTAATATGGTAGGAAGACTTTCATCGGAAAAGCTTGTTATGTTCGAGAAAACTGTGAGTTACAGCTTTTGGGGCTCTAACTTAACAGTGTAAGACACACCCGAACTAACGTTTGCTTTGTTGCACAAATAGGACCGACGACTGGAAACGGTGGCGATTGCGCAATTCGTTGCGCAATTGCAACTTGCAATGGTCTCCGCTCCTTGGAATTCGTCCCAGTAGCCTGCCTGGTGCAGTTATGTCAAGAAATCTTATCCTGGAGCTTGCTGGACCCAGTGATATGATTCCAAGTCATTCTAGTGGTGTGAGTTGATGCTGGAGAAGCTTTCAGATCTCAGAATTCGGCGTCTCTTTTAGAAGCGGCTGCCACATTGGCAGACGCGGTAAAGCAGTATTGACTTGCATGAAAACCTCCAGCTGAGATTTTTTTGTGAATCATCTTTGAACCTTTCCAAACAACTTCTATTTACTTTGTGTCAGCTGAATTTTCACTCAAGGCATGCCACAAGCAAGACCACACGAGTACTTGGTAGATACAGTGGCTACCGATTCCGAAAATTGGAACGAGGAAGCAGCATCAAAAAGACCACGGAGACAGAGTTGCCATCGGCACTCAGAAGTCGATCAGAGTGATGGCAGCAATGGAATTCAGTTTGTGCCACGGAAGAGCAGGTTTCATTCGTTATTCACACCTAAACGCGTCCTCGTATCTATTCGTGGTGAGCCTGGTGTCAGAAAGAAACCTGACGTGAAGTAAGTAGAATTCCTCTGGGAAAGATTTAAAGGTTATTCACCAAAAAAGGCAACAGCTTTAAGTGCGCAGAGTATTTCTGGCTGAGCTTGACCCAGCGTGGTCTTTTCCTCAAGGGTGAGGAGGAAGGTATCAAGGCCTACTTTGGAGATATCAAGGCCCCCTTGGGAGAGAGGGCACCAGAGACCCATTGTCTAACGTGCCAGAAGGAAGCGTGAGTGAATGACACAGGTCGCGTTTCTTACCAGCGAACATGATGCAGCAGTGGAAGTTTTCCAGACGTGTAGTATTTCTTGACTCCCCTTTTTCCGCAGTCTCAAAGCATTCCGTTTACTCGGAAGGAAATCTCGGGACTGAAGTCGACTTCCAGAAGAATAATGACGAAAGGACACAAAATGCGGAGGGGAAAAGTCCCCCCTCCCCCTGGCCCTTGAGCGCGTCGTTGTGCTGTTTGGTTGCCTGGAGTTCTGTCATGATCTTGTATGAAACGCACAGACCTGCAACGTACGGTACAGTAATGCACCCATAGCAGGAATGGCGTGCCGGCCCATTAAAGGGTTAAAGAAAGCACAGGCGAGCCTCGGTCTGACCCCCTTTGTCTACCCTTATTCCTAACCAAATTATGAAAAGTCTCCCTTCCTGTCAGAGTCCTTGTACACTTCCTTTGGCGGACTACCTCATTATAACTTTTAACAACCGGCGCATGCATGAGACATGGAAGCAGTCAGAACACTGCTCAAAAGATACGCGATTACAACGTGGCCTGGGTTGTTTTTCACGGGTTGTCCTCCACAAAAGTTGCCTGCTGTGTAACTCTTCGCCAACGTGCACAAGGTGCTTGGCATCGGCACCCGCATCCTACCGGGCGTGGCAAAGTCCGATTGACCTGACATTGGATCGGGGACAGCAACTGCAGCCTGAACAACATGGGCAAGGAGCAGCGTCCGGTGGAAGAAAAACCACCTTGTCGACTTGACGAAAAAAGACGACCAAATGAAGGAAAGGTGTGCCTATCTTCAGTGGAAAAAGGCCATTTCTGAACGAAAAGAACACTGCCCGGGTATCAAAATGGGTCAATCGACACCCGGGCAGATTCAATCAGACCCAGACGAACCTCTCGATGTCCATGACGTCAACCATGAAAATGTCTAAACTGGCTTTATGTAGTGGACGGGAACTTAGTTGATCATCGCTATCCTATTTGTTCTGGTGTAGCCTTTTTTTCAGAGGGTTGAACTTTGAAGTTGATTTTAGCTGGAATTGTAAACATACTTTGAAACGTTCAAGAACAAAGGGACTGTCAATATGGCACACACACACACACCCACACACCCACCCCACACACACTCATTTACTCCTATGTCCTCAGGGAGTGACATGATCACTTCCACTGGAAGTGGCATCTTCGACCCGTTCAGGTCCACCGACTTGCACAGCAACACGTTGTACCACGCAAGCCAGTCCAAGCTACACAACTTGCATGCGCTGACACAGGTCTGATGGGAACTCCCTGCTACTCGAGTATGGTGCGCAATAAAATCATAACCATACAATGCGTTCACAAGTAGCCTTCTCTCCTACCCTCATCCAAATGCCAGCCAGTGCTGCAACAAAATCTCCACCTACGCCAACTGGCCGCACCTGGACGCAAGCGCGGGCCTCTTGTGAACAAGCTCCAGCAGCTTCAAGTGCAGGGAGGTCTTGGAGCAGGTAACAACACCAGGGTACAAGGCATTTTTTTTAAACTACAGGGTGCGTTGTAACATCTGGGACGTCTGAAAATGCTCAGATTGGCTTTTAAACAGTTGGAGGGGGGTTGTGACATCATAAGCTTGGACTTTGCACAAGAAATGTTGACAAACATTCCGTCTTTGTCCTCGAAAAGCAAAATTTCTGAACTGAGGGAAAACTTGATTGCGCAGCGTGAGGCCGGGGAAGCACCGACAGTGATCGCACGCAACTTTGGAATGGCCAGGGGTACCATTTATATCATAGAGAAGCTACACAAAGCAAACGGGAGGATTTGTCAAGTGAAAGCCAAGTAGGAGGACCAAGGACAACAAGGACGCCAGTTGCGCAGACCTCTTGTCCCTGCTCAGATTGAAGCTGAGCCCGGAGATTCCATCCGCGAGCTTGCAAAGCTTCCTTTAATATACTCTGGGATGACTTGGATGCTTCTGGCGTCATAATCCCAACTTTGTGGAAAAAAGTGTCCAAGATGTTTGCACTCACCCGCCATGCCTCAAAGTGCTTGAAGGACGAGATGCAGAAGTGGATGTGCAAGACAAATAAGTGTGGGCCTTAATCGTACTCATGAAGGCGCACTTGCCTCAAGGTCATATTTTAAGAGCTATGTGCAAAATTCAGCACTTCAAAGGGGTGCGAATACTTTCGGGCTTGACTGTGTCTACTGAATTCCATCATGCTCTCAGGCCACTACGGAAGTTACCCATTCCTGGGGGAGACGCTGCATTAGGGGTTCCCCTCCCCCCTCTGATGGACAACCTTGTCAGCCGCCAGAAGCTTCTGTCAATGAGGACTGGGATATTTTCAGTCCTCACCAAGATTCGGCGTCATTGCGCCATCTCTTGGTGGTCGCAGGGTTGCCACATCGTTTCTCAGCGCCTGACGACGCAGCGCTGCCAATTTGACGTGCCTGGATGACACCGTTGCGTGCATACCTTTTGTTTCCCCCAGAAGAAACGCCATCGCTGTCTCTGACGACTTGGCCAGCTGCCCCGTGCACCTGAGGGTCGAGTCCAACTTGGGCGGCGACGCGGATGTGTTGGACAACGCGTCCAACGTAAGTGCAGCCCTCACGAGTCAATGCCACTTGCCAGTTTTGGGGTATGAGTGAGAAGGACTGAGCGAAAGACAGAGAGAGAGAGAGAGAGAGAGAGAACGATTGCACACTACAACCGTCGACGGAGGCAATTTTCTTGATTGCCTCATTCAAGGCAATGGGGAAGAAACGTCTGTATAGCTAAGGGTATAACTTATCACACCTAATGAAAAAGCTTTACAATATCAGCGAGTCTCCACTGTTTACCTTTTCAACTTGTCTTTGCTCCAATGGCGCTTTGAACGAGGCCTCGGTCTGATTGTACTCGTCCCAAGACTCCCCTAAAGTGTCCATGTACATAATTTGTGTTTTACTTCATCTGCACAAAGGCCTCTGCTTAAGGCCTTCGTCAGGTTGGCCCATGTAAAAGGACATGGACGACACCATTTATGTGGGGATCCATGCACTACTTTCCCGATCTCCATTCACAAACATTTCCTTGCTGCTCTGGTCTGAACTTCCAGAGGACTGAACAACTTTCAAGGACTTGAGCAAGATCAAATTTCTTCTGCGTTAAGTCAAAGTTATTAGTATTACGTTTCCGTGAGGGCGTTATTAACTGGCTGTTTGAGTCAACCTTTAGTTCTGGCATCTCTGATAAGAATGTGTTCTCCTTCTCCAGCCTCTGACTCTCTCTGGCTCGGCTCTCCGGCCTCCCTGTTCCGGCGGGAGGGGAGGAAGGGAGGTTTCTCTCTCTCATCAATCCCCCCCCTCCCCAAGCGCTGTCCCTCTATCAGTCCTCTCTCTTGTGAAGGTCCGTGCACACGTGCGCGTACCTGTTCGCTCAAGGGCAGTTGATAACGGACTTGTCCATACTCCGCCTGACGCGCTCAAGGGCTACACCTGGTGGACGTGCTCCACGTGAACGGTGCTGGCGACGTCGTTCTCGGGCGCGGACGCTGTAGGCGAAGGAAGGTGAGGCACAAAAGACACAGTTCAGTCCGCAATATTCGCACCCACTCGCAATTATGGGTTTTTACAAGAAATCCCCAAAATGTGACCTTGACGCCGGTGCCTCTTAAGCCCCTCTTGATGTTGTCCATCTGCGTCCCACTTTGCGTGCAACAATTCTGTAGCATTCACACACGGCCCGGGTGTGCAACAGCGACTGTCACAATAGCGACATCCAATCTAGTCACATCTACTTCCAAGTTGTGAACAAATGTACATGGCCTCATTTTGAAGTAAAAGAGAGTTTTGGCCTTTTTGGCCAAGTGCCTCCCTTGAAAAAACTGGACAAGGTTGACTAGTTGGATGGAGTTTCCTCCATCTGCAAGGCTTCCATAAATCTGTAGCTGGTTGAATGAGACATTTCTGCTGCCAACTTTTAAGCCGATTGTTTCCACATGGTTGTCCTGCTCCTCGTCGACTTCTCACAGTCCTTATACCTATAGGGAAGTCATCACATCATGATCTGGAATGAAGGCCAATGCAAGGAACATCTTTATAGACACACGAGCAGTTTCCTCCTGTACATACTGTATAATCCTTGCAGTCGTTGTGCCTGGACCTTCCTCCATAGTGATTGCCCCAAATGGAAGGAACAGCCGTAAACTTGCACTTGAGGAACTGCATCATGAAGTGCATTTTTGGAGGCTAATTCATAATCTATCTGCACACTTGTAGAGAAAAGCCCACGCTTCAATGACTTAATTGCAAGCCACATGCGACAATGCATTGATTCTTGCTTTACTGGCAAGAAAAACAAAAATGCAGCTGCTGCAATTTCTTCATTAGCTTCTGCCATCGCATCTTGTACAATCCTTCGGGGTGGGTCTCTCGCTGACACACACCGAGATACGGCCCTCATACTTTATATATTAGATAATGCACATATGGTACTCACAGAACAGAGCAGGACAGCTCCTCGTCCTTGCCAAGCCCAGCAGAGAATCGGGGAAATTAAAAAAACATAAGAGCCAAAATCCTAGCTACCCGTCTGAGCAAGTTAGGGTTTTTTTATGGTGTACAGGCACGCATTTGATTGTCAGACATTGTCTTCAAAATTTAATTTTTTTTCTTGCTGAATATGTGACTTGCTTAATTCTGACGAAGTTGGCCATGACACCTTTAATTTGCATAATAAAGATTTTGGCTCGTATGTTTTTTTAATTCCCTGATTACTGTACTTTCAAGAAGTGGTGACCTTCTTCATGGTCAATTTTTTTGAAAACTTTTCGAGTGACCCCTGGTACCAAAATCACAAGTTCATTCACACTGTAGCTACCCAAAGACTGTGGACATAGATGGAAAACGTGAAGTCTTGGCAGTCAAATTTATTCTCTTTACTTTGAATGAAAATGAATATTTAATTTGCAATGTTATGACTTAGAATGAGCCGGAAAAACACAGTTTTCCGCACTTCAAGTAGGGGTGCGCTGACTTTTGGCCGGCAATGTGTGTTGACTTGACAAAAACTTATCAGCGCTGGATTGTTTTCTGCGTTGCTTGACAGTTACTGGCAAGTCTGCTCACCAGCACTCCTCTGACTGTCGCTACTTTGACGTCGCTATTTTCAACATGGTGACGCCGCTGTCACATCAGTCGCTATTGTGACCGTGGCTATGACGCCGGTAGCTGGAGTGGGGCTCCGTGGGCAGGGGCGCGCCCAACTCCCAGGAGAGAGCAACGGTGGTTTGTCCAAGAGATTCCGCAAGTTCGCGGCCCAGAACAAAGTCGCGTGTGTTGACTCTACTTTGCACCAGGTTTGAAAGCAACAATCGCAGGCTTTGGATGACGTTGGCAGATTTTGCTAATCAGCTCCTTGAAAAGAAAGGATTAATTGGACACCACGAGAAACGACACTCGTCACGTACTATTAAGTCTGAATAAGACTTAGGCACTTTTGGCTGGGGAAAGCTCGTGTTACATTCTGAGAGAAAACTGTCACGAAAGGGTCGTTAGTACGCAGAACAACAGTGCAGTATAACAAAATGCTGTGCGATATATTCGCGATTATGAACGCTCAGCGAGCAGGTCAATGAATCGACAGTCGATAGCTGCAGTCTAAGAATAGCGGGACAAATCGGGCCCCATCCTCGGGAGCGCCAACATAAGAAAGTTGTCGTGCGAAGAAGTCATCGGTGTTGCTTTTGAATGCCTCTTCTTGTTTGTCCTCCGCTGACGAGGCCAGGGATGAAGACAGATAGTTGTGAACACGCTCAGACGGACCCCAAACGCGGACTTGGCACGAATTGATGACACACGTGCGTCATCCGCCTGAAGAAGAACTTCACGCCCGACTTTGGATCGGGCAGCTCGAGAGGCACTGACGACCCGAGGGCATGGGAAGAGGGGGGGGGGAAGGAAGCTTTGGAGTGCTACAGTGCTGCTAAACTAAACATGTGACGTCAAAACGTATACATTCAGTGCAGGACGATGTTCATGACCGACTTGGTGTAAGGCTTCAACGGCCAAGCAGAAGGATGCGTCGGCGTCATCGTCTGCAATAGCTGCTCAATGGACTTGCTGTTCAGCAAGACGCACACGTGACGGACGAAATCACAGAGACAGCAGAACCACCCCTTGACGACCGTGATGGACGACGCCGCTGAAGAGGGCGCCGCTGCCGTGGCAGACGCGTCCGGAGTGCCGTCCTTTTGCTTCAACTCTACAGCTGACGCCACTGCCCACGATGACTGGGCGTCCATGCAGACCATCATCTTCTGGGTGGAGGGCATTGGCCTGGGTGTCTGCGGAACATTGGGTATCGTCGGCAACATCCTCACCTGCGTCGTCCTCGCCAAGATCACCCTCAACAACGTGTTCAATCAGGTAAGTACACTGTTTTCAGCAGCTGCTATTGTCGGGAGGCATCTTGACAATCAGCCTGCATTGCACAGGCGGACAAGTACAACGTCAGGCTTGTCTGGCACAATAATAGGCCGACTTCCTTCATCAATGAGCCTACCTGCGTGGCTCTGGGGGAGGCTTGTTTTTGTCAGCCCGACAACAATCAGACTTGGCGCCTGTACTGCAAAATTAGTGTCTCATACTTTCGGTATGTATAATATGGTGGCAACAACTCTTTCAGTTTGCCCCCATGTACGGGGTGTTTTGTTTAAGTTGCCTGGGGAAATACTAGGAATAGCACCTTTACTGCTTACTACAATAGCAGCTTTGCTGCTATGTGAGCTATCACTGAAGTTTTATGGCAACTCACATAGTATCTCTGCTGAATAACTTAATTTTTTATTGTTAATTCGCTGCTTCCAAAACAACGCCCAAGTGCATTTTGCCCCGCTTCTTCTTCGAATGCGACTCTGCTGAGCCTTCTTGTTGGACTTCCCGTCCAAAAAGCCCCAGATGTACCTAAAAGTCGAGAGGATTCAAAACTATCCAGAAAATTGTCACTAGGCCAGTTTTGTACTGTGGTAGAAGGCCGATTTTGCTCCCTCTGTCAGCAGCAAAAAGTACTCAGGCCCCAAATCGATAACAGAAAATTGGTCAGCAGCAAAAAGTTCACTAAATCAGCCTTCTACTGCACACCCCATATCCTTTGGGCATGTTGCCAGCCCGGAGGGCTACAAGAACTGGGGCCTGGCGACCATGATCAGTCAACATTTTAAGGAATGAGAACTTAAAGCAACAGGATGGAACCAACAGTGTCTGCTGTTGCTGCTTCTGTTCCATTTTTATTGTCACAGGGTCAATCATAAATAGGGCAACTGTTTTTAGGTCTAACTTGAGCAAGATCAAGTAGGGCTACGTCTGGAACTTTTTGCATCGTTATACTGTTGACTTTTATTGATGCACTTTCGTCATTAAGGTGGACAAGATGGCAGAGGATATGGGGGTGAAGAGGAACATATTGGAGTTCCACACCTGAAACCTGCTTTTAATATGGTTCCTGAGGAAGATCTTGACAATGTCGTACATGGACAAGGCCGACAAACAAGTGGAAGAGCACAGTCTGCGCTACATGACACACCAAAGGTTTTTTTCCCCCATTTTTTGCCTTGCTGGACATGCTCCAGAAGCTGCTGTTTTTTCTGTAGGTACTCCTTCTTAAAGACTCTGTCATCTGCCCCCTTTGCTTTTCGAAGGCCTTCCAGGCCTCATGGATCATGCTCACATTGATATTGAGGGCCCAAACAATGACTGCCTTACTCTTGCCAGCTGTGATGATGAGCTTACAAAGCATATTCTTCATTACATGACTCCTCAACAGTTTACTTTTGTGAAAAATTTCCTCTGCAAAATATGAAGAAACTGGATAACTCAACACCTTCCAGTTTACTAATTACTTTGCCATGAACAACGTTATCACACTGCCAAACAAAATTGGCCTACTTATGGCTCACCCGGTACGTTTAGGAACTACAGCAGCTTTCCCATTTGACTGACAACTGTGTGCGCACCCTGTATGCGCACAGTAATAGTGATGCATTTTGTACCTATCCACCAGTCGGAATTGAAAATTGGGTTACATCACTTTTTCGGGGGGCCTTTGGAATAACCCTTTCTCGCTCTCTCCACTAGTTCATTATTGACAGAATGTCAATGAAACCTGATATACGTAGCTGCAACCCCGAGCTTGATAACAGTGTTGGCTTTTTCGGTTCTGGGCTCGTCAGACTTGAAACGGGCTCTGACATGACCGATGCTTTCAATGTTTCAGCTCATAGTGATGCTTTGCATTTTCGACACCATGTTCAACGGTATCTGCGTGGTTGAGTACTCGTTGAAGAAGGCTTTCGGCCTCATCTTGTACAGCACTCCAGTCTACGTGAGTCTCTGGCCTCAGGTCATCTACCCCCTGCAGAACATCACGAATTCGGCATCACTTTGTATCACCATGGCCATCGCGGTCGAGAGGTAAGGGAAAACATGACGAGCGTCTTCAGCCACGCGTGCGCTACATAACGTCTACCCAAGCGGCGCGTGTTACACGACCATCACTCCCAACATCGGAGTGGCACAACTGGAGAGCAGTGAACAGTTTGTGAGTGAGGCTTCTGTCTGTGCAGAGGACAACTGGCTCGGCGGAGATGACATCGGACAAGGCCTAGAGACATGTTGCGACGCAACTTGGGCCTAGGTACATACGCAGCGACGTCGGCCACGATCCTGACGTGCTTGTACTGAGTTTCAAACGAGGTCACGTTTCGTTGTCCTCGTGGAAGACGATGGAACGATAGCAACCGGACCTGGTAGCTAAGTCCGAAATATTAACAGACAAAAAAGTGCTAGAATACTAATGGCACATTATGAACATTTGGCAAAGTAGCATTTGACAACGAGTCGGTCTGTGCAGCCCGAAAGTGTTGCTGCCCCAGGTATGAGGGCAGCAATGACGGATGCAGAGACCGAGTGTTCGTCAAATGCCACATGCCAAATGCACGTACCGTGTTTTACGTAAGATTGTCCACTTTGCAGTCATTATGTGCATACAATTTTATGGAGGCCACAATGTAACTGCAGGTCCCATAAATTGGCGGCCATATTATTTTTGTAGTGCCCCAGGAATCCTGACCTCTACGTACTTTACAACACTCTCCCAGTTCGTTGGGAGTGTGGAAAAGAAGTTCTCTTCTAGGCCTGCTTGATATGAATGAAGTGATTGCGAAATGGACAATCTGACGTTATTTAAAAGTCATGCATGCAATTTTGCCTGAGTTTTTATTGTCTCGACCAAGAGGGATAACACTGCTCCACATGTCATTGAGAAGCCTGAACCTGGTCAGGTCCTGGTCCTCCGGCTGGGTCTGCGAGGCCCTGTAAACAAATGACAGAAGCCTTTTTTTGTCTGTACGCTCTTAATGTACTGAAGTGCAATTAGTGGCACGCACTGCAGTACCTGAAGCCAACATCGCTGAGTCTCGTTGAGCAAATACGCGCAGCAGTCACGGACACGACGACGAATGCGTTCAATGCCAGCTCGCATATCTGGACAATTTGGCTGACTGCGTGTCCTTTGTGTCCCTTCTCCGTGATCTCGTCAGGCTGACGCGGGAGTTCGCATTGGTGAGCAGTCACCCCGTTACCGTTCACGAGATCGCCTCACCCGGTGACAGCAAATCTGTTGTGGTCTTGTTTGCCAACGTTCGACAGTTGCTCAATGGGTCGTAGATGCTCCTCTAACCTGCTGTCGCACTGACGCAGCCTCTTGGCTTGGCATTGACGTATCGACCTCCGTTGCCTGCTCGTACGCACGTAGATGCAGCAACAAATGCGTTGCCATTTGAGATGCACATAAATCCCTCTCGTTGGCGCTGACAGGCCTCGACTGGGCCTTCGCGCGTTGAGCAGGTACGAGCACGACTGAAATGCCTCGCGTGCGTGATCAGTCAATAGCGCCAGGAAATGATTTGCCATTGGGGTGCACAGCGGGCAGCTGGAACAGGTGCGTGACGAATGGCTGGGCTGACATGCTCGTGGGGCACCGTGGCAATCAGCGCAGCCCAGACTCTGACGGCGTGTTCCTCCCTGCCGTGCGAAAGCACTGGACGGGGCAGCAGCGACGTGGATGAGAGCTACTTGGAGAAAAATCTCAGCCAGGGATGCCTTTTTCCCAGTAATTCAGCTGTCTGACATGCTAACCACCGCACCCACAGTAGAAACTGCTAAAGAGACCGGAAATTATACGACTGCCAGAACCTTCTACGGCCCCATTAGATATCCTTACGAGTGCCTGGCTTATGTGTGTTGAAGAAGAGTAATGCTGCACAGTACGGAGCTCGTACAGACGACATGCGAACAAGAGATGCATCATCTTGGGTGGAATGAGCAGCATTCGGCGCCAGTAACAATGAAGGATTGCTGAGGGGAGATAATGTGGACCCACAGCCAGCTGCGTGCTGAGGATCAGCAGATTGCAGCTCACTGCACGAAAATGGCAATGCAGTGCTTGATTTATGCGCTCAGTAAGAACGTCTCGGGGTTGCCGGGGTTTTGTTATCTAAAGAAAAAGCCCAGCAGTGAAATAGGACGGATTCAAATACCAAACCAAATTTGCACTTTATGGAGTTGAAGTTCAACTTGGAATTAAGCCAGATACTAAACTCCACCAAGCAGACAGTGAAGGAAGTACAGCGAGAAAATCTGTACTTGGCTTAAAGCATAAGGAACAGGAGTTTCTCCTACGAACATTTTGTTATGTTACCTCTAGAACAATTGAAGACATTTTAATTTAAGAAGCAGAGTCAAATTTTGACTGATCCATCATAAAAGATCCCATTTGTGGACGCATTTCATAGGACTTTTGATTGATCATAAAGGGTAGACAAGACTTGCACTCAGCAAAATTCCAAAATTTTCCTTTTTTTAGTCTAGCCCATCATTTATGATCAATGTTAGGTTTGTTTCCTAGTGCCCAATGGTGACGATGTAGTGAAATGGCTTGCAAAAACGAAGCTTAGGGGACGCCCAAAATACGTTATGTTTTCTTTCCATTTGACTAGAACGTCTGTAATGACAGTCTGGCACCAAATACCGCCGGCCCCAAGAGATAAAGAAAATGGTCTAGCCTAACAAATAGGATTTCATTTCCCGATCCCTTTTCCGCCCATTCGTTTGTGGGCCAGGAACTTTGACAGGCCTGAGCTCCCGAGACCCACACAAAAATGAAGAGACCCACCTTACCTCGCAATCTTGTTCACATCTTTGGGCACCGGCGGAAAACTGGCAACTTTGTTGCAGAGACCTCGTCAACAGCCGCATTCAGCACTCAATTTCTGATCGGCTCATGTTAAAACCTGGCGAAAATCGTGCATGGACGTTGTTGCACGTTTTGCTGTCAAGCTGAAGAAGATGCATCCAGTAGAGATGTGATTTTCAAACACGGACCCGAAGGAGGACAACCCCAATGTACATTTTCGGGGTATGATGAAAAAAAATATCACTCCACCGAGGGGCCAAACAGCTGGATGTCTTAAGATGTGAAAAAGGTCTTCAGGAATGAAGCCGTGGACATGTTCCGGGGCGGGATGGCCCGGGCCAACGTGTCCAAGGCTTGATTCCTGCCAGCCTCTTCTCAACGTTCGCCATCTCTCCAGGGTTGACAGATTTACACTTTTCATGAATGTTTGATTCATCATTAATGACTCACCAAAGCATGTGCAAGATTCAATGACATCTTGCACATTAGTGAGCAGGGTAAAATACGTATTTCATTGAGTCACATGAATTTATGATGTCTGCTTTGTCACTTTTCAAAAAATGCCACAGTCGGCCTCCACCTACGCTTTCAGCCCGGGCCTAAACTTTTGGCAGACGGACCTCATGTAGTCTCATGACATCAAGGCCCACGTCGCTCCTACGCCGGCCTTCATGTCATCGATGCTGGTCATGCTGATCAAGCGTGACGTGAGGCTGTTAGCCAATTGTGATCGAGCAAATGACTGCTGATGACAGCAGGTGACTCCACAGAGTTGACTTTGGCCACTACCTGTCTTCTCCTCTCCTCCATATTTTTGGCCATGACCTAATTCTCTTGAATGCTACGCCAAAAATCTCCCTGCAAATTTGTCCTTCCTTGAGTGGTCAGCTCCAAGAACGAGTATTGCCGATGTTTTGGCGCACCCGGTAGAAGACAGCAAGTGAACTTCTTGAGTGTGACATTTTAGGCCGTCGTTACGTGCTTCCGAAAAGTTAGGCCGCCATTTCCTCTTTGCACCATGCACTTCACACGTCAGCTTTCTCCTCTGCGTCACGTCTGCCCCTCCGGCACCAACTGCACTGTACGCACGAGGTCGGGGTCACGATGCATGCTTACGAGGTGGAGATGCTCGGTTTTGTTCGGGACCGAACTAAGGTTATTTGTTTGACGAAAAATAAGCAAAGTTCTGATCAAAATTGTATTTTTTAATTTGAAACTGGCTGATTCACACCCTCCTGTCTTCTGTCCCACCTTTCTCCTCTCCAGAGTTGCCAAGTTGCACAATTTTGAAAAATATTTGTACTCCCCCTGACTGAAGATAAGTTAGCCACTAACTAAAGCTTCAGTTATGGGCAGATTAAAATAATACTACATGTTGCTCGGCTGAAGTGATCTCTGCTGTCTACTTCATGGTTGAGTGGTTGTGCAGCATCGGAAGTGCCTCTCATTGTCGAGTTATGAGCCAATATAGTTGATTTAAATGCCGTGACTTCAATACTTCAGTTTTTGCACTGAAATTGGAGGGCTTTCTCTAACAATATAACAAGGCCAAACCTGTCATACATCTAGCACTATGAGACCTTGCATGTTCTGCTGCAGAGAGATCAAAGTGATCAATCAGTACAGTGCTCTGGCAGCCATCAGTACTCCAGAGTAGATCATCTTTGCCAGTCATGGTCATATAAGGCAGATCTCCTACGACATCCGCCCCTCTCCTTTTGTGCAGAAATCCTTCTACTGGCTCGTAGTTAGTCAGCCCATCTTATGCAAGCTTCTCAAATGGCTCACTTGCTTTGGAAAAACTGAAACAGAATGATGGACCACTTATTTTGAAACAGGGGGAGTAAGACCTTGTGCTATTGAAATTCAAATATTTTTGAAAAATAGTACATCTTGGCGACACTGGAGAGGAAAAGGAGAGTCCGGTGTCTCGTACTCTCACCATAGGCAGCTTCTGCAAGCTTGTGAGCTAATATCTACCTATTGGCAGTAGCACCACAGGCAGTCGCCGACAAATAAATAGGTACTGCACAGCTACCACTTAGTTCCCAATAGGCTGACAGCTGCCTATTGGCTGTCTCTGACCCATGCAGGAAATGCAACTTTGGACCTCGATTTTGTCCTCGAAACGGCCGCGAAATGCAAATCTAAGTCCCCCGTTCGACGGCACGTGAAAAATGGTGTCTGCTGGCCAAGTTTGGGGACGATTGGTCCAGCGGTGAGAGCGCCAACCTCGTGACAGACTCACTCACAGACAGAGTAGATGCGGACCTCGTCAGATTCACAGATCGATGTGGCATCAGCATTGCACCACGTCCGTCTTCTAGGTATCTGGCCGTCTGCCACCCGTTCTTCGTGCACCAAGAGCAATCCGTGGGGTCCAGCAGTGGCTCCTCCTTCAAGAAGCGCACGTGGAAGTACCTGCTCCCCGCTCTCGCTTTCGCCGTCACCATCAACATACCGAAGTTCATGGAGTTCAGGAACTTTACAAGGTCAGCGCGCGGTTGTTTGCTAGTGTACATACGATTATGAACGTAATCTGGCGCGTCCTTGTTTTGCATTGCCCGAGTATAGAACACGCGTGCTCGTGCGTGTGTGAGTCACGGAGAGAGACTGCGTGTTTACGCCTATATATTCAAAGGGTGGTGTAAAGACTTTATCGTCGCCATTGGTTTCTCTGCTGTTGACTTACCATTATGCTTTCACGCTACATCACACACTCACTCAGCTTGAAGATACGCACAAACTGCGTGCGTACGCACATGCTGTGGACGTCCTCAGCTTACTTTTCTGGCCATGCCTACACTTTTGCGGCCCACGCAGTGACACAACTGAGGCGTGTCCGTGCTGTCCCACAGGTCTGACAACTCCACTTTCATCGAGCCGACCGAGTTGCGCCTGAACAAGACGTACACCTTGTACTACGTCCACTGGACGCGCGCCTTCCTACTGGCCTTTCTGCCCTTCACGCTGCTGGCCGTGCTCAACGGAAGAATCATCCACCAAATTTGGAAGGCAGAGAAGATATCAGCCAGAACAATGCAGAGGGTGAGTCAATTGACTCCATTGTTTTTGACCAATGACTTTGGCAGTGCGACTTTATTGCCCCCAGGGCTGCTGACCCCAATGAGGGTTTACAAGGCCCATCTGAGGGCCATGAATTTGTTGTCTCTTGTCCCTTGATGCATGCCAAGGAGGGAAGTAAAGCATCCGCAACTGGGCCAAGAACACCAGAACAAAGACGTGTTTCTGGTGCACAGTGATGGACTCTGAATGACTTCACTGCATAACAGACATCCCTGTACGCATAAAAGCGGAAGTGGTGTTCTCCACCTCCCATCTGGAGGACTCGGCCACTTCCGCTATAAGGCGACCGTCGACGTCGCATGTCTGACTTTCCTGACGCTGCAAGGAGGAAGGACCTGCGTAGAGTTGCAGGTCAGCAGACATTTGATCAGGTCACGAAAGTCCACCGATCCCGGCGACTCGCACGAGTCCGACTTGTTCGGGGACCACGACCGGTCTGAGTTGGCCCCAGACAGTCAAACATATGGTCATCCAGTACTGCATGCACGACTCCTCTTTCTCGTAGGACCAGTCGAACGCGACGAGCAAGCGAGAGAACAAACTGGCGCGCATCCTCGTCTTGCTGGTGTTCTCCTTCCTCCTGTGCAACTTGGGCAAGCTGGTTCTCAACGTGTTCGACATTCAGAGCCTGGCCTCCATCAGGCAATGCAGCGATCTCAATCTGTCATTCAGGTCCCCGTTCTGGGTCGTCTCACTGATATCCATCAACCACTTGGTGAGACGTGCCGGAGAGTCGGTGGGCTCTTTCTGACCTCTCTGCCTGCTGTTGCAGCTGATCGTGACCAACGCTTCGACCAACCTGGTCCTGTTCTCGGTGATTGGGACGCAGTTCCGGGCGACGCTGCTGGCCATCCTGCACTTGCGGCCGTCGCCGCAGAGGATGTCGAAGTGAGTGAGTGCACAAAGTACGATCAGACCTGGTCTTTCAACGAACACCAGCTGTGACATAAGTCAGGCTGTCGGAGACCCAAACATCTGTAATCTTGGACGAGCAGTTACGAAACGTGCGTCTGTAGTACTCGGGTCTCATGTGTATGAGCGGGGAAGTGATGACTAAGCAGCAATTGCCGTGACGTGAGGTACCTCCTTCACCCAAGCGGGAGGACCAACCAACCGTTCTCAAGTCCACGTTCGAGGGACGTTGCAGTACTGCATTGACATGCAGTACTTAGTAGGTGCGGGTCTCATTACGCAACAATCATAAATTAGTTATTTTCGGCGCTTTTCACCCAGGCAAATATGTCTGGGGGAGGTCAAATGCCAAAGTCATATTTGCTGAGGATCAGCAAAGAAAATGACGACCACGAACGGTGACGCAATTTTAGGTGGACGCAAGAGTTTCGCTTCATCTCCCGCCACAAACGCCGAAAACATCAATACCTCTTTTCTCGAAAAATGTACCTGACGGAACACAAAAATAACTGTTTTTCCGAAAACGGTAGAGAATTAAGTGATTTGCCGAAATGTGAAGAGTTCCTGCAATGGACCGAAAATCTCTCTTCAATCACAATTTGCGTGTTCCCTTAAATATGCCTACGTATTGTGCGTGCAGCCTAACCCAACCCTTAAGCTCGGCTCAGCAACGTTGAGTCAACAGACTAATATTGTTAAGTGCGCTGTTGCGGAACGGAATTTGGACCAGCGTTATGGAGCCATCACTTGGAGGGACTTGGACAGACGTACGCGTCTGCAGCTGCACGCACACGTGAACTTGGAGTATGATCAGGGCAGACACGCACGCTTCTGTCACCAACACTATTAGGACTCCACAACCCCCATCAGCCCTGTAAAAGCAAAGTTTTGCCTCGGTGAAGCACTGTTAACTCTCCAGGTTCTGCTGCTGCCACTGCAACGTGTTGTCTGCCTCTAATGAGTCTTTCCCCACTGCCTCCAGCCTGCGCAACGGATCTCCGACCTTGGCCAACCGCGCGTTTCGCAACCACAACGAGCATCCCGAGATCACGACCATCATCAACTCCACCATGGTGTAACATTGGCATCGATTGAGGTAAGAGCAGCCTCAGCCTCCTTTTCAACGTTCTCTCAATGTCCTTCGGCAACAAAAGGCACCGCGAGGGTTTGTCTTCTTTTTCTGTCCCTCCTGGAGGAAATGAATGGCAAAGCTTTCAGAAAAAGTTTCGGTTCAGGGCACTGCAGACTGTATTGATGTGCTCGGTCCAAGTGAAGTACAATGGAGTGATGGCAGTGCCGGAGTGATCGTACTTGCGATCGATACCGAGGCACTCATCGCTGGCCCGCGTGGACATGACGTAGTAGGCGTGCAACGGCAAGATGTACCTCGCGGCCATGCACTGTGGCCGCTACTGCACGCTAGTACACGCTTGCCCCCACTACACGCTAGGGTTGCGCACTATCCAAAGGACCGATATCGCGATATTCGATAGACCAGACATCGCGATGGCGCTGAATTACGTCAGTTGTTACGAGCAGCAGCAGTTGCAACCCGCTGATTAAGTGATATTTAGTAGCACTGCACTCTTACATCGAAGATGGTGCATGTTGGGACTCAGAGGGCTGACCAATGAGTGCAAGACAAACCTCAAGGGCACGACAGGCCCACGGCATTTGGTAGGTTCTGCATGATATCGCGAAAACATCGCGACATATTTTAGATGTTGCGACAGACGATATTTTGCAACTGCAGTAGAACCTCGACATATTGAACTCATCAGTTGTCCAGAAAAGGTTCACTGTATCGAACGTCAGCTGAAATGACCTCATATATAAATAGCCATGAGTACTTTTGAAGATATGGAGGAGAATTGATGGTATCCGCATTGTTTCAAGGGGTTGGCAACATATATTTATGGTAGCGATTCCGTATTAAGGATAATCTTATGCTAACAAGGTACAAGTAGTGCCTCACATTGCAAACCTATGACAGAAACTTATTTTTAGACAAAGAAATTAGTAACTTTCATTTGTGAGCTGAGGAAGTTTACATCCGGCATCCGGCTCAATGATGCACAGGGTGGCTGAAACAGATCCTGAAAACCGTCCAGCATGACAATGGACAACATCAGGGGAAACAGCTTTCACTAAAAAAAAAAGCCTCCATGTAGAGGTTTATGACATCAAGCAAGAAATTGCTTGCATTTGGCATGTGGCATTTGACGAACACTCGGTCTCTGCATCCGTCATTGCTGCCCTCGTTCCTCTGGCAGCAAACCTCCGGCTGCAGAGGCCTCGGGTTTGTAAAATGCCACTTGCCAAATGCACGTACCGTTTTTTACGTCACCTTGTCATTTAGCATTCATTTCGTTTATACTACCAGGTACTGGTTTTAAGGAGTCTAGAAAAGAACCACTTTACAGCACACCTTATGTACTGGGAGCATGTGGTAGAAGTCTGTTGCGGCACGCTCCCAGCACATGAGGTGCGCTGTAAAGTAGTTCCAAAGGACACGCTCCCAGCACATGAGGTGCGCTGTAAAGTAGTTCCAAAGGACACGCTCCCAGCACATGAGGT
>JAAUXU010101745.1_pt1 | contig 23659 bp, 26 predicted proteins | sample 7278151 | NCBI WGS metagenome assembly JAAUXU01 (sample SAMN14350113, study PRJNA611818) | marine sediment metagenome | isolation source: surface marine sediment (1.8m) | place: French Polynesia: Moorea | collected 2018-08 | reverse complement strand
GTCGAGGGCACACTGCCTGTCCGGGTACTGCTACTCCATGGTGTGGCACTGGGACCTCGACCTGGGTCGTCATGAGGGACACCCCCCGCCTCCCCCAGGAATGACCCATTGCTCCACTTGGGCAGGGAGGAGACGTTCTCCTCCACCAAAAATCCTGATCTGTGATCACCTAATATCTGCATACCAGCTTTATGTCCGTGTGTATATAGTGGTCATATTTGTCGCCAACCAGTTTTCTTTGTTCGTGACAAACGCCCCCCCCCCCCGAAAAAAAACACCCCACGATGGTTCGGCATTTTGTTCGCACAAACGCACGCACAGAATATGTCAGTAGGCGTGGACGTGCATATTTTGTGACGGCAGCACTGTGAGAGAGAAAAAATGGGCAGGAGATTGGGCATTAAATGGGCATCCTGGAACGTTGATATGCTTTCCAGTGAGCTAGTTACAGCGGCAAGTTACAGGGTGTCTGAATAGCCCAGGGTTGTATCCGTACATGGTCGAACAGGACCACAACACTCTTTTGCTCTCTCACGCCAACAATGAAGTCCAGCTAAATGCAAAGTGTGAAGAAAAAGCGTGCGTTATTCAGAGTAGCAGCAGCCTTGGCGGTTTTTATTCTTCCTTGGTGGCTTCTTGGGTCTGACAGGTCAATTTCAGTCCAACAATGGGGCCAAGAATGCTCCAAGTAACTAATAATAATCACCTGGGCTAATGAAAAGAAGCCCGCGCTGTCTAAAGGCGCATTCGCAATAACGTTTAACGACCTCACCGGGGGGATTTCCCACCAAATTTGTTCTTCTGCCTGGACCCACAGCCTCGGTGGCTGTCGGTGCCAAATTCGGCCCGTGTAAGCGCGCCTTAAGGAGCTGCGCTGAAGCTACGATGTATGAAATAGTGCAAGTACTGTAGCTTTTTCTCCCTCGCCAGCTTGCTACGATCAAATTGGCCGTCGTGTTTTCTCCTCCAAGGGTTCAATGAGACTCCCATCGTGGCGGGCTGGCCTCCTCGACCAAATGTGGCCCGTCGTCCCCTCCGGACGCCGGGCCGACCCCTCCGTGGGCAGCCGCGGCGTCAGGGGGTAACGACAACAGGTGGTGGGAGAACTGAGACACCATCGACCCGGTATGTGCATTAATGGGGAGTAGCAGGGTCTGCCTGGGGAGGCAGGAGCGTAATGTTCGGGAATTATTCTTGGTGTCAGAACAGAGGAGCTCCCTTTTCTTTTTAAATGGCCAGATTCTCCGCGCACGCAAGCAAAGACGAATGTGACGGATCGCCCTCATACTGAACTCTTTTGTTAGGATCAGCCAAGGCACACAAATCACCCATTTAATGCAGTAAGGAACAATACTTCTGGTCCGGCCGGGCCGCCGGCCGGAAGGGCCTCCTCCTGCAGCAGGTCGTGCTCGTCTGCCAACTTTTGCAAGCCCAACAGGGTGCGCGTAACTCATTGTCACTTCATAAATCTCCACGCAGTCAATTACTCAGACGCTGCCTCGTTAGACCTCTCAGGTCGACTCTTCTAACCTCCTCCACCCCTAGACAAACAGCAAGGAGAAGTCACGCGTGAACACTTTTCAGGTGGCAACTTGACCGAGCCTACAGTTCAGGCCCAGGGGGAGGCCCCATTCAGGAGCTCTGTTAAATGACTCATTTTGGGGGTTCAAAGTGTTGTTGCTCGCTCTCTAGTTTTTGACCGTGTGTGTCACATTGTCGTAGCCCTGGAAACCTTCACGTTCTGTGCAGAATGTAGAGCTTCAGCTCTGTATATGTATATGGGAGGCATGTTCACTGCATAGTCATCCCAGACAATAGAAGTAGCACTCGTCAAGAGTTAAGTAATATTATGATTCTTTTTCCTTTCTCCCTCCCACTTCTGACTGGACGTGCACGTGTTCCAACGTCAGACTGAGCCCAATCCTTGATTTTGGCAGCCCCGATTGGCTAAAGAAGGAAAAGTTTTTATGCCTTGAGTCACCTGAAAAAAATACGAGGCTGCAGTTGGTTATGGACATTTCTCACGTCGGGAGAGGCGGGCAGAAAAATGGGGCCCAAGACAAAAAGAGGGGGAAATGAGTGGGCGTCCGGGAGGAGTGATAACATGGGCTGACGTAGTGATGGTCGTAGGCGATCCATAAGGCATCCACCTCGCTTGCCACAGGCACTTCGTCCACCTCCATCTCCGCCCTGCAGGGGAACTGATGATGTTTGGAAAAAAAAGAAGAAGAAAAGCTTTCTTGCTGGCAAGTAAAGTGCTTTTCGGGCGGGGCCCCAATTTCTACACACACACTCCTCAAACATATCCACCAAAAGGTAGGGTATCAAGTCTGAGGGGGGAGGCGTCTCTGTGAAGGGCCCTGGAGTTCATTGAAATGTGAGTGTTGGAACAGAGAGTTGAATTTCCAGGCACATGGTACATTTTCTCCTTGGATGCGTACAGACTTAGAAAGATCACAGCGGTATTCATATTTTATGCAGTACAAGATGCATCCATATTCTATGCAGAACAAGCTGCATTTACGCTCTATGTTGTACAAGATGCATCCATATTCTATGCACAGCTCAAGATGCATTTAAATTCTGGACAGTACGAGCTGTGTATATTCTACGTCGTGCAAGACACATCCATTTTCTCCGCAGAACAACCTGTATTCATACTCTGTGTTGTACAATGCATCCATATTCCATGTTGAACAAGGTGTGTTCATGTTTTATGCACTACAAACTATATTCGTGCGTAAAAGTTGCTTAATCGCTCACGTCCAAATAGCACCTACGCTGTGACATTGGTCTTGGCGTGACTTGAGCATTATTTTGTGTTCAACAGAGGAGAAAACAGGTGCCTGCAAACTTTTGGCCCCGAAAGCTTTCAGTACAGTTCAGTTTTGGGCAAAAGTATTGAGAAAATTGTGAGCCTTTGTGACCACAATAATGATGAACAAGAACATTGTACTCGTACCAATCCAGACCCAGCATCATCAGTACAGTGGCTTCTCCACCTGTGGTCCCAAAGCAGAGTAACGTTGGATCGAGTCCTGTGTGTGCACTTTGTTGACGAAAGAAAAAGTGAGAAACTGGAGAATCGACCCGGACCGGAGTGCCCCGTGTGGGTCCGGGGGCCCGGTGCTGAACGTGTTTGCGTAACACCTCTGCCCTCTCGTGAGTCTCCTGATGTGCAGCGCTTCGGTGGGGTCCTCGGCTGGCTCCGCCACCGCAGGGCGTCCCTCTAATAACGTGAAATGGCGGCCTCTTCAGTATTGATCGCTTCTTTCTGGCTGTGGCAAGCATCGATCCCTGAGGGGCTGCGGATGAGCACAGCTTCCCTGGGTGGAGTCGTCTCAGCAACGCCTGATGGGAATTTTAATTAATGTGGGTGATTGTTGAATTTGGATTTGATACGGTTTATGGAGAGCGAACTCTACCAGACGGCCAAGGAGTCGAGTGATGAGATCGCGCTGAAAAAACTGACAGGGGGGGAAAGAAAAAGCTTGTGTACTCAGTGCAATCTTCTCCATCTTGTCCGGCCGAGATTGAACGAGCAGTATTGATCGGGTCTCGCAGGATCGTCTTTCTGTTGATTGATCTCAGGGGTGGAGGACACACACACCAGGTCTTCCTCATGATCTTCAGCAAAGCCTCCTCCGCTCTTTATAGCAGCGTTGAGAGGAGGAAGGAAAACATGTAACAGCGCCGATGTAAAATTCCCCACCTCAGTGCATGATGCATGTGCTCCTTGGCCGTGAGATCACAGATCTGGTGAGGAGATTAGTCCGAAATCAAGGCAGGGCAAAAAAGTAGATTTTACGCAACTCTGTTGATGAGAGGACGTGTGCTTGTGCGTGCGATGGAGGGCGAAGCTACTGTGCATGCATAACTTGGTTTGATAGCAGCACGCACAACTTTGTTGCGTGGGTAAGAGTGTGTGTGATAAGCTACTGTGCACAGCTGAGGTTTGGTAGCAGTAGATTAGGACGTCTAATACGGCGGAGAAAAGTATATGGCACATAATTGCTTTATGGGATCCTGGCTGGTTGAGGGGGGGGAGATAACACAACAGGTTGCAAGATGAGGGATGGGAAAAGATTGGGTCAGTACCCAACCCACCCAAAAAAAACCCAAAGTCGGTGGACATTAAGTGAGTAGGAACGTTGTGATACTCAGGCCCCAGTTTGTCTTTACCGAACGACAGCACGAGTGTTGTAAATCGTGTTCACCGAGCTGCTGTTGCTGCTGCTGGTGTGCCTCAAGGTCTTCTGGAGGTAATTATTGGCGTCCAGCTAAGACGGCAGATAATGCATTTATCTACATACCATGTGGAACGAGCTACTGAGACTTGCCATTGTTGACTTCCTCGCTGGAAGAACAATCATAGGTCAAGACTTCATTGTTGTGCCTAAGAAAACGCTATAACACTCATACCTCGCTCGCAGTTATCTGTTGCCTCCCCATGAATATCCCATTTGTCTGGGCGTTATAATTTATAAACCTGTGTGTGTGTGTGCGTGCGCGCGCGCGCGATTGGCCCAGGGCAGTTTCTGACCCAAATCATCCTACGGCCCCATAAGGACCATTGGCGGATGTCCCACACGCCGCTGAAGGATGAAACTTGGTGTATGCGTGCGTGGTCAGGGCTCTATTAACGGGTAGGCGTTACTGCTACGGTAAAAGGAAAGCCCGGAGGCCATTTCACTTTATGCAGAGGCATAATGGCCGCTGCCACTGTTCTCCGCCGACGGCAGCGCGTACAAGGAGATTCAACTCCGAGATGATGAGGCCAGTCTAAGAGGTTGCAGAATCTTCTCCTACTCCGTGGCTTTTCTGAAAAATCTTCTCTCAAGCCCAGAAGCAATCTCGCGCCGCCAGCATCTGGCGTGATCATGGGCGTGTCCACGACGGACTCGGTGTTGCAAAGTCTGCATACGCGGACTGCACGCACAGCGCTGACAACGTCAGTCAGTTGTTCTTGGTACTCAATGATAGGGATGAAAGTACCCGTGTACCGTACTCATGCCCAGGTACACAGCTTGCTCGGGGTAAAATTTGAAGGTCGTCGCTTTATTACGTCACCGACTCTGGCAACTCATATTAAGTACAAGGTTGAAATGCAGGTTATTAATCTACTTCCAATTAGACGGGGGCTACGTCTTGACATCTTTTCCACCGCCTGCATCACTTCGTATGGCACAGGCCCATCAAAGGCCTAGCTCGCTCTAACTGACTGTTATCGTTTGGGAGGCCAGAACGGGTTCGTATTTGCACCGTATGAGCCAACAGGATGGGCACATCTGCCCCTGCCCGCCACTGGGCGGCGTGCCTGAGCCCGTGTTTGGGCTCTTACTGCAGCAAGCAGAAAGTGTCATCACTGCAACTGATTTATTGGCCCCTCCCGTCAATGCTTTTGCCGGTTTTATCAGTCTCCAGAGTCTCACACACAAAAAAGATCACAAAAGTCGGCCCTTTTATTCGGCCCTTCTCTTTGAAACTGCTAGGATTACATACGATTGGCGATGGAGGGAACTCGTCTATGCATTTTGATGGCAGCGATGATGAAAGAAGCGATCGTCGGGCTGTGTATAATAAAGTTTAGTTTAGTCCCGTATACACGATGGTTTTACCACCATGATTTGTCGCTCGCCCAGACTTTTTCGTCATTTGCCGACAGCACGCTGAGCAAGAGCTTTTGTTATTGGTCGTCGGTCTCTCTCGCTGTCATCCTCAGTGGCCATTTGTCCACATGCGCCCACACATCCATGGCCCAGGCTGGGGCAGAGGTGTGCGTGACCAACTCACATACACACACACGCTGGCATCACTCGTGTACTCTCCAAGTACGCACATGTGTGTGTACCACGTGGGGGACTCGAAGTACTACACGCACAGGAAATCCCTATCTAGGCCAATCTCTTCTCATAGTCCAGTACACAAGTGGTGGTACGAGTACTACGGGGAAAAGACAATTATTGCAGCGTTACAAAGCAAGTGCTAATAGAAAAAAGAGAATCAAGCACCTCGTAAAACGTTTGTCATCCAGGCTTCAAGGATTGTCCTATGATGAGAATTCCTCTCTCCCACTGCACAAAGACATCGACTTTGTGATACGCGGGCACCGTCAAAATTGAGATAAAACATTGAGATTCCCTTCCTTGGTCATTACATTGCAAATTACTTCGCAGGTAAAATTGCTCCTGTTGCCTGGAAGCTTCCAGGCAACAGCAAAAGATTTTTATCTCACTTGACCCTCTGGAGAAGAAACTCTCTTTTTTTTTAACGCCGCTACCAAAGCCGCAAACATCGTTTTGGAAATGGCCGGCACCCACAAACATTAAGCTGCCCCCCCCCAAATATGCGCGCGCCCCTCTCCTTATTCACACACAGATAAAACGCATAATTATATGCCTCGGTTCTAGTGCTGGCTGCTGCAGCTTCCCTGAGTTCATATATTTGCCAGCAAGGTCGTCAAGTTTGAGGGAGTTTGAAGGAGGAGAACATTTCATATAGTGCGTACTTAAGTACTCGGTGCACATTTTTCCACATGCAGTCAAGTGTGTTTAACACGTCGTCAGGGCCTTGTTCGTCGAGTTCTTGGGCGTCACGAGCTATCAAAAGCCTGAAGTGAGTAGAAATGTAGGAACGACGTACGTACACACCCTAAACGTTTAGGTATGTGAACGGTCTCTACGCAGGACCGTCACTCTCGTCGGACTTGGCGACGTCGTGGCGGCTCTACGCAGTCGTCTACATATTCCTCACGCTGCTACACATCTTTTACACGCGCAAAGAGAAAGAGAGTTTTACTGCACACGCGAGACACACACGCACATCGACACACGCACTCCAGAGCGAAAGAGAGATAACAGTCACGTCGCCACGTCGAGCTCGCCCGCTCGCCGGCTCGGGCTCCGGTGGCGTTCAAAGTCAAACGGCGTTTGCTCGCCGGAAGCCGGGTCAAGTGATGCTGGGACTTGGCGGCGGTGGCGGCTTCCCCGCCGCTCAGGTAGCAGATAAGTAGCACGGACCTGCCAAGGGGAGAGAAAGAGAGCGCCTACTGTTTTATGGTGAGAGCGTTGAAATCACCGCAACTCGACTTGACCACTGCTGCCACCGATGCTTCTTCTGTTTGATCATCCTCAGTTGGTCGCGGCCATCGTGCGCGCCAAGACCTGTAGCTACGCAAGTCTCCTCTAAATCACTAAATGAATTGAAGTCATTGCGGAAAAGATGGAAGCTCTAGTGCTATGTCCGGAGGAACTGTGTCTCGGCCCCGCGGCCGCTCCGGGTGCGGGCGAGAACCTGAGCATCTGGACCAACGAGAGCGTGGAGAAGGGAACAAGATTCCTGCCGTGGAAAGGCACCGTCCGGAGTGACAAGTTGCCCTTGTTCGACAAACTTCCCGAGTTCGACGTAAGTCACTGCACTCTTGGTATAGCACAAGTAATGGAGATTGGAACAAATGAAGTTGGCACGGTGTATCGCTACTTTGGCAGTTACTACATAATCAGCAATAATTATTCGCTTCACTTGAAGCAGGGCTTGTAATTAGCAATCAGCCTTAGGTTTCTTTAATAAGTGCGCCCTGTACTTATTGCACGTGTAGTACAAGAAGCTTCCCCATTTCCTTCCTTGGTCGTGTGCATCACGTGTGGATGGAGGAGTGGGTGTAGGTCGTGTGCATGTTTTGGACGGGAGTGCAGAGGCCCACTTGTGTTGAGCAACCTATCGCTATTCTCAGGTTCGCAACCGGTTCGGTCTGTACGACGAGATCTCCGAAGTGTCTCCTGGCCGCCGGGTGCGCCAGTGTAATTGGGTCCGGTTCCTCCGGCCGTCTTTCGTCTATGGTGATGCCGTCAATGTAGTCGGCTCTCGGGCAGGTGGCGGACCCGCCGGAGAGCCCGTATTCGAGGTGATCAGAGATGTGGGCCCCAAGACCGAACTCGTGTGCTTCTTTGTCCCCGAGAGACCAGAGGAGGCGACCCTGCTACTCTTTCCTGCAATACAGTACCTCAGGTGAGATGACGTTAGCTGAAGTATAATCTTATATATTCTTGTATTATGTTACGACACATGGACATGAGTATCATTGGATTTGTCTCCGCAACCTCCAGGCACACACTGTTCAAGCGCTTGGTAGACAACGTACTCGAGGAGAGCCCTCTGGATCTCTCTACGTCGCTGTTGTCGTCACCACCACCGGAGAGCAACAACAACAATAACAACAACAGTCATGGCAGAAAATCGGCTTCGAGCGACTGCACCACGACCACCACTTCGTCTTCCTCGTCGGACTTGCTGCCAAAAGCGTTGTCTGTGCCTTCGTTGGTCCTTCCGTCAGCCAAGCCCCCATCGTCTCCTCCACACATCCTGTCAGTGGAATCTCTCACCTCCAAGATGCCTCCTTCGTCGCCGAGAAGGCAGTTGCTGACGTCCTCGCCCAACTCGTCGGTGGCCTCCTCGCCCAGACAGCAGCAACCGAGCACCTCCAGTCGGAGAAGGGAGAAGAACATGCTCCCGTGTAACTACTGCGGCAAGGCTTTCGACAGGCCCTCGCTGCTCAAGCGACACATCCGCATCCACACGGGGGAGCGGCCGCACGTGTGCGACATCTGCAACAAGGGATTCTCCACGTCGTCCTCGCTCAACACGCACCGGAGGATCCACAGTGGGGAGAAGCCTCATCAGTGCGGTGTCTGCGGCAAGAGGTTCACCGCCTCCAGTAACCTCTACTACCACAAGATGACTCACGTCAAGGTAAGGATGATGCTCTCTGATGATGACCGCAGCAGTCATTTTCACCTTTCTCAAAAGTTGACCTGTTTTTTTTCTTTTTTTTTTAAAAAAAAGAAGAAATGACTGGAAAGATATAGATGATTCCCGAAACGAGTTTCCTCAAAGACTCGTCCCGATGCCACACCAATGATTGCTGACGAGAACCCCTTTGTTTTGCAGGAGAAGCCTCACAAATGCACAATGTGCTCCAAATCCTTCCCCACCCCCGGCGATCTCAAGTCGCACACGTACGTGCACACGGGCACCTGGCCCTTCAAGTGCCACATCTGCCATAGGGGATTCAGCAAGCAAACCAATCTCAAGAACCATCTATTACTCCACTCAGGTAAGTTGAAAAAAAATTACTTCTTCTATATATCACCTACTTAATTGCGGTCAGTTATCCGTTGATCCCCAAAAGATATGCACTGGTCTTTTCTTCATTTCTTCTCCTCAATGTTGGGGGCACCCAAAACGTTGTCAACCTGCCCACTTTGGGCCCTGATGCAGACGTGAATATGGGAAATATGGCGACAAAATTGACCCTAAAATTCCACTGATGTCAGTTCGAAGCACCATAAAATGGCCATGAAAGATCTGGCTTACTCAGATACTCGTTATAAATTTATGGGTGATTTCTGATTGTGGGGTCCAATCATCCAGGCAGTTGCTCACTCGGGGCCGTCTGATTGCCTGGCCAACTCAGGATAGCTGTAATGTATAATAATATACAGAAGGCGTTGGCAGTGGAGCAGAAGACAACACCCGGTAGCCGTCGTGCAAATAGCTTGACCCCTACGGGGTGTTGGAGCAAAATAAGTCTGACGTAGAAATCCTTTGAAGGCCTCAACAAAGACTTTGGGCGGCCAGAGAGAACATTTGAGCCAGAGTAAAGATGACAACGATGCTGAAGACTCCTTAAAAGCCTCTCTGAGATGGAACACACTGTGTCATAAGTGATGAGGAGGCTTGGGATAGAAGAATCTAAGCTTTTAAAGCTCCAAGCTCCGCCTCCATCGCTCTTCCCGCCCGTGTTTTTGGGCAGAGCCAATGATGCCTGCAGGCAACGGTGTTCTGCGGGGTAGAGCACGGTTCAGTAGTATAGATAGATGGATGGATGGACCGTGTGTTTGAGTGTGTTCTATGCAAATGGACCGGAGAGAGAATATTCAGTCAGCCAATCAGTATGGGCCACAGAATGCAGAGTCAGTGCTTGCAGTGCGGAGATGCCGATCTGCTGCTGTACGGTATCTGTGTGCTACTTAAGTCAGAGTAGCTGATGCGTGCGTACGAACAGGACGTGGAGGGCTTTAATACCTTACAAGTATTGTGGTATGCATAGTGCAGTCGCGTCAGCTGGCATCGGAACTTCTTCATGGGCCTTACTTTTCTCTCTTATAGGTGATAAACCCTTCAGCTGCGACATTTGCCACAAGAAGTTTGCTCTGTCCTGCAACCTCCGAGCTCATCTCAAGACCCACGAGGCTGAATACAGCCAGAATACGCCACCGGCAACCGCGTCTTCTTCGCTGGCACTTTATCAGCGAGCGCTGGCGGTGCTGGGAGCCGGTGCGGCGGCCGCCGCGGCCGCCGCGGCCAGCGCGGCCAACGACGCGCCGGCGGCCGCCGCCGCGCAGTCGCCGGTCAACTCAGAGATCGAGGACGATCTGCAAGAGGAAGAGGACGTGATCGAGAGCGGCGGCAGCGACCGCACCAACTCGCCTCCAGGACTGATGACAGCGGGGATTGGCAAGGGATCCCCGGCCGCGGACGTGACCCCAAGAATAGAAGAAGCATCAAAGGCGGCGGCGGCGGCGGCGGCGAGTGCGGCTTCTTCCTCAGCCACGTCGGGCGGCCGCGGCGGCGGGAGTTACTTGACTGTGGCTGCGGTGTGAGCTTTTTGCGTTGATCCTCCTTGTTTATTTACTATTCAACCAAAATGCATATCCCAAACTTGTGTACTACTCTTTCTACTAAATTTGTTCTGTTGTACGTATACTGTGCATGTCCTTAGGAATTACTCCATACAATGACTGTTCTTGTTCTTTTAATACGTGTGACTGTGCTACTTTTTTTGTACATTATGTTGCTAAGAAGCTGTGCTCAATTATTCTCTTAAGGATGTTGCTCTCCCAAGTTGCTGACGCCGACGAAATGTTGAGTATGTCCTGCGATGTACGTATATGCGTGTGTCGCCAATCCATTATACATTATGATCTAGTCACAATGCACAATAAATATACAAAACTCTTGGAATCTCCTCGTTGAAGACGACCTTCTTGCGGCAGTTGCGCGTCGTCGTCCAGTACTGCCACGGCTTCCACATCAATCAACATTCTTCTTTTGTCTCCTCTATTCAAGCTCTGGCTACTTTTCTTAGTGGGGGCTCCACTCAAGATGCTCTGTATCTGCCTAATAATGTGCTGCCCCCCATTCTCCTCCGGCAGCCAGGCTGCCAGCAGGCAGTGCAAAGTCAGCCTCAGCAGCCAGGAGGACTTGGTGATTGCCCTCATGACTACGCTGGGTGGACACGTCACTTGGCGTAATTCTCAATCCGCTGTCATACACGGGTTTCTCCAGTGTCTGGTAGAGTGGCCGCTTTCTTCTCTTTGTAGTGGATAATAGACCGCGCGCTACAGCAGTAATGTGATGATTACACCGGCGGGACCGAGGGGAGGGGGGAGGGGAAGGTTAAAATTGTCCACTACCGCATTCCGATGATGAAGCTCCGCGTGTGTGCGCGCGTGCGTGCGTGCGTGCGTGCTCTCTCCAAGCAGAGATCAAAGCGAGAGCTCTGCAGCCGCCGGCGACGACTGAGTCTCTCTCCTCCTCACTGTTGTCTGCCAATAATTGCCGCAATCTGCACGCACGCACGCACGCACGCACGCACGCAGTTGCATTGCACCGAGGTGCCTGCTCCTAACTAGGTCGAGTGCGTCAGAAAAAACGCAACTTGTCTGAAAATGGCAAGCAAAACAGTCTGGCGGCGATGCTGGCGGTCAGTGTGTGATGACTGAGTTGGACTCTCTCGGCGCCACTTCTGAGTCACCTGGTAGTCCAATTTTAATTTGATCGGGGCACTTTTCTTGAGGCTAGATCGAGGGCACACGGGAAATTAAGATTCTAGAGCTTCTTCTCTCTGCGCGGTTGCCCCCAGAGGTCAAGAATGCTTCTTCTAAAATGGGGAGGGCAATTACAGTGGGAGAAGGTGGAGGGTGGAAGCTGCTACATACGTGTGTACCTACAATGATGTTATTTCGCGCGTCGCCGTCGGCTCCGGACTCGACAAAGGCGGATTTCACGACCAATTCTGCTGGAATGTTGACTGATCTCGGCAATCAGCAGTGTTGACACATGTGTGGTGTCCAATCAGCAGCTACTGGGTCGTGCAATGACGCAGGTGTTGCCACGCATAATGTTCAGGACGTCTCGGTTTGATGGGTGAGTGTGCGAATCTGACATTTCGGGGCACCCAACTGATGCAAAAGATGGATACCTAAAACTTGGCATATTGAGCTCAAATTGGGACCAATTCTAGCTCCATGTCTCCATCTAAAGTTTGAGCTCACAGTACCAACTGTACGTGACAGTTCAATGCGGATGCCCAGAAATCGTTGATTTGCATACTTATCTATCAAAGTGAGATGTACTTTTTATTGTAAGGTATAGTCCTGATTCATAGTGTATATTGTAAGGTGTTGTCGGATTCATAATGTGTCTTTACAGGTATCGTAACCTATATTGTAAGGATTAACATATAAATCGTAAGGATCATAACGTATGTTTTAAGGTATTGTCAGATTCACAATGTGTCGTTACAGGTATTGTCAGATTCGTAACCCATATTGTAAGGGTTATCATATAAATTGTAAGGATCAGAATGTCTATTTTAAGGATCACAGCGTACATTGTAAGGTACGGCAAGATTCGTATTGTAAGGATCATGATGTATACAGTAAGACATTCTTAGTCTCCGCATTACGCATGCACACACTTAGAGCCACTAATAAAAGAACGTGATTAATGGATCTGATGGACTGTGTGTGTGTGTGTGGGATGTTGCCGGATCGTGCAGTTCAATCTTTCTACGTGTATGTGTGCATTTGAGAGCGGTGAAAAATGATTGAACGAGCCAATGGACCAGAATGACGGGCGTGCGGGACCCCAAGGTGGAAGCGCAAACAACACATTGCCTGTGAAGTTCTGGTTCAAGCTGACCACTTCTTTTACTCGGCCCGACGAAGCCGCTGCATGGGACTTGGCGCCCAGTCGAGTGTCTCGGGTGTGCACAAAAACATGTTTGCGTACATGTGATGCATGTTTATGGGACGTGGATCACGTGCGTGCCAAGTGTGACGACCATGTGAAGGCTGTCATCGCTGCCAGAGGTGGTCAGACTCCATTGGACTCCGATCACAGGACTGCCAAACATATGCAGAAGCGAAAACAGTTCCAATACGGTGACTCTTCTCTCTGGAGGGTCCCATAAATCGAGTCGACTTCTTACCTCCCCATGTCACCATTGACCACCAGCATTTCGCCACACTGATATGGCACACCAAAAGCGAAGAGCGCGCCAGGAACGTGCGGCATGATGGCGGGGGAAAAAAAGACTCTGCCAGACCGGGTCGAGGCCGCGCAGTACACGCAGCTCCTCAACGTCAGCACGGCTCAGACTGTCTTTGTCTGACGGAGACGAGTGGACAGTTTCCAGTAGCTGAAACAATGGCGGAGAGAACAATATGGGCGGCGCGTTTGAATCGGGATGCTTCGAGCGCCATTGGTACATATTTTTTAATAGGAATGCCTTGAACGCGGCCTCCCTGACCATTTTCCTCCGTGCGGTATGAGAGCCAGGGAAGGGGTGTTTTTTTTTTTTTGGGGGGGGGGGGGCACATATGGCATTTTGCTGCCGGGATTCAGGCCCCTTTGTGGGCATGGATCGACATTTCTCCTTCGCCCTCAACTCTTCGTCTATCGATTTCACATCCTCCGCATGCAGTGAAGACGTGTTTACCCACGCCAATTTTGCACGCTGTCAATTCACGTCAGGGCAATTTCGTCGTGTTCTGCGAAGCGCCCATCTTGACGTTGGTGCCCGCAGACAAGAACGGCGCAACCTTCGGTCTCTTCGTCCGAATTGTTAGATTTTGCCAGGCTTCTCAATGCTCATGCAAAAAAAAGTACAGTGCACGCGCGTCTTCAGCGTGTACCGAGCCCCCCTCAGTGCTGCATTGACGAGAAGAGCAAAGCACAAAGGAGCCGCCGCCCCCGGAATAGGCACCCGAGAAGAAATGATTGGCATTTTACCTTTGCAGAGGTCAAAGCAAAAAACTATGCAGAGAAATCGCGTAGCAGTCGAGAAATAAGCCCACATTGCTCAAGTGTTACTGCGGACAGGGCGAAGAGGGGGGGGGGGACAAATCCCAATGCTCCGGGTCAACACGATCTCCGAGCTCGGCATCGTCATTGTTCTGTACCAACTTCTGTACCTTCGAAGGCAAAAAAAAACCCCAAAGAAGAATGTTGAGAACGTCGGGTGTGTAATTTTTGCATGCCCACCAGGCAGGTTGGGTGGAACCGATTTGCCTGATATATGTGCCTGAGACGATTTCTTTTCAGGACTTCCTGCCTAATTGCTAGCGGAGCACGAGTCTCCCCTGTCACCCCAACGGCCAGAGTTGCCACAGGTTTGTGGCGGCGTCGAACAATCTCTCTGGTGGTGACCCCTCCTCTGGCCGGGCGTGGAGGTGGCGCAGACACTGAGCGCGTTATTACTTATGCAGCGCGTGGTCAAGAGTCCCCGAGCGTGTCCACCCCATGTTCTCCTTCCAGCGGAGCCCCCACTAACTAGCCCCATTTCGCGTAGCCGCATGCATGCGTGCGCCTATAACTCGTGTATGGCATGCCAAACATAACACAAGGTCTCCTACAGTAGTGGACTTGGGGGTCTATAATTTTTACTCGTTTACTTCCTCCGCTCTTTTTTCCCTGACTGAGACCTCTTTTCCACTGGGGAAAGAAGGGAATTTTAAATGAGGCTTGAATTTCTCTACAGGCCCAAGACTGTCATAATAAGTGAAGCGCACGGTATTTTATGTGCATGCACGTACTTCTCAACGTAAGTTTTTCCTTCTTCAGTGGCCATAACCATAGTGTGGCAGCGAGCACAAGTATCTAATTAGTATGTGTTCCCTTTTTTTTCCCAAAGATTCTGCTGCCAACTTTTAGATTTACATGAGAGCTCAATGGATGCAGTCGTTTGTGACAAAGCAGCGTTGAACTCTCCAATGCAACTCTTGTTTTTTACAGCTTACCAAGAATCTGGCAAACTTTTTAAGAGGGTCTAATGATATCTCCCCCCCCCCTCGAAAGAGTATCTGCCTTGACGACAGATTTATCTGCCACACTTTGACTACTCTGGCACGATCTGTGGTGGCTGAGGGAAAAAAAGGGGGAGGTTTTCTGGCCGCTACAGGGCACAGAAGCGAGAAATTTGAACCTAATTGTTTTATGATATAGTGGCCATATATTTTCCACACAACCGGCTGGCAGGGGTCAAAAGACCTGTTGCCCGCGCCCCTAGATAGAATTTCGACACAAGATGGGCTCTATCGGCGTGCGTCTTAGGTGTGGAAGCCCTGATCTCAGGCTTTTTTCAGGCTCGAGGAACATCATTGGCATCATTGGATCTCCCAACAACCGTTACGTCTCCGACCGCATCAGGGGCGTCGTGGCCGCCGTCAAAAAATGACTCGAAGCTGGAAAATGGCTCATTGTAGCTGGTGACAGACAAATGGAATACTCGGGGGCTACTGTAAACGTGTGTATGGGGAACAAAAAAAGGCACGAAATCAAGCAACAAAAACACCTCCATTCAAACCATCAGAGTATCAAAGTGGAGAGCTGTCGACATGTGGTGAGCGGCCCGATTCTACTTTATAAGGGACCGATTAAACATTAAGTGACGATAATGACCCAAATCACTCTCCTTTAACCTTCCAAAATATTTTTGACGTTAACCCTCTCAACCTCATAATAGGGCTCATTTTCCAAATTTATCGGACAATGCGCCACTTGTGTGTCAAGAAACCGTTCCGGAAGCTTCCCAAACACTTTTCTCCACAACGACATTTGTAGCTAGAAAATGACACCAGAAAGCACTAAGAAAACCGTATCAGGTGTGTAGATACTGCGTGCATAGAGAGAAAAATTTGCAAACCCGACACCACTTTCTTGACACACTCAAGGCCAAAAGTTTGCATGAGAAAAAAAAAGCAAACTTTATCCATGTTATCTAACCCTGATGAATGCGCTCACTTCCAAATAGCCCACCCATTGTCCACTTATGTTTGGCGTAGCTGAGGACTATTGTGCATAGCAAGGAACAAAAAATTCTTTCCTCAGGTGTATGCAAACTTTCGACTTCAACTGTACATATAGGGTGCGCCTCAATTACGGGGAGGCCCCACGAAAACAGAGCTGCCCGATGCATTGGACTGCACCAAGAGCAACGAGAGCGGGAAGTAGAAGCCCTAAGCTCTGAATCTGGGCCGTCCAACAGCTCGGGAAAGCTCTGGATGGAGCCACACAAGGTGGCCTGCGGCCTGTCCCAGGCCACGCTGTTTCTGGACGTACGTGGCCGTGGGGCCCAGATGCTCAGCTCCCCACGACGTCGTCCCCGTTGCATGACTGAGTCTGGCCTCACCTCTTCACCTTTTTTTTTTCAAATTGACGCCAATTTTAATGTTTAGTGAGTCACAGCGATTAATAGCTAGAAAGCATCAGTTTCTTTTCATGCCTCAAAGAATGCACATCTGCTGCTTACTCACGTGCTTATGGCAGGTGGTTCTTTTTGTGCGTATGTTCCACGTACAGGAAATTGAGCGCCCACCTGTTAGAGACACAGTGCATAGCACAAATTAGAGGCAAGCATTGCAGTTGTCATTTGTTTTCACACTGACGTAACAAGTGCCAGTGGACCTAAGATTTCTTCGAGTCTGCTCACTCTTCACCTCGTACTTGTGCTAAATTTTGCAACAAGCCTCCATCGTGTGTTTGTCATGAACAGAATTAGGCTTGATAGATGTACCAGCAATGTCTGGAGAGCCAATGTCAAACTGTACACTGTAGTGTGATTTTCTGGCTCACATGACGGGGTTTGGGGGAGGATTTCCAGCATTGATATTCATAGCTTAACTACCAACCTGGATGTTATTCTTGCATCAGTGTTCTGATTTCTTTTTTGCCAACTCCTGGACTGAGCGTACAATTTCATGTGAGAACTGTATTTCTCAGGGGAAAAACCTGCATAAGTGGTTGATTTATTTCATTCTCCAGCCAATGTGTCTCTGTCTCAGTCTTGCTAACAGAACACGTATCGTTTCAAAACGTTTTGTTGCTGGCAAATTCTGGATTCATCTATCGGTCGCTTACACCAGTAAATGTGGTAACCCTGCCAGGAAGAGAGCTTTTTTTCTGCCATAAAGTAAAGTGTTCCACTCATCTCACGTCAATGAATACACTCAAAATGTGGTTTTATGCCAGGGATTGGAAAAAAAGGGTCCAAAAGACAGACCATTGAGTTGTTCAATGACGGAAAAACCGTATAATGGCTTGGTCTGCATAAGCGGTTGGCTTCAGTGGTTTTTCGTGGCAACCGCTTAAGCGAACTCTACTGTGATGTCTGCGTCCGAGACAGGTCTGTTCGGCTCACATGTCTGACTGACTGAAGACCAAGTTGCACTGTCTGAGTACCGACAGTGGATGGCCAGATTCAGCTGATGAGTGATGAACAGTCAATGGGGTTTCGCTGGAGCTCGATGAGTATATCACAATATGTTTCATACTTCTTAACATCTCTTGTGCGAATCTTCCTCCGAGGACGTGAAATACTCTCTCTCTCTATATATATATATTCCTATCGATGTCAGATCTCCTGATCGAATGTACACGGTTTGACACGTAACAAGACACACACGCTCAGCACGTGTACTTGACCTAGTCCGCTGTCAAGAACTGCGTCAAGTTGCACCCACAGGTGTCGTATTATACGCACCTTAACGCACGATTTCCGGAATATTTCCCCGAGAAGTATTGTTGCACCATAGTTCCCTCACTACAATATGCGTTGTTATTTGCTATAGTTCTTACAGATGGTTGTTGACATTCTTACCTCTTGTCTCCACTGCTTATATGTGGCTCCCCACTCAACCGTATGCATCATAAAACATGTTTGCATACTTTCCCCGTGTAAAGAGGCCGCGAGGCTCATCTTGCACGTCTCCGTGTACCTGTGGAGGAGCCGCTACAACGCGGCGCTGAACGTCTCACTGCTGAGGTGCTTCTCAAAGACGTAAGTGCAAAAACGACTGCAGACCATAAAGCAAACGAGATAACTTTTCTGCGGCAAACGAACATTACCACAAGGCATTCACTTTGGTCTTTACAGTATAGTTAGAGGTAGAATTTCTTGCGCACTTCTGGCAAAAATGGTTTATGCGACGCGTGTGACCATGACGACAACTTTCATGTGTATAAGGGTGTGCGTGTGTGAGAGAGAGAGAGTCTGTGACTAACAGCGCGGACCAAAAATTGAAATAGACTGGATTTCCTAAGCTCAGGAGTGAAGCACGTAATCACAGCTATGCAATGCTGAATCCTGCTGACCAAGATTCACTGATCGAGGATGACCGATCACTGCTAAGAAGTGCTTCTTATGTATTGGACCTCTGCCAAACAGAGCTATGGGATTTTTCACCAAGACTCCTCGTTTGTGTACTTCTCTTCAGCTTTAACAATGATATTGAGACCTATTATGAGTGGCTGGAGAGGAAAAAAAACCAATGACAGTTGGCAAAGTCTTGGCTGCTGATCAGACACGTCAATGGGCAACGTGACGAGCAAGGGCAAGCACATCTTGGCCGCGCATGTGGGCCACTTCTGTCATCAATCAGCTGAGCAACGTCCAGTACGTAGACGTAGCCCAGGGGTGCTTTTTTTTACCACCACCCTCTTTTTTCAGACGTCTTCGCCACCCCTTCCTGTCAAAGATGATTCACCTCTATCCTACCTACTTAATGTGGGGACTCACACTAAGCGTGCGAAATCTGGCCGCTTTGGTGATCCATGAATCGTGTCTTATTTCTACCCCGCACTCTTTTTAGGGGTTTTCCCCCCCCCCCCCCCCCGTCTCACATACGCACATTTTACAGCACGGCCAGAACTGCCGTAACTTTGCAAAGAGGCTCCTAAGAGAGCAGCGCAGACGACTACGGCCATTAAATTATATCATCTGGAATACAGCCCTCATTAGATGGAGCAATTATGTCAATTTTCGCGATGAAAGACCCTGATGAAGCCTTGAGCTGCATGGAGCAGTGGCTGCGCACAAGTAAACTGACTGATCCCTGCAGCTATTCTTGTGCTCGCGCGTGCGTGTGTGTAAATATGAGGTGTGTGTTTGTGTGTGAGAGAGAGAGAGAGTCCGTACAGAGATGTTTTGGTAGGCCATAAAAGAAATGATGCGAAAACGAGCGGAAAAGCCTTTGCAGTCACAAACCGCAAAAATGTTCGTACAGCATTCCTATGGTTGGCCAAAAAAAAGGAGCTTCCTCGCTTTAATCTGAAAATATCTGCCATGAAGAAGAAACTTCCTAGTCCGAAAATGACTCTGCCAGACACGATCAAGAGTTAGGAGAGCGTGATGTTGCCAGGTGAGTCGGCCCACGTCAGGAGGTTCTCTCGTCCAAGTCCTGTCTGGCCGAGTTCTCAGCTTCTGGTAAGGTTCGCCGCAGAAATATGTCACGGTCTGAGTCAACAAATGGCGCACGACAATCCCATTAGCGACGAGAAAATCTTGGCTTGCTGTGTGGCAACGTGAATCACGACGTTGGCGCGCCAGACCTTGATCCCCAGCAACTCCTTATAAGACGTCATGGACCGGGCGCACGTGGTCCGGTGCGGCGCGGACGCCGCCTCCGCCGCGTGCCCGCGAGTCAAGTGATGACAAGGAAAAGTGTCATTTTCATCTCACACACACCAGTGTGTGTGCGCCAGTGACGCACGCATAGGAACAGTTCGGTTCTTTGGAGTCATAAAACTCAGTTATCTGTGACTGCTGCACTGTTAGTGCTGCCAAGCACAACATCTCTTTCGCTTGGCAGCAAAGTGAAGAGAGAGATGAGAACTTTTCCTGGGAGAAGCTCAGGCGAGCAATTAGAAGAGCTCGACAGAACTGCCAAAGATCAGTGCTGACAGTTAATACAATATACACGGACTATTTATTGCCTCACGCATTGCAGCACTGCAGTCAGGGCCTTCTTTTGTCCGGGGCCTGACGACAACGTCTGACTGGGTGGATCGGCCAAAGCTGTAGTCAGAAGTAAAGCGACTTCACGTTCAAAACGTTGGCCTCCACCAAAGTCCGGGTGGAAGGTGTTGGACAGTCCTGCACAGCCAACCCCCCCCCCCCCACAGCGTTGCCATATTTTTTTTACGTCAGATTGTCCAATTTTCGCTCGTACTGAGGAGAAGGATGACTTTTCACCCTCCTCATGCACTGGGAGGTCAGGACTGTCAAGGCTGTAGAATAAATATATGAGATCTGCATTTATGTTGTGGTCACAATAAAATTGTACGCTCATAATGAATGCAGAATGGACAATCTAACATAAAACACGATGTGTGCATTTGGCACGTGGCATTTTACAAACACTCCAACTTTGCAGCCCCCATTGCTGCCCTCGTGCCTGGGGCAGCAGCACTTTTGGACTGCAGTGACTGAGTGTTTGTAAAATGCCAATTTGCCAAGTGCACGTAATGTAATATAGTTTAGGGAAATATAGTAACGAAACAGTCCCTGAACACTTACCCACCGCACTTAAAAGGATCTGAAGTAGGGCCGCAATCTGGCGTTGCCGCAGGTGAAGACGTTGAAGGTGCTACATTCACCAGGCAAATTGGTCGAGAGCAATTTCGGCAAAGGGAGCGCAATTCGTGGCCGGAATTTTTATCACGGGTATGAATTAGACGTTTATTCAACACTTGCTCTGCTCATGTCAATCATGTCCTCCAACGTGAGCCTGAACCATTAGAACTGGACACATTCCGTTGTCGTGCCTTAGGTCTATCTTCTATATTTATTAGACGAGATCAGACTAAAAAAAATCTCTTCATATTAGTTGCAGGACTTCATTTGAATCGATTCCAGTCATGCAGGTACGTAAGTTAGTTATTTTCTACACACGGATGCTTAGTTACTTTGTAGGTGCTCAACTGCAGTCAAATGAAATCGAAAGTGTGTTTAGCCAAATCTGAACACCCTGTTATGTACTGAACTTGTGTATTAAAAAAAAGAGGGGTGTGTGTGCGTCAAAAAACCGACATCTTTAACATGTGACAAACCTCAGCTGCACTCGGCAAAGTCCCAAAATGTTCATCTAATAATCTCTATAAAGATGTTCTGGACTCTGCCTGAATGACTTAAGACAGAAGGTAAAACGGCCACCAACAGTGTGAGAAAAGGTCATGAATTCCTCCTCCGCTCAATTTCTGGAAGGCCCCTGTAAACGTGTGTGGTCACAGTAACATCACATGCACAGGTAGGGAAATCGTTCCCGCTATCGGCGAATTACCTGCCACAGACTGACTGGTGGAAAAGTTGTAGAAAAAGAAAGAAATATCATGTTCCAGTGAGGTAGCAACTCTGGTTAAGGGCTACCATCACTTTTCCTTTCCCTCCTCACTTCTCTCGAACGCGTGAGTTATTTTTCGCCGAAGCCTTCGATTTATTTTATCGGCGTGACGCGGCGCAAAACGCGGTTTGCTCGAACGCGTCTCCCCCCCCCCTCCTCTCCTCAAGATGCGTGAAAACGCGGGCCATTCGTATTCACCGGGGTGGGAGCGTAGGTGCGAAAACAAAAAAAGCGTAGTACCCGTAACTTATTGAAGAAGCACACTGCGATCTGGTGAGAGAAAAACACTCTGTTGTTTTATTAATCACCGTGACATTAAACCCTTTTATGCTGTATACCTGGACCAACAGGTGGATATAACAGTAAAGAAAGAATAATAGCTCACCTCCTTCGTTCAAACAATCATGATGAGTTCATTTGAGCAGTAACATAACTCATGGGCGAATCAAAGTGTCGACTACCCACCATGCAGGCATCTCGTAATTATGTACCGTGCACTCCAGAAAGTGAGCCGAGCCGGCGCAGTTTCTCTCCGACGCCAGCGGGTCCACGCAGCAGCCATCGGAGTTCACGATAGAGATCAAGCGACGCCGTCGGCGAATGAATCAATTTATCGCTCCCATGAAATTTCCCCCCGCTAGGATGAAGGCAGAAAAGGCTTCTTTGGTTGCCTTTTTTTTCCCCTCCTCTTCCGCGAAGGATGGACACGAGAAGCATCTTTTGCGTGCGCGTACGCGCGCGGGCGCGTGTGTGTGTGTGTGTGAGAGAGCGCGAGAGCGCGCAAGCAACTTTCATGAACCCGGGGTCAGCCACAGAAGCCCTAGAGCGAAAGATAATTGTTACACTTAACTCGCTTCCAACATGTTCCTCTTTCGGGGTCTGGCAGATTTTTCGCCTCTGAAGCAGCGTGCATTGGTGGCAGATTTGTCCGGCCCGCCTGCTGGTGCCGGTCGGGGTCGACTCGGCCCGTCTAAGTGCGCCCTTTGGTCTGACGGCCTCGGTGACCCGGGCGATGTTGCGAAAAACTGGGGTAATCTTCGTCTTCGCCATGGTGAATTGCTGGGGTCAGTTTCGCTACTACCCAGGGCTTTCTTGTCTGAGAAATGATACATGAAAATGTGGGCCAACACGAAGTACTAATGTCTCTCTGTCTCTGTGTAATAGCAGGCAATCTGCGCCCAAAAGTGGCCCCGACAACCCCAGGTGCCACTTGGGCGAGTGAGCAAACAGAGGACCCATTGTCTGTTTGCGCGCAACTCTTTTGTGGCTCTCAGGGCACCCGAGTCAGAGGAGAGGGGGAAGAAATCAGGGGTGAGGACTCTATGGATGGTCCGGAGGGGGGCGGATAGCCTGCTATTACAGCCGCCGCCGCCTGCCGCCTCCCGCTTTTAGGCGGTGATGATGATAATGATGCTTTGGTGCTCTCTTCAAGAAGGTGGGTTTGGGGGTAAAAAAACCAACCTCCCATTCATTCTGGAACACTTGTAGTACAAACATGGTGTAAGAAAGGGTGTTCGTACAGAACAGGGTTGTCATTTGTACCCCGAAAAGGAGGTGTGAGTGGAGAATAACAGAAAATGAGCTCTAGCGGCCATGATGTGGATGAACCGACGTGTGTGAAATGGCACTAACAACTCTGGGAAGTCCTTTTAATAAGGGGTATGGCTTTTTTAACCCTCTCCTTCGTCTAGGCTTGTAACGAGCAGTGAAAATCTGGGGGACGCTAAAGAGGTGCTTCCTCCGTTTTTTTGTGCAGGTGTCCATCCAATGTCTCCCACTTGGACAGAGAAGCTCCAATTATGCTAACTACAAACCAGAGACTTCCTGGAGAAAAGTCACGTACGTCGATTCTCGGCCGGACAGGAGAAACTGGTGCAGCATCTTGGGGAGGCCGTCCATCGACTGCTGGTTGGACGTGGAGAAGTTCAAGCAGACGCAGTTGTTGACGTGGTGACATTCGGCAGTAGAGACCTCCCCACCCTGATCAGGTGGGTGATCTTGAAGCTGTCGTACCCGTTCGACGACCCACTTTACATGCTGGAAACAAAGGTTGGTTTGGCCACCACTCGACAGATTATAACACTATTATTAAGGATCGAAAGTGTTTGTTTAAGCATGCACCGTGGACCATATATATAACACACTACTTGTTGGCGCTTGGGTTCCTCCTGACGTTGTCCACCACAACGCTTCAAGGG
>JAAUXU010115372.1_pt1 | contig 23666 bp, 16 predicted proteins | sample 7278151 | NCBI WGS metagenome assembly JAAUXU01 (sample SAMN14350113, study PRJNA611818) | marine sediment metagenome | isolation source: surface marine sediment (1.8m) | place: French Polynesia: Moorea | collected 2018-08 | reverse complement strand
CAGCGTGGTTTTGTTGGGGGTGGCGTTCTACAGTGTTAGTGGGGGGAACCCCGCCTGCCCCCCCCCGCCCCCCCCCCCCTCCACCCCATCCCGCAACTGGGCCACCAGAACGGTCAATTCAAGAAGCTCGGTGGCAAAGAGAGGGAGGGAGGGAGGGAGGGAGAACGACCTCAAAATGCACTGCGAACAGCCTCAAATCGAGGCCAAAGTGCCGACGCTACGACAGCACTGCTGCAAACGATCTCCACGCGTCGTTTCAGTCGGTCGAAGACTCCTTCCGACCGAAGCCCCCGTAGTGTTGACATGACTAATTTCCCATCTGTTGGATCAGGACGGCATTTACGGTACAGTGGGGTGAAGGTTTCCCCCCCCCCCTTTTTTTCGGTCGCTATCGGGCGGAAATCGGAATGCCTGATATCAACCGCGACGATTCAAACAGCCCGGTGAGGAGGGGAGGCTTAGTTCATAGTAAAGGTAATAGCGTCATCCGAAATATCAACACACACATGCTAGACAACTTTATCTGTGGCTATTACACACATGGGGACTCGCGCACACCAGCACATACAGCGAGAAGGGATGAGAGGCTGTCTTCACAGATGACTGGACCACAAAGAAAGAACGCTTTTGGCCTGGGTGGAACCCCCCCCCCCCATTTCCCGCCGGACATTGACATAAGACAGACCGTTTGATCTGTGGCAGATTTGAATATTTCCTCTGCCAGTCCTTTTTTTTCAGTTCCCTCCAGTCGTATGCATACTTCTAGTGCTCTTACGTACTCCTCTCTCCAGATTGCAATAGAAATTCGAAGGAGAGAGAGCAAGAAACTCTTCAGATCGTCGAGTAACAAAAAACTTCAAAGAGCTGGCCGATTGAAAAAGAGGCTTCTTTGAGGGGAAGCGAGCCAATATATGCATGGATGGTCAGGCAGTTGCCAGGGGTCAAAAGAGGAGGAAACAATATCGTCTTCCTCTGCCTGATCGAATTGGGACTGAATCAAAAGGCGGAGAGAAAGAGAATTGAACCTCCAATATGCATCATCCTCTGCCACTGGCACGACGACTCTGGCTTGAACGCGGAGTGCGTCACGTAGCGCAATTCACTTAAAGCTCATTTCACTTAGCGAAAACTCTGAAGAGACGTGAATAGCTGCCCGCCCATTTCTTCTGCGCTTTGCCAGAGCCTCATAACTCCCTGCTCCGCCAAAGATCTGTCCACCTTTTTTGGGGTAAAAATGAGCAGAGCCCAAATTGCAGAAAGAACGGAGGATGGATTGCTGGACTCAAGAGTCGCCCCTCCTATCGCCCACTCCCATCTAAGGACACATATCACTTTTTGAGTTCTTCTCCTCTCAGCCTATCAAAGTAAGGCATCGACATTTCATTTCGAGCCCTTTTTACTCGGCCCGCCCCTCCCCTAGGCGCTGGCGGGGGGTCGAAATGACACAATAAGTCCTTTGGAGGGCATAACCCACGTACGTAACCTGGTAGGAGCCCTGCTTCTCCAGCAGCCTGGTAGCGGACCTGAGCTTGGAGAAATATACGTCAAGAAAACGTCGAATGCAAAATGGCGTTCCACTGAGATCAGAATCGTCGTTAGTTGAGCATACAGACGTTGGTTCGCAGACGACTGAGTGCGCTCCTATCTGGGGAGAAGAGAAGGGCAGCATTTTTTTTAACAAAAAGCCACCAACAAACTGACCACCATTCTTTCCTTTCGTTCGTCATGCCTCAGATGTGTGAGCGAGATTGAAGCCGAGTGATTTATTTGCGGCTGTGGACCCTGCCAACCTCTCGTCGTACACCGTAGTACCAAGCTACTAATGCACTTTTGCTAAAATGAAAAACCGGGCAAACGTCACCATAAAGAAAGATGGGAAGGAGACAAACATATACCGAGCCAATAGTAACGAACTTGAGAAGCAAAGGACGAGAGGAGCATTAGTTAAGCTGCTGCAGCATGTTACTTTAAGCAACCTTGCGCTCTCCTCTCCGGCCTGGCAATAAATTGGAAACAATAAAAAGACAAGCCATTCCAACATTGATAGGCCTACTCTGCTCCAGAGAGATGCGTAGGCAAAAGCTCATTTATGGAAGTATGATATGCGTGTAATAAAGATTTAGTGCTCGTTTAAGAAGGGAGAAAAAAAAGCCCACTGCTAAGCAAAGCAAGCATGCATTCATCCTTAATGGGCGAGAGCAATAGCATTAGAGTGTCCCCTAACGACCAATTTCTTTCTCAGACCGATTGGTTTCGGAGAGATGGATGAGAAAATTAAGATATTTGCAAAGAGTCATGGGCTGACACCCCAGCTGTGAGTGTCCCAAAAGTCAGGCTTGAAACTGAATTTTTATTGCTCGCACGGCTAGTTTCTAGAGCGAAGAGTTAGATGGAGAGTTATCTATATACGTCCATCATAAAGACATCGATAAGGATCTTTGTTTCTTTCCCTCGAACCCGTTTCCTTCGCTGCCTGTCCGTCATGGCTCGTAAATGACTTTTCTAAGGCTTGCAAAGAATTTTCCGCTAAAATGGCGTCATCAGATTTCGCTTGTAAAATCCGGCCAAGTATTGGCGGGACGAATGTAGCCCCTTTCTTCCTTGGCCCTGTCTCACACATGCACGAACTGCGCTATACTTTGGAGGCAACGACAAATTAATGTACTTCGTGCGTGTAGCAGCAGTATGGAAGCTGCTGGAAATCCCTGCAGAGAATATGGGACAGGCTGGCCTCGAGAACCCTCCTGCTGCACGATGCGTGAGTGTCATAGTACAGCGGCGACGACGACGACGACGACGACTGCCACGGCAGCAACAGCAGCAGTGAGTGGTACCTGAACTGACACATATGCATGCACACGTCGTCTCTCTCCAACTGTCGTCAACGTCGCTTGAAGCCCATTCAAGCCCATATTCTGCCGCCCATTGTGTGGAAACAGAGAGAGAGAGAGAGAGAGAGAGAGAGAGCGTCATTTGAATCGTCCAACGCATATTTGTCTCCCCTCCTCTCCCCTGTCCTATTTCGATATCGCTTCTCACGTAAGCCCCGTTAGTCATAGCCTTCTTCTCTGCTTATCAATTCAGTGGGATCCGACCACTTAATGGCCTCGCCCCCTCGTGGTGGGCGGCGGATGGAGAGAGAGATGGAGATTATTAGCGCCAGATGCTCACGGTTGTTTTCTGGCAAGCAGAGCAGCAGTGATTCACAAAATTATGGGGAAGATGACACGACACCAATCTGTTCTCTCCATATGAGCTCCATCTATCCTTTGTGAAGATGGGCGCTGGAGCCAGCAACAGCAGCGGCCAATATCCATCCCCCCACCCCAAAAAAAGAGAAGGGGGCGTAACTGTTTTCGCCAAACCCAAAGTACAGTCAGCTTCCTCTCAACGAAACGAGAAACGGAGCCCTTTGAGAGGAGAAAACGAGGACCGCGTGTACTCGTCGGTCTGGACACGATTCATAAGTGTTGCAGCGTTGCCAGAGCGCCTTGGCCAGCTGATGCAGATTGGTCCTGAACACGTAGATTTAGGACAATGACTTTCTTCATACCCCCTCCTCCGCAGAGAACTTTCTTTTCTTCGATGTCCGGTCGGTCCCATCCCTTTTCTCATTTCTCTTGGCTCCTTCAGAGATCGGGCATCAAATATTGATGCTCCAGTGAGAAAAAGAATAAGGACCCCTTTCACTTTGGACGACAGGAACAGAGGGAGAAACTTACACATGTTGACCAGTCACTCCGTCTGTTCTACCAAGTTGGTACAGAACTGCAGAAAAGCTCTCTCTTTCTGCCCACCGTCGCATCAACCCTATGGTCTACTTTACATGGTATATTGTACCTAGTATACGGACCGCATATGTATGTGTTCCAGCCAGCCAGCCAGCCAGCCAGCCGACGATGCCTGCTACCTCAAATGACAAGGGCGGAGGTTATACTTATCCCGTCACAAAAGATTGTTTTGCCGTCACGAACGGATAGTTGTGTACGTACGTGCAGTAGCAGATCTTGGCCGTGCACTCACACGCATCAATAACGGGCTGAATTATTAAAACGGCGACTTTTTCCCCTCAGCCTTTTCTCCCTCTTCCTGCCGTGAACCCTTCCTCGCCGCAATATGAGGCTTCCGACCTACTACACGAACATTCTTTTCAATCAGTCAGAGAGAATATGAAGAACAATGGGAGAGGAATTCACCGAGGCGCCAGATCAAACGGACAGGTAGGTAAGAAGGATGTGGTCTGGCATTGTGTGTGCGAGAATTTCGCTTTCATGTAGCAGCTTTTTCGACTTAACCAACAACTGGCTCTCCTTTGTCGTAGGTATCCTCCCATCTCTCGTTCAGAAAAGGTTTTGTGCGCTACGTAGAGTTTGGTGCAACCTACGTACAACTTACGTCACTACGTACTACAGACCGTGTGTGAAAAGAGGAGGGAGATAGCGAAATCCCACGGGCATTTGATAATGGATGATTTATTCGCAGATTAACGCCAGAGGAAAGTATTTTCTATCGAATTGACATATCATAACAAGATCTCCCCTAATATTGTATAGCAAAAGCAGTACACGGAGAGGCAGGAAAGTAAGGAAGACTCTTCCAATCCCTTGGTGGGTGCTGCTGCAGAAGAAGCCCTGCTCTTATGATGATGCATCAGCAAAGAAGGAGGCACAATCTCTTCGCCAATCCCCCTGGGGAATTCCTGGGGCCGTCAATAGACGCGTCATATCTGTCATTCTCGTCCATTAGTCAGCTGAGGATAACAAATGAGGGTCAGCAGGACAAAAGGGGGGGGGGAGACCAGGCTGCTAGAGAAGTATCCAACCATGCGTGCGGCGTGCAGCACAGTCCAAATATGGACGTCTCGGCCGTGAAAGACACAACACGTGATGGCGAACGATCTCAGGTGACGCCAAGTCGCGATTTTTCTGATGTCAAAGAAGATGCCCCCTCTTGCCAGCTCGTTGACTAACCTCTGACGTCTGTCGATACGTCAGAAGTGCTGATTTTTCATCCCTCACACGGCGCTGGCGCACACGCGCAGCATTATGAATGGGCCATAAAGGTTGCGCGCTCTGAACAGCATCAATGGAGGGGAGGCAAAGAGGGTCACTTGGTCAAACGTTATGAATATGGCGACGAGTGATGGCTTGAGCGAGAGCCAAGCAGCAGCACGAGCGCTTTCACATCAATGGGCGAGCACACTTTGGCGCAAAAGCCACAAAAACGGAGGGAGGCAGGAGCCAAATGTCAATATCTCACACACATTTTGACGCGGAGGAATGAATATTGGCGGTGGGGCCAGGGTAGAGGTGGCAGAGGCATCCATACAGTGTCAAAAGTAGTCAGAGGAGGAGCGATGACGTTGGCGGTAGGAAGAAGAGAGCAGTCTAACAATATCCGCAGGCTGGAAAGCAATATTCAACCGTCAGGAACTCTCTCTCCGCACACACGTACGTGTGCTCCCCAGGATGTTATGAAACGTGGTGGCGCGTGCCTCGGCTCTCCCATACAAGAATCCGGAACCTCGCCTGTCAAAAGTGGAGGCAAAAACGCAGATCGCACCCGGGCCGGGCTCATTAGGAACGGACGTTTTCTTGGCGTTCCGATTTTCATGGAAATATGAGCCATCTGTTTTCATTGTCTGAGCGAGCGAGAAAGAAAGAAAGAACGAAGAAAGAGAGAAAGAGGCCGGGCGAGAGCAAAGACTTATCGGTGGCGCGCGCGCCCACTATCTTGGGTCGCATCCATTCATTTCTCCGTATGACAGCCATGTCACTCCCACAAGAGAAAGGAGAAGTTTAAATTCTTGTCCCGCGCAGCTGTGCATAGAGCAGGCTTGTTGTTGTGTAGTGATTACGGGGCTCTGACCCACGTACAGGACGTACAAAGTGCGCTACAACTGCAGCCTGCCTCATCCCATTTTAGGGAGGCAGATAAGGAGACATTTTCTGGCGCTGGTCTGTGCACATTCTCCCGACATATGGCCGAAAGAGAATGAGAGAGCGCGCAACTATCCCAGTAATTCCACGGCAAAACGGGTTAGCTGACCAGGAAGGAAGGGAGAACAGATCGATGATAGATGAGCGAGATCGCAGAATGGTCAGTGACAACCTTCTCAGTCTCGGTGACCGTGTTTACCCTGAGCATTCATCGCCAATGCCAAATCAGACACAAATGTAGCAGCATAATGGAGATGCTGAAATCTGCTGCTCCTTTTTTTTTCTTCTTCTGCTTCTGCTTCATCACTCCATAATTAATGACTTACAGTACACTCACAGTAATCCCGCCATTTCGAGGACAATATGTTTGTACGTTCCGCTACCAGAAAATGCCATTTGCATATCGTCGTCGTCACCTTTCTTGCTTTACAGGGGAGGAACGAAGAATTGTATGCAGCAATTTCGTAGTAAGAGCAGCAGAAGAAAGATATGTCATTCGATACTAGCTTATCAATAAATCATCGCAGATTTCCAAATGCGAGCGAGGGAGAGATGGCAGAAAGTGGCGACACAAAGGGGGGGGGGAATTGATGCATTACCTCACCCCTACATTCAGTAATGTGTGCGGACATTACCCCACCTTATACGCGACATCATATTGAGTCGTATTTGTGCACGTGAGTACTTTGGGGGGGGGGGGGGTAAAGGAGAGGAGGGGATCAAATGCCCAAATGTTCACCGCAACTTTTACTTGGAAGGGGCAATTCAGGCAAAAAAACAATTAAAAGAACGGTGGGAGAGGCCTTCTCCTTTACTCTCTTACACCAGCGCTTGTCTTGAAGTAAAAAGAGACACTTGAGCCTGCCAAAGTTCGTTAACTCGCGACAGAAAAAGAAAAGACGGTCTCGCAGACGAAGGTGGAGGGAGGGAAAGTTAGAGAAAAATATAACTTCTTTTCTTCATTTCTTTCACTTCTGGAAAGAATGAAAGAGAGGAAGAAACAGCAGTGGAAGATCTGCAAGCCATGCAGTTCTAAGATGAAAAAGATCATCTTCTATTCCAACGCTTTCATTTCATCTGCGTGTGCGCGTGCACCTAACAACCAAGCATGACGAGGCAACCAATCTCGCAAATTGAAAAGCACAGCGCCAAAAGAGAGGAAAGGAGAGAGGAAAGTCAAGAAGGAAGGAGGAAAGGCTGCTTGCTTGTGATGAAATGTGATGGGATTTCCAGTTCAATATCTCAGTCTTGTGTCGTTCCGACATGCGTGGATGTATACATATATGTTCGGTACATGTACCTGCTATGGCAGAAATGCCTACGGAGCAGGGCAAAGAAATAGATGTCGTGGCATTTTCGTTCCTGCTCAATTTATCGCTCCTCTCTGCCTGCCAGCCCGCCCCCCCCCCCAAGCCCCGCGCCCGGGCGCCGAGTAGAGAAAGATGGAGCTCGTTTCATCGCATGTATTTTCTTTTCCTTCCTCCGACCGATCCAACAAATCAGAGATTGTCTCTGAATCAATCGAGTGTGCGTCCGTCAGCCCCCTCTTCGGGGTCCTTCCTCCCCTCCATCCCCACCTCCCCCCCCCCCCCCTTCAACCCTTCCATTCTCTCCTTCATTGCCGGTGGTTGCAGCATGAACAAGCAACCAACCGGTCGGGCGGGCTCGTAAAATCCAACGGGGGCAAAAAAGAACCGGCCGGCTGGGCTCAAGTGTCTTAGGGTGTCGTATATCATCTCACAAAAGCCACTTTACTCTTAGACTGACTGACTGACCGACCAGCCCGGGCCAGAGGAATGCGGGCTTCGTTTTGGGCATTGGCAAAACAAATATTAGCTACTACTCACTCGAAGGGAAGGGGGGGGGGATTTTGCGAGGAGGGAATAATTTCTTCTTGAGTGGCTCGTCCTCTTCAGAAGAGTTTTACATTTTTCATGGCGCTATCGAAGACGAAGAAAGAAAGGAGGAACACAGAGAGAGAAGGGAGGGCTTAACTGATTGTTCGGTCGATTGGAGCAGTCTTCACCATTTAGCTCAGGCATTTCATGGCCGAACAAGTCTACTGGGCGGTGCTGAAGCTCGTGAGCCTCATATGGGAGCATATTCAATTAGACGGAGGAAAGATGTTCTGCCCAGGACTGACGGTCTCATGCCCTGAGCAGGAAGCTATTGGCATGGATGAGTTACTCCTCCTTGTATTCGGGAGCAACTCAGGAGCTTCATTCGTTAATGTGAAACACCCTGTGCTTTCGCACTTCGCCACAGCTTTGCAGCTGCCCCAGCAACCCATAAAGAGTCGGTCAGAAAACTAATCTGCCGACCTCTGCACAGGAAGAAACAAAATAATTCATGTGACTCGTGAAAGTTGATACTGTAAACAGCCGAGAGAGGTTCTCTCTCAGGGGACGGAGGTTCTTTAAAGCAGGGATTTCGACAGCCCAGTCACTTACTTTCTCTCCTCGCTTTGAGTTGCGCATCACACAAGGAGAGCAGCTGGCCAAAGGAGACAAAAATTTTCCACTCGCATAACACATAAAGTGCGTTTTCTCTCTGTCTCGTACTCGAGTACGTACGCAGCACCGAGTTGGACCCCGGGCACAAGGACTGCTTGGCCTGCGTCTTATGCCTGCTGCTCAGCACTGCCGGGCAGACACTAATCCAAATCAACATTTTAATCGTACGAGGAGGGGGGGGGGGAGGGGGAGAGACCAAAAGGCTGGCTAAAACCCAAAGTTTTTGAGTCCGAATTCTTTCTTTCCTCCGAGGCCAAGACGAAGAAGAAGAAGCTTTATCATAAAGTTATCACCGTCCATGATCTTTCATTTCGTCGTCTTCAACTGTCTCTTTCTGGACTTGACAATTGCCTTCAAGAAGAATAACACTTCAATAAAGTGATTTCCCGTGAGCGGCGGATGAGAAGGCCATAATACAGGGAGGAGGGAGGAGACAGAATTTTTGAAAATGATTTTACGACATCTCTTCCTACCTACGAACTGCGTGAAGCAGCAGCAGGTCTATCTGCCGGGACAGATGACAGTGGCGGCCCCCGAATTGTGTCCAAATTATCAACGCAAGATTGAACACATGGCGCGAATACGTACCTAGGGCTATCTCTGGCAGCACCTAAATACTACATCCAGGCCGTCGTAAACGTAGCTGCAGTCAGTCAGTCAGAAGTAAAATAAGAGGACTTAATCCCACTATTTTTGTGTGTGGGTTTTATTGCGTTCAGAAGAAGTTTCATCTATGACCCGACCGATTCTTAAAACTCATGCGTATGTCTTACGTACATTTCCGGAAATTGGGCCATTAGAACGTTCTGAATTTATGACCACGAGAAGAAGAAGTAGGAGAAGAGCGAGCGAGGTTTGACGAACATTGATCTGGGGTAGCTTTCGTAAAAATGCCTCTCTGGGGATTTCTCCTCCCCTCTCGTCTCTATTCCCCCCCCCCCCCCTAAATGTTGGTATGGCCGCTTCTACCTTGCTAGAATATGAGTGATGCAGGGGGCTTAACGCCTTTATCCCTCTCTCTCAATCCTCCCCTCGCTCTTCTTTCCAGCGTAAGTATGTGAAAAGAAGTGAGAAATACCAGATAGCAGCACTGAGTAGCACCGACCGACCTAACTAACTACCCAAGAAGTGTCTGGCCTGAAAACAGGGGGAAATGGATGTGCTTACGTGGTGACGAATCTTGGCCAAACATAAGCATTTTGAGAGGCAGCCACACATGTGATGGTGCAACTATGGAGAGGTGCTGGCCACGTTCTACATGCCACAGGGCTGGCTGTCCATCTCAATCTTTCATACTCGCCACTCACATCAGCGCGGAGGAAAAAGAAACCGCGGGAAAAGGGCTTAAATGATGGAGTGCAAATGGTCGCTGACACGTTATTGATGAGACATTCATCCATTTTGGCACCGAAAAGAAGCCGAAGACGAACATGATGAAGAAGACGTGAAATTGAAAGAGCTTCTTTCTCACCGCCTTATTGCAGTCGAGAAATAGATGGACGTCATAATTGTTTCAAGAGAGCGAAGAAATTTCTTCTCACATACTGATGATTCCTTTTTTTCCCCCTCCCTCCCTCCCAGCCTTAAAGGTGAGGGGGAAAATAAGAAAGCGCGTCCGTCGGAGCTCAGCACATGCGCTGCAGTCGTAGCAGCATGCAAGGCACGGACTTAGCCCACATGACAAATTGTTCTTGCGAGATGTGTACGGACGTATATGAACCTACTCCTATTTGGCGCATATGCGGAGAAAAGGGAGAGTGCGAGTGTGGTGAGGAAAAGAAGAATGATTCGTCTTGTGCCTACCCTCTTATGCACGTCCTGGCCCCGATGAGGATGATGACTTTTTTTTTGACTTACCATTGACTGAAGGAGTTCCGTCGTCCAGGTGTCGGATGGGCTTGGCCTGCTTCCTCCGCGACATGATGACGGCCACTCAGACTTGGCCACAGAGTCTCTGTCTCTTTTCAGGTCACCAACAATTTCTGCTTTACGCGATGCGACACACTCCAAGTTCTAGCCGGCAGAAAGTGTCCTTTGCCATCACAAAAGCCACTCAACGAGGCCTCCTCTTCTTATTCTCAAGCTTCCTGATGACGACGACGGCGACCGCTTGCCCTCCCTCCTTATCTTGGGAGTGCCGGCTAGAAACTAAGCATGAAGATGAGCGCGGCCACACAAGCACACACACGCAGGCACCACCGGCGCCCGAGAGAAAGAGGAGAGGGAGAGAGGGAGCAACGCCAGGAGCTGCAGCAACCTTGCCACGCTTATTCCTGGATCCGTCATATCTCTCCACATGTGAAAGGATAACGACAGCGTCGGCGGTGGCGACCAAGGCGGCGGCGGTTCCGACGGCGATGGCGCAAGTGGCGACTCTCATATGATTATATCATAATCGGACGCCTCTGATTGGACAGCCCAAAATATGGATATGAACGGTCGGCAGCGGCGGCGGCGGCGGCGGCGGTGACGGCGGTGACGGCGAGGGCGACAGCGACGGCAACGGCGGCGGCGGTGGCGGAGTACGTAGAGAGAGAGAGAGAGAGAAGCAGAGAGAGGCAGAGAAGTCAGGCGGCTGTGCCTGCCCAGCGCGGCTGGGATCCTGCTCTGCGACGGCGTTTCGCTCGGCGAACGACGGTTCGACCTGACAAAGAGAGAGCGAGAGCGCGCTCACCATCGACGGCGACGGTGGCGGCGGCGGCGAGGACGCCGCCAGTACACTCGACTACTACTACTACTACGGCCATTACTACGACTGCTACAACTACTACTACTTAGCACTTTAATGGTGGCCTTTTCGGCCCAGCCTCTCTCTGTCCTAGGCTTAAGGAGCGGAAATGTCGGGTCAGCCAACATTTGGCGCATCCATTGCGGCCAAAATGCGAACTTGCGTTCATCCCGAGATGCATATGTATGGCCAGTCTGCTGTAGAAATCTGGATTCCTGGTGCAAATGAAAGAAAAGAGAAAACATGCAGGCCTCGAAAAAGCATGCTCAACATTCAGTGCATGAGCGGGTTATAAAGTAGCACTGCAATACCCAAACTGTGTAGCATTTCTGCAGCAGCACAATTAAGATTAAGCTTGGGAAAGAGGGAGATACAAACCAGTTCCGCGAGAACGTTTTTCTCTCTCCACTGTCAAATTGTCTTACCTGGCCCCTCTCAAAAATCAAATCTAGACGTAGCATCTTAGCCAACAGAATTACTTCAACGGCACTGCTGTGGTGACAGCATGCGTACTACGAGTCGGTTTAGCGATCCACTGCTCGCGCTGCGCTCTGCTCTACGCCGAGATACATAAGGAGACAGGCAGGATCTCCTCTGCTCTGTCTGAACACATCGGGCGGAAAGTATGCATTCACCCCGACCAAGAGCAGGGCGTTGATTTGTGCCCACACCTGGGTTCTTTCCGGCACATACTGTACTTACCGCACGCTACAGAGGACGTCGGAAGTTTGTCTACTGATGAGGCCTTTTTGTTGCCCGTGGTCAGTTGTGCCAAACGTAGCACGTAGGTAGGACAAGTGGCGTTCATAAATAAGACTGAATGAAGTTAGTACTCTCTCCTCCCCGCTATGCTGACTTTTGGGGCTGCCCAACAGAGCAACTCAATGTCCAGTTGCGATGCGTATATAGAAACGTATGTTACACAGGAGTGAGAGCGCACACAATGCAAAGGAAAACACAGCATCCTTCCTTCCTTCCTTGCGTTACCGCCGCCATTGGCAATACATACGTGTGTGGAAGGTACTTTCGTTGTTTTCACACGAAACTTTATACTGTGTCAGACTCACACAGGTGTTGCTCAGCCAGACGTGTCTGACCTTGATAGTTTCATGCCACATTAGCATGCGTTTTTCCCCCGCCGAGACAAAGCACTGATGATAAGTACGGGCTGAATCACCTCCTCCCATGGTCATATAGCCACGCTCAATGGTTTGTTAGCATAGTGAAAAAGAGGCCACCACATATGCCTCGTCATTTCCTCTGCGTGCTCAGACTTCATCACCTTATAACCCAGGAGTTTTTAAAGCCATACGACAAGACAATGGCTCGCTGGTTGGCCTTTTCCTCTCTCTGACCTTGTGTTCTCATATCCTGCTGAGGATAGCAGGATACGAGTTTTTGCACCGCACACACTCGCACGAGTATATTTTTTTTTCTCCTTCTCACCCAAGTCGCAGACAGCGTGCATGCGGTGCGCCAGTCAGCGCTGTGCGTGCGTGTCATATCGGTTTACATAAGAACAGTGAATGGTACACATTTCAACCCCAGCTAACGTGTTTGTCAGGATCACTTTACTCAAAAAGTAAAGCGGGCAAGCTCGCCTAAGAAGCTGTCCGACCATGTCCAAACACAGGGACATCGACTGTGGGACTGGCGGAGGAAAGAAGATGTGACTCCCCATTAGATTGCCTGTCCCCCTCAGCGGCAAATTCATCATGCCAGAAATGAGAGTCATGAATCTCATCAAGCACCTTTTTGTGTCTTCGTCGTCTGGCTGTGGTTAAAATGTCTCTTACTCAAACTAAGGGCAAACAAAGCCAAAAACCTACGACGGCGGTCCATTAAATCTTATCATTCCGTCCATTTTATGCTGTCTCTGCTATTTGCTCTCAGTTGTACGGCGTAGGAAATGGGCATAATCTTTATCAACGAACAAATTCCTTGGTCTGTGCAAACATACAGACTTCTTCGTAACGAGATACCCCTGTAACCAACCACGAGTGAGCAAATAATTCTCGACAAACGTCCGGACAAGGAGAGGACGAGGAAAAAGTCTCTTTGTCCCCACATAATCCTCCTCTGCGGTTGGGATGGTGAACATCTCGCATGCAAGCTACGTAGCAATGGCTGCCACCGTGGCCATATTACTACTATTGTCGTCCCCACATGAAATATTGCACTCCCATTGATGTTCCTCGTTTAGGTCAGTAGTGCCACCAAGCCTACCTGCGTGCGTGTGAATGAAGTGATTTGACCCTGGCGCGGGGAGGCGAGCGCGGCGAGGGATTTGAGTCTTTATGCTGGGAATGCACGCTTTAATCCCTCATGTTAACGCCGGAGCCGCTTTTTTGTCCAAGCTTTGTCAGGGGAGGAGGAGGGCAGAGAGCTCTGTACATGCAGTGCATGTGTATGTAGCCAGAGTTCATACTCAAGGACAACAATTGCCGACATCATCCTCTCTCTTTCTCATCAACGATGTTGTCGTTTCTTTTCCCCAAAAGTGAAAATGCCCAAATCTCTCTTCTTTCTCTGCCTGCCCAATCCTCCCAGCGTGTGGCGCCCAATGTATGTAATCGCAGCGGGGAGTTCGAGCTCCTTGGGCGCAGCGGCAATATCATATTCAGACCCATTCGAGCCTACGGGGGGTATACCTGACAAAGGGCGGCCGGCGGCCGGACACTACTGGGAGTAGCACACGCTTTATACTATTCCCTTAAGTGATATGACATCTACATAGTATGCGGCCGCCAGATATGAATCGCACGGCGCCAGAGTAGGAGATGATGACAATTTGACGACCGTAAACAGCCCGCTAAAACATATTTTTTGTCGGCTTGACGACAGAGATTGCGCCAACACTTCCTGCGGCGCCAAAGACGCCCCAATGAGTACCTGGAGCATTTGTCGCCACGAGTACGTGTGCACTCACTCCGGAGATTCATTTCAGCACGTGCATGTGTTTTTTTCGTCAGGCCAAGGCAAGGGAGCGGAAGAAGCGGGCAAAATTTCGATTCGCTCCTTCAAACAGAAATTTCTATCGGCAGCGACGACGATGACTATGGCAAAAATGCAAATCCGTCGCGCGCAATGTGACGCATAAGCGGGGGAGACAGGATGGGTGGGTGGATGAAATACTAGGAGTAATTTTATGCTCATGATTCTGCAATACGCATGAAATTATCCATCGCTTCTGAGTTCGCGAGGTAGCAGCGCCAATCTCGTTAGTAATCCATCTTCGTCCACCGCTTTTTTATCGCCGACCAAATGGTGTTGATTCGGCCATCATCGTTAGTTATACATATCAGGGAGTCCAAATTTGCCAGCGATCACATACCAGGCGCAGCTGCAAAAGCAGCTTAGCATAGCACAATTCTACTCGTACTTCCCATCTCCGTCGCCCACACACGCACACTCACTGCGTACTGCACTGCACCGCTGCCTCCTACGTACGTCAGGACTACTACATACGTCCGTACGCCGGAGCATTACGTTAGCAGGAGTCCGGAGTAGGACGTGCGTAAAGCTGGTCTCCTCATCATCATAAGCGAGACTGGATTGTCCCTGTAATACTACAACAGAGAGTTCACGCCCGCCCAGCACTTTATTCAATCAATTTCCTCGCTCTCTGCGATTTCACGGATGATGACAAGGAGAGAATAAAATCGTGCAAAGTCCCTGGAGTCTGTTGCACTCGCTCGTGCGCAGCAGTTATTATCGTAATGGAATATTGAGCTGTTGTGTTGTTCCCTGCTTAGGAGCGGAGTCGAGGGAAAAATTCCCGCGGGATTCACTGCCTCCTCCTCTCGTCGTGTCAATATCAACACCGACTGATTTTCTGCTCTGTTTGCTCAACGCTGTACCTATAGTATGATATTATTCGTCGTCGTCGTCGTCCTGCGAATTCGTAATACAAAGACCTCTTCTTCATCTCTTCCCTCGTGGGGATTCTAAGTGGAAAGAGAGAGGGAGAAGGGGGCGCAGGGATCGAGGGATTAGCAATTCCATATCTGACTGGGGACATGTGCAGCTTGTTCTATTATACAGTTCTGTATGCAGTACGAATCGTAGACTGCCCCTATGTACTAAAGCACACACTACACACCCATGTAACATGTACGCTCCGACGATTCAGGAAACGTGTGGAATTTGCCACCGGGATACGTTTTTTGCGCATTTCCTTTGCGCTCATTCATAGCGAAGGAGAAAAAAAAGCCTATCCATAAGTAAACACATGCGTCAGATTATTTTTCTGCTGATGCATATCTTTTTAGCCATAAATAATTTTTACGCAACGATCAATTGGCAGAACAAAAAAGAGCTGACACCACATGACCGACATCGTATTATTCTTTGCGACTCGTTCGCTGTCGCAGGACGTTCAGTACGTTGTTCACCAATACCTTGGGGAAATCTCTCACATGGGATGGGGAAAAGATAGGCGTGAAGCTAGATTTCTGACACTGTCTAAACGAGCACACTTTTCTCTGGTGTCCATTGCTTCTGACTTTCCTCGGACTTCTCTTTAGATAGCCACCCAGTCAGTTCTATACTTACCTGGCCGGATATCTTGCTAGTTCCTGCGGAAGGCCTTAGCGAGGGCCCTTGGCCCTTATTTACCCCCCCCCCCTTCCTCTTTCGGGCGGACTCCCCTTCGGAGGATCCCCTCCTTCCACGGATCAGGTCAGTCTACTAAAAAAATGGGATTCTAAAGGGTCACCCCGGAGGATTGACCTGCCACGGGAACTCCCTTTGGGAGTGACTCACTAAGGGGGACCCCCAGACGCCATTGTCACGACATTAGTTTAGTAAGTGTTTACTACAGTAATGAGGGTTTTTTTTTAAACCCCGTAATAACAGGGGCTCAAGAGCCTGACACCCACCCATAGGAATCATAGGGAAGAAGTCCTTTCAGGGGACCAAGGAGCATTACACTCCGGCTCACCCGAAAAGTCACCTCCTGCGAGATCAAGCCCCATGGTTGCGATAAATATCCCGCCCGGATGAAACTTTTGAAAGCCCCAACAGCTATTTGGCTCCATTGGTATATGCAATTTCTTGCCCCCTCCCTCCTCCTTATAGCAAGTCTAAAGAAGAACAGCAATAGCATTGGCTCCGGACCCTCTGCCATCATAGCAAGTGTAGTCTAAATCGGTGCTGCCACCGAACTAGTTTCATCACGTCAGTCTGACTCACTGGGCCTGAGCCATTGTCGAGGAAGGGCGGGGAGGGACCTTAACCCCCTCCTCCCCATAATTTACGCCGGGCTGCCAAGTTTGGTCCAAATCCGTCCAGCGGCCCCGGAGGAGATACGGATCGGACAAACTGACGGATACTCCTCTTTTTCTATGCATAAAGATCCACAAGGTGTGATATGCATCCTTCTCTAATGTTCATCGGCGATAACTTTGGTTGATAGTGGATGCGTGTCGTTGGTTTCTCTCCGATCAATCACAATCGGTCATCCCACGGCATACAAATGCTTTCTTAAGTAAACTGAAGCCCAGCGCATGCTAATGTGACGAAAAGACACTCGCTGTTACCACGTCCTTTACGTGCAGAGATCTTTGGTACGCACGCCACTTCCTTGATCTGTTGGTGCTTTCTCCACTGCGCTCACTCCATCATAGTGCGTACTCGTGTTCGACATTAGTCATGCTCGCTGGTGCCGAAAGAGCGAGCGAGCTTGCTTTGCTTGACCACCGTCATATGAGGAGTAGGAGGTCCTTCTCTGATGATGGAGGACGTAGCAAAGAAGCACTCAGTCAGAGAAAACACGCCGACGCTGCTCTCCTCCATCCCTTTTTTACTTCCCTTCAGTATCTGTGTTTGTTATGACAAATCGGATGGATTTCCATCTCCAATTTCCCTCGCATCTTCGTGTGTGTCGTGTCGGCAACACCTCTTTTCCTCCTCCACTTTCACATACTATTTGTCCAGCTATTATTATGAATCATTCCTGGTGTGTGTGCAAACAAATAGTCCATGGTACGTGCTATGTATTCTTCTCTTCCTCCTCATTTGCGTAGTCTGAGAGTAAAGGGTGGTGTCGATAAGAAGATGGGGAAGAAGAGGATTATGGTGGGGCAGAGGGAGGGAAGAACCAAGAAGAACCTTACGTCCATCACTTTGGTGCAACGTGAGCAGATAACAAATGCAGCATGAAAATCTGAGACGACACATCTGATACCCTGTTACATTACAACAATGAAGTAACCTCCTACTACATACGTACCTCCAGAACATAGACGTGACCTTTTTCCTGGGTGATGCAGTATGAAAACATCTGCGAAATGGGTTTCATTGTGTGTGTGAACAGTTGTTGGTTTGTAATACCCCTTCTCTCCATAGCAGTTGCTGCATCAACAATGGAGAGACACAAAAGGAGAGATGCAATTCAAAAATGACAGCGGAGGGCAGCAGACAGAGGCATCAGACCGTGTGATGGCAAAGCAGAGCATTCTTCATATTGTCAACCGTTAAAAAAGCGCACATATTATTCAGCGCGCATCATTTCCTCTTTACTTGGCATGAAGGATTGATTCTTCATTAGCATAATTCGTCCTCTCTCTGACCCATCTGTTTCGTCGCGCCTCAATTAGCACCTCAGTCGTCTGCTGAATTGACTGAGTGAAATCGACGTAAGCGTTAATTCATCTCTTCCTCGCGCAGCTCCAGCATAATCCTTTCACTGGATAAAGACCCGACGTATGAAGCGCAAAGAATGATGCTGATTCGAAGAGATCGCTTCCTCGTGGACAAGCTGGCAGTCAGTCGATGCCGCGAAATGGAAGATAGATCAGAGGGGATAAAAGCATTTGGAATCGAATTTGATTCGAATGACCGAGGAGAGATGGAAGAGCACAGATTGAAATGTTCACATGCGCTTTTGAGTAGTGGCGATCTGAAAGCACAGAACAGACAGACAGACATGTTTTCCAGGGTGGGGTTGGTCGGTCTGGGGTGGGGTGGGGGGGACGGCGTAAGATGAGGAACTTTGATCAGCCACTGCGACGGATGCTTTTACCCAGAGTGCGCATGCGATCTGGACAGTCTGAGCTGCCAGTCCGAGTAGTCGAAGGAGGAATTCTGCGACGCCTTCACCTTCACGTCGCCATTCATCGGGAGACACTTCTTTGAGAAGAGACAGAGTTTAGTGCTCCGGTTTCTTTTCTTTCTTTTTTTTTTTAACTCCTGGCGAAAACGACGACAAAACGTTTGTCGCTGAGGATGCCAAAGTCATCCGGGCATGCAGAAGAGGAGAGAGAGGGAAGATGTTTCTTTATGTTCCACATTTGTTCGATGGCAAAAAAGAGCGCGACCAATTGCTGGAGATCACTGTGTGAAAATAAACTCACGCTCTCATTTCATGCCACAGGAAGTCAGCATCACTGAGAGAAGAAAGAAGAAAAAGGGGGAGAAGCTTAATTGAGGTTTTTGCAGATGACGACGAGCGAATTGCGGGTAGCAGCAGAGGGGGGAGCAGAGAAAAATTTCGCCTCTTGACAAAAAGAGTCCCAGATCCAGAGCCAGCGTCGTAATTAAAAGCCAGCTTGTTAGAATTTGTTAAATTATAGAGCGATTTCAGAGCTCCTTTTCAAATCTGCAGCTTCCGTTGACTTTTGCGCTTTATGCGTCGAGGATGACGTGACGACAAAAATGGTTTTAATTAGTGAGAGAATCTCTTCTTCTTCTTCTTCTTTGGAAGATCGTCTCTTCTCTCACACGAACAAATGCATCCAAGCAAAGCAATGACACCACTGTTATGCTTGGAAAGACACTCTTGGAAATTGCGTGAACAGACCAACCATTGTCTAGCCTGCTTTTAATTGGTTGATATCGCACCTTCTTCAGATGAATTTGAACATGCTGCTGCTCCTCCTGCTGTTGCTTGTCACGGCCCCTTTCCACTCTCTCAGCGTTCCAGACGAGTGACCAGAATGAGAGAGCATCAAAATAAAAATCATTCTCCCTCTTTTTAGCTGGAAAGAGAGCTGAAGCAAGTCAGAAACAAAGGAGACCTCTTTCCTAAAGAGAAAAGGAGGACGACGACTACAACGACGACGACGTCGACGTCGACGACGACGACGACGAGGAGGAGGAGACACGGAGCTGGCAGCAATAAATGTTTCATGATTATTTTCTTTAGATTTTATCCGAGAAACAAGGGGTGATGCGGCAGATTTTTCGTCCTCTCTCTGGCGCGACCACGACCCAATAAAACAATGATAATGGCGGTCCAGCGGCCTCCGCGTGCGTGTGGATGTGCGTGAGGAGGAAAAGGAAAAGAATTTCGCGCACATTGTTTCTCTCCCTTTTTTCTGGGGATTTATGAAGAAAAACTGGCCACATCGAGGGGGGAGATGCACGACTTCGATCTAGAATTCGTGGGCGGGAGGAGACGTGACGAAGAGAAAGTCTTGAAATTCAAGCACTTTTCTCTAAGCAGCAGCAAACGCCATTAGGGGAATTCGCAGTTAGAGCAATATTTGGACACGAGTCAAGCATTTGCAATGATCGCCAGATATGCTCAAATTCCTGACCCAGCAGTGGCAGCAACAGCGGCGACGGCGACGGCGACGGCAGCGGCGGGGGTGAGCTGGGGTGGGTGGGGGAACTTTTCTGTCATCCGATTTTGTTTACTTGGCAAATCCCCCATGCTCTTCGCGTACCAATACGCCGAGCACTGGGACGACGACGACGACGACGACGACGACGACGACGACGACGACGACGACGACGACGACGACGACGACGACGACGACGACGACGGCCACCGGCAGAGATGAGATCAAAGCAGTTGATAACTTCACATTTTCGTCACTTTGCGAGAACAATTGAATGGGGCTCAGGGAGACCTTGGGAAGGAGGAGGAGGGAGCACTAGTGTTACAGGGGGTGAAAGTGAATGTTTGCACAAACTTTAAAGTCGGAGATTTACACCGTCTATAATTTGGCTTTCGTCATAACTTATCTTGCAGAGGTCGTATTTAGTACGGACGTGGCAGAGAGAGAGATCGTTTCCAAGAGAGAGAAAAGAAACGTTTGCGAAGAATTGTCATTTTAATGCCCTGGGTCAGAAAGGCGGCCGTAAAAAAGTCGAGTCTGTCATCGACTCGACTGCGGCAAAAAAGGCGAAATGGACAAAAAGAAAGTGCTGTGCCAAATTTTCCTCGGCCTGGGAGAGCAGCTTTTCCCCCTTCTTTTTCCTGTTGTTTGCTTATAATTGCCTAATGGCGCCCAAGCATCAGATTGTGTTGCTGCACTGACACCCACAGCAAGGCCACGCACGTCGACAGGTCGGCGGAGGAGACGACAACTATATGAGGTGCAGGACCACGCCGTTGGACCAGGGTTGCAGTGCCGTGGCGGATTCTTGGGGGGGGCCAATTCAGTGCCTCACAGTCACAGGTCCAACTCAAGGCAGATGCTGGACAAGGGCAAGCACCATTTCGTCGATATACCTCGGGAAGAGTCTGACCCCGAATGGCCCCTGAGATGCCAAGTTGCTGCCATCAGACGTGAAATGCGTCATCTCGGTCCCGCAGTCGTTGTTGGCCACACGTCCCAGACGCTGTGAACGCGTCCATGGATACGCACTTGTCCGGGCTCGCAGCCGTCGTCGTGACTCCCTCGCTCGAAGAAGAAGAAGAAGCTTTATGACAAGGTTTGACAGAGACGAATTCGGCCTATTTGGGCTGATGCACCATTAAATTAACGCATATGAAAATCCTTTTGACGCAAAACAAAGGACGCTGCCTTGACAATGGAGGGTGGGGAGGAGGAGGAGGGAGGAGGAATCGGTGACAAAAACGACACACATTGTGTACAAAAGTCAGCACAGCCAGAATATTGCTGATACTACTTACGCAGCCAGTACAAGAACGCGTCATAATATTCCGCAGCGTCAACCATTTGCAACCGCTGCAACGGCAGCGGCTCCTCCTTCAATTGAGGTCCAACTAAAAAAGAAAAAAAAAATCCCCTTTGAGTCCGACTGACACAAACATGAAGTCTCGAACGAATCGACTGAAATGGTTTCGGGCGTCGGATTTCGTCTCATTAGATCGGGATTGAAAACACGTGTCTTCCCTGTAGAGGATATTGGGGATCAAAGATTGTCAAGCTGAGAGAAAACAAAGTGACAGAAATCCTGCCGATTCCTACCGTTCCTGCATACGGCATGCGCGCAGCCTCGCGCAGCCTCGCGCAGCCTCACCCAGTCAAAGGAGACCGCCCTGACAGCGGGTGGGAGCTGCGAGGGAGGAGGCGGCTGCGGCTGCGGCGGCGGCGGCGGCTGCGGCCAAGGTACCCAACCAAACGTGTGGTAAGCGAATGCAGCTTTTTCGATCGAATATTAAATGAAATTATCCCAAGTGGCCTCTCCACACTTGGACACAATGGACCTTCATTACGGGGACTCCGAAAATGGAGGAAAGCACTCCAAAAATCACCAGCAGGAGCAGGACGAGGAGGAGGAGGAGGAGGAGGACTCCATTATCAAGAATCGCAGACTCCGCGGAAAAAAAAGAGAGGAGGAAGAACATTTAATGGCGGCGGAATAAATCGCTGTCAACGCCGCGCACGTAAAAATTGCTCTGCCCAGACAGAGCAAGACGAGAAAAGTCAGCGAATTTATGGTCAGAAGCCGATCACATTAGCCTCTCATTGACTGTTCAATGCAACGAGATCGGCGAGTGTAGATAAACGTGGCAGAAAACATTTCTCTGGCACATTTTTGTCTCTCTCTCGGCCCCAACAAAACGAAATTAGCATGCAAATGAAAGTCTGCAAATTGATAACTGTGGCAGCAGCAGCAGCAGCGGCAGCGGCAGCGACAACGGCAACAGCATCGGCACCGACAGGAACGCTGCTAAAACAAAAGCCGAAATTCCCACCGACACCGACTTCTGGGTAATAAAAATGCACCTCACATGCCTCTCATTCGCCGGCATCGCACGAATTTCGCTCCCGCATTAATAAAGCGGCGGCGGCGGCGGCGGCGGCGATGGCGGCGGCGGTGGCGGCGGCGGCGACGGCGGCAACGATGGAGGAGGGGGAGTGAGAGCTGCAGGAGGAGGGAAGCAAAAAGCCATGTCGTTATATGAACTTTGTAGCAGAACTTTATTGGGAAAAGTGTCTGCTCTCCCTCCCCCCTTCTATTGCTCCTCTTCCTCTCTCTCTCTCTCTCTCTCCTACCATGCTCAAATTCCGCCGCCTCATCCTGGCTGAACGTGTGGTGCTGCCACTACTGTACTTTCTGCTGGGTGCTGTCTGGGATGCTGCCATAAGTACAGTTATTAGGTGCGGCCTGGTTGGGCAGAGTGGCCTGGTTGGGCAGAGAGGCCTGGTTGGGCAGAGAGGCCTGGTTGGGCAGAGAGGTCTCCTCCGGCAGGGAGGTCTCCTCCGGCAGGGAGGTCTCCTCCGGCAGGGAGGTCTCCTCCGGCAGGGAGGTCTCCTCCGGCAGAGAGGTCTCCTCCAGCAGAGAGGTCTCCTCCGCCAGAGAGGTCTCCTCCGCCAGAGAGGCCTCCTCCGCCAGAGAGGCCTCCTCCGGGCTCGAGTCCGGGACGTGCAACCCCACACAGCCAAGTACCTCCACACACGTCTCCTTTCTCTTTAAATATTCAGCTCTCTCCTTTCCCCCTCCCTCTTCATCTGGCATTCCCTCCGGTGTGAATGCGTCTCAAAACTCAAATCCCAATTGATCTGGCCCGGAGACAGAAAGGGTGGGCGGAGAGAGCGTTAGAGCTGATGCCATGAAAGTCATAACTGCTTTAAATCCTCGCAGACAAAGGAGAAAGAGAAGGGGGTTTGCTTATCACTCTCAAATGCTCCCGGCCATTAGAAATAGATTGCGTTCTTCTTATGTCGAACGTCTTCTCTCCTCGCCTTAAACAGAAGACTGAGACTTATGGATGTATTGTTCATTAGCATAGGATTAAAAAGTGTCGTCACCGTCGACGCCCCAGACGATATAATTTGTGAAAGCTTATTTGCATCTTTTGCGTCTTTCTTCCCTCTGTGTCTCGCTCGCCCGGAATCTACATGCTCTCTCTCTCGTATTATTCGCCAGATTTGCATGAACGCTGAATTGCCGTCGCTTAAGATTCATGCTTCTTTTCATTACTGCCATTTCTTTTCCCCCTCTGGTAGCCAGCGCTTTCCCCCTTCTTTATTTTCTTTTTCCCTCTGAGAAACTGAGAAGATGGCAAGAGAGAGAATCAGTGGTACAGCAGGACCACTACAGAACCCACTCAGTCTTTCTTTCCTTATCTCAGGGCTTTTTTTTTCAGAAAATGACAAAACTTGAAATTCGAGAATCAGCACTTGGCCACCGCCGGAAAAGAGGCTCTAGTGCGTGAGAGCTGCTATTGCTACCACAAGATAGTTGCCCCCCCCCCCGGGGGGGTAGTGGGGGATGTGGGGGGGGGGGGGGTGGAAGGTAAGGTTGGGGCGTGGGGATGCGGTGGTTTCGCGGCCGGGGGGGCTG
>JAAUXU010045048.1_pt1 | contig 23679 bp, 23 predicted proteins | sample 7278151 | NCBI WGS metagenome assembly JAAUXU01 (sample SAMN14350113, study PRJNA611818) | marine sediment metagenome | isolation source: surface marine sediment (1.8m) | place: French Polynesia: Moorea | collected 2018-08 | reverse complement strand
TTTTTTCAAAACTTTGGTAGAATACTCGTTCAGTAAGCGGGCTGAGCTCAGCCAAGCCCAGGCAGTCTAGCTCAGCCAAGCCCAGGCAGTCTAGCTCAGCCAAGCCCAGGCAGTCTAGCTCAGCCAAGCCCAGGCAGCCTAGCTCAGCCCGCTTACTGAACGAGTATTCTACCAAAGTTTTGAAAAAAATAATTCTCATCAAACTACAAATTGCACGTGGACTTAATTTCCCTCATGTTGATCCTCGTCATCGGACGTGTCCTCAATTGTCCTGCATATGGACAGACTTGTTTGGCGTAAAGTGACCTGATCAACATTGACTAATTATATTCATATGCATCCCCTTCACATCCGTGGCTCTTTTGAGGCCAAAACTGAGTTCTAGGTCTATATTGTTACAACATAAGTCATAGCTGCTGCCGATAGGTAGGTGTAGTCTATTGGGAACTAGCTGTGCAGTACCCATTTGTCAGTGGCTATCAGGCAGGGCTCATGCAACAGCTGCAGCGTAGGTGATTCTCCTAACGGACATAATTTCTGCCGCTACCCAACTCAACAAAACCTCTCACAGTACCGTAATGCGTGGACAGTCATAGAGTGGCAATTATTTATAGTTTTTTAACAGTTTCAACGATATCATTGGTACTGAAACAAAATGGTTTTTGATAACTTTGTCTGAATTAGTTTGCCATGAGCCTTGAGACTTTCATTTTTCCGAATATACAAGAGTCTAATTTGAACATAACTTTTTGCCACACATTCAACAAGAGCATATTTATGATTGTTTAGTAGACTGACAGTGAAACAATGGTCATTAATAGAGTTAAAAACTTCAACTTTCTTCGTGTAAAATATTTTCCAGAACTTGAGTGCTCACCTTTTCTGGAAGATTTCATTTTGTGGGGCATTATGTCTGTGTATCGCAGCAAAAATCCTCACCAAGACATGCTCAGACTCAAAGCAAATTTCAAGAACATCTCTTGTGGGGTGCAGTAATTTGCCAGACTCTTTTTGCACAATTAGTGTTGTTGTGTCTCTCACTGTCTTTTCAATGTCCACAAGCACAGCATGACAGTCCACAAAGTGGATTTGCTTCTGAACTTTTGGAATCACGAAGCTTGCTACTATGTAAGCAAATTGTAGCCTCCTTGTAGAGCGACAAGGTAGGGTCAGGAGGTGGAGGAACATCAGTGTAGTCATGCTCTTGCTCCACAGGCTGTTGATTGAGCTGCATCAGGACTGACATGCTGCTTGAGTCAACCTAAAAGTACACAAAAAAGGTACTAGCCCAGTACACGTAATAATTGCAGTGTACGTCCAGACCACATTACTCATTATTGCTACTACGGTCGTTGGCACTACGGTTGTTGGTACTACGGTCGTGGCTACTTTGGTCGCTGCTACCACGGTGAGGATGAGTAACAACACTCATCCTCATCCTCGTCATCATCGCTTGGTACACAGCACGAAGTACGTAGCGCAGCGCAAAACATTGTGCGTACAGATAACATACCTTGGAAGAGCATGGAGAGGTAGAAAGCATGACCGTGTCATCAAGGAGAAGGCAGTTACCTGCACCAGATTTTGACCTCATGGTGGAGAAGGAGCCGTTTGTAGCGAGCGTCAAACTGGCGGCATGTTGGATTATTATTTTGTCCAAGGCCACCTTGAATTGAGGCCAAATCAGCCTTTTAGGCAGATGCCGCCCCCTGGTGGCTATTTATAATGAGAGCAGGAGAGACAAGAGAGACAGAGCTACCATACACTGATCAGGAAATGTCTCATATTTGAAACTTCACCAAAATTCCTACAAATACCTTCAGAAAAATAATGCAACTTGGCAACCCTGGAGAAGACAGGTGGGTGAAGCGCATCTGGATCAGACGGTTTGACAAGAAATAACAAAATGGATCGGGTTGCGGATCACAGGGGCAGCGCAAAGCGCATGGACAGCATGGAACACATGGACAACGCGAAGTGCGTGGGCAGGATTTGACAGAAATAGCGCGCGCGTTAAAGATTCCTCCTGAGCAAAGCCGACTTGACCAAGCTGAAGAGAAGCCACAGCTTGTAGTACAGACGTCATGACAAGATACAGGGTGTCCCAAAAGTGTGGTCGAAGTTTGTCTCTGTGAAAGTGGAGCACCTACAAAGAAAAGTTTGGTCTCTCTCATTTCAAAGAGGATATTCGCAAGAATTCTTTAGGCACTTGAACATCAATTCCAAGCTGCAACTTGCATGAGTCACTGAGCAACAAAGGTTGACTTGAATAATTTCCACAGATTTTCCCAAGTTCTCAGCACAGATTTGCTGTAAGAAAACCTGCTGGATTATTTTAAGGCTCCAATGCAGCGTAAGGGGATAAGAGACACAAAAAGAAAAACTTCAAAGAGTTTAAGCTACTGACAAAAAAAGTCGTGAGAGAAGAATGCGGTCTGAAAACAAGGTAAATATCCATACTTACATCTTTGTTGCCTTTGAGTGATTCTGAAGAAATAAGAAAATATAAGTAGTGCGCATTCTTGTGCGAAAGTGGATGGAGAAAGAGTGAAAGAACGGAATTTTGTACTTCCAACGGTTTTGATCTCACGCCAAATTCAAAACTATTAGAAGCACACGATTTTTTGCATGGCAAAAGGTTTTTTCTCTCAACTCCGAATGAGTCAACTTCTCAACTCATAATTAAATAATGGTAGTTTCTAATTTCTTAACTGCCACAGTCAGTGCAAGAGCCAGTAATAATGGAAGAAATCATTAAAAGTAATGCAGTCCTGCAACATCAGAGAAGAAATTAGGAGTGGCGTGGAAACTGTTTGTGGACTATTCCAGAAAGGAGTCTGATTTTGAGGAAATTGACTTTGGCAAGTATTTTGAACTGCACTTCAAGTCTCTAGTCATGCTCAGCTCCAAACTGAGCAAAGCAATGAGGACAGAGCTTGAAGCAGTGGCCAAGACTGGTGGTGAAGTCCTACAAGTCTGGGTATCAATGCAAATATGCCAGATCATTTGACAGACAGGAGCTCTTCTGTTTCATTGGTAAGTTCACAGTACCCTGACATACATACAGCCTGTGTTTCATAGGCATTGGCAGTTTCTGCCGCCTTACGCAAGAGGATTATTTTCTACATTGTTGAGACAATTTTGTATGGGAAACTGCAGTCAATATTCAACTTCAAAGAACTGCAGTTTTGCTCCAATAAGGGTCCTCATCATGGAGCTGTTAAGTGTCAATGTGGAAGGCCGCAGACTGGATGTTAGCCGATTCTAACATGCAAAGTGTCAAGAGAGGCAAAAACTACACTGTTTGGCACTTCTCTGAATGTACAAAGAAAACTTTCTATGGCAATAGACATATTGCCATAATAATGACAACTGTCTATGCCGTCACAGGAGACCTGAGACGGCAGAGAAAAGAAAGGTTGGACGTGACTGGAAGCCCTTAAAAAGAGACATCAAGAAAGGAGAATGTCATTGCTGAGCTGCTCAGCGCAAGATTGGTGTATCCACCAAGGGAACTGGCATCAAGGTGCAGTGCTTCTCATCCGACCATCCAGATCAACGTCAAGTGCTACAATTGAAAGAAGCCGCCACACTTCTCCGGAGACCAAGCAGAATGAGCTCAGAGAGTCCGCTAAAAGCTCTAACATTTTCCTCCAAAGCAGGATTGCCAGATTGTCATCGAAGATGAAAGTTATTTTCCGATAGAAATGGACTTTTTGACAAGCAAAAATGGCCTTTACAGCATCTGCACCTAGTCAAGTTCGTTTTTCCCAACAAACGAAGTTTCCTGAGAAAATATTGTCATGGATGCCTAAAATGGGCATTTCAGAACAGAACTACTCTGCAATACAGAAAGTCAATTAATGCAGCTCTGTACAGGGATAAATGCACCAATCTTGTACCTTTTCTCCAGACCCATCATTCATCAGTAGCTTTAGGTTTGGGCCAGACCCTGGTGTCTGCTCATTATGTGAAGGACACAACTCAACTCAGCTTGAAATTCCAGTTATTCCAAAGCACAGCAACCTCCCAACTGGCCTCAGCTTCGACCAACTGAGGACTTGTGGAGTCTTCTGAAGAGTGAAGTGTGTGCACAAGGATGAGAGGCTGCAGCATCAGCAAAACTGAGGTCACAAATTCGGAGAAAAATCCAGGAGATGGATATCTCAGCCTGCCAAAGCCTGTTCTCAAAAGTGAAGACAAACATCCAAGAAACAGCAGATGAAGGCATTTTGGCAGCAATTCGCTAACATAGAGCGTTGCAGGGCTTGTACCAACTCTGCTGGAGTCGCTCCTTTCAGATATTTTTTCACCAATATTCATATTATGGGAAAGCATGACAAATCTTAATTTCTGTGAAACACATGTTACATTACATAACAATCAATTGCTTTTAGGTGACGCAACCTTGAGCGACCGTTATTGGCTCGTGAGCAGTCTGTTTTTGGCCTTTTCAGTAGGCATCGAAATGTCCCATTGCAAAATCTCTCCTCCAATGACATCGCACACTTGCCCAATGATCACAGATGAGTGGAAGTCCTTCCTTTGCGCAAAACACAGAACAAAAGGAGAGCTGCTACTTCATTCTTCACAATGTCCCTGAGGGGATCTCATCATTTGGTGACATTGTTCAGTCCTACTTATCTATTGAGAGATCAGACAGAAGGAAGGAGATCTGCTTCGTGTCACCCATGTTAGGGATGGCAAGAAAGTCCAAAAGCAACCAATGGGAATCCATACAATTGGAAAAGTCAGAGGACATTGCTTCAGTATTGAACGTAGCCACAGTGCCGATAGACTGCGATATTGATGAGGTGACAGGACCCATTTCAGGAAAGAGTTGGTATTGATGGCATGGATGTAGGTAGTGACATATCAAAAAATTAGAAAAAATACCTGACATCCTAAAAGGTTATCAGCATTTTTAAGTTTACGTTACAGTTGTAGAGTCTAGACATTTAGGTAGAACTTATGTCCTTGAATAAATACAAGTCTTTCTTCAGGTCAGGTGCCGTGTTTTGCAGAAAAACTCCCATATGTCGTGCACTCCAGCTCAAAACATAATCAGCTTATTTGGGGAAATGGCATACTGGAATACTCTAAGAGAACTGTCAGATTTGACAATATATTTTCAGGCAGGTACAACATGATTGACACATAGAAAAAAGCCCCCAACCTTTTTACTTTTTCTCAATGTGGCCCCCCTCTGCTTTGATGATTTGCACCAAACTTTTGGGCACTGCTTTGCAGGCTGTGACAATTTCATCAGGGGATATTTTTTCCCATACTTTTAAAATGTCTCTCTTCAATGCTACCACTGCGTTGTGAGGCCCTTTGCAAGTCTCCTTGGCCAGACGATCCCACTCTTCTGCCTGCATAGGTGGAACTTTGGCACCACACTCTCACCATGGTGCAGAAGAAGACGGACTTGTAACACAGTTTTCAAGCAGACATCGGCCTTCCTGGCCACATACCATGGTGTGTTCCCTTCTTGGAGCAGCATTTGGATCATGATCCTCTTCCCCAGGGTGGTCTTGGTGGCATCCATCGCAGTTCAAGCAAACTGTGCCAGCATCAGGGTCAGTGTCAAAGGCGTTGACAATTTTGACCATGCTGTTCAAGGTGATGGCATGAGCTTTTTGAATGTTTTTTCAGAAAAGACAGCTGACCGTGTGTGCACTATTCATGAATAAAGGATAGATGTCACTAAACCAAATCATGAATGAGCTGGAGCATAAAAAGAATGGGACAGTTTTTCTGCAAAACACAGTATATTACACCAAGGTTTTTTGACTGGATCCTAATGTCACCTGTTGAGGCTGTAGATGCTGCCAAAGTTGGTGGCTATACGGTATAGCTCCTACTTCTGCCTGTTGTTGAGATGGCAATGATGGTATGTTATAATTATTATTTTAACAAATTCTCAGCTTACAGGAGGTATGATAGTTTTAGAAATATCTTAAAAAATGACTGAGTTATTCAAAAAAAAAACTGGCAAAATTTTACTACAACTTTGGGGTCCCCTCATTTTGAGGTCTCTCTTGAGGCTGATGGAGGTCATTGAAGGGATAAAAGCATAAAGCATGGATCAATGTCCATGGTCTGCAATTTTCAAAAAAGTATGTCATCTGTTAGTATTTGAAAAGATGACTGAGATGGGTGCTAAAATGTTCAAACCAAAATATCCCATTTTAAAGGTTGCACTCTGAGGAAAGACAAAAAAGGCAACTGTACCAGCATGTATGTGTGTATGTATGTATTGGGTATGCCCCAGCAATAGAGCTCGGTGCAAGGAGAATGACCCCAAAGAGATCTTGCCCCATTCCAGATCACAACATATGTACAAGCCTTTAATTTGCCCCTGTCGAGTTGAGAGCCTGATCAATGTGATTCACTTTCGTGAATCTAAGCAAGCTGTTTAGATCCAAGAGATTCCTTTTTGGCTGGGGGGGCATGGAAGATTTCTATGCGCTCCTTTGCGAGTGCTGGGCATTCATTGGCCTAGACATCCTGGGATAGGTAACCAAAACTTGGTTTGGCAGCAGGATGGTGACTTTTGCCATCTTTTCTTTCACATTACATGGAAGATTTTGTGAATGGCCTTTTGCCAGGCACTGTCTGAGACAGGCAGTTTAGAAATTTCTCCTGACTTGCTGTTGTTCGGCTCCTCATGTTTGAGGGGTTTAAGACCTTTTGGGGCTCTGCTCTGTTTGGGTGTTAATGTGTTTCTTGGAGTGACCTCATTCAGTGAGTACACACAGCATTGTACCACTTGGGTGTTGATGTATTTGCTGTTGATTAGAACTGTTTGGTTAACCACATATAGTGTGATATTGTTTACACGGCGTCCTGCAAGGGGTTGTGTTGCTGGTGTGAGGGCATGGACTTCTGCTTGAAGTAGTGTGGCTTCCTCATTAAACTTACCGAAGGCTGAGTATTCATGCTCATTTGTGGTAATTGTATACCCCCAGTTGATACTGCATTGCATTGATTGCTACTGGCGTAACAATCCACAGTAGCCTCCGCCACAGCAGGGTCTCAGCCTCTTTATCTCACTGAGCAGCTGCAGTCAGTCAGCCTTTTCTTCAGTGTCTGCAGCAGATGAGAGGGCAGCAAGTGCAGATTTGACGCAACTCTTTGGATGGAGTGATGCCAAGACAGTGAACAAGTACCTGGACAGTTCTAAGCCGCAACAATTAAAAACAGCTCTTTTAGTGGCCAAAATTGGGACTTCAGAGCCATCTTCTACAGGTGCATTTGACTATGGGGATGATCTCAGGTGCCACTGGAAGCCAAGAGTAACAGTGCTTGCGAGAAAGGCCCTGACAAATATTTGCAATGAATGACTGCACGGTAAATAAGTATTTTAACAATGAAAATGGTGGTAAGTACAAGTATGTATTAACGACGCATATTGCAGTACTAAATTGATATGCTCCTTCGGGCTATGTCCTCGGGAAATAAACTGAATCTGAGTACTGCCAAGTCCAAAGAGGGTGCATATGAGTAGTACAATACGCATCGTTATTTTGTAATTTAACGCATGATTTTCGGAATCATGGTAGTTGGGAAATGCCAGCAATTCAGCAAGTACATAATAAATTCGTGCTTGGTATGTGTCCCAGACCCATGCGCTCGAGGTTTCAGAGGAGGAGGCAGCAAAAAAAACTATGACTTTGATTTTAGCAATGCTACTGTTACTTTGACCTCCCATTAGATTCGTCCAAGAAATATAGAAAATTTCTAGTCTCAGAGTGTTAAATCCCAATATCTCCCCTGTGGAGAGGGAAATGTAGTGCAAGAATGGTTCCCTCGAGACAGAAAATAAGCGGGAAAATATTCCAAAAATCGTGCGTTAAATCTTAAGCTGTGCAAATCTGGAAAATGTGTGAAGAAAAGTCCACTTTCCCTTACGCATTTGTGTTTACCTTTAGAACAGAGTTGTCACGGAAGAATATGAGGAGTTGAGAAAAAAAAACCTTTAACGTGTGAAAAAAATCCTTTGAACATTCTGTTCGTGCTACTAATTCAAATGCATTTGTTGGGCATGAAAGGAGCTGCGTTTCACCCTGCCAAATCAGCTTCAGTCACTGGTCGTTCAAAGAATTACATGCATTTAAACTGTATTTTTGCAAAGAAAGCATGTGAGTGAATCGGTGTAAAGGTTCTGTTTTCCGTGTGTGTCGTCTTCATTCCATTAGGATGAGTTGTTTTGTTGCCAGCATTGGTCGATGATAAAAATGTCTTGCTGAACATGAGACACCCGGTACATGTGTTCCTGAGTGTGCGAGATGCGCCAGGGAATTACAAGGTGACGCAACAAAATTGAGGAAGTTTCTCTTTTCCAGCAGATTCTACATTTGTGGGTGATAATAAGTACATGAGCAGGCTCGAAGGAAACCGGGAAGTTTGGCAGTTTGTTGACGTCAACATGTCCACCATACTTTACATACTGATCTGCTGACATTGGTGAGTCCTGAGTGCTTGCCACGTTCCCAATGTTCGCAGGTTGAGCGCGTCCTGACTTCCAAAGATCAGGGTCGTCAACTGTTTCTTGGCATTATTCAGTTGAAACTTCATGGTTACTTCAGCATTGGTCAGTGAATCATCCAATTTGGAAAGAAGAAAAAGGACGGACGGACGGGTTGGTGGACATGGAGGGCATGGAGCCCGTGGACAGCACCGATTGTGTCAACAGCTCAGACCATGAGGACATCATATTGCGCATGGACTGACATGTGATGCTGTTGTCCAGTCTTCAATCCAGGCAATGCTCAGCTCGACGTGAGACGAGGATGCCACTAATGCATCATTACTCCATGTTCGACGTTAAAGTGCAAATTTCTATGGCTGTTTTTCGGTGAACAGCACATTTTCTCATATTTCCGATGTGGACATTTTGGGTTGGCCTCGGCGACCTCAGATGCAGCAGCCTCGAAAATGCAAGCAAATTCACGAAGGACCAGGTGTGCTGCATCGTTGAAGAGTTTGCCCTATTTGGGTCAACGGATCAAGTTGGATACGAGTTGTTTAACGTGTGCAGGATCTTTTGGCAGCAGCAGCGTTCAAGGACTTCAGATCGGCACTGTTACTGGCTCCGACAAGGTGGTGCAACAACTCCGCACCGCACGTTGGAGGTCCACGTGACCTCCAACCCTGACGTGAGGACTAAAATGTTCTCATATCAGCTTTTAAGGATGTTTCTTTCTTAGTGTGACATGTACGCCCTTTGCCTCAGAAGTTATTCTCCATCGGTTCCGCCAAGATGGGGATCCATTCATCTTCTATAGCAGTATCAGTCAAAGAAACCTTCAAAGACGGCTGACCTGCGCTGTTCCTGGGCAAGGGGGTTCAACAAACAGACTCAGAACACAATGGATTTCGCCAGAGCTGCCATCAATGAACGAAGTTGTCAGGTTGCGTAGGGTTCAGGTGCCACTTTAAGGGCAGCTTCTGAGACGGGTAAAGTAACTTAGCAGAATTTTCATTGAGTAGCCTATATTAGTAGTGATATATATCACTCATAATAATGGAGATATGCTCTTGTCCTAACCAAGCATTCTGGTCTCATTTAGAGCTGGACTGTCCCTAATTCCTCAGTTTTTCACACTTTTTCATTTTTAAATGGCCAATCGTACGGAGCAAGATTTGTTAGGCCTTGAAATTCTACACTGTCCTGCATTTTTGGTTACTGTGTCCGTCCTTGGACTCATTCTGGCGTCTCCAGAGTGTGATGGAGAGTCCGATCTGAGTGAGGTGGACGAGTACAAGGTCCTTGCCTCAGACCCTGAAGGACCACTTTACAGCCGCAAGTGCAAACCAAGAGAGATTTGCAACAAGCTCCGTGAAGGTCCTGGGAGACGCAGCCGGACTGAGACTCCTCAAAGGACCACTGGAACAAGTGATGTTCCAATGTCGACTAAAGCAAACTCCGGGTTTCTGCCATCAACCCAGCTCAGAGCAAAAGTTTCTGAGGTGGGCATAGACATTGCCTCTCATATTCAGGCGGCACCCTACACCCGCCCAGTTGAAGATGTTTGCCACACAGTCAATGGCCACCACTTTGCACTATTGCTTTTCTGGACTGAGACTCACTGGCAAGCATCAGGCGGAGGAAAAGACTTTCACCATGCAGGTCACATTCCTGGTCAATAACTTTTTTGTTGGAAGAGAAAGGAACTTTATGCATCTGTCTTTGAGACGAGTGGAAGGTCATCCTCCAAACATTCACCTGGCAGACAGGTGAGAACTTCAATGTGTGGCTGTTGGCAGAGCCAAAAATTCCGGGTATGAGGAAGTTTGGCTTAGCCTCCTCTGACCACGCAACATACACTGATCCACACACCTCGGCTATTGTGAGCAGGTCTAGATTTCAAGGCATTGAAACTTCCTGGCACTCACAAAACAGTGATGCCGACGAGTCGGCTCGACTCGTCGAATCGAGTCCGGACTCGGCACCACGAGCCACCGCATAGTAATTCGATTCCCTGGATTTTTCCACATAGCATATATAGTGTTGCTTGCTAGCAAGCAGGGGTTTAGACACTACAGTTTTCTTGTAATTAATGTAATGTATCGTGTGTTGAGTTCAAATGTCTACAATATATGTATCTACAGCACATACGGCATCTACGTGCTAGCTGGCCACTCTGTCCTACGTTCTTTCTACTTGCACAGCTCTCTTCACCTCTGCTCAGCTCGTATTGCAGTATACGAACGACAATAATCACCCTCAATCTGACCTTATCTGAGTTTGTTTCACTTCTACCTTATGAGTTAGCTTCACCCTCGGTACGTAACATTTATTACATTGCCCTTTACTTCCCAGAAATAGTAATTTCCTTACCCAATCATTACTTTTCCGGATGAGGAATGGCATTACATTACTAATTCCTTTTGCAAATTTTACTGTATTTCCAGGCATGATTTACATGCATGAGTAGCTGCCTTTCTATGCAGTAACTTTATTCTGACAAGGTGAAGAGGTGGTGGGCGCCCAACAGAGTCACGCAGTTGTAGATGAACCCCGAAAGCTTCCAGTCAGGGTTGCCAGTCAAATTCATTTGAAACAATTGTAATGAGTGATGTTTTGAAAAGTAATGTCACTCCACTACTATTCCTGAAATGCCATGGAATTACTGACAATGACATTAGGTGTAATGCATTACTCAAAGGCTCTACTAGCAGCCTGCTCAGCTCGGGGTGCCCGTCAAATTGTCATGTGTTAATAAAGATGACTCCTAAAGCCTATTTTGTCACATGCGTTTTTCTTTTCTGCCTTGCGTTATGTACTGACACTGGTTCAAGAAGTGCCACTTTAGTGCCCGAACACTTTTATGCTTGCTCCAGCAGATCTTGGGCAACAATTGCACACTCTTACTGAAGGTTATGCAAAGAATTGTACACCTTCTTTCCTTTGTTGGCAGACACTTCCTGAGATTTTTCTGACTGCTTGAACAACATCTCAATTCTTTGGTTTAATATTTAACAAGAAGAATGTGTGTGATAAATTCCTGTTTCTCTCTGCGAAGAGTAGAACTTTTTGCCTGAGGACCATCAAGTTCAATGAAAATAGTTCCTTGGAGAATGCACCGGATTCGTCATATATTCTTGTGCATATTTTGCGAGTCATGCTAAGCATAATTCTCCATGCTGCATGGGGACAACTTCAGCAGGTGTCTCTCAACATTGGCCAATATCGGCTTGGAATCATTGCCTACTCGGACCACAGGTCCTCATCACCGGGCTCGACTCGGCTCGTAGATATCCGGCTCGTCGACATCACTATCGCAAAGCACGAAATGTGTTGTTGCTGACAACAAAAGACTCACAAGCAACAGATGATTGTGAGAAGAGGCATGAAAAGCTTCTGATGACTCTTCTGTCAATAGACGAGTCAGTACTGGCCTTTGTTGAGGACAAGTTTCAACTACAGTGTGCCGACTTAAAATCCGGAATCACTTAGAACGTGTCAAACATTAGCCAGAATAACCAGGAGAATAATGTTTGTTGTATTTTGTACTTTTCAAATCAAAACTACACAGCGTAGTGGCCCTTAGGTTTCAATATGCCCTCCTTGGGCTGCCACGACAGCCTCAAGACGCCCTCGGAAGGCCACGCACGACTTCATGATAAAGCTGGTGGAGAGATTGGCTCCCGCCTCGTCAACCGTGGACTTGAGGGCAGCCACACTGCTGTGGGGAACAGCAAATGCCCTCCAAAACGCCTCAAACAGCAAAATCAAGGAGATTAAGGTCTGGGGACGAGGCCGGCCAGACCTCCTTTCCCCAAAAGACCTTCATGTTGGCACACACACCAAGCCTGCATCCAAACGCATGGAGTGTCCGGGTACTCATGGGCCAGCCATGGCCCTGCCGCCTTCTCCATGACATCGAGGTACTCCTTCTGACCCACCCTCATGGACCGAGGAAACCAGTGTAGGTCCATTTCTTCCCTATCGCTTAACCCCAAGAAACATGCAACTGGCAGGATGCTTGCTACTGTGGAAAGGTGGGACATCCTGAGGTGACACTGCCAACCACCTGTCGTTGCGGGCATTCCTGGCTTGGTCAACTGTGAAGACCTTCTTATCTGAGAAGATCTTCACGGTTGCACCATTGTGCTTTAGCCAGGTGTTTTAGCCTTTGGTGACCCTGGACTCCTTCTGGCTGGTGGTGAGGAGGTGCCTTGGACCACGGACGTAGCTTTTGAGGCCAAGATCTTCATGAACAGCTCGCCTGATGGTCTTCTTGTTGATGCCAGACTCCTTTGCGATCTTGCGTATGGACTTGCCAGGTTTTTCCTTGACGGAGGCAGTCGGGCTGGTCATGAAGGCCTCATTGCTGATGTGACAGGTCCTTCCAGATCCTGTGGCTTCTCTCCACGACGTCTTTGCCCTCCTGGGACCTTTCCTGATGTCACACAGTCGTTTTTCCACACCCCACAATCCGTACAATTTCAGGGATGGAGACTTGAGCATCCAGGAGGTCAGAGATCCTTTGGCGTTTGGCCCTCTCCATTTTGTCGAGGGTTGTTTACAAACAAAACAACAGCAGCAATCGATAAAAAAGTGTTCACTCAACCGTACAAACTCCCAAACAGCTCACGTCAGGTTGTTCTGACTGACGTAGGACACGCTCTAAGTCAGTCCACACACTGTTGGAACAAGCACTGTTCTTGTTTGAATGGTAGCTCAAACTCAGTCTTTTTTAAGGGGGGCTACCATTCAAGCGATATATCTACTTTCCTGAACAGAAAGATTTCCTTGTAAGTTTTGGTCCATTCAGTATTTATTAATGAAAATGTGCGCGGTATCCTAACATGAGAAAAGCCGGGGCAAGATTGCATTGCAACTTTGGGAGCATTCGCCAATTTTTTTCATGTTTTTGAGTTTCCCTGCTGAAATTGCAATTTCAGCAGTTTGTGACCAGGAACATGAGTGACCAGACACAAAAGCTTTCTGCACCACAATCTGGTCACGACTACTTTGTTTCTGGGGACTGCGGCAAATGGCAGAATCACGTAGAGTCTACGTAACAGAGTTAAGATTGCTTGGTTGGGTAAATTCCGTGGCTGCCACGCGTATCCGACCAAGCAATATGACCAACTCGGGCAGTTGGAGATGGGTCGTTGGTCAAACCTGAGCAGGCCAGGTGCGGTTTTCACGCTTATATAGACTCTATAGAGTTGTTGTGTAAAAACACATCTCCAATACGATCTTTGGCCACTTTCACTGGCCCTGTGTTGCATTAGAGTTCGGATGAGCTGTCTACGTCATTCGAGTTCCACTGCAACGATTGGCATTTTGTATTCGTACTGGCTGAATCTGATCACGCCTCTTCGGCCCCGTGGACGACGACCACGACCCCGGCTACGGGGAGTCGTCCACCAACCCCACAAGGTCGGGCATGCTATCTATGCTCAAACAATCAGTAGTAGCTCCAAGTTACAGTAGGGAGTCAAGACATGAGTTGAACTTTCTTCTGGATGTAGCAGCAATGGCACTTTCACAGCTGTAGGAAACGAACAGACAGACAAACAAATAAACACCGTCGTCGTCCCTGGACACGTAAAAATTGCTTCTGGTATCACAGATTGCTCAGCAGAAGGTCCAGTCCGGTCGCTTCCTGCACACCTCGGGACAGACGTTTCTCTCGTCGTCGAACCTGAGGGTGGCGTTGAGGTCGAAGACGCCGCCAACGAAGTTGCCCACGCCCTCCGCACGTCGGGTCGGGAAGGGGCGCGCCCTGCCTGGGAAACTGGTGCAGAAGTAGGCGTCGTGCGCCAGCGACTGGCGCTGCGCCCACGGCCAGACGAAGCGGCGCAAGGCCTCCTGGTCCGTGCCCTTGTTCTTGCGTGTACGCCTCAACAGCCCGTTCTGGACGAGGAGCAACATGTGCAGGATAGGTCAACAAAAAAGTGAATTTGTGGCTTTCTGCTCTCTCACCTTATACATGGCTCTGAAGGACTCGATCCACTTCTGCCTGTCCCTCTCCACCTTGGCACCCCACATGCCGCCCATGACGGGCGCTGTGTGCGCCGGGTGGTCGCGCATCGTGTGGAAGGTCAACTCGGGGTAGGAGAAGAACTCCTCCACTGCAGCCACTTCACGAGGGGTGATGTGGGAGTCGAGGTCACGGCAGAGAATTGCTTCCACCTGTGTGATATCAGTAACTACAGCGTGTTTCAATATTCACTCAGCTTCAGGAGTACCAGGGGACCCTAATACAAGTCTCTAAATAGACAGAGCAAAGTAACCTTGAGTAGTTACTAAAGAGGAAGACTAGCAATTAAATGGATCACTTCAAAGTGATTTTACTATCATTTTCATAAAAATTTATTTGGCTATACGTTTGCCTACTTTTGAAAACTTAGTTGAAAAAAAACCGGGTTTTTTTATTCTTTGGATACTAAGTTAAAACTCCCCACAGTTTTGTTGCTTTTATAGCAAAGCAGTATTTCTTTTTCCTTGCTGACTGGAGCATTAAGATCGATGATCTTTACAAAAACTGCCTAAAAAAAGTCAGGGAATTAACAACGGACAAGATAGCGAAAGGTTGATGACGAAGAAGAAAGAATATGATAAAATGACCGAAAAGAGTCAATTTCTGGCAAAAATAGACAAAAGATATAACAAACCCAAAAGTAAAATATTCCTTCTGCATTGGATGGCAACATGTCATATGCAAAATATATTTGTCTGTTTCACTCTGAGGTCGAACAAGACCGTTTTTGCCGAATGTCACAAGTGAAGAGTCATTTGGGATGGCAAATGCATCTGGTTGCAGCATCGACCTGAAATTGCGCAAGATTCACAAGCTGTCAACAGTCACCAGGGTCAGGGGAGAGGAGGACAGGATCGCGGTCGCCTGGCAGAGGACAGAGAGGCGAAGAAAAGGCTTTTTGTTGTTCTTCTTAAATTTGGTCAAAATTACGAAATGCTATTAACAATTTGCTTACAATTTGCTATAAATAAGAAAGTCATACTTCAACGGGGGGGTGGGGGGTAACAATAGAAATCAGTGGAACTTGATATCTAACCTGCGGGTCCAGGACCGGCAGGAACCTCCAGACCATGGGAAAGATGAAGGAGACATTGCCGAACTGCGGGTTTTGCTCCACATCGCACAGGTCCAAGTTGGACTCCGAGCAGGCGAGGTCGCACAGGTCGACCATGTTTGTCCGAGCTTCGAAGTACAGTCGCATGATCCACCCCGGGTAGAAGCGCTTCATCAGCTCCAGGTTAGTCTTGATGCCCTGCAAGGTGTCCGTAGAGTGTGAGTCGAGGCCGAGAGGGGCGGGGGAAAGGCCGTCACCAACATGAGGGACATAAAGGCCACTTTTCTATACTGTGTACAGGATGTGTAAAAGTGGCCTTCACTGTGTTGGCCATGGTCTTTGGGTTGGCCCCCGTCTCCAAATGGTTGGGGTGGGTTTCCCTTTCTTCACCCTCACAAAACCTGAAGAGGGACATATTGTTGCAAGATTTACTAAGCTTATAAGTTTTGGGCTTGTCATAATAGTTAAAAGTTGTGAATAACATCTTTTAAAGTGTCGAGTGCCTAAGCTAATGTCCATTTGGAGAGAACACTGTTGTTATTTAACAATGGCTACTATTTCTCATGGACAAAATCGTCCTCACAGCCGAATGAAGACTACACTGTATTTATTTGTCACTTGATCAAATTGTCCTGATAAAGTTAGCACTATTCTTAGGGATGTAACGAAAGGAAACTGAAGAACAAGGGAGTGATCACGACTCCTCTGCATGATGTTCGTGCCATTCGTGCTAATTCACGAAAGTCTGCGCAACGAACTAAAGACTTTCCCTACTTTCGAGGTCGTCAGACGTGTCCTCCCTCATGAACACGCAGAAGTGGGGAGAGATCTACACGGTGTTCAAGAGCCACCTGCCTGTTTTTAGCACCAACAGCTGGGCAACCAGGAAGTGTTAAAGGTACCAAAAACGTATGATTTCTGAGCAAAAAGATCGAGCTGTTCAAGACGACATCGTCTTTGCCCAGAATGCTGGCTTTGCCGTGATCGTCGTCGTAGCAGTCGTCACTCGGGGCGTCGTCGAACACGTAGTTAGTGTTTTGCGCGTCCGTAGAAGAGAGAACATTGTAGTACCAGGACTTTAACATCGTCCAACGCTTTACGCAGGCTGGATTGGCACCTGTGGCAAAAAAGACAGGGGTTCCCTTTACTGGTAGACAAGAAATGCGGGAGTCGCTCTAAAATATGACTCAAAGGGTTCTGCGTTGTAAAGGACACTTGCTGAACATCACAGGATGCCTGGTTGTATCTTTGAGAATTAAATTTGTAGTGATTTCGGCTATGCAATGACTTTTTCAGGCCTCCAAAAAAGTTTCATCAAGATGACTCCTCCTGTGAGGCCTTCTCCGCTCGCCCGAGGTCATTCGAGGCCCAAATCGAGGTTGCACAAACGTAGCCCCTTCCGTCCTCCGTCGTCTAACAACCGTCGAGGCCGGCGGACTGGAGCAAAGCAGTCTGAGGTCGACATTGAACACTGGGCAGAAAGTGCCGTACGACGTAAAGAAAAGTGTTCAAGTCAGGGAAAACGCAGTAGCGGTTGTCTGTTCAGCCTGGACCGGGCGCCTCGGTAGGCGCGGCGCACAGCAATCAGTACTGAGTGGATGCACAAACAGCTCTCTCCGGTGACCCGAGCCCGGCGACCCGAGCCCGGTGGCCCGAGCCCGGCGGCCCGAGCCTCCCCACTCGAGCCCGGGGCAGCGCCGCGAGCTAAGCCTCCCCTCCTCTGTCTCCGTCCAGACGTTTCTTCTTTAGCGATTGCGACAACTCAAGCACAAAGAAGTACGCAAACGGCTGCTCCACTTCTCTACTGCCACAAGACGACCTTGGACGTTCTCAGGGCTTGGCGGAAAAAACAAAAATGAAAACAAAAAATGCGCAATAAAGAAAACAGACTTGAATGTGACTCCCAAGACCTTGATGCTGCTCGGCCAGACACGATGGAGTTCGCAGTGCGGACTGGTGGAGGAGTGGGTTTGTCTGGGCGTCCTCACCTGGAAGTAGACCTCCTTGGTCTGCCTGGTCTTCTTGGGTGGCTCGTAGAAGGCGTAGGCCACCACCTTCTGGCCGGAACCCCTCATGTGGGCCTCCGGGGAGCACGTGGTGAAGTTGGCGTCCCCGCCAGTGTCCTCGGACGAGACCGCGATCAGTCTCGTGCATCCGCAGCCAGTGACTGGAGCCATGATGGCACTTCTGGCACCCTCAGTAGCATTCGCCAAATTTACGTCTGTCGAAAGAAGCCAATTTCATAATAATAGTGACTTTTTTTTTTTTTTTTTTAGTTAAGAGAAGAAATATAATTTGCCGCTTGAGTTCAGCCTCCGCCATGTCGCAACTGAGCAGTTTAGCAAGGAAATTTCTGACAATTGGCACCTGAGTTCTTGGAGATCAGCATGACGATGCCCAGGACGGACCACAATGCGCACACCAGCACGCACGCGGAGGTTCTCTTCACCATGATGGGCAAAGTCGAGGTCGGCGAGTGCAGACAATGGCCTCTTTCATAGTAACTCTTCAGCCACAGCCTTAAGGCTATGATGTCCTGCACAGGTCCTAACCGAGGCACAGCAACTTAAAAGCTGATTCACAGTCATTGTACTAATAACAATACAGACTCCACGACTGACACACACTGTAAAAAACCAGCTGCACAAAAAAGATCACTGTTTGTTTGTCTATCTAATATTGACCGATCACACTGATCGAACTCTTCTTCACACGCCTTTATTTTCTCTTTGGCACGTTAGTGGCACTACTTTATGACTCTCTTCTCTCTCAACCTATCATAGCCTATGAAAGTTGTTGACTGAAGAAGTTGGTCAACCAGCAGCAGCAGCAGCCATGCATAATGGGCTGCTGCTGCTGCTACTGCTGCTGCTGCTGCTGCTGCTGCCGCTGCTGCTGCTGGAGGTTTCACCTTTGGAAAATCTTTCCACTGGCAGCGCTCAAAAGTGACTGCGTCTCTTCTCCTGGGCTCGCCCCTGCTCGCCTCACCTGCCTGGCCACCCTCACCTGCTCGGGCACGAGCGAGCACATCCTCGGCAGGGGGGAAAACTTTAGTCAACTGTGTCTTCACCGGGGGCGCGCACGCGCGCATGCGCGCGCGCGCCGGACAGGGACCTTTGGTATCAGTGGGGGTTTTTTTTGAAAAAAAAAATCTATCATTATGCGCGACGTCGGAATTTAAGGTGAAGAATTTCTTGCTATTTTTGGTGACAAAGAGGTGACTTCTTAGCACTTCCTTGACCGCCTTGTTTTTTCTTGTTAAATGAAATCCTCAACGTTTCACTAAAATACTTTATTCTTCTCTTCAGTTTCCAGCTTTAAGTACACGTTTATAAGCATGTTATTAATTCCTGAATGGGCGCTTTAGGCTTCTAGATTGCGCAAGACAGTTTTAGCCAAGTTTTTCCCCCTCTTTGCCTTTCCCAGATCGTTAAGACGTCTTCCTTGAGGCAATGACACAAAAAAAATCGTGTGTGTCAGAAAAAAAGGCTCCGCTTCTACTTTCCCTGCTGTACACGTCTGAGTCGGACATTCTTCACGGCTCAGTCTGCACCAGACTTCACGGTGGATTATGGCATGATACAAGACACTCAAAACGCTAAGCCGAATAAGCACCAACAGGAAGTACGTTGACGTCAATATAGCGAGTCCTATTTGTCGGCCTAAAAAGGCCTAGCATATCTGTGTAATAGGCCCCAGGCATATTCTTTACCCTCTTTCTGCCCGCGCTATTGTTACCACACTCCATTGGAATTAATTTTAGATAAATGCATTGAGGAAATGATCAATTTTGGGAATCCCTCAGAAAGATGAAAAGGACGCTTCAAATACGTTTTGACTGGGTATCCTCTGTTCGGCAGGAGGAAACAAACCTAAGAGACACTTTTGACTCAGCCTTATACACATATACGGCATAAAAATGGGTCTCACAAGGAGTTGCTAACGAATTGATGATGATTTCGTCCAATACCTTTTTCAAAGCAGTCAATTTTGACTTTGTTCCAGGTGTGTGTAAGTTTTTCTACGTAATGCAAGCATGAACAGTTGATAAAACTTTCAGGACTTCAGGGCAACCGTTGAAACCCTATGATATTGCCAAACTGCAGATGTTTAATGTGACATTTAGAACTTAACTAAGTACGTCCAATTCACATTTGAGGTCGTTGACGCACTGGATCACATAGGGGAGGCCTCCAAAGGCCCCATATGCGGTTTCCAGGCAAGAACTTAAATTTTTGCCTCAGCTTGGCCGTCGAGAAAACTCCGACAATGTGGGCTTATTTTTTTGAAGAAAAAAAATCACGTCGAGGTCCAAATTGATGGGGTTTTTTTTGAAAAAAAAAAGTATCAATTTGGACCTCGACGTGACCTCTTCGGACCTGAGAGCGGTCTTCAAAGCTTTGAGGTCGGCAATTACGCAGCAACACAAAGAAGTGACGACCCATTAGTTTAATTATTATCGACACATAACATCTGTCATTGGAATCATTGTGTTTTGCTCACCCTTAAAATTGCTTAAGCTGGCCAACTCTTTTCGGAGTTGTTGCACACTCGACCAACACTTTTTGTCACAATGAAAGATCGCCTAAAGCATCGAATGTGTAGCTATCAAGTAATAAGCAATTGATGGTTAAGGACAAGCCTCAAGTGACGATAGTCATCTTTGGATGGTTTTATGAAGCTCAATCCTTGTTATTGATAATCAAATAAGCACCAACTAGGTACGCAACAGAAGTGTGGGCCCTGGCATCAGATGATCATAAAAAATTAGCAATTAACAATCATATTTTATGATCCACGCAGAGCTCTTGGCAGCTCAAGATCATCGTTCAGTCATCTTGTAGCACCAATTATAGCGCGATCAGTGTCTATCATAGGAAACAAAGTAAATGCCATTTAAACGATCTTCAAAACGGTTGATAGAGTCCCTAAAGTTAAAATAAACAAAATCTCATAAATAGTTGTGGAGTTTGACGACTCATTTGTCAGCAGATGACTCATTCAAGCCTTGCTCACAACTTTTTCCTGTGCTACTGTGCAAAGCTGACAGAAGTCTTGGTCAGGAGCATTAGGTGCATATGGTTTACTTGCACACTATCATCAAATAGTCATTAAAAAGGAATCACTTTTGCAGGTCAGTTTATGTTTCCCTGAGGAAATTCGCAGGAGCAGAAAACATGGCTTTGTCCAACAGGATGACTTTTCCCTTGATTGATGTTTTTTTGTAATCTGAACTGACCTCCTGTTAGATGTGACCATATAACCATCCCAACTTCATGAAAAGGAAGATGTGTAGCTGGATGAGTGAAGTTGGTCATCATGCTCTGGATCAGGACCAGCAATCTTGTATAACTGATATTCTCCACATTCCAAGGAGTATCCATAGGCCTTATGAGCATGCCAGGACTTCAAAGCATTGTATTTTGCTGTAGCCTGGCACTTGTGACTGTCAGGGGCACAAAAAACTTCCAGCAATGAGTTAGTCATGATCTGTTTTGTTTCCACCGTCTGATATTGCTGAAGTCATAATCAAAATCGTGTACGTTTTCCACTGTCAATGGCAACAGTTTTCGAACAGTGGTGTGCAAATGGGCCCCGATTTGATGGATTATGTAAGTGCAATGTTGATTGCCCATAACAACTGAGAGTGATTTGCACCAAACTGCTTGTAGTTTGTCCAAGTTCACAAAGTGTTGATTCTCTTCTGGGATGTGAGAAACGTATACAAGAAAGCTGAGCCTCAGCCAAGGGCATTAGATCCTGTGCTCCATTGATTCCATCAACTTTGTGTTCTATCCCTATGTTTAACGTACGTATGTAGCCACTACTCTAACCCTCAAGCTTATGCTCTCTTTCTCTCGCTACCCCTTTCTCAGTCTTGAATAAACGTTTGTAGAGAACACACGTGTTTCCTGACTCAGTGACATAACACTTTGGAACTACAGTATTGCAGCTCCCCAACTTGTTACACATTGCATGGTTATTTTATGTATAATTTACATTTCTGAAAACGTCATCACATCATGGGACATCTAGATCCACACATTTAAAAAGGCTGCATTTGTAAGTTGCAATTAAGAGCTTCAACATTGATTGATTGTGCTATTTAATTCTTTGTAGGCCTCTCTGAAGGGTGGACAACAAGGCTGAGTGGCTCAAGAAGGCTTGAGATGCTACTGAGGCTGAGATGAAAGCTGAGGAAAAAGCAAGGTTCGAGAAGGAGGGTTCACACACTAAGAAGTATCACCCAGAGTTCTCAGTTCATTCAATTTAACTTGAGACTTGTAACTTATGAAGTAAATGTCTATGATCACCTGTGCGAGAGGCCAATAACATTCCTTACTGTTACAGGCTCCACTTAAGCCGGGTTAGAAGGTAAATTCTTGATTTTTTAAAGATGCTCCGTTACATCAAAGTAGGTCTGAAAGAGTCATAGAGGTGTTGGTCGAGCGCTGTGGCTTGTCTTCACCCCTGAGAATTGCATTGCTTCTATATAGCTGACTCTGCCACTGATCTTCTCTCTATATAAAGCAGAGTCACCGTATTTACGTGTGTGTGTGTGTGTGTAGGTCTGCCTGTCAGGCTATGGCCGCCCCAACCGTAGCACCGATCGTCACCACACTCGGTCAGCAGACGCTACACATCCCATGCTTGAAACTGGTCCCGCCACACCTTAGATTTGAGACCGTTTTGAGGCCGAAATCGAGGTCCAAAGTTCCCTTTACCACATTACACAGACCATAGATGGCCGTGCAATGCTGAAAGATCAGCCTCTTGGGAATAGCTGCACAGTACCAGCTTTGGCCAGAGCAATCTATGGCAAGAGCAGGGGAGAGAAGAAGGTCAGTAGGGGTGAACACTGAGCCAGGAAAACCACGCAAGCCAAACTGGGGCTTGACCCGGAGACTCATGGCCCACTGCCAGCACTAACCTGGGGAGGGAGTGATAAGTGTCCGGATCAGCCAGCTTCAATACTAGAAACAAAATCCGGGTGCGAGATTAGCTTCGAGAGCGAGATCAGCTTGGTGTTGAGCGCGAAGCGCTTGTTGAGCTATGGTCGAGTCTGCTGCGAGTCTTATAATAACCCGAGCAATGCCGGGCATCTCTGCTATTCTCTATAAAGTAAAGGTTCCCGTGCTTACTTCTTAATGCTTACTTCATAAAACCAATGACAGTAAAGATCTCTACAGGGAGACCATATCAGAGTTCGACTGTACTTCGCTTTCCCCCATCTTAGACTCCCCCCCCCTCCCCGAAGTAGCCCCAAATTGTCTTGGCGCTGCACGAGGATCCGGATGGAAATGGTTACTGCCGAATTGAGGACGTGGGCGACGTCGGCCAGCACAGCACGTCCGTCCGCTTCTTCCACGCACACTCGGCCAGGAGAAGCGCCAGGCCGACGAAGAGAGAGCCGCTGAACACCAAGAAGATCAGCACTGCCTGGAGGGAGGAGGATTGGGCCAGAAAAGCCGGATGTGTGTGTGTGTGTGCCAGTGCCAGCAGTTGGCACACTGGCACACACACAAACAAGCAAAATGAAACTGGCACCTCACCTGTGCTGAGCTAATGACCATGATGTCGATCTGGCCTGAGGATGACTGGAGTCCCTTCCCCAACCACTTGGTGACGAGGAGGTCCAGACTTCCGGACTCCCTCATCTTCCTCACCCCGGCGTCGAAGACGGGCGCGATGGGGGAGTTGAGGGTGAAGATCAGGTTCCTGGAGTACTTCTTTTCGTACCCAAAGTACTGTAAAGATGGGTGTGGAAACAGCGCAGGAGCAACTTTTGTCTGTTACTCAAGATGTACGCAAGTATACAAAGGGGAATGCACTACAACTCGGTACGTTGTGACACAGCTTTCACTCATGATTGAAATTAGCATACATTTTTTCAACTACTGCACGAAACATATTCAAAAGACCTCATTGTGAAAAAAGTCGATTAGTTCAAAAGAAAAACTACATGTGTGATCAAAAATGAGTGGTTATCCTCACTTTCAATTCAACTCTGATGTGCACACGCGCTCGCGCATGCGCAGTGTGAGTTAAATTCGTTCTTACTGTACAGTTTGTTGAATGTATGTTCTACTGTAAGTTCGATGGATCGTACTATGGTGATAA
>JAAUXU010178253.1_pt1 | contig 23681 bp, 20 predicted proteins | sample 7278151 | NCBI WGS metagenome assembly JAAUXU01 (sample SAMN14350113, study PRJNA611818) | marine sediment metagenome | isolation source: surface marine sediment (1.8m) | place: French Polynesia: Moorea | collected 2018-08 | reverse complement strand
ACCCTGTATTGCTGCACACTGCAGTGGTGAAGTAGTTGACTGTAAGAGGGTCTAACTTTGTGTTCAAGAGGTTGGATGTCGATTCGTTTTAGCATCAAGTGTCCATGAGAAGGTCAGATAAGTTGGGGATTGTCCGTTATCTCAGAATTGCAAAATTTGAAAAGTAAGCTGCACCTAGTCCAACTATTGCGACAAGCGCAGAACGCACGTACAATACTGCTTGTCCATGAATACGCGTTTGAAGGACACATCGTAATAGAATACTTGAAGCATCATAATCAGTGTTACTAGAACTTTTTCTAAAAAGGTGTGTAGTTCAGCAGTTAATGCTGAAAATGAGCAACTCTCGAGTCATCAGGAATGCTTCTGAACCTGACAGCAAACACAACCGTACATAGTGCATGGCACATTGCACCTGTGTAGGACTTATTAATAAATAATGGACTAGGTTTTAAATTTGGCTTTTACGTGGACATGAGACGTCATATCATAACTTTGCAGCCAAAATTTAAGCGAAAAAAAGTTTTTTAATGCATTCCACTGGCGTTTAAACTTTCATTTACAGTCGACATTCGGTTTTGTCAGCCCTTCCCGCGCAAGACGAAAGTTGATAAACATTACATTATTTTTAGAATATTTGCTATATATATAGTCCTGGCCGCATCGTGGTCCTACATTTTCATACTTTGACTGAGGTGACCACAGCCTCGCGGCCTCGGGACGTCACAGCGCTCGCGGGCAGAGGAGTTCAAAGTGGCCACGCACACGAAGTCCTTCAATATGCAGCGGTAATAGCCGATTGAGAAATATGTATGAAGTATGATAACTATGTTCCCCGAATACTTCTTTTCCCCGGTAAAAATATTGAAACTCAATTGAAAACCTTTTTATCTGTCTATTATACATAGGTCACAGATGCTCCGGAACAATGGAAAAGACTGACAGCAAAGTTCGGACTATAATAACATCGCTTGGGAGGAAAAATTGAGTTGAAAGAGTGGATTCGACTTCGTTGCTTCATCAGCAATTTTGGCAACTTTTTTAAAGGATTTTCCTCCACAACGGAATCAAAAAAGGTCGATAGTTTTAACTTTGCCGTATATTATTTATATGCCCACAAACAAACTTCTGGCCATAGTAAGCATGGCCTTTGGCATGGCCTTAGTCATCCAGCCAGTACTGTGTCAAGAGTGCCTTAAAAGTATATAAGGTGAACTTAGAACTATCGACTTAGCAGTATCTCTGAGAGCTGGACCGATCAGTCCACGGACATTTTGCGTAGGTCACAGACATGTGAGTGACCACGAACGTGGAGAGGTTCGTGGACTTGCTCACGTCGTTGACCTAACTTTTTCAACAAAAGGGCTTCGTGCGGCGGAGTTGAAAAAAAAGTTGACAGAAATGGATGCTCCTGTCAAGATTCCAGCATTCAATTATTTCACTTGTACAGAAAAATCGTTCCCCAAATTCAATGTCGACCGTGGATTCGTCTCGCCGAGTTCTGTACCATTCTGGCTTCGCTACAGGGTGTTGCGAGCAATTTCTCTCTCATCCAGATCACTGAGCACAGGAGGAGCTGTTCTTTGTCGCACCCGGTGCGGTTGAAATTCCACTTCAAGCTGCGCAGTCAGCGACAAAGTCTTCATCCCCCAGCGAATTTTGTACCCTTTTTTTGCGCATGGATCTGAGGTGAAGGCACGTTGCAAATTGAAATTAAGCTTGAAAGCCAGGGCCTAAATGCAGATTACAGAGGGCGCAAAAAGTTCAGGGCTCTTCATTCTGAACACAGAAGCAAAAACCCAGCGGTTGAAAGTAAGCATAGAAACTACGATGTACAAACTAGTAGCACAACCATTTTTTTCTGTATTTAAAAGCTGCTTGCGGAAGGTTCTGCTTGTGACTTGGTTCAAATCATACAATGTTCATGACTGCTCCTGGGGAGGCTGGAAAAAATAGTGCGCTGCACTGCAAAATGCTCTGCCACTTTTCTTTTTCACCACCCCCTACAGTTAAGCATGGGGGTGAAAACAAGATTGGGGGACGGGAGGAGGGATTCTTTTGCTGCTAGTGTGATTCAATCTGACTCCTACACTTCTGTTGCGCACCTCGAGTGGCATCGAATTGCCACGAATTGGAACCAAAAAACCACCAAATGCTCCCAAATGGTAATTTTACTACATAGAGTTGCCACTTGTTCCGTCTCAGCGATTTTGGGTACATTAAGTTGAGCTGGAAAAAAAACTTAGAATTTGGTATTCCCCCTCTCCCCCCAAAAAAAGTCTTCTTTAAGCCACAAAGAGTGACAGAAGGTTCCCCAAACGGCCACAAATAGCTTCATTGAAAAGAGGAAATTAGGGCCCCTCCGTATACTTAATAGCATAAAAGAAGCTAACAAAATTCTGAAAAAGAATTTTGTCTATGAGTGAGCATCAGCTTACATCATACGTACGCACCAAGTGAAATGAGCTATAGAAGAGTCGATGATTTTACTTTGCACCTTAAAACCACCCTTGAAAAGGAAGAAATTGAGAAAATGATCTTCTGGGTGTCTCTGACGTGAAGTAATAGGCAATTTCTTACAGTGTGTTGCAAAAATGACAGCAAAACTGCATGGTGTGCAAAAATGAACTTTTGCAGTGTTGGACAGACAAGCCTCTGTGGGCCTCCGTGAAGGCCTGTGACTCGAATGCAGTAAAGAGATGAAGGAAGGTTGCACTGTTTAACCAAATAAAGTTTCAGTGGAAAAAGTTACATAGGCCAAATAGCTATTTAAAGTAAAAAATAGGTAAACGTTTTATCACCGTTTTGAGCTCTAATAATAACATGTGTGACAACAACATAACTTGAGTGCAATTGACTCATATTTATTGTAGTTTTTTTTAGTCCAATGGCGTAATAGCAGTCAATTCTATGCAATATCACTTACACACTTGTGGTTAAAATGCAACTGTTTTAACAAAAATTGATTATATATGCTCTAAGGCAGCAAACCCCAGGTGCATTCAGCCAAATTCCGAAATTCATTTGTTCTTTATGCTTTACCTACTGAGCAATACATACGTAAAAGTGCAATATCTATAGAAACAAAGTTGCCACGGACTTAAGTGCCGTACTGTATGTACACGGCGGCTCATGTTGAGCTTCCCAACGGCGTGCGCTACTTCAACAGCTTCTGGCATTGACGAAAACGTGCGTTTCTGCAGCCACGTCAACTTCAGGAGCAAGTGGGGGCTTCATACTTGATACTTTTCTTCAGAGTAAATTTCTGTTCAGAAAAGAGAGTGCAGAGTTGCCACGTAAATCAGATTACAGAGTTGCAACGTAAATCAGAGGACAGAATTGCCACATAAATCAGAGTCCAGAGTTGCCATGTAATTTGCTCTGTTCTGAATGCTGTTAAAAGTGCTGGCTGAAGCTGAGCTGGGACCTCTCACACGGCTTACCTTTTTTTCCCCAGTAAATGCACGTGAATTCATTTCAGTAAATGAGCGATCCCAAACTTCGCTGGTGTGAACTTTTTCAAGTAAAATTTTCTTAATCAAAAGTGTTGCTTGAAAGTCATTTTATAATATCAGTCCTGGCATCAACCCCTCATTTCATTCCCTGCGCCACTTTTCCTGGCCAATGAGAGCGCAACTGACTCTCCTTGATGCCTCGCAACCTCCTCCCTCGCCCCACTCCATTGCCTTGACTTCGGCACACAGTTTTGCTGTTTTTCACACATGGTGTGGACTTAATGACTCTATAGACATTGCCATCAACCCAACTGTGCTTCGATTCGTTGCAAAATCTTTTATGCACAGGACTATTTGAGATAAATGCACTTTCCTAAAAGAAGCTTAAAATTGGGTCAGGTTGTATGCATATGGTGCATGTACAGGGAGCACCAAAAGCTGCTTGGTACAACCGGAGCGTTTTTGCTCAGGCTGCCCTCGACCCATAACGCGGCTCGTTTGAACGAGGAGAACTCTGCTGAGCACACCAAAAATCAAGCAAGTTGTGGCTTCTCCAAAGTTGAGAACCTTTTGTTCCTCATTTCTCAAAGGGATCAAGAGCTGCTTGAACTAAAGAAAGTGTGATTGCCTCAATGATACTCGGTTGATAGAGAAGATTCACAACTAGGCTTTCGAGTGAAGAGAAGGACCTTACAAAATGGGACCCGAGGTGACGAAAGCCGTTATTGCATCCCTGAAAGTCAAACATCAACTTTCGCCACATTGGAATTGCGCTATTTTTCGCCATTTTCCTTGCCTCTTGTCCAAACTCGTGTGTGGGAAAGTCAACTTTGAGGCCGCAATAACTCTGTTTGCAAAAATCCTCGCCTGCTTTCGCGCAGCAACCACGGGATGTGCGACTCGTGTTGACTCATCCAAAAGTGACTCGAACACGAATGCCAATTCTCTGGTCACGGCTCAAAGTCACAGTTTGACTCGTATAGCAGCAAGCTCGACTTGATTCAGCCGTCAAATTTGGCACTCTTTTGACGCTTCATTGGGTGTCACAGCGCAGAAATATCACTATGAAAGTTACATCAGTGGAGCCAGCAGCTCCGTGACGCTCATTCGAAAGAGAGACACTGCCGAATACGCGCCAAAAGATGGTATCCGAATCACCAACTCGAGTTATTGGTGATCGATCCGACTCAGAGCTGAGCCCAGGACAACGGTGGAGTCAGGCACAAAATGAGTCTACAAAACACACACGTGGCACAGACAGGGTGTGAGCAGAGCAAAAAGCCTCCCCCCCCCTTTACACCCAAAGACCCCACCCGTCAAACTTGCGCACGAGAAAAACAAATTGGGAGCTCCAAATTTTCCCCCAATCCTGCACCGAAAGTTATAAAGTGTCCTCGCCCATTCATAGTTTCCACAGACACCCGCCCAAAAAACTGCCCATTCTGGGCTGTGGTTCCATGCACGCCTTGAGCAGCTGTTCTGAGCCCATCTTCTTCTGTAAGCTCTTTTCCTTTACAAATCTGTGGCCTCCTCTGGAGGCAGACGCACTCACCCTTGGCGTCGATGATCCACCAGGCCTCGAGCGAGAACGCCAGGAAGTACAGGAGCTGAAAAGAATAATACGGAAATGAATTACGAGGGCAGAGGGAAAAAATAAATGTTCCTAGGACTCTTCAGCTGCCATTCATTGAACAGAGCATAAATAACGGTGCTTTCCAGATAATTTCCTCTCTAATCTGTCACCTCAGCCAGCGTGCACTGAACTTTGCTCGGGCCACTGAATCCTGTGAGCGACGAAAAAAAAAGTGATCTTTTGCCCAGGAAAAGTTTCGGCCGAGTCCTCGTCAGACTTGACACACACAGCGAAAGGAAATTTGTCAAGTCCAAAGGTGCGCACTTTTTTTGGCATTACTGTTCTGTGTCGTGTCTGAGCTGCTGCTTCGGCTTCGTCGCAATCATAAAGGCATTCTTCTTCTTCTGCGCCTCCTTCCTGGCCTGCGCCAGCCTGATCCAAACCTGCTGCCTGCGGTTTCTCAAGCAGAAGAGGAACAACCTGAGCTACGTACGCCAGTGGGAGGGCGGAGGGGGCGACCTCAGCCTGGCCGGGAAGGGGTTCAAAGGTTGAGCAGGATCTGCCTAAGAAAGATTCGAGGGAGAGAGAGAGAAAACCACCCTTTCAAACCTCTCCCATGCTGCTTTGATCCACTTGTTTGGGATGTCTCGCACGATTGAGTAAAGAGAAAACCCTTTTTTTGACTCAATGCTGATAACACGTGCTTGAGGAATATGAAGGAGAAAAAGAGCGCGCTTTTTGTACCGAAATGACCTCTGACTTGGAGCTTTGATCGATCGATTGCGCCGTAGGCTCACGATTCAGGGAGGAGAGCAGAGAAGAAAAAAAAAGCGCTACGTCAACACCGCGAACACTGCGTACCAAAAAAAGGTCGCGCTTTATTCGCCCCCTCGGACGAGACTCCTCGTACGGTGTGAACCAGAAACAAAGTTCGTCTCTTGTGTTTATTCGCCCTGGCGGGCGAGGTCGAGCCTGGGGACACGAGCGACCTCAAAAGCGGCCGCCTACGACACTTCGACCGCACGGTCGTGGACCCCCGCGAGGGCCGCTTTGCCCCCGAATCCCGGACATGAACGTGACAGGGCATCCATGCGGGTTTCACAAGAGCTGACAGCAGCGTCTTGAAGACTCCCGTTTGCGACAAGTTTGGGGGAGGGCCGGTGGCTCCAGAATGTCTGGTTGAGTTTCGGGGAAACTTGTTTACATTGATTCCCATTTTCATGAAGACTGCAAAACTTTTGATGCATAGTGTATGAGCAGAAATTGTGCTTCACTTTCCTGGAGGGAGGGATCTCGTACAGGGTGTAACGCAGGTCGAGTGGCCGAAAAACAAACTCTCGTCACGGTTGCGCAAATATTCGACATAACAAAAAAGAAAACTTTTTACCACACAATGAGTGTCAACTTAGTTACAGGCAAACATGAATTTACTTGCACCTTTTTATGCAGAATATCTCGTTCATTGACTCTATGACTGAACCAATGTCTCGGCTGCTGATCTGCCTGCCTCCAACCAGGACCAGGAGCTGTGCAGTGCGGAACTGATCCAGCCCATCCTCCAGCAGGTCACGGAGGTTGGCAGATCACCAACGGACACCACAATCGGTCATGGAATCTGTGTGATCGAGGACTGCGTAGCCATTATCTATGAAATGCTAAGGAGAACACCGTTCAATTTGTATATACACACCACCTGCAGTGTAAAGATATATGTATGGAACTGTATTTATTCGCCTTTACACTCTTGAGAAGTGAATGTCGGTGCTCTCTAACCTCCAGATCCTACCAGAGGGGGGGGATGAGAACTTGAGGCACTGATTGCCAAGCATGAGGGAGGCCGGAGAGTGAAGACCTCGAGGGTACACGCAGAATCAGCGGAAAAGACAATTGGAACGTTGTCATTCCTCCAAGTATTCACATAATTTCAGAATAAACAAGCCTTTCGCGCTGTCACAGTTTGAGAAGAAAAGAAACGTGTAGCAAAGTTTGAAAATGCTCGGAAATATCCGCAGTTTGGCAAAGATCAATAAAATTCCATGCTAAGCTTTCATTTCAGTCTTTTATCTTAAAGTTTCGCTGAAGGACAAATTGTGCATTGAAGATGAAAGTACACGTTCACAGCAGAACCTACCTGAGTTGAAAGATGGTTCAGCTTTCCGAACATACGATATATACTTTCCACTTCACGGCACGGTGGTTTTTTTGCTTCTCTTCAGTCACGCTACTTACAGCACACACTGTAGGGAGGTCGTGCGATACATTGATATCGAAGTCGAGAACTTGTCGCAACAAGTGATTTCAATATGACGGGATCAAGTCGATATTTTCTCCATTTTTCTTCCTCTTATGAACTATATTGGTACATGAGGAACCTACCTTATCTTAACCTCACCTTACCTTTACTTAACTTCACCTTACCTTTACTTAACCTCACCTTACCTTTACTTAACCTCACCTTACCTTTACTTAACTTCACCTTACCTTTACTTAACTTCACCTTACCTTTACTTAACCTCACCTTACCTTTACTTAACTTCACCTTACCTTTACTTAACCTCACCTTACCTTTACTTAACTTCACCTTACCTTTACTTAACTTCACCTTACCTTTACTTAACTTCACCTTACCTTTACTTAACTTCACCTCACCTTACCTTACGTTACCTAAACCTAACCTTACCTCAACTGGGTCGCCCCCCTCAGCAATTCTTTTAAAACCGATACGAATCATCCCGAAGTCATCGCACGGATTTTCCCAGTAATAAGGGTACAGGGAAAAGGCAATTCACATTTTGTGTGTGTGTGCGTGCATTAGAGACCCACGTTACAAGTCTGTAGTTGATACAGTGAAAATCCGTTTGAGCGAGCTTCGTCATCAGAGAGCTGCTGGCTAACTCAGCCCTGTGCGATCATTAAGAGACAAAGCCTGCACCAAGCCTTCTTCTCGCCTCAGGGTGGGCTCAGACTCTTTCTTGTGGCTTCCTGTGTCTGTCACAGACGTGACCTTTGCGCGGATGAGAAGAAATGTGCAAAAATTCATCTCCGCATTAGCCAAAAATGAGCAAATCCTCCTGTCTCTGCTGGCTTTGAAGAGGAATTTGCGCACTACGACTTCTGAAGGCTATTTTCCTCCTCTACAAGAGGCGCGCGCGCGCCCGGGACCACTTTGCTCTTGCCTGAGGTGATGTCACAGAACACATTCCACTGCTGTACCCGACTTCTGGCACGAACCATCATCATGGAAATGAGCATTGAGGCGAGGAAGAAAGTGCTCTCTGGGGGGAGCAGAGAGACCAAGCCTGAGCAGGGTGACCACGTGGCCAGAGACTCAGGCTACAGAGTGACTTTCAGGATCAATGTGTCAAGCTCCATGCGTGTGTAATATGTCTCTCGGTAAAGCTTGCGGATGTGAAGTCTCTCAGTGAAGCTGTGTGCGTATGTGAAGCCTCTTTCTGTGAACCCCTGTGAGTCGTGAAATCTCTCTCTGTGAACCCCTGTGTCTTGTGAAAGGTCTCTCTGTGGAGCTCCCTGCGTGTGAAATCTCTCTCTGCGAAGTGTTGTGTGAGCGAAATCAGTCTCTGTAACGCTTTCTTTCTGAGAAAGTTCTCTATCTGTGAAGCTCTTTATGTACGTGAAAAATCTCTTTCTCTCTGTGAACCCCTGTATATGTGAAAGGTCTCTCTCCGTGAAGCTCTTTATGTAAAATCCCTGTCTCTCTGTGAAGCCCTGCATGTGGAGCTCCGCATGAGAAGCTCTGTGTGTGAATCCCCGTGCGTGTGCATGACTCTAAATACTTGCCTTAGGCACTGACGAGGAGGAGGCCTCGTGTAGCAAAGCTTAGCTTAGTTTTTGCCTCTTTTCCAGGCCCAAAAGGATGGCACGAGAACTAATTTTCTCGTTCAAGTTGTGGCTACAATTTACGTACGCATGATTCATCTGTTGCTTAAGCTCAGCGTTTGACGGGCGCAGCACTGACTCAATCTTTTTCTTCAGATTATGCACTGAAGACTCATGCGAATGTATTGAAATACTTTAGTTCGATTCGCCCCTGCGTGTTTTTCTAAGACTTGTATTCGTGGGGAAGAACAAAAGCAGTGTTTTTTTTACGTTACATACTTTGGTGATGATTCTGAAAAGGATTGACGTTAAGCCTTCATTCACGAGAAGTCAGCAAAGCTTCATATGACCAGAATGGCAGTGATTACGAACCTCTCGGCTTTAGATTGCCAATGAAGGAACAACTGCTGAGACATTAAGACTTTGGGCGAAGGAAATAGGCTTTTTTGTTGACCTCATCTTTTTGTTTTAGGTAAAATCTTACATTAAATTTTACTCTAATGTCACACATTGGGAAGAGCCACATATTTCCAATCTGTAGAAGGTTTGTTTAAAGTTTTTCAAGCTCACAAACACAACATTTCATTTTTTTCAATTTTCTTCAGTGTCCTTAGGAGCTGCTGTTTTTAAAAACAAACTTTGTCCTGTTGTCAGTGAGCTCTCGATTGGCAGTGCAATCCAATCAGGAGGCCTTGCCAGAAGATGAAGGCGGTGTTATACTTTAGGTGATTTTTAGGTGACTTTAGGCGAAAAAATGTTTTAGGATAGGAAGCACGCTAGTGACTATTGAAATAACTAGAGATGTAGACGACTGAAAGATATTGTAACTTCCAGGCACAACCTCAACTCCCTCCCCCCCCTCATTATCTCATTAGCTGACAAAATGCACTTGAGAAGTGACGACTTTCGGAGTGACGACTGACTGATGCACTTCTGAAGTTCTCAGTGAGAACGGCGTCATTTTCAGAGAGAGCGTACGCAGTGATGTTGAACCTCACCATGGAGAAGAGCCCCGTGAAGACGCACCCCGTCAGGAGGGAGCAGCACACGCACGAGGTGATGTGCACGGACATCCCGGAGCAGTTCCTGGTCAGAGGCGTCGGGTTCTGCCTGAAAAACGACGACGATTAGTGATACATGATCAAGAAGATTTATTGAGTGTACAACAAAAAAGTCAGGCTAATAACTTTCTGCATGTTTGGTTTTGACTGATCAGGCAATAATGAAGTTACTGCACAAAAAAGTTTGCGTGTACAGCGCATAGTGTAAGCCAAAAGTGATTTCCCTCATCTCCATTTTTCTTACTCTTCTAGACAAACAAAGTCTCGTTGCCCTCTCGAACAGAGTGACCTTTTCTTTTCTCATACTGCATTTCGTCACTTCCAACGGTAAAGGAGGGGGGTAAAAAGTTTGGGAATCAAGAATCCACCTGTGCAGGGCAATTGGTGATAATTAAACGTACGTCAGCGAGAGTGAAGAGGAAAACGACTGGAAAGTGTGTGTGTGTGTGCGTGTGTAGCACAGAGCTGCTGTACGGTTGTAGAGCAGAGATTGTGTTTGTATATGTACAGTACATAGTTCGCGTGTATATGTATTGTGCAGAGCCTGTGTGTGTGTGTGTGCAATACAGACTTTCTGCATGATGCTGGGCTTGTGCGCGCGCGCGCTCGTGTGTGAGAAGGAGATTCAACTGTCGTCATGAAAGGACTCTTATAATTGGCCCTCTGAGAGGCCAATTACGAGCTTCCTCGTCCGCTGAGTGAGTGCCAAAAAGAATGTCTTTTCACACACCCACAGCACAGAGCGCTCAGTGCAGAGTGCGGAGCGCAGAGTGCAGAGCGTAGAGGGGGCTCAGGAAGGCCTCGGACATGCGTGGTCTTCCCTTCTGGGTGCTTTTTGAGCAGGTCCAAATTTTCTTAGGCAGGAAGTTGAGAAAGAGCAAAAATGGGTCGAGAATGCCAATTAGAGGCAAATGGGCGAGGGCGAACAGACTCGGCAGAGTTTCTGGGCCTCATTTTCCACGCTCATTTTTTATATATAATTATATAGATCTGGATATAGATGGGAGCAAAAGAAAAATATGAATGATTATTCTTCCTCCCCTCACTCTAGGTGTGGAGCAGGCGACGCATCGATCCTGCCGTCCATCTGATGTCGATCTTTTGCTGGTGCCTACGTAGTCATGTTACACGGACGGGGGATGATCTCATCTGATGAAACACTTGCGAGTCCTTTAGAGGCCATTGGAGGCTGAAGGAGGCCACATCGAGCCCTGAATTGTTCATTTTCAAACAAAAGTATAGCACAATGTTGATGCTTTCTTGCCCACTTGGCACAGTTTGGACCAAGCCAGCAAGATTGACTCTGTACCTCCTGCTTTGTTCTCTTCAACGGCAGTCAAGCTGTGCGAGTACACAAAAGGACAAGTACGTAGAAGAATAAGAACATTGAAGGACCAGTACAAGAAACGACTAGCGCATAAAAGAATAGCTGGAAAACAGTCTTTGCACTTGATGCTTTAGACAGTGTTTGATCAATTTATATATTTTAGTTCGTGGTGTACAAGGGTCTCCAAAGTCGAATTTGACACTCGTGCAGCTGGAGACGGTATCAAAATGCGACCAAGATCGAGTCTTTTCGATCCCCACATTAAAACTTGAAGGCCTCCAAAGCCTCCTCACGAGCTCACAACATGGACCAGAGATCAGGGCGATCAGGGCTGTATAGGGCGCAGAGATGCGCCCTACACAGTGGCCAATTTCATTTGGACACCCCTGTACCAGTACAATGACACTAGAGAGGTCGAATCGTCGTGCTTTGTCTATCAGCAATTCAGTTCTGTCCTCACATTTCCCTACTCCCGCTTTAAATGAGATCTTCAATATATAGTTGGGAATTCCCCCGCTTCTGAGATCCCTCCTAATGCGAATGACTTAAAAAATAACCCAAAACCTTTTCCGTGTGGGAAAGACAAATTTCAGCCAGTTCGACTGCACGTGAAGTTGGCAGCAGCTTGAAGCTTGTATGGTATTCAAATGTGCAGATCCGGATCCACGATCCATTGCACACAGGTATCATATATTCATACTTCTAAATAGATAAACTTCATATATATCTACACCAGTGACCCAAGGGTGACTGCATACGTGGGGACCACTGTATGAACAAGCTGTCGGACGATTTTTGACGCACTTTAAGGGTTTCTGGGGGCGAAACAAAAATTCCTGTTTGATGGGAACTTTGGAGGACTCTTTTCCGCCAAGAAGAAGAATTGTAGGCAAAAAAAACCGCATACTTCACCACCATCGTGGCTACGGCCAGAGTTGCTTCGCGTGCAGTTAAACCGCAAGAGGGGTGAGTCTGCCTTATGCACGGCGTTGGAGCGGTGTGTGACTGTGTGTACAGGGTGTCGACAGTGCTGGGGAGAAGGCACGACGACCACGCACCCATCCCTGGGTCGCTGTGCTTGGACTCGCCCGTGACAGACCAGACGAGCAAGGGCAGCGCGAGGTGAGGGATCTGTCGCCTCGCTGCTGCAATCTTGGCGAGCCACCCTGTACGTCATTTTTCATGCGGGCCGAGCCTAAGTAGAAGAGAAGCCTCCTTTATCACCCTTGCGGCTCCTGTGACGGTATTGATGAACCACCCTGTCTGTGTGACAGAATGCGTCACTGACAGGGGTTGCCAGAAGTGGCGCTTTCTGGATTCCACTCGGTCCTTTTTTTTTTATTTTTGGGACCAATGGTCCTTGTCTGGCAATGGCGCTTTTCGTCTAAAACCACCTGGTCACTCTGGTCACTGAGTTGTATCTAACTCATTTGGATGCGCGTTGCTCATCCCAATCCGCTTCTCTCACTTTTGAGCCGAGACAAGATTTTTTGACGCCCACGCACATGCAGGCAACCATTTGGGAATGTCAAAGATCTGAAAGTTCGTTGCCTGGGGGTTAACTTTCCAACGATTTATGAAAGTTCTTCTTCTCCCCAAGAATGCAGCAGCTGACGACTGACTGACCAAGGACGCACTTTGCATTTGAGAACCATTATTCATTGTGTCTCACCTCAGGAAAGAGTTGATGGAAAGAGCAAATCAAATCACCAGGAGCAGGAAGACACAGACCTACTTCCTCTCCCCCCCCCTTCAACGCATGCCTCAAGATTGTTCACTGGGCCCTCCTCTCCTCCACTCGAGACAGGCCCACGGCGAAGAAGGAGGAGGAAGTTTGCAGAAAGCGAAGCTTGAGAAGTTGTTGTTTGGAGCGAAAATTTCGTTGGAGGAAGAAGAAAGAAAGAAACCCAATGCCCTGGAACGGCTTCTACTGTTGCTGCTGTTGTGGCTGCTGCTGTTGTGGCTGCGTGGGAGAAGACACGTTTTTTATTCTTCATTCTCTCTCCCGTCGAGAGGAAAATTGAATCATGTAGCTGCACCCTGTATCCATCCATTGCTGTCTTTCTTCTTCTCATAGGGAAATGAGGACACTTCCGAACCGTTGCGACAAACCAGACACTCGGAAGTTTTCTGCAAACTTGTTTTTTTTTTTGCTAGCCTCACAGTGTTGCTGTCAAAGGCGTCCTGCTTGCTCATAAAAAAACTTCACTTTTAGGAAGTCTGGACTTTTTCCTGTGTTTGTGCACGTGTGTGAGAGATGAGTGGATAATGGACAACGTAAAGAGAAAAAGTAGAGTATTGGTGACGACGCTTTTTCATCGGCACTGCGATAACAACAACACCGAGACTATCGACGTTGCAGCACGTCCGGATGAGCCAAAAACAAACAGTCACTCTTGCAACTCCTCCAGCGCCTGGAAATGTCATCCAAAACCCCATACAGTCCGTGTACTCTGGGAGTCCGGATGCATGCACAGTCCTCTTGGGCAAAAGTGCTGATACAGCGTGTCTCGAAAGTTCGGTCTCAAAGGCCTCAGCCAGGCAGGATTGGGAGCAGCGCATTCAGGCCATCCATGAGCTGTTAAGACGTGCCAGAACCAGATTGGCTTAAGTTTATTCAGTTTACGTCCTTTTTGAGACACTTTCAGAACAAAGTGTCTTTGCTGTGCTGAGGCCGTGATTTGGCATAGGGTGGGCAGCAAAAGATAAAAAATGCGGCCTAGTCGACCTTGCTGCTGAGACAAAGAAAGAGGTTTCTCCTGTCCTCTGGCTCTTACTTCTGGGCACCATAGACACCTTGGACATCTTGGACATTTCGAAACTTAAAGAATACACCAATGCCGGGTCGCCAGGCCATTTCTACCAGAAAAAATGGTACCAGAACTTTCGAGACAGCATACAAGATGTTAATCGCATTGTACAGGCAATCTTTCCTACACTATGTCATAGATATACCGTGTGTCCATCAGTTTGTGGAAATGTTCGCACCCTTCTTTCCTCGCAAGAGCAAGGTTCTTCCCCCGCACGATTAATGTAGTCAGGTCAGATTTGGAAAATTCATACGTTAAGATTACACCAACTTATGCTCCAACAACAGCACTAAGACTAGAATTTTGACCACGAATTCGGCTGCAAAAGGAGGCTGCCGTGGACTTTGTCTTCTACGGTAGAGGCCGACGTTCAATGTGAACAGATGATACGGGGTGTTACAGAATCTCGCGACGATTTTCGATAAAATGAAATGCGCGACATCCCCGTCATAAGCCAAGCCAAGCCAGTACATGAGAATTTTTCCACAAACTGACGGACCCACGACTGCATGAATACGCACGTTGGCGAAGTTCCGTTAATGTGTAGGGGGCAATTTTGACCGATTAAGCGGAGGGGGTGACTTTAGTAAATAAATAAAGTACTTTATTTACTGAGTCTCAAAGCATTTATCAAGCATTAACGACTGGTTTCCTGTCCTTGTCGATTTGCTCAAGCATCAGCGTCATGTACAGCTCTTTGGAGTATCAAAGCTCGCTGTGACAAGTATTTTGACGCCTTAACGGGATTCCACTGTAATAACGCGTGCGTTATTAGGAAGTCCAACTTTCTACGGTCTGAGTTGAATGTACTGGAGGTCACTGAAGCATTTAACGACAGCGAAGATGGTGGAAAAATGAAGCTTTGATTGTGAGAATTGATCAAAACTTGTCTGCTTGTCTTGTTCCACCACTTGTGGTGAAGATTTCATGTTCATATGTAAACTTAAAAGCATAAAATTGGAATGCAGAAGAGTACATAACATGATGATTTGTCCAACTTTATCGGTGATTGTCCAGTATTGGTGCAATGGCAGAAAGTGAGGAGAGAAGCCTTTTTTGCCAGAGAAACATCCCAATTTTCCAGCTGCCGCCTGAATTCGTCAGACTTGTCAAACGCAGACCTCTCTGTCAGTCCGGTGTTTATTTTTTTATTATTATTATTCCTCCCACAACTTTGGTGCAGTGCAAAGAGCTGTACAAAAAGTGCTCGTTTTTCCCCCTACTACTATGTACAAGCTGTTCACTCCTCTCATGCTTGTAGAGCAAAAAGGAACAATAAGAAGATCTCATTCACCTTGACAAGTGCGCAGATGCCAGAAGCTTCTTCTTGGGCTGAAGATTGATCCTTCTCACTCACTGCTCAACCCCTTTTTTTCCCCTTTGTCGGTGCAGTGAAAGAGAAGCCTCCCAATGCACTCCAGAACTTGTCCGACGCCACCAAAATGCCTGAGCTCCTCTCGTCGCTGCGGAATTTTCACTCTGTGTCTTTCATCACCGCATTTTAATGTACGCACATTGCGTCAACAAAACAAAGGGACGCCGGAGTCTCTCTTCTCCACCATGAAACAATGATTAATCTGCTCCCTGATCCCCCCCGCCTCTCCCTATGCCCGCTGGCTTCGGCCTGAGCGGTAGAGAAATTCGTGGATTCGTTACAAGTGTAGCGGGCCCATGCATGAGGGCCAGGGAGGGACCGGAGAGGGGGCGGACGAGGGCGGCGAGGGAGCGCGAGCCACACACACGACTTCACTCTTGCACGTCCTGCTGAGGACTGACTGAAGCCAACTGAGACTGCTCATTCTACTCGTTTTCTGCCATAAACGAGCGTGTGCGCGTGCCTGCGCGTCCGCGTGTGCGTCCGGGACGTCCAAAAACCGTTCGGAGGAGCTGCCAGGGGTGGCACACGACCAGGGACGGGGCAAAACCTGCTCACCAATGGGGACTTCGCACACAAAAAATACATTCAAAGAATTGAGAAAGTAAGAAGAGATAACAATTCTTCCTCTTTCATTCTCTCCCGGAGCCTTTCAAGAGTCTACGATTACGCCCCTGACTTTGGTCGAGAGCGCGCGCGTGTGCATGCGTGCGTGCGTGCGTACGTGCGTGCGTGCGTACGTGCGTGCGAGCGCGCGTTTCGCTTTGGAACACTTCTTTAGAACCGTAATATATGGAGTTGACAGAAAAGGAAAACCATCTCATGAAGCAATCCAGGTAGAAGAAGAAGAAGTGCATGGATGGACTGCAGTGGGGCGGGAAGGACGTGCTGAGGAGCTCGGTCTCGGTGCAGCCTGTGTCAGGGGAATCGGGGCCGCTGGTTAGAGTCTCCGGGGGGGGAGCAGCCCAAAGAGAACGACCAAGAAGTGATCATGCCCGGGCTGGCACGATGGCCAAGGAGAGGACAGGAGTCGATTGCGAGTTATTTCATGTCATTCCCAACATAGACAACCGGGACAGGACTCGTCACCGTCGTGGTGTGCAACAGGCACCCCAAGGGCGAGCTTGGACGGGTTCAAAGGCAAGTCTGGCTTGGAAACCCACAAGTGGCCATAAGTGTACTTTGCTCCAGTAGCGCTTGCCTTAACTACTTAATCACATGTTAAAGAGGAAAGGGGTTAGCTTTCTTTCAAGGGTAGCTCTTCTATGGTGCATGGTTGGAAACACCAGCGGCTGCCAGCATCAAATGTCCAAAACATTCAGTGTTTTGTTCTGCAGACCCCTCATTCTTGCCCATGAACTTGGCTCGTTCGAGAGGTGTTCATTGACGAGTATCCTGGAGTTCAGCTGTCAGTGACAGTGTCAAGAAGATCGACTTGTCAACTGTTCCTGTCCCCAGCAAGGACAGGATGTGACAGTGATGCTGGACCTGAAATGATCCACTGCATGGATACAGTTCAGTCTGGTTGCCTTCAGTCAAGGGAAAACTTGCTCATGTCGAGATTTCCCTTGCATCCCCATTGTGCTCCTTACGGTGAAATAAGTGTTGCGAGATTAGTATTTTATTATATGATAAGTATTAAATGTATGAAATAAGCATTATACTTATCATAGTGAAAAAAGCATTTTCAACATACGAGAAACACTCTTGTGGCAGACCTACCGTATCGTGACGCTCTCCTAAAATCCTCTAAATTTCTCAAAAACGGCCAGTGCGCCTTTTAAACCTTATGTGTGCATTCTGGTTGACCTTACTGACCTTGAACAAATCAAGCCCCTCTTCTCGATCGATTGTCAGAGTCGTTTTAACAGAATTCAATAAAGTTTCATTTGCTTCATGCTTTGCTTTGGTGTGCCTTTTAATCCAGTGCACCTTCTATATGTGAATATAGACCCGTTGATTGATATTGCGCCGTATAAGCCTTTTGGTCCCGAAAATACGGTATGCCTACCACAAGAGTGTTTCTCGTGTGGTAAAAACTTCTTAGTGGAAGTTGAAAATTAACTGCTCCTTTTTGCCTCGTTATTACCAAATATTTTGGAAAAATGTCCAAAACTTGGATGCTTTTATCCGCATGTAGTAACAAAAGGTACACGGACAGAAAGTTGCTCCCATCCGAGTTATGCTTCGACCCGGACTCTACAGTCCTATCCTCAATCCCCCGCTAGATCTGCAGGACTTTCAAGGCCAGCGGCGGTTGAAGGCCAACACTCCGACCCCGTCCACCCATGGGTGTACGAGCCAGTGTATGCGGGGCCTCAGCTGATACATGCCTTCAAGACGGGGGGGGGGACACATACACAAGTTATTGTATGTGTTACTTAATGGTAGCACTTGGTGGACGTGGGTTTGTCTGCGTTGTTGACGGCAGGGGAGGGCAGGACTTGCACAACAACATCGTAATCTCCTCCTCCTCCTTCTAGAATCGATTGTTCATAGGGACTAATGCCAAAATCTTGACGCCCCCACGCACGCACGCACGCACGCACGCACGCCCGCACGCACACGCAAACGCCCACACAGGTTTGAAAGGCCTAGCTAAAAAAATCGTCCTCCTGCACGCACACCTGTATTGATAACTCGTTGTTTAATCCGCTGCTCGACACACATTTCGGTCCTGCGCCTCTAGCGGAGAAAATGTCTTCTGGCCCCATCCATCTTGATCTTGTTACGCCCCTACGAGCATTTTCCCATCTCATTACCACGGTGTTGTGCGTCTGCTACCCCGAGATCCTCGTAGGCTGCTCAGCCAATCAAGACCAAAGTCACTGGTGGAGCAAACGACAAACAGGAGTCGTGGGTAGGGTTTTTTTTATTGTACTGGGTGTCCCATAAGTTTGGTTACCCGTGTTTAAAAGGTTGCATATCACGTGCCCTTTGAATATGCCAACGCCTATAAAAGAGTCTGTTGTGAACGTCAGCCTTTGATTGCAGCAAAATCAGCTCAGTCATCTCTGACATATTGCCAATGGAAGAACTATGCGCAAAAATTGCTACGCTTTTGGGTGCAGAAGACTTGCCAAAAACAATAGCAAACAAGTTCGGCACCGACCGCAGCACAGCGCACGCAGCTGAGGATCGCCATGAGGCCCCTGGAGGCCACTTCGGTCGCAGGATGCATTTTCACTTCACCATTCATTCTAACTCCATGAATAAGCTAGCAGTCATAACCAGAGTATATGAAATACACGTTAAATATGGTACGTTCTTCATATCTTCAAGCCAAAAGGTGAGCATCATTTTGAGTGGCTGAAAGTTGGAATGCCAAAAGTGACACGTTCGACGCTTCTATATTTAACTCCACCTGTAAATGCTTCTCTTGATATGAATTATGTGCGTTGTTTTTTGCTTGCTAATTCAAGCATTTCAACCAGATCAGCCCGCCATGAATCATCAACGCCAAATGTCAGTGGTTTTCCTAAGAGCATAACTTTTTCTAGCTCGCTAATTGTTGGAGCTCAGTTCATTATTTCTATTAATCACTATTGCTTAAATTAAATATTTTACCGCAATTTCATTGGCATACACACTAATAAAAAGTAGCTATTTTTTGAAGCATAAGCCCGGAGGAGAACTTGAAAAGATGAATCTAAAAATCAGTAGGTCAATGCTATAAGAAACAAATTATCTCTACTCACACGAAGTAGGATATTACTTTTCTGGCCAATTGGTTTGTGGTAAGACTAATCTGTTATTAAATCTTATAATATATGATCTTTTACGCTGAGCTAGGCCGAATGTCTATGCAAAAAAGATTTAAATGAAGAAAAATACTGTAAACTAAGCTTATTAAAAGATCGACAGAGGTTTTAGCTCCCGGTGGACGTGATCTCGTTGGTTTTGACAATTTAGTATGTGACAAGTCAAGTGTCACAATTTGTGAGCTTCTTGGTTGAGAGGGAGAAAGAAAAATGCCACTTTGGTTTCGCTTACTCAGAGTTTTGACACACACAAAATCATCAGGTTTCAGTGTAACCATGTGTGTATCTTGTAGCTGAATGAGGATGGAGAACAGACGTATGTATACCGCATATATGCTCGGCTAGGTCAATTTCTTAATATCTTGTAGCAGCCCAGATTTGTGGCAAGAATCCACTTGAAGACCTTCTAGCCCAATGGAATGAAAAAAGAATGACTTTTTGGGTCCCCTCTCTGCTTTCTAGAGAATATAGAAAAAGTATTTTAGACACAGTACATAAGGTTGTTAGGTCAACATCACAAATTTGGTGTGGACCTGCTTAGTTACTTGCTAGATGAAAAACTGAAGCACCATGAAGGGTCCATATGTAACAGGTTATGACAAATTGATGTCGGAACTCTGAATATCACGCAAATACCTTGATGAGGAAGTGGGAGCATATTAACTGGTGGGGTGGGGGTAGTTGACATCACCAGATGACTGGGGGAAACTGCTATCACACAAAATTTTCCTGGTGGCAACCATGGACAACCTTAGCCTGAAGCAGACATATGAGATGGTTGACCAATTCTTCAAACAACCCTGGCAGCGTGGAAAGAAGCACACAGTCAATTACTTTGTTGCGTTGGGTCTGAATGAGCAGAGGTGTATCACATCATTGCGAGGTGGGAGCAAGATGCTCCAATGGACAGGAAACGTGGACAAGGACACAAGGCCATAAAATGCCTCCAAAAAAGATCATTCAGCTCATCAGATTGGCTTTACACAGACCTGGCATGTCCACCACAAAGCTGGCCGGAAATTCAACATCCACCACTCCTACGTCGTCAAAGTCCTCAATAAGAAAGGTATCATCTACCAAAAAGGGTCGAAGGCACCAAAGTACAAAGGGACGCAGCTGCAGAAGGCTGAGAAGGCATGCAACGTCTACTCTCAAGGTGTACAGAGAGGAACACATTGCATTCATCCCCAAAGCTGCCGACCCCACCTCACCCCCAACTGTCAACACCTGAGGCCCGTTGAAAACTCCTGGGGTTGGCTTAAATTTCATGTTCCATGTCCAAGTTCCATGGGCGCCCCAACCGCTGCACCGATCGTCACCAAACTTGGCTAGCAGACGCTACATGTCACAAACTTGAAAGCAATCGCATCGCGCCCTAGGTCTGAAGCCATTTTGAGGTCAAAATCGAAGTCCAACGTCACATTGACTGCATGCAGTATCAGTATCAGTAGCTATCTACGACCGGAGACCCATGGCCCTGTGCTATCACCAAGCCGGGGAGATGAGAGAGAGTGAATGGTGTCCGGATCAGACGGTTTCAATAGACAAAAAACTGGATCCGATCCGGGTGCAGATCACATGGATCACATGGATCTGCAATCTGGATCTGGATCTGAAAGTGCGAGATCAGCTTCGAGTCGAGGCAAGATCAACTTCGAGGGCCAAAAAAGCTTCGTGTGGAGTGATGAGCATGAAGCACGTGTTGGGCAGTCCAGAAGTGGGCAGACGGAACACACCCAGCAAAGTGGGTCAAGTCCGCCATCACTATACATTTTTCCTACCCAACGAAATGGGTAGTACGTAAGTGCCAGTACAATATAAAAATATCTTCAGCTGTTGACCTGCTGATTGGCTGAGATGACGTGTGTCATTGTTGCAGACTTCCCTCATGAGCTTTATTAAAGAAACGAGTGGCGTCAACTACATATACTTCTAGGTATTCCGTTCATGCTACTAGAAGATGAGATTCACTGCGCTCTTCGCTTCTTCGTCATTTGTATCCTTATCTGGTCTGCTTTCTTTTTACATTGCTTCAGCTCCTTCATCTTCCAGTGTCCTCCTTCTGGATGATCCAGAACCTTCTCACCAAGTTCCACGGCCAAATTGTACATGTCATTGGTGAAGTCATTCAAACGCGATTCAACAGTCCAAGGATCGCCACTCTCAAGTTCCAGGATCTGTTCAGCGATTTTCAGCGCCGAATCCTCTTTTCTGAGCAACCTTTGCTGCAGGCGCAGCAGAATCACGACTCCATTGGACAGCGTGAAGACATCAAGCATGGCAACTTCCTTGTCTGCATTGTGCCTTGTCTTGATTGTGTCACGCAGCTGAGTCAAATGTCTGCAGAGGTCATCGGCCAAGTCTCCGGCAGTGCTGACTTGCTGTGAGAAAGTCTTCAACTCAGCCTCGTCTGCCTTTTTCTTCAGCTTTTGGAACTCTTCGAAACCATTTTGAGTTTTTTGTCGCGTCATTTGCAAAATTTTCTCACAAAGTTTCTCTTGCTGCGTTTCGGCTTCTTCAAGGCCCGGAAATCCCTGGACATCTTCCCAATTGGTAATTCTCAGTTCGTTCAACCTCTCTTCTTTATATGTGTCAATAGCTGCTTTCTGCCTCACCGTTGCCTTCTCTTTTTTCCAGTCAGACTCACCCTTTACATTGAGAAAAGCCTTCATGTGTGTCAAGGTGTCTTCAATTCCTTTCTTCAGCTCCATAATTTCACTTCTGAGCTGGCCAATATCCAAAGAAGTCGACTCTTCCTCACTTGATTCCAGTAGGGTCACCGTAATCAGCTGTGGCGGAACCCAATTGGCGACGACTTCAACGCTGGCTCCCATCTCCAGAGGCTGCCAAGCACCTCCCCGTCTCAGTTCCTCGTGGCAGAAGATGCACGGGGTCTTGTTCACCCCGACGGAGCTCCTGTTGAAGTCCTCCCATTCTCTGTCAATAGCGAATTTCAGCAGCTGCATCTCGGCATGACATTCGCGGTTCTTCCAGCATGGATTGTCCATGAGGCCCTGGCCACTTGGAACTAGGAAATGAACTCGCTCCACGAATGCAAATTTCTCCTTCACTTTCTTTTCCAAGAAGTCCCGGTCGTGTCCCCAACCTTGGAAGACTTGGTCCTCAGTCTCCAGGTAGAAATTGCAAGCCAAGTAGACGTCGTTGACCTCTCGGATGAGGCAGGCAACGACGTTGGACTTTATATCAGCGTCCTCGGTTCTCGAGTTCTTGTCAAACTTTGTCCGGATGACAAAATCCGCGATTTTCTTCGCGTCAGACTCTGGTGCTTTTTTTTGGGCGTCAGAGACGACGCGTGAGACTACTTGTTTGAGGTAGTCTTCGTCCTTGGTGTAGAAGTAGTGTGCCGTCTTCATGATCCTGTCCATCCTGATGAGGCACTCCATCTCTTTCATCATGGAGGACTTGACCGATTCCATGTTGGCGTTGGCCATGACCGTCAGCTGTAAGCTGCTCGAGAACCAGTCATGCAGGCAATCAAGCGCTCGCCAGCTGGCAGCACACGAAACGTTCACTACAAGAGGATTCACAAAGTGTATGTAGGGAATGAATGAAGAAACCAACGCTACTATTCTAGTGTTCGAGTCGATTAATCGATTGATGTATTTTCAGTTGAGGTTTTCACTGGACCAACTAATCGAACAAATTTGTTTTAATCGACTAAATTGTGCCTTCAGTACAGTACAGTGTACAGATGAGGTGAAGTCATGTCCACAGCTAATCTTTACACACCAAGGACTGTATATTTACTGGTTTCAAAACTTTTCTGCTCCAGAATGAGGTTAATTAAAGGGATAACTAAACTCATGCGTGATATTCAGTCTTATGGGCATTCACCAAAATTTTGAATGGCCTCACTTCTGCGGTCGTTGGGATATTTTGACACTTGACATTTGCAGGGATTCAAACTCCAGCGTACGTTTGTTTGACGTTTGACGTTCATAAGGATGGTATTGGCTGGGAGACCAAAATACGAGCGTCTCATTTTAGTTGAAATTAGTCGATTCATTGGTCAAAAAAGAGGTAAAATAATCAACTTTAGTTGGTCCTCCAGATTAATCGAAACTCGAACAGTAACTGTTCGTTGTGCACTGCATGAGAGCACAAAAAATTTTAACGGCATGAAATGCACCTTTTAGAAAAAAAATCGCTGTGAAAATCTGGAGTTTCGTCCTCAAACGACTTATATCATAAGGCTCATGTGGTTAAGGAAGATCTGCTCTGCATCTTATCTGAGAACTGGAACTGGAGGACGATACAGAGCTGGACAACGTGTCAGGCTCTGCTCTGATACTCAGCCCTACATCCATAAGATGCAGCTTCATTCAGGCTGCATTCATCAAGTGCAAGACCAAGCGTCACTCAGGCTCAGATGAAAGCTGATGCTCAGCTCAGAACACATTGGTGCAGATTCAGATCATACTTTTTTCATTGCAACGGTTACGATGGATGAGTGAGTGATTT
>JAAUXU010081161.1_pt1 | contig 23696 bp, 35 predicted proteins | sample 7278151 | NCBI WGS metagenome assembly JAAUXU01 (sample SAMN14350113, study PRJNA611818) | marine sediment metagenome | isolation source: surface marine sediment (1.8m) | place: French Polynesia: Moorea | collected 2018-08 | reverse complement strand
TTAATAAAAGTCGTTAAAGTGCGATACCACCACTGCGGCCGGCGATAGTGTAGATTAGCACTCCTCTCTCTGCTGCTCGACCGTCGCCTTGTCAGCGGAACGCGAAGGGGGATTAATGACCTCCTCTCTCCTCCTCCGCTTCATTCGGGGTCAATCCTCTTTCTTCTCCTCTGCAGGGATGGAAAAAGAAGCGTGTCACTGCACTCTGGATCGAGGAGGACGATGGCGGCGGCGTCGTTGTCGTGCTGCAGCATAAACTCACTTCAGTGGACAAAAAATGACAAGAAAAGAATACGGAGCATAAGATTCGTCCACTAATAGCACTACGTAGAGAGAAGACTTGATTTTTCAAAAGGGGAGCAGACGTAATTTCGAGTTTTAATTGCGTCACGTGGGAAGTTATGTACACCCGTGTAAACAATTGCAGATTCCGAATCCGGATGTTTTAAGCAGCTCTTCAAAAAGAACATCCCCACCCCACCCCGCTTGTCCGCTCCGAGCCTCTCTTCTTGCTTGGTGGTGTGTCAAATTCTCTCTGACACGACTTTTGACTGATGGAGCGAAGAAGAGGGAGGGGGCGAGATGGGTCGATCAGATATCCGAGGCTTTTTTGGGCGCTTTTTTGGGCGGGAAGTTACATCGGTTTTTTACGAAGAAGTGGAACTAATTCTATTATTTATTTTGTGGTGAATTGATGCGATGACTCTCCGTGCAAAGTCGCCGGCGTTGCACATCCGAGAAATCCCAGGACAGAAGTCTGAGTAAGAGCAAAGCAAAGGTATCCGAGGATAAGCTTACGCCAAGATCGAGGGAGGGATCGGGGGCCGATCTGTCCCGAGGGGGGAATTCCGTGAGGCTTTGTAGGTACAGGAGGAGGAGGAGGGATTTATTCGCCCTTGTTGCTCCCTGCGCTTGCGCCGGCCACTCTCTCCCAATCCAGAAAAGTTTGTGTGGATCCCCAGCATTCAGTTTGTCTCGTTCCTCTATAGCGACTTGATGGCCTGCTGTTTCCCCTCCTCCTCTTTTCTGGAACTCGAAATGCCCGACTTCTCCTTCCGCCGCAGTAAAGCCGCGAAGCAACAAATGATGCCCCGATGACTCCGCGAAAAAAGGGGGAATCCTCCTCCCTCTTTCCTTTTGCAACAAACTGGAGCTTGTGCTGACGAAGCCGAAAATGATGCTGGATCGCGCCTCTTTTCTCGACAAGAAAATATGGTCCTCTTTCCATGGCAGGAAAGGGTCCAGCTGTGCCAAACGGCCGTTGATTTTTCCCTCATCTTTCTGCGCAGTTCTTGTTAAACGAAGCAAATAGAAAAGTTGACGCACAAGCATTTTGTACCACTTTTCCTAACCAACAAATGCTTGCTCTGACCCAAATTGTTCCTCGATCGGCCGCCTCCCTTCCGACCAACCAACACACCATCATTATCATCATCGTTCGCCCTACATGCCCTTCCCTCCCTCCCCCTTTTCCTCGCTCGATTAGGCCCCACCCATGGCCCAAATGCGGCGGGCCTCCCTCACCCATTTCCCCACCGCGGCCGTAGACCCAATAACTTTCCGAAGTTACTTCCGCCTCTCTCTCTCTTCCTTTCTCCTCCCAACCGAATGCCAGGAAATATCCTTTCTTACTCCTTCCTGTTCTTTCTCTCCAGAAAGGTGATGATGTCCCTCCGTTCTTCTTCTTCTTCTTCCGGGATCCTTCGGCGGTGTCGCAGTGTTTTTGGCACCAAATCGACCTCTTCCTCCCTCTCCTCTTTTGTCTTATTGTCCCGAATCAAGTCAAGGAGGGAAGATCGAGAAAGGGAGGAGGGACAGAAACGGCTTCCCCACCCTTCCTTCTTTCCCCCATATAGTTTCGCGAGCTCCTCCTCTTCCTAGTCTCTCTCCTCTCTCTGGCCTGCTTTCTAAAAAAAATCGCAAAGGCGGAGGCAGCAGCAACGGAAGAGAGCAGTAGAGGGTGGGAGCCAGGGCGAGGCTGGGAACGGCTGGCGGGCTGAGAAGGGAGGGAGGGCGGCCTCTCTCTCTCTCCCCGTCTGAGGTCGGTGACCTCCCTCCCTTCTTTCTTCCTCCCTTCCCCTCATTTCCCCCCTACGAAAATGTGGACCAGAAGAACGCGGCCGCGAGTGTGAGTGTGAGTGGGGTGGGAGAGAAGAGTAGTGGACATGATTGTTGAACAAACACCGTTTTCCCCTCAGAGGGGATCGAGGGTCGGAATGGAATTCAAGCTCTTGGCTTTGCCTGGCTTTGAGGCGGAGCATTTTCCAAATATTGTCTGTAGCTAAAATGATTTGTTAAAAAACCAGGAGGGGATTTTCTTTTTCTGAAAAAATGCTGTGTTTGCTAGCGCCTCGGGCTAAATAGGGAAGGGGGATTGGGGGTGGAAAGGATGGAACTGGCGGAGGAGGAGGACCCTCTTTTCTGGGTTTGTGGCCCATTTAACCCACTTTCTGGCGAAAAGGGGTGGAAAAGAGGGCGCGGTGGGGTGGAGGAGGGTTGGGTTGGGGGGAGATTGATTTAGTTCGGCGGCATAGCTCGGTCGGACGTTTTCTGGAAAATTGGGCAAAGTTTTTAGGAGGGGAATCTGTTGTGTGCGTGCGAGGACTTTAGAGGAAAGGAGGATTTAAATATTCCGAACGAATACGAGCAAGCCTTTAAGGAGACCCGAGAATTGTTTAGGGGTGCTTCGAAGAGATAAAGAAGGAGGAAAGAGCTACCCTCTTTTTTTTTGCTCAAGCCACTTAGAGACATTAGCAAAAAAAGTGTTTCCAATTTTAGATAAAAACTGAGCTTGAACGATAAACAAAGCAAGTCGTTCGCTCCTGTTTTCCGCTCTGCGCATTCGCATCTGTTTCGAATAGTAACGAGGATTTGCTAATCTAATCCTTAAGAAACCACACAGTCGTAGCTGGCAAAGTTACTTAAAATAAACATGGGGCGCTGTTTCTCTAGACCGACAAAAGTTTTTTCGTTCTGCAAAGATAACTAGGGCAACAAATCTCTCTCTTTCTCTCTCTCGGCCCCCTTGTCTCTGTGTAATGGTGGCGTGACCGAAGTTTTGACTGCGGTAATGAAGGGCGGTCGGGTAGTAGCAGTTATTTCTGACTGCGATTGAGGAAGCGTCAGCTCAGTCAAGTCAGCCAGGAAGAGGCACAGTGTTTTCTCTCTCCTCCTTCCACCGCCTGCCTGCTGTAGTAGTTAATGCGGGGAGTGAGAAAGGCGGAAGAGGAAGGAGGAGGAGATACCGCTCTCTCTCCCCTCTCTCCTTCCTCCCACAGTGCATTGCCCCCCTGACCTACAAAAAATGCCCCTTTCTTTTTTTCCCTCCCTCCCTCCACCCTTCTTCCCTTTTTCATCCCTGTTGGTTTTATCCGCGAGAAGAGGAAAGAGATAGAAAAAAAGAGAGAGAAGGGGTCCTGTTGAGGTGAATTTCCCCCCTGGGATACTTCCCTTCTCACTCCTCCATCGGCCCTTTTTGTTAACCCCTTTTTTCCGCCCCTCCTCCCTCCCTCTTCCCTCCGGAAAAAGGACTCTGAGACAAAAAGTAGAGAGAAAGAAAAAGAAGGATCTCCTCCGCCGTCTGGCCCCTCTACAGAGTACAGTGACGTGGCGTGTTCATAAATCTCGGGCTTATTCATTATCCTCTTCCTCCTCCTCCGCTTTTTGCCTTCGCTTCCAGACGTCGCGCGCGAGAGAGAGACCCTGATGTTGTCCAAGTATTGGATATCGGATTCGGAGACTTTGTTGACCGGTCATGGACCTGACGAGAGAGGGATTTTTTTGGTCGATTTTTTTCCAGCCGGCGTAAGCAAGAAGGCGAAGGTTCGGGTCATCTTTAATGCAAAGTTGTCGAGTCTGAGGACGTTGGGGGAAAATAATACCGCTGCAAAAAAAACAACGGTCCACTTCGAGCAACCGACCGGCCCTCATTATGCTATCCGTTACTCCCGCTCCTCCTTTGTTGTGTGACGACAAAAAAGTCCAAATCTTGGTACTGTACTACTTCGTGCGTCGACGCCGCCTCCTTGGTTGACTGAGATCATTTTCTCCACTCAAGTCGAGAAGGGAGAGGAGGAGTGCCACCACCTCTTATTCTTCTTTTTTTCCGCGCGGGCAACAACGAACGGACGAACGCGGAAGAAAAACCGTTTTCGGGAAAAAAGACGGCAGCTTAGCTCTCCTCCAAGGCAGCTTGGAGGTGGTTTGACTTCTTTCCGTTCTTCTTCCTTCCAGGCCGCCAAAACAGCTTAAAAGGCAGAAGAGGGTAGTGTGGAAGAAGGAGAAAAGAGTTTCTCCACTCGCCGCAGGGTGAAGAGGAGGAGGAAGAGGAAGAAAACCCGCCCCGACTGGCTTGCTTGCTTGGTCGGAGGTGGTGGGTTGGGCTGACTGCGGTCAAAGTAAAGCAACAGGCTTTGGAGGAGGTGGGAGGCAGCGGCATGGGTTGTGGAAGAGGAGGGGGAGGGGAAAGGGGAATAATTTCTCCTCTTCCTCTTTCGGCTGGGTTTGGGAGCGGGCGCGGGGATTTAAGGACCCTCCATTTGAGAGCTATAAATTCCTACTTCGCCTGTCTTGACCATTCGTCCAAGAATTCCCCAGAGAGATTTTTCTTTACTTTTGGCCTGCCACATTTTCCCAACAGGTCTACGCAGGGCATGGTAGTTTGAACGCGCCTCTTGCCAGGTGAACAAAAGAAAAAGGGGTGAAGAAAGGAGGAGACAGAGATATTGGCCTGAGAACAACCATCTTTGGCAAGCGCTCCTCTCTTCTGTCAGTTCGAGTTTTGTGGCACCTAACCCCTTCGTTTTTCCCTCCATCCAACATGAGCCACAGCCCTTCCTCCCTCCTCCACCTCTCTTCTTTTTCTCCTCCTGTCTTCGTCTCCCTCCCCTACTCCATTGTCTAGCTAAGGTCAATAAACCTCCTTCATTGAGAGAAAAGGGGAGGGAGGCAACAACAGAACAACACAACAGTAGTGGAGGCGGCAAAGGAGTATACAAAACAAACTCCCATCAGGAAGGAAGAGACGAAGGGAGGGAGAAATCTCTTCTTCCGCACCGCCAGTCTATCTTGCTGTAGGGACGGAATTCGACAATCTCGATATCTCATCTTTGCTCGATGTTAGGAAGGGGGAGGACGCAGCGGCGAATTCGAGACTTGACTGGGGCAACATGCATGGCCTATTCACATTTCGGCGGAGGGAAAAACGGAGGGGGAAGGAGACAAAAGGCAGATTGAGTTGTTGTGTCGCTTCTTCCTTTCGTCTTTTTCTTCCCTCTTCTTTTTTGCCATCACAATGAGAAGAGAAAAGAGAAGGAAGGGGGCGAAGAGAAGAACATTCCTGCAGCCATGCCATGCAGCAGTGTCGATATTGAGCCCTAGCTGTCTCCCCTGCACCCCATATCTAAGACGCCGACTTGCACAGCAATTTTCAGTAAGATACTCATTCATGCATTTTGGAGAAATCCCATGCAGACCAGGTAAAAAATTCACTGTCTTCTTTCCATTAGGCAAGGGGTGTAAATTAGCAGTGGGGAAAGTCCTGAATCCATAGTCAAACACAAGGCACTCAGCAAAAAGTTTTTCATTCACGCCGGGGCCATTAGGAAGAGGAGGGCATGCTGTAAATAGGCGCAAAAGGGTCTCCCACGGAGGCACGAAGCGCATTTTGGAGAAACAAAGAAAAAAGGAACAGAAAGGAACAGAAACAGAGGAATAAAACGCCAGTAAATCACATGGGGAAAAAGAAAAAGAAACTTGGAGGCGGAGGAGCTGAAGCGGAAGGCAATGACCGCTTGCTTGCTTCCGAAAATAGCAGTCCGAGAAAGGAAAAAAGGGAGGAGGGGAGGAAGATCAAATTTGCCCGGGTATTAATTTATTATCATGGGAGAGCGAGTGTTGGAACCCCCCTCCTCCCCCTCTTTTCTTTTGTTACAAGGGCAATAAACTTTTTCTTGAATTTCCTCGTCGTCGTCGGCCACACACACTTGTGGAGGAAGAAGAGCTTGTCTGGCTCTGTTGGAAGAAGCAAGGAGGAGGGGGTGGGGAAGGGGGAAAGAAGAAGAAGACAGTTTCACTTCTTCGCTTTAGCGACACAGGAGGAGGCCATAGATACAAACTTAGAGAAAGAATTGAAATATGAAAGGGCAGAACTCTAGAAATGTTGGTTTGATTTTGGGATTCAAATACTGTATCTTTACACTTTCAGACTACTCAAGAAATTATATGTTGTGCACTCGGATCGATTGGCAAGTGAGGACGGGGAAGTGGGGGGCAAGCCGAAGGAGGAGGAAGAGGGGGAGGAGGAGGAGGAGAGGGTCCATTTCCTACGAGTTATGAGGGTCAAACTCAGCGGCGCCGGCACTAAGGGGAAGAAGGGGGAGGAAGTCAAAGACTTTGCTTTTTCTTCCTCTTCTTCCCCCTCCTTTTTCCTTTTGCTGGTCAATAACCCTTGTTGGGAGAAATCGCTGCGAGGAGGAGGAAGGAAAGAAGGAAGAAGAGGGCGGGGCTCAGTGGGCGAAAAAAGGAAAGGGAGTGAGGGAGGCGATTTTTTTCTCAGTCCCTTTTTACGCCAAATGGCACAAAAAGGCGCCAGCCAGAACCAACATCTTATCTTGGACAAAAGTTGAATACATAGTTTCCCCCATCCCATCATATTTCACCTTACTTTCCTGCAGCCTCTTGTCAGCCTAGGGAAAACGCAGGGTTTTTTCGCTTTCGGAGTCTTCGTGAAACCGATTGGTTTCTCGTCAATTTGCTTTAAGGGCTTCCAAAGTGGCGGGTGGCTTGCTCGCGCTTTTGAGTTACGGCGGCTCCGGCGAACGGAGGACGTTTACGATCGCCAAAGTGGTTTTGTCCAAACGAGAGAAAGAAAGGGCCATCCGCGCGGGGACCAAATTGTTCCCTTTTTCGGAAACAGCAAAGGGGGGGGAGAAGGGAACAACTTCCCTGTTTGGAAAATATGTGCAAAAAATCGCTTTTAAAGGCATTCTACTAGTGGCTGTACCTGCAAAAAAAGCCTAGCTTCTTGTCTGTCCACCATATTTCTCTCGGAAAAGGGGATATTCTGGATTTCCCAGAATTTTTTCACCTTCTCCTGTTTTGCCATTTTTGCGGGTAGGTCAAAATTGGGGTGCAAAAAAATCGAAGTCTCAGGAATTTTTGTAGGATGTAGTAAGGAGAAAACGCGGGTAAGCTGAAAGGCAGTAAGGTATTGGAATTCCCCGTGACAATTTTACTTAACTGGATGCGCCTTTTTTGCAAATTTGGAAACGTCCCCAAATATTTAGCCTCGCATTTATTGCCGGTCTGCGACCCCTAAAGGCTTATTCTTTATTCCCCTTTCATAGAGAAAGCGATACAACTAAGACGGTAAGACCCCATTTCTAGAGATAAAATACTAGCGGACATTTTGTCTCCTTTTCCGTCGCCGACTCCACCTGGGTCCACACTTCACAATACCTTTCTCACAGGTTTTGCCTCACCAACTGGGGAAAGAGAGCTGCGACTATTCCTCGGAAACAAGTGGACTTCTTTTCTTTTTTTTTATTTGTCATTTTTGTCTTTAGTAGTTGGTGAAACCCTCCCCGTTCAGTGTTCACCCCCGTCCCCCAACCTGACAGCTCACATTCCACCTCCCTCGTTTTATAAGCAGTGGGGGTTGAGTCGGGTTGGCACAGGCAGAAAAGAGGAGGAGGAAGAAGAGCAGAGTTGAGTCCCCTTCTTCCTTCCTTCCTCTTTTCTCCAGTGCACACCCACCCCCTCCCTCCCTCCCTCCTCGTCGCCCGGTCTTCGGTCGTCGTCGGCTAGGGAGCAATGCACCCTTAATCTATTGACCTAGTTCGCCGCCAACCCACCCCCTCTTTTTATACGGGGCGAAAAAAGAAGAAGGGGAGTGGGGGAAAGAAGGGGGGAGGGAGGGAATATATGGAGCAAACTGCAACTTGGACAAAAAAAAAGGGATGGGGGAAGTACAGATAGGGGAGAGACTCTTGTGCGAAAAAGTGGGAGAGGGAGACTTGCGCTTCTGAGCTTGGATGTAGAAAGAAGAGGGGGCGGAAATGGGGGAAGACATTTATTTATCCAACTCCCTCAGCCTTCCTCCCTACTCTCGCCCCATTGCCCCGGCGACAAACCACTGCTTTTCTGCTCTTACCCCCCTTTATTTCCCTTATTTCCGCGAGAGATAAATGCTCCGTCCCACCCCCCTTCTTGCTCGTGTGTAGGAGGGGAACCGCTGGGAAATAATGTGCGTTGGCAGGAAAAGCCATAAAAGCAGTCTAGTAATTAAGGCATGGAGAGTAGGAAAGGCTGTTGAACCCTCTCAATGCACCTATTTGTCTTAAGAGTCCTCCCCTCTCTCTCTCCTGTGCATACTCAATATACTCTTTCCTAAACTTTCCATTTCCCCCCATCGTCTTTAAAAGCACAAATGGTTTCGGCTAAGCTCATCCTCGAGAAGGGACGGATAGGAAAAAGGGGAAAGAGGGGCTTCCAGGGATTTCCTGGTCCGGAGAGCCTCGCTAACCCATTTTTCCTCCTGGAAAAAAGGAAAAGAAGTGGGAAAGTGGAGAAGGAAAAGAGGGTTGGAGTTTTCGTGGGATTGGGGGAGGGAGAGGGTTGAGTTCGACGTCCTCTCTACGCTCCCTCCTCCTCTTTCCCCCCTTTCCCGTCTTGCGGAAAATTGCTTGCTTTAAAGTTATGTGGGATGGCGGCGGTGGTAGGGGGTGGAAGAGGGGAAGGGGTTGGTTGGCGGGACGGCGGAGGAGCGGGGAGGGGAGGGAGAAGTGACGATTTGTGCCCCAGATCAAAAGGAGGAGCTCTTCCACACCCTTGCTTTTTCCCTCCTTCCCTCCTCTTGGCAGTGGGAAAGAAGAAAACTTTTTTCCCGGGCGGATAAGGAGAGGAACCGATGTCACATGGTCAGAAGTTTCTTCAGCGAACTGAGTGAATGTCTTGTTTGTTGCTTCTCCCTCTCTACTAATTTTTTCTCTGCCTGTCGAAAAAAATGAAACCTTCCGCCGCAGTCTTTCTTCTTTCACTGTAAAGAAGGAAGGCAGGTTACGAGACTATTTGCGCTTTACAGCTTCCCTTATTAACACACAAAGAGGAAGGGAGGAGGTGAGGGAAGACTCCCAAGGAAGGGAAATAGGAAGAAAGGGTTGTAGAGAAGCGAACAGAAATTCGCCATAATTCCGAATGCTATGGAAATGTTCACGCACAACATAAGCGGCCAAGTTTTTCTTCCTTTTGTTATATATAGACCTTTTGACACTTGGCAAATCCCATCCCTCGATCTTGATCCTTTGTGTCTCACTTTGCCCCCACTAGAAATTCGCCCTCCCTTCTTCTTGCTCCTCCTCTTTGGCTTTTACGAGGTGGCGTGGACTCTGAATATTAAAAGCCACCACCGCCGCCGAGCATAACCCCTACACACACACACACACACCAACATCAACAAAGAGGAGGAGAAAGCTAGGGCGAATATTCCCTTCCCCTCCATTCATGGGACTATTACTGCTACTACTTCCACGTACTACTACTACCGTTTCTGGCGAATGCTTGGTCTCTCTTCTCTTGCGTGAGTTTGTTTTGCTCTTTTCGCCTCCCTTTACGACGGCCATCAAAGTCAAAGCCCTTCTCCCCTCCGCAGCGTTCGCGATTGACGAGATCGCAAAAAGGGGGGAAAAGAGGGAAGGGAAAAAGTTTTTTTCTCTTCCGCACATTCGGATGAGGGAACTTGAATTCGGTCTGATTTTTGGGTTTCTCTCCATTTTTTGCTCTGACCATGTTCGCGGACTCTCCTCCCTTCTCTCCGGTTCATTGACAAGCTCCCCGAGGGACAGACTCTCAAAAAAAGTGAGGACGAAATATTTCTTCCTCTTTCCCCCGGAGGCAATTTTGGTAGAAGAGCAGGAGCAGAGTTGTGGGCGGAGCAAGTGCAAAAGGGGAATCGACCAGAGAATAGTAAAAGGGGCCAATAAAATCGCGGCAAAAAATCCATCCCTTACTCATCTTGGGTGTCCCGTTTTCCCCCCTGATCATAGTTGCAACCTGCATAGCTGAACTTGTGAACCAATGTAAATAAATATGTTCCTTTTCAAGTCCGTTGATCACCTATGGAACTCTGATGGGCGAATGACGAGACGAGGGAGGGGAGGGAGGGACCGGCGGCGGGCCGTAAATCAGGATCATATGCGGGCGTAAATGTCACCGACTCAGCCGGGCGCCTTAGGAGGGAAAGGGGGAGGGGAGAAATTGGAAGGTGGTTCCGCCCACTACTACAACTCGTCCCCAACGTCGATGGGTCGTTTCGTTTTGGGGGAGGGTATGTGACCCATGTGGGTGTCCCACACATACCCCGATCTCCGCATACAGGTTCACTGCCCTTTTTTCCTCTCCCGACCAAAAGGGAAGTGAAGAGGAGCAAAAGCACTATTTTCACTCGATGTGGCATGAGTTCAAGCCATCAGCCACAGCAATGCAGGAAGAGCTTTTTATTCAACGGAAGAGAAGGAGGGAATTGAAGTGCTTTTCGATATCCGGCGGAAAAAAAATCGGGAAACCGCCGTCGACAATGGAAAGGAGGAGCGGGGGCATGTGAAAAGGGAAGAAGAGGGCGACCCATTTAAATTCGAGCCTCCCGCCCATTGGCCGGGTAGCAATAACAACAACAATAGTTTCTTTTTTCCTCTTTCTTTGCATGCCATGCACGCTTTTCTTTTTTTCACCGCCAATAAAACTGGGAAATCAATAGTTTCCCGAGGAAGAGTTCGAAAGAAAGAGGAAACAGGAAACGTAAAACGCGCGGCCGCTTCCTCATTTTCGACTTTTCCGTCCCTCCTGTGCTATGCCGCTGCTAAATGGAGGAGAGAAAAAAGGATGTTTTTACCCGGTGGAAAAAAGAAGACTTCTTCACTCGTTCTCGGATATGGGAAACCAGAACAAGTCATCCTCTTTTCTCTCTCTCTGCCTTTTTTATCTCTTCTGCTCCTCGCCCCCTGCACAAACCCGGGTCATTGCACTCAAAGTGGGAGGGGGGGGAAGGGGAGGAGAAAATTCTTGATTCTTCCGCCGACGACGACGAAGGCGGAGGACGGGCGAATGTAATCTCCAAGAGAGCAGCGCACAGATCTCTTCCCCTTTCCCTTTTTTGCCCTCGATCGTAAAAAGTTTGGAATCAGCAGTTAATAGGGGTGAGGGAGGGAGAGACAGCTTGGTATTTTCTCCCTTTGCCTCATCCTCAACAGCTTTGCCTTTTTTTCTCCGTTTTGACATCACTCCGATTCGAGCCTTTCAAAAACTTTCTCCCTCCCCCCTTTTTTACGACCGGTCGCAAATCAAACAGTTTGCGCTTGAAATAAAGCGTATAGCAAGCGAGAAGAGCTATTCGATCTACACTAGTGGGAGCTCATTGAACTCGAATTAACTGCCGAGGGAGGGTACCAGAGCAATCTCCCTCATCCTACTGTAGTACACAGAGTCGGCTCGTGGGAGAAGCGGCGAGAGAAATGTTGCAAAGTCACGAGGAGCAACATTATTTTTCACTTCATCAACCGAATTACCTTGCTCGCCACAGGCCACAGCTCTGCTATCTTCGCAGCGAATTTTTTCACTCCCTCCTTTCCCCCCCTCTTTTCACTTAAACGAGTGGCAAAAGGTGAAGCAGGGAAACAGCTCCTTCTCCTCTCTTAGTCTCTTTTTGCCGCTGCTCCTCCCGCCTTTTCTTTCTCTTCCGTCGGCTAATTTGCTGCCTGACGCCCTTCTTGTTGCGGATTCGCCAAAGCGCCCCGAAGAGAACTAGACAAGTGTGCACTTTTTGCCATTTGTCGAATTTAGTTCCAGTCAGTCACCTCACAGCTTGTATGGCAAAAGCCAGCCAGGCCGCCGTGTTCGCAGGGGGGGGGGAGAAAACGCTTTTCATCTTTCCGCCGACGGAAACTTCAAAACGGCACCGGCGACGGGGGCGAGGGGTGACGGCAAAAAGGGGGAGGGAGGGGGAAGAGAGCTTTTGTCGTCGTTCGTTGTCGTGACTTCCGAGAAATTAAGAATCCGCCGATGCGGGGAAGAAAGGGGGAGGAGGAAGGGGGTTGGCGAAAATTACAGTTATAATCGCTTCTCTTCCCCCGCTCGGTCTCGACATCCCAACCCCTTCTTCAAAACTCAATTTCAATTAGGGAAGAAATGCTGCGTTCAGTAGGTAGGGAGTGCGTTGGCTGCTTCGGCCATTGCTCCCAGGAGTCTGAGGGTGGAGGAGGATGCCAAACCAACCAACTCTTTACTCGACAAACTTTGCTCACAAATCGAGATGTTCGCGGTTGGCGTCTCCGTTGGGAGGGTTAAGGAGTCGGCCGAGCTTATTTATGCGAAGCAAGCACCTGGATGGAGGATTCAAATTAGTTTTGCTCCTTCATCGGGGGAAGGAGAGGGTTGGGCTAAAAAAGCATTTGCCGAGCGAGGGATAAAAAAAGAGCGGGAGTCAATCACCAGTAATTGGTTCTCTCTTCCATCCCGCGAGAGAGGAAAGCGCGGGTCTCTAATTCCGAGGAGTAGAGGGTGAATCACCCTTTCTCGCCGACGTAAATTAAGAGAGAAACATGTTTATAAGCCTTACTTTGCTCTTTCATTTCAAGAAAGGCGACTGCTGAGGCGGTCGATAAAAAGCGCTCCCGAGTGCAATTAAGAGTCGCGTTGTAATCCTCTCCTCTTCTTTCTGTCCCTCCCCCATCATTTATATCCCCTCCTCCCCGCTGACTCTGGAGAGACCGCAAGACAATTGGGTTTAAACAAGAACGGGGGGGTGGGGGGTGGGGGACCCTGGGGGTTGAGCCTGAGTCGCCTCTTAGTCCCATGGATCCCATTACCTGTCCTTCAAACCATAAATCCTCTCTTCCCCTTGGCTCCGTCTCCTCCTCCTCCTCCCTCTTTTCTTTTTTCCATTCAGGGCAGCGAGCGAGACCGTTGAGGGGGAGCAAAGGTCCTTGCACTTGCATCCGAGGTTAGCCACCCCTTGGCTAGTTTTAGTGCGGACCCCGGACGAACCGCGCGCGGGAAAAAAGGGAGGGAGAAGAAAGGGAGGAGAAGAGGGGGGGAGGGGGTTGGTTTGGGTTGGCGACCCGCCGCGGCTGCAGCGAAGGTTATGCAGTAACCCGCTTGGTGAAGGATTTGACCAACAGTGCACCGAAAACACTAGCTAAATTACTTGGGCCCACAAGGCTACAAAAAAGTAGGATAAATATTTTTTGACATGGTCAAGTTCTCTATTTGACACTATTGGTTGAATTCCCGCCCATGCAGCTTCACGCCTGAATGACTAGTCAGTCCGCCTTTTTTGTCGACCGCCGACCGCTTCCTCCCCCTCCCTCTTCTTTGCCGTGACCGCGGTCGGTGGCGGTATCCTCCTCATCCTCGTCCTCTTGTTCCTCTCCCATGCCAACTAATTCGTGTCAATTAGCCCCATTCGGTAAAAGATCAGAGGAACTCTCAGACGGAGGAGGAGTGGAAAAGGAGTGTCCTGCACCTCTCTTTCTCCATTCCCAGGGCAGGAGGGCTAATCCAGCAAATTGGATACACCGTTCATCTTCATCCTCCTCCCCCGCCCACTTTTTTACAGACTTGCATCGCAGGAATGCGACGGCTTCGACGGCTGAGAAGGGATCTAGGGAAAAAGCTCGCCTCCCCCCAAAAAAATCCTTGACCTCGGCTGCATTTCGGGTCAGGGCACCGCTCATTTTTTTCCTCCCTTCCCTTCGACAGCCCTTCATCTTGGGTTACAATGCGTCGCACGTCCGTCTTCTTTTTTTCCTGAAGACTTTTGCAGCCACTAAAGTTCTTGGGCAACGGAAACGGCTCCTGGAGGAACGCTCAAATAGAGTGCAGCTGGGGTGTCGTACGTAAGGGGGGACTGAAGCAGTTGCAAAAGCGATTTCAGTGCAGTCGTCGGCTTTTGGAAACGGAAGCCGGGGATATATCCACTCCTCCTCCTCCTCTATCCTTGTCCCCCTTTTTAACTGACATCACTTGACCCGCGAAAAGAAGCGGCTCAACGGCCGGAGGAGCCAAAAAGTGGGAGGAGTTGCAAGGATCACAGAGGAAGCGACAAAAGGGGAGGCGATCACTCTCCCACGCACTCGTCGGGCTGTTGAAATTGTATTGAAAAAGACCCTTTTTGGCAAGTTTTGTACAGTGAATTCTACCCTGAGTGAACGAAGTCTTTACCCCTCGCCAGAATAGTCCAAGGGCTCCCGGGATTTTGTGTGGTCTACCGGTTTCTCGTCTCTTAAATTCATCCGCCACAGAGGGAGAAGATATTTTTGCCTTGAATAGCAAACCACCCCCAAAACCGCTCCTTCCGTTCGTGTCAGCCCAGAATTAAAAGAGTCCGGAATGCGGCATAGAGGTCGGGGAGGAAAATAGAAAAGGGGCCAGCTAGGGATTAAAATCTTAAATGCCGCTGAAAAACGCAAACAGTTTTTTCTGGGAGATCTCTGCAACCGATCTACTGCGACGATACAATGGAAACTGTTTCGGTCCCCCTCCTCCTCCTCTTCTTTTCTTTCTTCTTCCCGCCACACATGTGGGGGCAGTGGAACCGTTTTCTGGAGGGGGAAAAGAAGGTGGGAGGGGGATGGATTTGGCGGCTCCATTTCTTCTTTTCCTCCTCCTTTTCTTTCCATTCTGTTTCGGATCTCAAAAGTGGAAAAAGCAAAAGGAGAGAGAGGGATTTTCCCCTCCTCTCTTTTTAGATGCGGGATCACCAAAGGCGAGGTTGGCCGGCATGCATGGGTGGAAAAAAAGGAAGGAGGAAGAAGATTCCAAAACAGGTTTTTACTGAACATTTTAAGCTGCGCCTACTGAATACAAAGGAGGAAATGAAGAAGAGGGGAGGAGGGGGGAGCCTCATTTTCCGGTATTTTTCCCCTTGGTATTTTTAGACAGAGGACTCAAGGAAAATTTATGTCCACTTTCTCCCTCTCATTTTCCTCCGATAAGTAAGAAGAGCTTTGAGAGGTGGTGGCAATGAACTCCAAGGATTAACAACAACCTCCTCCCGACGCCACTTCTTCTCCAGCTCCTCTTTCCTCTGTAGGCCTATAAGTCTGTCAGCAACTCTTAATCCGAGAAGGAGAGGAGAGCTGAGACACCGCGACCGTCGCTGCAGGATCAAGGGAGCGCAGAAGCAACTGAGAAAGACGAGAAGGAGAAGGAGGAGGATAAGTTTTGCAGCTCTGGATATTTGAGACAGGTCGTCGGGGTCTCTGCAGCTTCGTTTTTCAGTTTGGATAGTGGGGAAACGAAAAAAGTGCACCTTCTTCTCCCCCTCCCATCTTTTCCCTCATTCCTTTCTCTTGTGTCTCCCTCCCCCTCGCCAACCCACCACCACCACCGGCGGCGGCGACTTCTTTAGACTCTTTTCACTCTTTTCTTAGTGCAGCAGCAAAGAGCAAAGAGTAGAGAGGGAAAAGGCAGGGCAATTACCTTGCAGCCATATATTACCCCCTCACAGCTCTGACACCGCTGCAGCTTCTTCTTTTTGAACACCACTTTTCCCCTTGCTCCGAAAATTTCTCTTTCTTCCTTCCTTCTTTAGAAGAAGTCTTTATTGCGTCAGGTCAGCCTCGTTTTCCTCCCGGAATGGGCCACGATTTTTGCTCGAGAAAGTCGAAGCCGACGCTGCTCATTCCTCCAAGGAAAGAAGAAGGAAGGAAGGAACGAAGGTGGTTCTTTCATCCAAAAACTCAGCGCCCACCACCGCTTCCCTTCCATCCAACGGAGGCAACAATGGAGTTAAATTAACAGATAGACATCTTCCTTGGGCGACGAGAGCTGTCTGCAACCCTCGGCCGCCCGTCAGCTATGTTGTTCTGGTATCGGATCGCCTCCCCCCTCCTCCGACGCCTCTGTACTGTATAGGGTCGCTGACTGGGGGAAGGACCATTGCCCCCCTCCCCCCCTCTTTCGCTCGCGCCCTCCCTCCTTCGGTTTTATTGCATTGCAGGGGAGGGGAGTGTTGGAAGGGGAGGAAGGGGCCTTATCGCCCCGACACATCTTCTTTGGCTTCTCCTCTCCTCTTCGGGCACCTCGTTTCAAAAAGAAAGCAGAATTCGGGGCGCTCAAGCGGAATGGTACCAGAGGAAAAGCTTCAAAGGGGCTCATTTTGGACATCAAGAAAAGGCTCCTCACAGTCATCTACGTCCAAATATAGCATCCATATTCCATAGTAGGTACATTTTACATATCGTACATGATTATATACAGCACCTTTCATTCCCCTCTTTAGGTTGGATATGCATGGAAGCGAAATTTTCTTGACGAAAGTGAAGAGAGTCGTCTTGGACAAAAGACACAAGAGAGAAAGGGAGAACCAGCATGAGCGAAACTACGTGAGGAACGCGGAGATGAGCCGTCGTCTTCGGTCTGACACACGGAGAAGAAGAATAAATCTCTTTTTGTGAACCCGTGGCCGTCATGCCGGGAAGGAGGCTGTAAGTGTATCTCGCGTCCTCCTCCGCTCTGTGTGCAGCATGTGTGTGTACACAGCGGAGTTGTAGAGGGGGAGGGGGAGACGCGTTTGTCACATTTTATGACCGAGGCAGCAAAAAGGAGGAGGAAGAAGAGACAAGCGAGCGGCCGGCCGGAAAAGGAGGAGGAGAGTGAGGGGGCAACATACGCGAATTTTCCCTCTCCTCCCTCCCTCTCCCACCTCGCCCATATGTCAGGGCGTTTTTTGTGGCCTCATCCCTTTCCCCCTCTCTTTCAGCTGTCAACGCCGGGACGACATCCGCTTTGCATGAACGGGAGGCGAAATTCCTCACTGGAGACATGCCGAGGCATAGGGCGGTGGCTACAACGGAAGAGATTCAATATTCGCAAATGTGACGGGCCTGGCCCAGCCAAAACTGCGAGAAACGCATGGGGACAAACAGGCAAAGGAAATGCCCTTTTCAATATTGTCGGTGGAGGAGGAATGTGAGTTTTCGACACAGAACATGGAGAAGAAATCTCATTTTCTTACGTCGCCGTTGGCGCGTATGCGACAAAAAAGAGAAAACCTTTTCCCTCCCTCCCTACGTCTCTTTGCTCCGTTCATTCTCCAGAATATCCATCCATGCATGAAGGGAAATGTCTGAGGGGGGGAGAAGAAACGAGCGACGGATTTCACGGGTGCGCGGACATGTGCTTTTGCCGCCCTGGACACACAACAAACGCTACAAAAAATAAGTCCGAAACGGAGCTTCCTCGCTTACACACAACAAGCTTTTTTTGTCCGATCGGCGAATGGCGCCGCGAATCCCCGTTCGGACCAAAAATCTATATGGAGGGAAAGAGAGAAGAAAGGAGGGTGCAGTGTGCTCTCGCGGCGGAGGGAAGAAGCTGGACGGCGAGGGTGGGTGCAGCCCCCGGCGGACGGAGAGACGAACGGACACAAAAGCGTTGTTGTGGAGAGCGGAGGGGCAGTGAATGACCTGTTAGCAGGTCACAACCCCCTTCCTCCTCCTCCTTTTCTCGCGCGGCGGAGGCAGCTTAGTAGGCGTGGAGGAGGAGGCTGGCGATCGAACGAGCGTTCACCCCGTCGGTCGGTCGGTCGAGCGGTCGGTCGTCGGGCGAAGAAGCTGCTGCATGAAGAAGTGAGGAGAGTTAAGAGGAGGTGGGATGGGAGGGGCAGAATGCGTGCAGAGCTCGGGAGATGAAGGCATCTTTAAAGCGTGAAGACATTGCGATGCATGATAAACACTGATTTATACTGGGGGCAGTAGAAGGAGAGGCGCGAAGGAAAGAAGCTCCTTTCCTCTTTCCATTTGGCCGTTGCCAACGAGCTCTCAGCTACGTTTTCCGCCTCGTTCTATTCACGAACCGGACGTTCCAAAAAAAACGCGGGTCTCTCCTTTCCACTCCTTCTTCGTGCTTCTTTTGGTCGGTCAAGCCTCTGATCGGTTTTCGGCCTCCCTCCTCCGCCTCACGACACTGCCCATTTTTCACTGAGCCTCGATCGCCCGCCCGGGTCGTGCCCAGAAATTAAAATGCCCCATCGTCGTCGTCGTCCTCCGACCGACGTCCCAGGCGACCTTTTTTCCTCTTTCTTCCTGCTGTGCGGGGGCTCATGAAAATTAATTTTCTCTTCTACAGTAGTGGGAGCGTGGAGAGCTCTTCTTGCCGGCCGGCCGTTGCACGTAGGATCGTGTGTGCGCGCTCAGTCCATGTTTGTGTTGCCATGTACACTAAAGCTCGGGAAGGGGAAAAGCGGAAGGAGAAAGAAGATAAATGCTCGGAGTTCGAAAGAGCATGAAGCGAGGAGGAGGAGGGGGAGGGGAGGGAAGGGGGGCGGGTATCGGTAGCAAAACCTGAGAAAGAAGAGGCTATCAGCAGGGAAAAGGGGGGAAGGGGAGAAGGGCCAGAAGAAAGGGAGATGGGAGGAAAGAGAACTTGATGAATTCTTTCCTCCCCTCCCTCCCTCCCTCCTCCAGGTGGTGTGGGCTGAGCAGTGCAGAAGGGAACGAGTAGTGTAGAACTCGAGGTGCCAAAGGCATTCTTTGCACAATGCAAGTCAGTCAGTCCGCTGTCGCCGTCGCCGAAAGCCACGCCAATCCAAGCAAAAGAGACCCGGTCGGACGACGGACGACCCCGAGAGAAGAGTGTCCACTCACTCAGGCTGGCTGACTACTCATGGGCCATGGCTACTACAACACTTCCATTCCTTTCCATGCAGTGACACAATGAAGAGGAGGAGGGTCTCTCTCTCCTCTCTCTCTCTCACTCTCTCTCTCTCTCTCTCTCTTGGGTGCACAATGGAGTCCGCGAAAAAAAGAAACCTTTTTCTTTCCTGGCTGTTGCTGCAGCTCGCCTGAATTCTGTGCTGTACAGCTAGAGCGGGTGAGAAATGGCTCTCTTTCTGCCCCTGGCAGCCGCGGTGACCTTCTATTCTTCTTTTCCAGAGAAAAAGAAGAAGGTGGTGGCTGCATTGCAGAAATACCTCTGGGCCGGGGGAGGAATGCCTCCCTCTCTTCTTCCTTTCCCCCATTCCTTTGTGTTCGCAGCGGCGTCTTTAGGAAAACGGATCGAGGGATGAACGGACTACAGCTCCCCTCCTTCGGTTTTTGCCACACACTCAGTCTGGTGCCTGCTTAAAGCCGCTTACCTTACGGTGTATGGGAGGCAGGCGAGGGAGGTACAGATTAGGCAAATGTATTCGCGAGATCCGACGGAAGAAAGAGGAAGAGAGCTTTGCAATTTGGAAAACTGGGGCAAGATAAGATCTCCTCTTCCGCGACCCTCTTTGGCATGAAAGCTCGAGCCGCCTCGTGCTTTTTAATAGGAGAGACAAAACACCGACAGCGAAGAGGCGGGGCGATTAAAATCGCTTCTTCCTCGACTCTCAAAAACCAAGGAGAGGAAGCCGAAAAATTCTTCTTGAGCCCTCTCCTCCTCCTCTTTCAACATCTGTTTTCACAGTTGCAGTGGATCGAAAGGGCGGGAAAAGGAAGGGAAGAGAGCGGATGTGCTCTGTCGGCTTCACTACTTCACATGCCAACACACGGACGACGGCTGCAACTGCACCAAACGGAACTGCACCCCCTTCCCTCCTAAAGCCGCGTCGCCCCAAGCACTCTCCGACGTCCCCCGCCATCATCATTCTTTAATCAGTCCGGACTGTTGAGACAGACCCCTTCCGCTCCGCTCAGACGCTTCCAAGACAATTTGTCAATGAGCAATCATCGCTATGGTTCCTTTTCTCCCCCCTTCCGGTCTCCCTTCAACATCTGACTCCTCTTTTCCATGCAGCGATCGTTAAGGCTTCTTTCTTTTCTCATCTCTCTTTCTAACACCCTTTTATGCTTCGCCCTATATCGGGGGATCGAAAAAGGGAGGAGAGGAACTGAACCGATTCCCCAAAAGTCCGTCATTATCCTTCCCCTCCTCCTCGCTTTAGCCTCGACCTCGACCAAAAAGGCGTCAAACGGACGGAAAAGAGAAGAAGAGTTTGACTTGCAAGATTAATGCCCGCCTTCCGCCCTTTTCGACCCGACCCTTCGGCTTTGAACGGTGCAGCGGAGAATGAGAGCTGCAGCTGAGAACGGCTTGGAGAAAAAACCGGTGTCCATCGCCCATGCTGTAAGTCCGTCGTCGTCGTCTCCCAACTGCATCGGAGATATGGGAGGAAGGGAAGGGTGATGGGGGGCAACCACCCCATGGACGAGATGAAAACGGTGTACTCCTTTTTCTAGGGCAGGCACACAACGGTTGTGTAACTTTTCTTTCTTGTGTTACTTAAAATTGTCGAGACTTTAGCGTACTTTGTCCCTATTTCGTTCTTGATTACAAAGAGAACATCCCCTGCATTGCAGGCTGCGTATAGTTTGCTCGAGAATAGGGCGCGAAAAATCGCCGACTCACTCTTCAAACAAAAGCATCCTTTTTTAGCGAGCTCCCCGCCTATACTTACACAGTATCAAGAGACCGCTTGGGGTCACAGCTGGCGATCGGTAGGTCTCGGTGCAGTGCACCCACTGCCCGTGATAAATTGGCCAGATGCACCGGGGGCAAAGACAGAAGTGGCCTGCGCCCGCCGTCCTGCATGGGACCGTTCAATTTCATAGAGTCCGCCGCCGCGGGAGACAAGAGAAGTAGAGACCCTTCAAAACTTTGATGAGCCGACTGGGGCGGCAACACGGGTTGGGACATGAGGCCGCTGGGTCACTTTATCAAATAGATGTCCTACGGTGGATAAGATGTTACGGATCTTGTTCGTCTTTTTTTTCTATGGCGAAAGGGATGAGATCAAGTTGCTGCCACCTTTTTTCACCGCCTCGAGTTTTCACACATGAACACCGGCTGAGGGAGGCAGCGGGCGAAAGGGGAGAGAGGAATGAGAGGTGTTGTTTCAACGATGGGGCAGTAATTTCTACCTTGCCAAGCCAAAGTCGGAGAAAAAAGAAAAAAGAAAGGAAAACGGCCGCGGCGTCCTTCTCTCCACCACACCTTCCTTCCCTTCCAATTTATGTCTCAAATCAGGATCGTTTCCCTTTTCAGTCTTTTCTTGGCAAAGGGTGACGGGGAGGGGAAGACGAGACCTGAGAAATTTGGCGGCCAAGAAACAAAAGGAGTGCGTTGATCCCCACAGCTCCTCCATCAACGTTGCCTCTCCTTATCAGCAATTTAGACAATTCTGGAGAAATGTGACTACGAAACAAAGAAAGGGAAGAGGGCAAGGCCTAGGCCAGAAGGGTGCGAAGAAGGGGAAAAAAGAGCTCGTCAACACACAAACCCGTTGACAGCTGCTTAGACAAACGGCCCCACAACAAGAAACATCATAGTGGCAAAGAAAGAGGATGTTGCTTCTCCGTTGGGGACACGGCGACAACAAGACATCTCTCGTCGCCTTTATTCCTTCTTCTCTTGCCTAGGCATCGCAGACGCCGACCCGCCCGTCCATGCCTTTCTCTCTCCCTTTGCTCGTTTCCTCGTCGCCCGCCGCCGGACAAAGTCATAAAAACATCTCCAAGTTTCTCCCCCCTCCTTTCTCCCAAGAGAGGAAGCCGAGTAGGGGAGGGAGGGAGGAAAGGGGCATGCGAGAAATCTCTTCAGGCACGCACCACCACCATCCACCCCTTCTCTCCCTTCCCCAGACGTTTGAGTGAGCGAAAGAAGCAGTGGCGTCTCGTCTTCTTTCTCCCCCCCCCTCTTTTCCACCGATATCCGTGGAGAAGAAGAAGAGTGCATGCTACAACGGCAGCAGTGAATGACCGCACGGCGTTCGCTGACTCCTTCCCTCTAGATCCCCCTCCTGTTTTTCCACCACTTGTTTTTTGGCGGTGCTCCGCTCGCCCGATCGCCGTTCAGAGTTCGTCGCTCCCGTCCTCCCCCTGTCTAACAAAGATGCACTTTGGCTTGTGTTGGTGGTTGTTTGGAAGGGGGAAGGAGGAGGGTTTGGCTTGGCACCCACGTAGGGGAAAGAGACAAGGTTGATGTGCCTCCCATTTTACCATCCTCCCTCCTTCCCTTCCCCCGCCCCTCTCCTTTTCCTTTGACAGAATTCTTGGAACAATAATGAGGGCTCTTGATGTCCGAACGGACGGCGCTTGACTCAACTTATACTCGACTCTAACCCACACCTGCTTGCTTGGAGAAGCCGTGAAGGTTAAACAGCGAAAGCAGAGGTTTTTTCCCTAGTCAGCAAGCCACACGCCACCGGCAACGCCACCCACCCAGGCAGTCTTTTCCGGCACACAAGCCTCGCAGCGCCGACATTCTTCTTTTCCTCTCTCTGTTCGCGCAAAATGGACAGCAGACACAGTTGTGGCCACCGGATCAAAGACCCTTAAGTGTATAAGTAAGGGGTCTTTGCCCCTTTGCGGGATGTAAATCGATAAGAGTAGTAGTAGTACTGTTCGCCCGACGCCGCCGACCCATCCCATCCCAAATGTCAGCTGGATTGCGGACAGCACGAAAAAAAGTCAAGAAAGACGAAGACGAATCGGAGAAAAGAAAAAAGGCGCGCGCGTGTCAGTCGCTTCTATTCCCAAACCCAATTCGTACTTGATTTCCTCCCCTCCCTTCATCCCTTCTCCACTTTTTTATCCTGCTGACCTGGCCCCCATCGTTGCAGACCCTGGAGACCCAGACGTGACCCCCAGACATAAAGAAAAGGAAAGAGCTAAAAGGGCACACAGCGGTCGGGGGCCGCTACAATTCGATTATGCTCTCCTCCTCCTCTTTCTTTCTTTTGCCCCCCTCGATCCCCAGACAAGACTTGCAAGCCTTATTTGCTCCCTCCGCCGCCGTCGGCGAGGGAGCGAGGGAAGAAGGAGGCGACACCGATTTTCTCCACACTCTGATCGATGGAGACGGAGCGAGCGACGGAGGCATAATTCCGTAAGTTCGTAGGTGCATGGATCGAATTAGGGAGGGAGGCACGCGAACCAGGTTCCGTTCGCCTCCTACGTACCGGCAAAAAAACCGGGAGCTGAGTGGTGTTGAGGCTTTTTTTCACGTGGGGAGGAGAGAAGGGGGCATTTACGTAGGTAATTAAGGTACGCGGTCGTTCGCTCGTCTTCCCGGTATATGGATAGAGAGAGAGACTCATTGTGTAGCTAGTAGTTGGTGTATCATACTGCTGAGAAAGTCGTCTCTCCATTCCTCCTCCCCCTTACTCTGGGCCGGCAACGGCAGCAGCAAAGGCGAGAGAGAGGCTGTGGAATAGTGGAGGTGGCGCCCGGCGGACGGAGGGCGGACGGAGGGCGGACGGAGGCGGGCGGCGTGGCGGCCCGATGTATGCGAGAAAGGGGGAGGAGGAGGAAGGGACCATTGCCCTCGTGTGCCCGATGCAGTTCGTTGCTCCCCCGTGCTCTTTTTTCTTCTCCTCCTCCTCCATGCGCGCACCCACCCTGCCGCCGCCTCGTCCGTCTGTACCTGAAATGGAGAGCTACCTCCTACCCCGCCTCAGTCTCCCCTTTCGTACGAATAGCCCTAGCAACAATTGTGGAAATGTGTTTTACATACGTACTTGTTTGGATTTAAGAAAGCTGTTGCTTGAGGAGAGTTTGAAATAAAGTTTGCAAAAGCTCCAGCCGTCTTCGGGGTATCTTTCCACCCGTCGCCGTCTTTGCTGACATGTTGCAACGGCGTCGGCGTCGCCGGCTGGAACGACTGGACTGGCAGTGGGAAGGAGGGGGAGGCCGGTGAAAACGGCGCCTCCGCCGAAG